>Ga0209066_10000291_pt1 | contig 75082 bp, 36 predicted proteins | sample All_14_2_FD_187198 | JGI IMG/M metagenome (GOLD analysis project Ga0209066, IMG submission 187198) | Freshwater microbial communities in response to fracking from Pennsylvania, USA - Allegheny Zone_MetaG_DW_15 (SPAdes) (version 2) ...
AGTGCTGGGGCGGGGACGTCGGGGGAGGGCTTGTAGTTGTCCGGGAGTTTGATGGTGTCCGCCGGATAGAGATCCCAATATTTCTGGGGGCAGGTGAAGGGGAGGTGCGGCTTTTGAAATCCGACGCCGAGGAAGAAAGGCTTCTGCATGCCTTTGAGGCGTTGGAGAGTCTCGATGGCTTTTGCCGCTGTCATGGCGTCGCTGTAAACGTCATCGGGTTCGTTGGACGCTTCGAACGGGGGGCCGCGAATCAGCTTGGGGCGCTTGTCTGCCGGCAGGCTCTTTAATTTCTTCATGGCATCAGTTGCCTCCTTGGTGAACCAGCTCTGATAGGGCAGGCCGTGATACCATGCAGGCTCGCTCCATGACAGGGGGTCGTCGCCCGGCTCGCGGTCGCTGTGATGGAAGATTTTTCCCAGCGACATGGAATACCAGCCGTTGTTTTTGAAGAGCTGCGGCAGCGTGACGATGTCCGGGAGCTGAGGACGGAGGAAGTGCTGATTGTCCAGCACGCCTGTTGTGTCCGGGCGCACGCCGCCCAGAAGGCTGGAGCGTGATGGATTGCAGACGGCGACCTGGCAGTAGGCGCGCTCAAACAAGGTGCCGCGTGCAGCGAGTTTGTCGATGTTGGGTGACTGGATATGTTTGGCACCGTAGCAGCCGAGCTCAGGCCGCAGGTCATCGGCCATGATGAAGAGCACATTGAAGTCCGCCGCAGCGAGGGTGCTCAGCGACAGGGTGAGGAGAGGGAGGATGAATTTCATGGGAGTTTGCCGGTCTCTTTCTTTTTGCCCCTGGCGGTTTTGCCTTCTGCCTCGCGCATGCGCTGGACTTTGGATTTGTAGCCTTCGGAGAGATTGGTCTGCGTGGAGCGAAGGTGGAGCAGCATGCCCTCTCGCATTTCATTCAACTTTGTCAGATGAGCGGGATCAGCGGCGAGGTTGGACATTTCATAGGGATCGGAGTCGAGATCGAAAAGAGATTCCCCTTTGTCATCCGCCCACCATTTCCAGCGGCCGTCCGTGGCCATCATGTTGAGCGGAGAATGGGTGCCGATCTCGCTGACGGCAAGCTTGCGGACTGAAGTTGCTTTTCCAACCGCCAGGGGCAGCAGCGAGAGGGCCTGACGACGTGGTGAAAGCGTGCCGCCAATGGCCTCAACGACGGTGGGATAGACATCAAACATCTGCACCGGTGTCTTCGTGTGTGCGGTCTTCACCTGGCCCGGCCAGCGGATCACCAGCGGCACGCGCGCGGACTCCTCATACATGCGGCCTTTGGTCAGCATGCCGTGGGCACCCATCATTTCGCCATGATCGGCGGTGAAGCAGACGAGTGTTTGATCCCAGGTGCCGCGTTTTTGGAAGGCTGCAACAACGCGTCCGATGCAGTCGTCAGCGAGCGAGATTTTGCCGAGGTAGTTGGCGAGCATCTCGCGTGTTTCCGGATGGCCGATGGTGCGCATCTCGCGGCGGAAGGTCTCGAGCACATTGGGCGGAAGCGAGAGCTTTCCGGCGTCATACATCGTGGCGTATTCGCCAGGGGCATCGAGCGGGGGATGAGGTGAGTGCAGGCTGAGCACCACGCAGAGAGGCTGGTCCGAAGGCTGCCTGCCCACGAAGGAGGCGGCTTCGCGGCTGACGAACACATCGTGATAATGCTCGGGCGGGACGAGACTTGGCTTGGGCTGGAACTCCCACTTCACGTAGCGGTCGTGCATCTCCTCGGCGACTTTTTCGAGGAGGCCGAGCTTGCGCAGATATTCGGCATAGGGGTTTTTTTCTGTGACCGAGTCCACCGGGCCGGAGACATCAAAGACGTAGTCGAGGCCGAGGGCGCGATGATAGTTTTCGATCTTCGGGAAGGCTTCGCGCACGCTGGGGCCGGAGGTCCAGTGCGTCTTGCCAATCTGAGCGGTGGTGTAACCGGCTGACTTGATGTCGCGAAACATGGTGGCCTCTTCCGGTGGAACATGGTAGTTGAGCGCATTGCCCCAGATGCCGTGGCCGCCATTGTGCGGATAGAGGCCGGTGAGCAATGACACGCGGGCGGGCATGCAGACCGGAGAGGTGGTGTAGCAGCGGTCAAAGACCATGCCCTCCGCCGCGATTTTGTCGAGATGCGGGGTGCGAACTTGGGAATTTTCCCAGCTGAGGTAGCGGGGGCTCCATTGATCCACCAAGATGACGAGGACGTCCGGTTTGAGCGCGGGAGCGCCGCTCAAGGCTGGAGCGACCACGCACAGCAGCAGGATTAGAGAAAGCCATTTCATAAGAGGGAGAAAATCACGCCCTGTAACGAAGTTTGGCGCCGCCTTTCGCTGCAATATCCGCTTTTGTTGATGGAGGATGTTACTGGCTGCCGTCTGTGGAACTTGTCTGCACGTGGCGAAGCTATTTCCAAGAATGGCGCTCGCTACGCGAACTTATCCCTGGCTACTGACTGTGTTTTCATTGAAGCGCCATGAGATGCGGTCGCCTTCATACCAAGAGAGCGAGAAAATGGGCCCGGACTGATGTTTCTGGTAAAACCAGCGAACCATCAGATCCGGGCCCGGCAGCGGCAGCATGCAGAAGCAGGCGGCTTACTTGGTTGGAAAAGGATTCCGCTCTTCGAAGCCGGCCTGATGCCAGTAGGGGTAGGGCTTGGGTTTGTCGCTGGCGGCATCGAGCTTTGCGACCTGCTCGGTGGTGAGGTTCCAGCCGACGGCGCCGAGGTTCTGGCGGAGCTGTTCTTCATTGCGCGCACCGATGATGAGGGAGGAAACGGTGGGGCGCTGGAGGAGCCAGTTCAGGGCGACCTGCGGGACGGTCTTGCCGGTTTCGGCGGCTACGTCATCGAGGGCATCGACGACTTTGTAGAGGTATTCGTCTTCCACCTGCGGGCCCATGGAGGAGCTGAGCTTGTGATTGAGGCGGCTGGTTTCAGGGCGTGGCTGATTGCGGCGGAGCTTGCCGGTGAGGCGGCCCCAGCCGAGGGGGCTCCAGACGACTGCGCCGACTTTTTGATCGACACCGAGAGGCATGAGCTCCCACTCATAATCACGACCGATGAGGGAGTAGTAGGTCTGATTGGCGACGTATTTGGTGAGGCCAAATTTGTCGGCATGGGCGAGGGATTTCATGAGGTGCCAGCCGGAGAAATTGGACACGCCGAGATAGCGAATCTTTCCGGCGCGCACGAGATCGTCGAGGGTGCCGACGACTTCCTCGACGGGAGTCATGGCATCGAAGCCGTGGAGCTGGTAGAGATCGATGTAATCGGTGCCGAGGCGCTTGAGGCTGTTTTCCACCGAGCGAATGAGGTGCCAGCGGGAGGATCCGACATCGTTTGCGCCTTCGCCAAAGCGGAAGGTGCCTTTGGTGGAGATGAGCACTTGATCGCGGCGACCGTTGATGGCCTGGCCGAGGATTTCTTCGGCGAGGCCGTTTGAGTAGATGTCGGCCGAGTCAAACATGTTCAGGCCGTGCTCCAGGCAGATGTCGATGAGGTGGGAGGCTTCGGCGACATCGGAGGCGCCCCATTCTTTGAAGAATTCTGTGCCGCCGCCGAAGGTGCCGGTGCCGAGGGTGAGTGCGGGGACTTTGAAGCCGGAGCCGCCGAGTTGTCTGTATTCCATAGGAGTGTGTTTTGGGGGTGAGCGATGAGTGAACTACGAAGAAGGATGCTGCAGGCTTTTGAAAACTTCTGCGGCGATTTCGAAGGAGTGCAAGCGGGCCTGCTGATCGTGAATGTGGGCGGTGGCGATGATTTCATCTGCGCCGGTGTCATTGAGCAGGACTTCGATCTGGCGGCGGAAGGTGTCCGGGCCGCCGACGGCGGAGCAGCGGGTCATTCGGGATACTTGAGAGGCTTCCACGGGATTCCAGAGGGCATCGATGTCATCGACGGGTGGCTGCAATTGTGTGGGGCGGCCGCGAATGAGATTGAGGAAGACCTGCTGGAGCGAGGTGAAGAGTCGTGTTGCCTCCGCATCGGTGTCTGCGGCGATGACGTTCACGCCGATCATCACGTGGGGTTCCTCCAGAGCTGCGGAGGGCTGGAACTGGCTGCGGTAGATATCGAGCGCCTGATGCAGAAGCTCGGGGGCGAAGTGGGAAGCGAAGGCGAAGGGCAGGCCCATCTCTGCGGCAAGGGTTGCGCTGAAGGTGCTGCTGCCGAGAAGGTAGAGGGGCACATGGAGCCCCTGCCCTGGCACGGCATGCACACGCTGGCCGGGCAAGGGTGCTCCGAGGAAACCCTGAAGCTCACGCACGTCTGCGGGGAAGGTATCGCCGCTGCTGCCGAGCCCTCGACGCAGCGCGCGGGCGGTGAGCTGATCTCCACCCGGAGCCCGACCGAGGCCGAGGTCAATGCGACCCGGATACAGTGACTCCAAGGTGCCAAACTGCTCGGCGATGACGAGCGGCGCGTGATTGGGCAGCATGATGCCGCCGGAGCCGACGCGGATGGTGGAGGTGCCACCGGCGATGTGAGCGATGACGACGGAGGTGGCGGCACTGGCGACGCCGGGGATGTTGTGATGCTCGGCGACCCAGTAGCGGTGGTAGCCCCACTTCTCCGCGTGCTGCGCCAGGTTCAACGAATGGCGGAAGGACTGCGCGGCAGTCTCTCCCTTCAAGATCGGCGACAGATCCAGAACGGAGTAGAGGGGGCCGGAGTGCGCTTTCATAACGAAGGGTAATCGGTGTAGCCCTTGGCTCCGTCTGCATAGAAGGTGGCGGGGTCTGGGGCGTTCAGGGGAGCGCCTGTAGCAAAGCGTTTGGGCAGATCGGGATTGGCGAGGAAGGGCACGCCGAAGGCGACTGCGTCGGCATCACCGGCGGAGAGGATGGCGTTGCCGGATTCGAGGGTGAATTTTTCATTGGCAACGTAGATACCACCGAAGGCTTTTTTCAATGCGGGGCCGATGCTGTCCGGGGCCTGGTGCTCACGCGCAGCGATGAAGGCGATCTTGCGGCGGCCGAGCTCGCGCGCGACGTAGCTGAAGGTTTCGAGGGGATTGGCATCGCCCATGTCATGCGAATCGCAGCGTGGGGCGAGGTGCATGCCCACGCGGTCGGCACCCCACACGGAGATGACGGCATCGGCGACCTGCAGCATGAGGCGCGCGCGATTTTCCACGGAGCCGCCGTATTCATCGGTGCGCTGATTGGACTTGGATTGAAGGAATTGATCGAGCAGATAGCCATTGGCACCGTGGATCTCCACGCCGTCGAACCCGGCGAGCTTCGCATTTTCGGCACCTACACGGTAGGCTTCGATGATGGCCGGGATTTCGGCGAGTTCCAAGGCGCGTGGTGTGACGAAGGACTTCAGAGGGCGGACGAGGCTGACGTGGCCTGCCGGAGCAATGGCGCTGGGGGCGACGGGCAGCGCGCCATCGAGAAACATGGGGTCCGAGATGCGGCCCACATGCCAGAGCTGCATGAAGATGCGACCACCGGCCTCGTGAACGGCCTGAGTGATGAGCTTCCAGCCCTCCACCTGCTCCTGAGACCAGATGCCGGGGGTGTTGGCATAACCGACACCCATGGGGGTGACGGAGGTGGCTTCCGTGAGGATGAGGCCGGCGCTGGAGCGCTGGCGGTAATACTCGGCCATGAGAGCGTTTGGAATGCGCTGCTGCCCGGCGCGAGCGCGGGTGAGCGGGGCGAGGAAGATGCGGTTCGGGAGAGTGAGGGGGCCGAGCTGAAGGGGATCAAAGAGAGTGGGCATGGGGATTTGTTCTTTAGTTCACAAATACCGAACAATAGAATGATTGAACTGCAAGTGAAATTCATGTAGCATCCGTACATCAGACCTCTTCACCATCCTCCAGCCGAAAGTTTCACCGTCGCGGGCATCATGCATGCGCTGTCAGATCCGGTGCGTCTCAGCATCGTGGCCGAGCTGCGGAAATCCGAGGAGGGGCTGAACTGTGTGGAGACCACCGGCCGTCTGAAGTGCACGATGCCAAAGTCCACCTGCTCGCAGCATTACCGCATTCTACGGGAGGCGGGCATTATCCACAGCGAGAGGCGTGGTGTGGAGCTGACGAGCAAGGTGCGGCGCAAGGAGCTGGACAGCCGATTTCCCGGATTGCTGGACTCCATTCTGAAGGCGTGGAAGCGCGAGCATGGGGAGTGATGGACTGACCGGGCCTTATGCATGGCTCGAAAATCGCGAGCTTCAGTACGCGCTCCTTACTTTTTGCATACCACCTGATGCTGAGGCTCCCTGATGGCGAACGGCTGCTGGTCAAGGAGGATGAGCACCGCCTGTGAACAAGGCCTCACGGCTGCTGAGGCAGAGGCTTGATACCGAATTCCTCGGCCACGGGCAGGGCAGCGGCCAGATCATTCACCAAGGGGAAATTCACTCCGACCCGCCATTGGCGGCGCAGTCCCTCGGGCGTTTCATCATGGTAATAATTCACGAGCACCCCGGCGGCTTTCAGCAGTTTCACAGCTTCTTCAGGCACATCGCCTTTGCCGAGGAGCTGGATGAATTGCGCCTTCATGGCAATGGTCTCCTGGGCATAGGCCATGGAATCGCCCTGACGCTCCATGTTGCAGATGAGAATGTCCGGGACCGCCGCACGGGCGGCCTTTGCGGCATCGGCGGAGGCGGCGAGGAATGCCTGATGCGTGCGCCCTGCTTTGACGATGACTTTGGCCGTGGCTTCGCCGAGAGCGGCACCGCCTTTGAGATGGCAGTTGAGCCAGCCGTGGCGCGGAAAAACGGCGAGCGCCTCCTCGAACGTGGGGATGCGTGTGCCGGCGAAACGGGGATCCAGCTTTGCGCCTGCATCGAGCGCCTTGATCTCTGCCAGGGTGAGATCGGAGACCTAGCCTTTGCCATTGGTGGTGCGGTTTACCGTGGCATCGTGCATCAGCACCAGGGCTCCATCCTTGGTGAGTTGGACATCGAATTCAATCATGTGAGCACCAAGTCGCACTGCCTCCATGAAAGCAGGGATGGTGTTTTCAGGAAATGTGCTCATGGCACCGCGATGCGCGCAAAGGCCACGGACGGGCATGGAGAGATCTTCGGCGTGAGATGGAGCCAGCGTGACCAATGCCAGGGCGGCGAGGAGGACGTGAATGCGTTTCATGGTGGCGCGTTCCCTGTGATCAAAGTTCATTGCAACCCAAAAAAGGGCTGCTTCGCCGCAGTTGCGGCATTGTGGAGCATGGGGCCGAGGAGCATCGGGATGTCCGTCTCGAAGATGTCCGCTCCCAGGCTGAGGAAGGTGCGGTAGCCTTCTTCGAGTTCTTGAATGTCCGCGACTTCGCCCTTGATCACTTTGAGATCAAGATGGCGGGAGGTGCCGGCCATGCAGCAGGCGCCTTTACGATGGATGAAATCGTAGAGGGCCACGTCCTGAGGCGGTGTGTGGCCGACGAAGGCGATGACATTGCGCCAGGGGATGCCGAGCCGGTCAAACTCTTCAGCTTTCGCCACGGTGGGGATCATGACTTCCATCATGATTTGCGGATTCAACTGATGAACGGCGGCTGCATCTTTGAAGCTGGAGACGATCAGCATCACATGGGCCTCGGCCTTGTGACGGGTGACGATCTGGGCGCGCTCGATGGCAGTCACGTCTTTTTGATCCAGCACGAGCACGGTTTTGCCGCGAGCCCATTCGATGGCTTCATCGAGCGTGGGGATGTGGAAGGAGGTGGGCTGACCTTCGGTATCTTTGAGGCGCAGTTGTTGCAGCTCCGCCAGGGTGAAGTCTGCCACACGGCCGGAGCCAGTGGTGTTTCGTTCCAGCGTGGCATCGTGAAGGAGGACGATGGTGCCGTCCTTGGTGCGGCGTGGGTCGATTTCCAGCATGGCAAAGGTATGCTGAAGGGTATGCTCAAAGGTGGGGATGCAGTTTTCGGGGAAGCCTTTTGCCGGGCCGCCACGATGGGCGCTGACGAAGGGCAGGTGCTGTCCTTTGAAACTGAGAACGGCCTGCAAATCCTGCGCGGTCTGCGGATGAATGCGATGGAGTGGAGCGGAGGTAACTGCCGGCGCGGCACGAGGAGGCGGCGTGGTCTCAAACGACGGCTCTGCAGCGGCATGCACGAGCCAGAGGCTGAATGCGAGGATGGACAAGGTTTTTCGCATGATCGTCTCTTGAACGGTTTTCGCTGCATGGTTCTGGCGGAATCCCCCAATGAACCTCACTGAGGTGCCGTGAGCCATTCGAGATTGAAACGGGCCAGCGTCAGGCGGCCGCCGGCGAAGTGGGCCAGACCGGAGCCATCCCCACTGCGCCCGTAGAAGCAAAGGATGGTGCCGCTCTTGGTGACGGCGATGTCCGAGTACATGCTGGGGCCGGGCTCGATGGATTTGCTGGCGGACCAGGTTTTGCCTTCGTCGCGGCTGAGTTTCACGCTGACGTTTTTACGATCGCGGTTTTTGCCGGGCTCGGCCTTGCCCTTTTCCTTTTCCAGATTGTGGGGATTGGAGAAGAGGATGAGGCTCTGGCCATCGTGATTGTAGCGAACGATGCCACCCATGCAGATGGGTTCGAGAAGAGCGTCGTCAAACTTGGGTGTGCTCCAGCCCGTGGCGCCGTCTTTGCTGACGGTGACGAGGCGGCGGTGAGCCTTCGATTCGCTGCGCACATTGAGCATGACGCTGCCGTCGTTGAGTTCGATGGCGACGGTTTCGTTGGGGTTGATCCATTCGTCGGTGCATGGGACGGCGATGTCGCCAGCCTTCCAGGTTTTGCCCTGGTCATCGCTGTAGATGGTGGCGGTGACGCTTGGCCGGTGGGCATTGCCACCGGTGCCGGTGGAGAGCCAGACGGGGACGACGAGGCGGCCGTTTTTGAGCTGGATGCTGTGGTCGGGGCCGGTGGCGAGGACCTTCCAGTCGTAGGCTTTTTTGAAGGCGTCGAAGGTGGCGGTGATCTCGGTGGGTTTGCTCCAGGTGAGGCCATCGTCCGCGCTGCGCTGGTAGAAGCAGCGTTCGTATTCCAGGCAGAAGAGCATGTGCACGGTGCCGTCCTTGCCGGCGATGAGCACGGGGTTGTTGTAGGTCACGTCGTTGGGATCGACGTTCTTCATCTTGAGAGCAAAGGGGTTCTTCGCTTTCGGGCCTTCGACATTGGCGATGCTTTGCGGTGGGCTCCATGTTTTGCCTTCATCGGTGCTGCGGCGGAGGAGGATGCGGATGTCGTCCCAGTCGCTGACACCGGCGGCACGCTTGCGCGCCTCGCACCAAGTGAGCACGGTGCCCCTAGCGGTTACTACGATGCCGGGGATGTGGTAGAGCTGGTAGGCGGGATTATCGCCGACGATGAAGAGGTCTTGTTTTTCAATGAAGGGTTCAGCGGCAAATGACGAATGCAGAAGGCAGAATGACGAAAGGAGGAGGGCGAGGTGTTTCATGGTGGTGAGTCAGGGTTAAAAATCACGGATCATTCGGGAGCACTTCATTGCCATTAAGGCTGGTTTTGATGCCTTGATCGCGAATGGGAGAGGTGGTGACGTTGTTGCGGATGATGTTGGCCTTGGCGGCGGGGTCGAGTTCGAGCGTGCCTGCGGTGTGGGTGTTGTCCGACCAGATCCAGTGGCTGGCTTTGAGCGTCTGATTGCCGGTGAAGCGAAAGGTGTTGCCACGAACGGTGACATGCCTGGACGCCACCTCCGCCACGGGCGCATTCATGAAGCTGCCTTCGCAGATGTTGTCGGCAAAGACGATGTCCTGAATCGTCGTCTTGCCGGGGTTTACGCGGTCATAGAACTGGAGGTTTCCATCGAAGACATTGCCCGTGAGGGTGATGGCCTCATAGTGGCAACCCAACGATTCTTTGCGGGTCTCAAAGCGGACCGTGACCTTGGCGTCCGTGGTCTGATTGCGGAAGACATTACCCGTCACGGCAACATGGGAAACGGTGGTGGCGAGGGGCAGCGGCTCCGTGCGGAACACGAGGCAGGAGCCCCAGTTTTTCAGATTCATCCCAGCGGCAGGCTCGACGATGTTGCCGGAGACGGTGATGTGATGAGAGCCTTCGGTGATGTTGATGCCGGTGCGCAGGAAGAAGACGTGATTGTCGCAGATGCGGACATTGCGTGAACCGAAGATCACCTGCGGGCCGTCCTCGCAATTGATGATGTAGTTGTCGGCGATGAGGCCGCCGTTGCACTCGGCGAGTTCGACGGCCTTGTTGCCACAGGTGTCGATGAAGTTGTGATGCACCTGCCAGTTTTTAAACTGCGAGGCCAGGCGATCCGGCTGTCCGTAAAACTGCGCACCCGGCCCATCCTTGCTGGCGGCGGCGGCTTCTGCTGCAGGAATGACGTATTTGGCGTGATACATGTTCGAAGCAGGCTTGGTGCAGCCTGCGGCCTGCTTGGCATCGTAGATCCAGCAGTGGCGCACGGTGATGTTGTCGCACGAGAGGAGCATGGATTCGGGTTCGTCCAGACGGGCATTGAAGCCCATGATGGAACCGCCGACGATGGCCTTGTCGTTGCCGGTGTAGCGCAGGTTTTCGATCACCACATTGTTTGCCGGAACTTTGGCAGAGCCGATGCGCATGGGGAAGTAGCGCAGGGGATTGGGCGGGGTCTTGGGATCGAGATAGATGTGGGTGGCGTGACCCTGGCCGCGCAGAGTCACGTTGCTTTTAATGATCACCGTTTCATCGCCCTCTTTGCGGGAAAGCTTGAAGTCGCCTGCGCCGAGAATCACGACGCCTCCACCGGCGGCCGACACTTTGTCGATGGCCTGCTGAAGGGCGTCTTCTGCGAAGGCATCTGGTCCGGGTGCGGGGACCTGCAGACCGAAGGCGGTGTTTGCAGTCGCCGGACCTTGGGCGAAGGCAAGGCTGGCCATGAAGATGGCGGAGAGGATGAGCAGATTCGTTTTCATGGCTGGTCCAGATGAACTACCACTCCCCTTCCCGTTGAAATTTGGCCCTGGCATTTTTGCCAAACTGCGCGCCGGCGGCGGCGAGATTGGCCAACACTTCTTCGCTGCTGAGACCAGCGCTGCCACGGGCGGCGGGGATGACCGTCATGCATTCATTGGAGTCCATGAAGCGGGAGGCTTCGAGAATCTGAGGCTGAGCCTCGGGCTCGATGACGAGGAAGCCGTGCTTGTCGGCGTGGATGAGATCGCCGGGGCTGACCTTGCGGCCGAAGAGTTCGACCTCGCAGTTCCAGCGCACGGGATGGACGTGGGCATGACCGACACACATGCGGCGGGCCAGGGCTTTGAATCCGGCGTTGGTCATTTCATCGACATCTCGAATCGCGCCATCGACAATGCTTCCCACGCAGCCGAGGGCGCGGTGCATGTTGCTGTTCACCTCGCCCCAGAACGAGCCGATGGTGCGGGGTTTGTCGATGTCCTGCACGCAGACGATTTTGGGGCCGGGGATGCTGGCGACGTAGCGGCGGTATTCATTCCAGGCGTTCGCATTGGCTTCGCGGTGCGCCTTGTTGCTGGGCTCGACGACGACGGTGACGGCGTAGCCGACCATGGGGCCCATTTGAGGCATGAAATCGCGTGTTTCTTCGAGATTGAAGCCGTCGGCGGCGGGGTCGCGTTTGGTGATCTGCTCCCAGCCATTGTAGATGGTGGGGGTGTTCCAGCGCTTGAGTTGAAGGAGGTCGGAATGAGGAAGCATGAGATGCGAAGAGTGCGACATCATGAACGACGCGACACTTGAAATCTCTGTGGTCATTTCAGCTTACCACGGCATGGTGCGAGCTTCTGAATATGCATTCCGTACCACCCCGACCCTCGCTCATCACGCACAGTGCCGATTTTTTACGGGAGGCTCTGCTGCGCGGAGAATGGCAGGAGGTGCTGCCATCGGAGCGCGCGCTTTGCACAAGGCTGCGCATCAGCCGCCCCACGCTGCGGGCGGTGCTGGCACAACTGGAGCGCGAAGGTGTGATCGGTGCGGTGGCGAACAAACGGCGGCAAATTCTTGCGGTGCCCGCCACGCGTGGGAAGAGGGTTTCATCGCGAGTGATCGCTCTGCTGACACCCGTGCCGCAGCAGGCGATGCCGCCCTTTGTGCTGTTCTGGGTGGATGCGCTGCGCGAGTTGCTGGCGGAGGCTGGCTATCAGCTTGAGTTGCATGCGAGCCCCCATTGCTTCACGGCGAAGCCTGCGGGTGGCTTGAAAAAGCTCACGCAACGCGTGCCTGCGGCTGCTTGGGTGATGTTTCGCTCCACGCCGGTGATGCAGCGGTGGTTTGTGGAGCGGCAACTGCCGACCGTTATTGCGGGATCGTGCACGGAAGACATGGGACTTCCGTCGGTGGATCTGGATTATCGTGCGACCTGCCGGCATGCGGCCACGATGCTGATGCAGAAAGGACACCGACGCATCGCGCTGCTGCTGCCGGACTCAGACCATCGGGGAGATGCAGACAGCGCCCAGGGTTTTCGCGAAGCGTTTGCCACAAGCGAGGCTCAGCCTTGCGTGCTGCCTCATCATGAAACGGCCGAGCAGGTGATCGAGAGTCTGGACGAGGCGCTGAGGAGGAAGCCTGCACCGACGGCGTTTCTGGTGGCGCGTTCCATCCACACGCTGACGGTGGTGACGCATCTGCTGCGCCTGGGGCACAAGCTGCCGCGTGATTTTGCGATTGTCTCACGCGATGACGATGCGTTTCTGGAGCATGTGGTGCCGAAGGTGACGCGCTATTCGGCGGATGCGGCGAAGTTTGCGAAGCGGCTGGCCAAGCTGGTGCTGGAACTGGCGGAGACGGGGCACACAAGCACGAAGCCGGTGAGACTGATGCCGGACCTTCGGCGTGGGGAGACGGTGTGAAGGATTGACGCGGTGGATGCTTGACGGGGAACCGCACATGGAATGTGCGGACCACTTCACGCAGGATGGTTTGTGCGCGTGTCGGGAATACGAAGCCGTCAGGCCTTGATTCAGTTCGAGTCGCGGGTGTCTGGGACGCGCTCGCAGACGGGCGGGCTGTCGCCACACCCATCCCACGAAAAACGGGGAGGCATCTCGCGGCACTGAATTGCAACACTGAAGGGAACGAACAACCCTGCCCGCTTTATGATCGCTTTGGACTCTCCTAAGCGCCGAAGGCTTCAATGAAGCAGACTTCCAGGGCGAGGCCTTCATTAACGTTGGTGTGCAGGTGGCTTTCGAGCTGGCGGAGGACGCGGATGCGTTTGGCGACGTTTCCCGGCTCCCATTTGGCGGCGAGGGCGGCGGTGGCTTCTTGAAACTTGGGCAGGTCGAGATTCGCGGCGCCGGCCTGCTGGCGGGCGACATCGCCCATCCAGGAGAGGAGGAGTTCCATGAGGGAGGTGCGCTGCTGGAGGTACTCGGCCTCGATCTGGGCTTCGACCTGTTCTTCACGCTGCTTGAGCCAGGCGCCGTCGGTGGTCTTGGCGTAGTGGTCCTGCTCGCGTTCGAATTCGGCCTCCTGCTCCTTTTTGATGGAGTCATGCAGGGCTTCGAGGATGTCTTCGAAGTCTTTTTTCAGAGAGAGCGCAGTGGCGATGCTGCCGCTCTCCTTTTTGGCCATCTGCTTGAGCACGTACAGGAGCTTTCCCTCGTGTTCAGTGAAAATGCGTGCGCCGTCGGGAGGCATCAGGGCCACTTCGAGCACGCGAGACTGGATGGTGGGAAGCAGTTGCTGGGGCTGGGTGCTGAGGAGAAGGAGGAGCGTGTTGGGCGGTGGTTCTTCGAGTGTTTTGAGGAAGGCGTTCTGCGCCTGCACATTCATGCGCTCGGCATCGACGATGATCGCGAGCTTCCAGCCATTCGGCGCGGCGGTGCGGTGGATCATCTTTTCCAGAAAGCGAATGGTGCCGGGGTCTTCTCCATCGTCGCCGATGGTGATGCGGCGCGATTTGCTCTGCGGGCGCAGAACCACAGCCCCCTGCCCTTCCCAGGCTTCGAGGGTGCCCATTTTTGTGCCGACGATGAGATCGAGCATTTTTGCGGCGAAGACTTCATGCTGCGCCTCTTTGGGACCGGTGATCAGATAGGCATGGCCCAGGCGGCCGTTGTCACGGGCGCGGGCGATGAGTTCAAGGGCATGGTCGGCTTTGAAAGGCATGAAGAGGAATGACGAAGTCCGATGGACGAATGACGAATGAATCAGGCCCTGGCTGGCTTGACTGGGCTCGGCATGCGCCCGGGAGAGTTTGACCTACCCCACATCCGTGCGTGTGCAACTGGCAGCTATGCCGTGCAAGCTGTGGGTCATTCGTAATGCAGCCGCTCCGTCAGGCTGGCCTCCGAAGGACCAAACCACGCCTCCAGCTTGTTCTTGAACCTTAGGAACGTCTTCGTCGCCGGTTTGTTCGGGGCCGTCTGCTCCGAGAGCTCAATCGCGCCGGAGGGCAGCAACCGCCAGGTGAAAGTGGCCACCTTCTGGCCTCCCCGCACACGGTCACCGGTGCCATCCTTCTCAAACTTCCACTTCGTCTGGGCGTCCGTCAGCCAAGTCTTGCCGACAAACCAGCGCAGTTCGGGCATCTCGGCACCCGCCGCCGGCTGGGCAGCGTTGGCTGCCGCGATTGCGGTCGCCTGCGTCGGCGTGCGTTTCCCCGCCTTTGCAAAGGCGATCTGCTGATTCATTGTCGTGATCTCCGCCTGTACGACATTCGCGCCTGCCAGATTCCCAGCACGCGAATAGGCGTCTCGCAACTTCTCCAGTTCCACGAGATATTTGTCCCTCAGCGGTGCGGTCTCCCGCTCCACAGCCCCCTGATAGGACATCTGAAGCTTGTCAAAATCGGCAACGCCGCCGTCCGCCGCTGCAACCGGACGCACGATCCCGCAGGTCAATAAGACCAAATAAATAAATGTCTTCATAGGCTGCAGTTCAGTGGAAGTTCACCTTAAACGCAATCCCAAACTGCCTGGTTGCTGCGTCCTATGAATTTCCTCACGTCAACCGTGTGGAAATCCGTTCCCAAACCGCTTCATGCACAGCCTCGGGGGAGGCTCCGGCATCGATGACCTGGATGCGCTGGGGCTCTGCCTGGGCGACTTCGAGATAGCCCTGGCGGACTTTTTCGAAGAAGGCCTGAGGCTGGCTCTCCATGCGGTCGAGTTCGCGGCCGCTTTGGTGAATGCGCTGCCAGGCGGTGGCGCTGTCCATGTCGAGGACGAGCGTGAGCTGCGGCAGGGTGCCGCCGATGGCGAAGTGGTTGATGGCGCGCACGCTTTCCAGCGGGAGGCCACGGGCGATGCCCTGATAGACCGTGGTGGAGTCAAGGAAGCGGTCGAGGATGACGAAGGTGCCAGCCTCCAGAAGCGGGCGGATTTTTTCACGCACAAGCTGCGCACGGCTGGCGGCGAAGAGCAGGAGCTCGGTCTCCGGCGTCATGGCGGCTCCCTCCTTGGCATGCTGAAGGAGATGGCGGATGCTTTCGCCAATCTCAGTGCCTCCAGGCTCGCGCAGCACCACAACACTGCGACCCGCGGCTTCAAGCCGGGTGCGAAGCAGGGCGATCTGCGTGGACTTGCCGCAGCCTTCGGAGCCTTCAAATGAGAGAAGGAATCCAGCGCTCATAACATCACTCCCACTCAATGCTGGCGGGAGGCTTGGTGCTGATGTCGTAGAGCACGCGGTTCACGCCTTTGACGCTGTTGAGGATCTTGTTGGAGGCGTTGCGCAGGACGGAGTAGGGCAGCTCGACCCAGTCTGCGGTCATGGCGTCTTCGCTGATGACGGCACGCAGGGAGATGGCCTGCTCATAGCTGCGTTCGTCGCCTTTGACGCCGACGGTTTTGACGGGGAGCAGCGCGGCGTAGGCCTGCCAGGTCTGCTCATACCAGCCGCTGCGACGGAGTTCGGCGATGAAGATGGCATCCGCGTGCTGGGTGGTGGCCACGCGCTCGGCGGTGATCTCTCCAGGGATGCGGACGGCAAGGCCTGGGCCGGGGAATGGATGACGCCACAGGGCGCGGTGCGGAATGCCGAGGCTGGCACCGAGGGCGCGAACCTCGTCTTTGAAGAGTTCGGCGAGAGGTTCGAGCACCTTGCCCTGCGCCTTGAGTTCCATGATTCGATCGACGCGGTTGTGGTGTGTCTTGATCTTGCTGGCGATGGAGCCGCTGGTGGCGCTTTCGATGACGTCAGGGTACAGGGTGCCCTGGGCAAGGAGTTCGACGTTGTCGGCGACCTTCCAGAATTCTTCCACAAAGAGCGTGCCGATGATGCGGCGCTTCTGCTCAGGATCGGTGACGCCTTTGAGCGCGCCGAGGAAGATGGCGCTGGCATCGATCTGCTCAATGGGGACGCCGACTTCTGCGAAAAGCTCCTTCACTTCCGCACCTTCATTGAGGCGCATCATGCCGGTGTCGATGAAGATGCAGCGGACTTTGACACCGGCCTTGGCGAGCAGGACGGCGAGCACGGTGCTGTCGACGCCGCCTGAGACGCCGCAGATGACCTCGCGGGTGCCGACTTCGGCTTTGATGCGCTCCAGCATCTGGGCTTTGAACTCCTGAATGTCGAACTTCGCGAGAGTGGCGCCGCTTTTGGTGAGGAAGTTTTTGAGGATGGCGGTGCCTTCGTGCGAATGCGTGACCTCCGGATGGAACTGGATGCCCCAGCAGCGGTCCGACCACTTCAGGGCCACGGGCACGGCGTCTTCATTGGTGGCGATGACCTTGGTTGTGCTGGCAAGGTTTGCGCAGGTGTCGCTGTGACTCATCCAAACCTGGGACTCATGCGAGATGCCGTTGAAAAGGTCTGTGTGGTCGGTGACGACGAGCTTGGCGGGACCGTATTCACGGGTGACACCGGGTTTGACGGAGCCGCCGTGCTTGATGTTGAGGAGCTGCATGCCGTAGCACACGCCCAGCACAGGAACGCCGAAGGACATCAATTTTTCGTAATCGACATCCGGGGCATCAGCGTCTGAGGTACTGCGCGGGCCGCCCGAGAGGATGATGGCGCCGGGAGACTGCAGATTCGCGAGTTCCGCCGGAGGGTAGAGGTGCGAGGCGAAACCGAGCTCGCGGACGCGACGAACGATAAGCTGGGAGTACTGGGAGCCGTAATCGAGAACGGCGACTTCTTGGGCGGTCATGAGTGGGGGACGAATGCAGAATGACGAATGCAGAATGACGAATGACGGAGGCCGGAGGCATCAATGCGGTTCGTAATTAACTGGCTCTTCGGTGATGACGACGTCATGCGGATGGCTTTCCTTGAGGCCGCCTGCGGTGATGCGTACGAAGCGGGCTTTGGCACGCAGTTCGTCGAGGGTGTTGGCACCCACGTAGCCCATGCCTGAGCGGAGGCCGCCGATGAGCTGGAAGACCACATCCGCAAGAGGGCCCTTGTAGGGCACACGGGCTTCCACGCCTTCGGGAACGAGCTTGCCGCTGGAGTTCTGGCCGTAGCGGTCGCCCGCGCCTTTGCGCATGGCTTTGAGACTGCCCATGCCACGGTATTCCTTGAAGGTGCGGCCCTGCCATTTGACCATGTTGCCGGGGCTTTCAGCGGTGCCTGCCAGCAAGGAGCCGAGCATGACGAAGTCCGCACCTGCGGCGAGGGCTTTGACGATGTCTCCGGAGTAGCGAATGCCGCCATCCGCGATGACGGTGACACCTGCGGCACGGCAGACTTCAGCGACTTCCTGAACGGCGGTGAACTGCGGCATGCCGACGCCGGAGATGATGCGGGTGGTGCAGATGGAGCCGGGGCCGACGCCGACTTTGACGGCGGAAGCGCCCGCCTTGACGAGATCGCGCGCGCCATCGGCGGTGACGACATTGCCGGCAACGATGGGCATGGTGGAGCCGAGGGCTTCACGCAGGCGGGCGATGACCTGCATGACGCGGGTGGTGTGGCCCGTGGCGGCATCAATGAACACGGCATCGGCACCCGCAGCCTGCATGGCGAGGCCACGGTCCACGCAGTCGTCACCGACGCCGACGGCGGCGCCGACGCGCAGCTGACCATTGGCGTCCTTGGCGGCGTTGGTGAACATCTGGCGCTTCACGATGTCCTGCTTGGTGATCAGACCGGCGAGCTGGCCGTTGGAATCGACGAGCGGAAGTTTTTCGATTCGGTGAGTGTAGAGAATTTTCAGGGCATCCTCAAAGCTGGTCTGCGGGGTGCCGACTGAGAGTTTCTCACGTGGCGTCATGATGGCCGAGACTGGGGTGCTTTCGTCCTCGATGTACCACATGTCGCGGCTGGTGACCATGCCGGCGAGTTTGCCCTGCGCATCCACCACCGGAAAACCGCTGACGCCCTTTTCATGCATCAGGCGCTGCACCTCGCCCAAGCGTGTCTCAGGGCTGACGGTGTGCGGCTGCTGAATGACGGTGTTTTCAGAGCGCTTCACCCGTGCCACGTGCTCGGCCTGCTGGTCGATGGGGCAGTTGCGGTGAATGACGCCGAGGCCGCCCTCGCGTGCGAGGGCGATGGCGAGTTCGGACTCCGTGACGGTGTCCATGGCCGACGAGAGAATCGGCACATTGAGACCGATGGCGGCCAGTTTGGTGGAGACATTGACATCCCCAGGCAGAACCTGGCTCAGTCCGGGAAGGACAAGGACGTCATCGAAACTTAAAGCAAGAGAAGGCAGTTCACCCATACGCCATTCAAGCGACGATCAGGCGGCTGTCATGCGGAAAATTGGCCAGTTTGGACGGAGAAAGCAGATTCCCGCCGCCAGAACTAGAAGCCGGGGCGATAATTGCGCGCCTTGCCGGTGTAGGGATCGATCTGGATGGTGTAGAAGTTTTTGGGCAGATTGCCGGTGGTGACGTCCACACCGCTGTTGTAGGTGAGGGTGAAAAAGCTGAAGGGCAACTGGCCGTAATCGAGCTGGGAAAACCCATCCTGCTGAGCGTAGACCTTCCGGCAGGAGCCGTCTGGCATGAAGCGGATGGCGTTATATTTGGCACCGCTCACGCCGGAGTAGCCCACGCCGCCGGCGCCGTTTGTCTTGATGTCATCGAGTGACTGCCCATTCTGCCCATTGAGCAGCGGGGACAGGCCCGTGTCTGCGGCGATGATGACCCCGTCAGACAGCTTGGAGAGAGCTCCGACAGGCTGCACCGACTCCGAGGTCTGGGAATTCGCCCCGACCCCTTGAGTGAGGGTTACGATTTTGAACATCTGATAAGAACGGAAGAGCAGCACGGTGGAGCCGGGAAAATCCTGGTCAGCGTACTTGAAGAACCTCAGTTCCACGGGGACATTTTGGGCGTAAGCGAGCTGCTTGGCCTCGGTGATGGCCCCCATGATCGAATCGCCCGTGGATGCCAGGCGGGTGGCCTGCATGGTGCGCATCAAGGCAGGAGTGGCGGAAGCCATGATCATCGCGACGAGGGCGATCACCACGAGCATCTCGATCAAGCTGAAGGCCCGTCTGGCCTGACGCTGAGAATGTGGGGAATGAGTCATAGGAAGGAAAGGGGCCGGGTTATGGAGCACAGGATGCAAGGGAATGTTTCATCAGAAGCTCCAGCGCGCCTGCTTCAAGGCGATGGTGGTGCTGAAAACTCGGTAGTTAAGCTTTTGGTCCAGGAGAAGCTGAACCAGAGTGCCGGCCTTGCCCTGGCTGCCATCGAGCTCTTCGCTCAAGCTTGCGGCATTTTGGAGCTTGCCCGCAATGGCTGTCAGCAACTGCGCTCTCATCTGACTGTTTTCTTCTCGAGCCAGGAACTCACCGGAGCGTTCATCCAGCGCGATCATGCTGACCTTGAGCAACGGTGGCAGGAGGTGCTGCGTGCCCTGCGGGCCGGCGTTGTTCAGTGTGGCGCCCGGATTGAGCTTCAAAGTCGAATCATAGAGATACTGGGGAGCGATGCTGTAAGGAGCCGTGTTCTGATTGCCGGTGACCTCAATCTGCGGAGAAATCACCAGGGCAATGATGTTTTCGGCAATGGGGCGGGTGAAGGCACGAGTCCGGGAGGTCTCCTGCTGAGCGGCTTGCACTTCGGTGTTCAGCACATCCTGATACCACTCCATGGAATGGGAGGTGATAGGGCGCAACGTGGTGTCATAAATGCGGTTTTTTTCCGCAGTAGGGCTGTACTCCATCAAACGGAGGCGGCTGCGCACCGGGACTGCGTTGTTAAGCTGGTCCAGAAAGGCTGGGCGGAATGAAGCATCGTTTCCCCACTCCACGAAATATCCGCGGCCGCAGAGAAGATTGACCATGTTTTCGGTGTTGACCGGCTGGGTGTTGGAAGAGCCCGAGGTGGTCGTGGCGACAAGGCTTGCGATTCCCAGAGGTGCCTGGAAGAAAACGGCATGGCCCGGATAGTTTTGCGCGTTGCCTGCGGCACCGGGTACAACCTTGCTGGTGGGGCCGCAGACAAACTGAAGCTCCGACTGCCTGAAGTAGTCTTTGGCCAGAGTGATCTGCTGGCCCGCGGCATCCGTGCCCACGGTGTCGAATTCATTGTCCCAGTAGTTGTTCAGGGTCGTCTGAGACAGGGAGCGTGAGAGCGTGTCGAAGGCCTGACGCGCTTCACGAAACTGCGAGACGCGCGAATTGGCGCGCACCCAGCTGCGCTGAACGATGCCGATCACCTGGGAGACGACGAGCATCAGGATCACAAGAAACGTCACTGAAACGAGGAGTTCAATGAGGGTGAAAGCAGCGCGAGCACCTGGCCGGGGGCGGCAAAGCGAGGCTGGACGCGGCAAGATGGCGGAAAGCTTCATGTCAGTAAAAATCAGCGGGTTTTGGCGATCAAATGGTTGAAGGTGACGTAAGGTGCACCGGTGTTGCTGTTGAGCGGCGTGAACACAAACCCTGGCGAACTGGATGCGGCGATGCGGATGATCACCCGCTTCATGTATGGCTGGGTCTTCTCGGCTTTAGGCAGCGCCACGACCGTCTGCGGTTCGATTTCCACCACAAAGGCGAGGTCAGTGGCATCCTGCTGCACCTCGCGGGCCTGATCGTTGTAGTATTTCTTCAATGTTGCTGTCGGCAACTGATCGAAGGCCGCATTCTCCAGATCATGAGTGATCTGCTCCAGAATGTTGCTGTCATTGACCATCAGCGCCGTTTTACGCGCCATCTCAAGCCCCTGAGGCAGGAGGCCCAGGAGCGTGATGATGGCGAGAGCCGCGATGGCCACAGCCAGAGTGACCTCGACCAATGAGAAACCAGCCTTCGACCGGGTTTTTGTGAGACTTTTCATGTGCTAAGAAAGAGGGGTTCCGAGGGGAAAAGAACGGCAACGGCGGATCCTTACGGGCTGAAACGCTTGCTCTCGAGCGTGCGGAACTTGTAATAGTAATCCAAGGGCTTTTCCCCCAGCGGGTTGGAGGCCGCGCCGTAATCTGGCAGAGGATTGTTGGAATCGGTGGGGTCGATGTAACGCTCGATCAGGGCGGAACCGCGATACTCGCCAAGGATGGCATCCTTGGTGGGATCCATGGTGTCTGCAGCGGTGGAGCGGGCCTTGGTGATGACCTGCGCACGCATGTGGACGCGGAAGGTGTTGCTGCGCGTGGTGACACGGGCGTAGATGTTGGAGTAGGGGCGTTCGCGGGTGTTGTCACCCGTTCCTGGATGGGCCTGCCAGAACTGCTCCATGACGGACTGCAAGTTGGTGCCGCTGGTGTTGGCGTTGATGTTGGAAATACTGCCGAGGGTTTCACCACCGGCTGAGGCCCCTTTGCTGACGTCGGGGATCAGGTGGATCTCACAGATCTGGCTTGGGCTGCGGAACAGGCCGCGGTAGCGGTTGAGCGCATGGTTTGTGCCTGTGGCCGAGTGGCGGAACTTCTGCTCAAACTGGTACAGTGTCTTGGTGACATCAATCGGGCGGTGCCAGTACCTTTGGTGAGCGCCCTCATTCCAGAAGACGTCTCCGGATCCGGACCAGGCCGCCTGCCCTTCGGAGGAGCTGGCACCTGCTCTGCTGGAATAATAGGTTTTTGCATTGTCAATGTCGCCCGTAGGAATGGCGGTCATGAACTCGCCCTTCATCACGGCATGCATGCCTGTGGCACGGGTGATGTTGGTGAAAGGAACAATCTGGTAGTTCAGATTGAGGCGGCCTGCCGTGGAAAGCGGCTCGCTGATGGCATAGGGCTCCACGACAGGCATGAAGAAGAGATCCAGCAGGTAATGGTCCCGTGGATTGTTGTCGCCCGGATGGCCGGGTGTGACCGCCTTGCCGTAGTTGGCATTGGAGCTGGCGTGGGGACGGAACAAAAGGGTCTGCCAGGGTTTGCCTTCCGAGTAAGACACACCGGAAAGGGCACTGGTGCCGACATTGCCACCTGACCAGACACCGGTGGGCAGTGAGCCGAACATCACAGGGGAGGACACGATGCGGTTCGGAGTCATGTAGATGCCGGTGCGCCAGTCGTCGCTGTTGTGCCAGGGCTCGTAGAAATAGCCTGAGCGGTAGAATTTTGTCACGTTGTTGCGGGTGAATTTCCCCGCGAAGAAGTTGCCCTCGTCCGGCTTGTTCACGTAGGCGCCGTCACGGGCGTTGCCGATTCCGTTGTCGTAGTCGCCAAAGGCGTTGGCAGTGGCCGCCCAGCCGTCATCGGGTGGCAGATCGGGAATGCGGGCATCGCCGTAGGGTGCGCCGGCGACGAGCTGCTGGTTTTTGTTCAGACCTAACACACCAGCATATTTGGTCATCATCGTGGAGGTAGGAAGGATGCAACCAGCCTCCGTGGTGGTGACATGGGTGGTGAAGGAGTGAATGCTGCGCGGCTGAGTGAGCGGTGGCATGGAGTCCACTTTCTGCCAGAGCGGGTGGCGCATCCACATGGTGTTGGGCACATTGTAGCGGGCCGCAGGGAGTCGATAGTCCCCGACGGCAGGCACAAAGGTGCGGATGACATCGGAACCCGACCAAGGATTGCCATTCACGTCCGTAATGACGACATTACCGCTAGTGACGGTTGCCTCGGGCGGGATGAGGCTCAGGCCCACTCTTCCTCCGTTGTCAAAGCTGACACTGCCGCCGGCAGCGGTGGCAAATCGAGATTCCGTGTCCAAGCGGCCGGTAAAAAGCTGGTCATCGCTGGAGGAGAAAGTGGTGTTGAAGCTGGGGGCCACCAGATACAAGGGCGGATTGGCGGTTCCTTTATAAGCCGGATTGGGCGAGCCGATCATGCGATTGAGGCAGCCCATGCGGTTAAAGCACCACCAATGGGGAGCTTGGGCGGAACGGCGATAGGTGTCCCGGCCGTAGGCATCGGTATAAAAAAAGTGATTAATCTCGTTCTTGTTTGCAGGCTCATACAGAGGCGAGCCATTGACGCGGCGTTCGTTGGCCGAGTAGACCAGAGCGGGGACGGGCAGGGAGGCCCCATCAAACGAAACGCTGATGCTTTGACATTCCTGGCCATTGGCTCCGGCCTTGCTGTGGGAGTCATAAATTTTGATCACCAGATCGCGCTGGCCGAAAGTCAGAACCATCGGCGTATTGCGGTTCACCGTGATGAACTGGCTGATGAGGCCCCAATTGTTCAGGCCGTCATGGCCATTGTCATTGGATCCCGGATTGGCGAGGTAGCGGCTCGAGTCAGTGCTACGGGCTGTTCCTGAGACATAGGGATTGGTGTCGTCACCCATCAGTGTGGTTCCCCAGCCCGGACCTGCGCGACCGCCCGCAATGGCGGTGGGTCCCACATGACCGCCCATGGAATAGCAGTCGTAGGCCTCATAGACGTTGCCGTTGGATTTGACGATTACGTCCTGTGTCGTGGGAAACAGCGACTGTCCATTGAGCTGAATGGAACGCATGAAATTGCCATCGAGAACAATGGCCCACTCCGGGAACATCTTCGTCCAGCCCGACATGGGGCAGAAGAATTCCAGCATCAGCATGGCCTGCACCCTTTTTTGATCCTCCTGCAAGGGAGTGTTCAGCTCCAAGGTCATGTTCCAGTTGGCGGGATTGTAGCCAGGATGAAGAGAGGGATGGCGGGCTGCGATGGAAGGATTGCAGCCGTAGTACGTGCCGTTGCCGTAGGGGGGCGAGAGCGGGGGGAAATTGGAATACCAGCGATTGAACCCCAGCCATGGCGGGACGCGCGGCGGCATCTGGGGTGGCAGGAAGGTCGCAGGATAATTCCCGGGATTGGGATAGGGGGTTGCATTGCTTTCACGGGTGGAAAGGGCCTTGGGGGCGCTGCCGCCACCGCTCAACCTACCGCCGGTGTTGACGGCGTATTGAGGATCATTCTGACCATCGGCCGTGCAGATGAACTGGAAGCCGATTTCTGAAATCGTGAACATGCGGCCCAACCCCTGCACAATGCGACCGTTCTTGCTCCAGCGCGCCGGTGAGACCTGGCCGTGACCCGGGAACACATATTGATCGGCCGTCACCAATGAACTGCCAATCTGCGTCTGCGTGCCATCGTTCAAACTGCCCGAAGCACGGCGGGTGATGCGCTGCTCCGTGTAGGTGAAACGAGAGGTGGAAATATTGTCTCTCTGCAGATATAGCGGAGTGCCGGTGATGGGGTTGGTGCCGTTGTAGCCGGACATCCCATCATTGTTGCGCGCCAGGACGCCGTCATAGAGGTTGGTGCAGCGGATGTAGTCAAAGAACTGGATGGCAAGCTGGGCGGCATTGTCGGTGCCATACTTCTGGCCGAAATTGTTGCTGGTGCCGAGCGAGGAAGTCTGGGGGAACTGCAGGGTCGTCATCTCTGCGTAGAGATAATCGAGCAGTTTGCTGTTCCTTGTCAGCCCTGTGGAGCCACCGTAGTCCGAGGAGGAACCGGTCACGTCATGGGTGGGGTGATGAGGCTGGGCGCGGCGGAAAATGTAACTGTTGGCCACGGCGGCCCCCTGTGTCTTGCCCCGCAGAGTGGAGCAAAGGGCGATCATGGTGTCAAAGCTGGTGCGGCGCTGCTGCCCCAGTCCTTCGTCCGCGACGGGCCACATGGCGATGCGCGGAAGACCGTGAATGCTGAATTCGGGAGAGCGGCTGTTGGAGGTGAGGAAAAAACGGGAGCGTTCCAGGGTGTCGTGATCAAACAGGTAGCGGGAGCCCTGACCGGGGAGCTGAATGCTGGTGGCAACCCGGCCCTGGTTATTGTTGTAGTTAAGGGAGGAGTCATTGGTGCCGTCCGCAAAGAGCATTTCATCCACGCTGGCGAAGAGCCTTTCTTTTCGAGCCATGACGGTGTCGCCGCTGTTGGCCACGGTCAGTTCACCATTGCTGCTGGAAAACTCGTCTTTGACAAACGGCCTGGTGCCGGACTCCGAGCCGCCTTTGGCAATCTTTGGAATGAGGGTATAGATGGCGTCCTTGATCTCAGTGATGCTGCTGATGTTGGCACCCTGCGCATAAACGTCCAGATTGATGCCGGGTGCGAGCACCGTGCTCAAAGCCACCGTGGCGGGATGTCCGGGGTAACGCTGATATTCACCCGCAGTGCCGGGGAAATTGGCCCATTTGGAATCACGCTGATGATAGAAGTAAGGTGGCGCGAAAAAGGTGGGCTCCGAGGCGGTGTTGACATTGACTTTGCAGGACTCGTCATCCGTCCAGAAGGCCACACGTCCGACAATGGGATTGGCTGCGGAGGGAGTGGTGGAACCGTCGGCACTGATGAACTTGTTGCTGGAATCGAGTGCGCCGGTGGTGCCGTCCCGCAGGACGTAAATCCACTCGACCGGCATGGGCAGGCGCAGTTTGTTGGGATCATTGCCGGCATCGGCAGGGGTCACCACTTCATTGTAGGTCACGGTTCCACCTGAGCCGGTGATGGAGGGCGTCGCTTTGGTGTAAGTGAACCCCTCGACGGCGGTCATGGTCCGCCCATTGGCAGGATTGGTTCCATTGTAGGCCGCACGGGGATCAATGATCGGGAAATAAAGGGCCATGGTGCCGGTGGTGAGCCCTGGGCGCACGATGGGGTCGTTCAGATCCACATAGCGTGCCACATTCTGCGCGGAGGCCCAGTCAGTCGGGATCTGGTTGGCAGTGTTGAAGATGTCCGCCTCATTGGAGCTGGTGACCACCATCTGCGAGCTGGAATAAAGCTTGTGGGCACGTACAAAGTCCCCATTGGCCTGGTAAACACGAGCCATGCCGGGCTGGGTGGCATGAATGGTGCGGCTAAAGGAACCGGTGGCGGTGTTCTGGGCATTTTGCAGCTGCACCTCGGTAAAAACCACGGCGAGATCCGCGAGCTGCTTGGCGCTGCGGGAGGCCACATAGCTCTGGCTGGCTTTGTACTCCGTGCGGGTGACCGAGAAAATGGCGACCACAAGCATGGACATCAAGGCCACGGTGGTGACCACCATGACTAAAGCCATGGCCTTCCTGCGCTTGTTCAACTTTGCTACTAATGTTGCGGCATTCATGATTAGCTCCTGATAAATTATCGATTTATGAAGCGATAATAATGAATTCGCATCCACCTGACAAGGTATTTATCATGTAAACACAAAGTCGGCGCAGGGGCATTTCACAGCATCCGGCCCCCCAGACTGGCTCAAACGGCCAGTCTGCGGCGGCGGCGCCAGCCCAAGGCCAAGACTCCGAAGAGCAGCAGAAGCAACCGGGCAGGCTCAGGAACAGCGACCACGATCACTCCGGTGGTATACAGGTTGCTGAGGTCCCAGAACCTGCCGCCACTCAGTGTGGGCAGATCCATGAAATCGGTGCCGGTGAGGGCGGTGCCGTTGACGTTGTAGAAAGTCCCGGTGGGGGTGAGGCTGCCCCAGTCGATGAGCTTCCAGGAATCTCCCACATTGAAGCTGGTGGAATCCAAGGAGCTGCCCGCGCCGATGCCGACTTGCAGGATCGATCCGTCGATGGTGATAAGGGAGGGGGAGGAGCCGACGTTGTTGAAAACAAGGCGGTCACCTTCCGAGCTGTTGCTTGTTCCGCTGAGGTTGAGGAAGAGATTCAGCTGCAGAGTGGAGCCGGTGGCCAGAGTGGCATAGCTCTGGTTTCCTTGGACGATCGTTCCAAAAAGCGGATCGTAATGTGTCGCGGTCGTTCCAGTGGAATTCAGCGCCACGGTGAGCTGGCTGGCGGAGGTATGCCCAATGTCTCCAACCATCAGAGTGGCGCCGTAGTCGACGGAGAGATAGCCACCGACTCCCGGAGCGATCGTGCCCGTGCCTCCAAGCGTGGCTCCATACTGAACGGACACATTGCCATAGCCGGTGCCGGAGCCGGTGGTGTTGTCCACCAGCAGGGTGCCGGCGGAAACCGTGGTATCGCCGTGGTAGGTGTTGCTGCCAGTGAAGGTGGCGACGCCTGAACCTGTTTTTGTCACATAGAGAAGATCCTCTGCTCCATTCGCTTCACCGATAGTCCCGGTGAAGGCGACTCCAGTTCCTGAATTTGGCGTGGTGGACTCGATGGTCAGAGTCTTGTTGTCCTGACCTGCCACGAGAAGATCCTGCAAGGTCACATTTCCGGCGAATGTCACGGCATTTGCTGACGCAATGGTGGTGGTGCCAGCTCCATTGTAATTGATGTCAATGTTCTGCCCGACGGTGGTGATGGCAGCATTGTCGATACGGAGGGTGACATTCGCATTGCTCTGGTCCCGCAGCCAGAGGACGGGATCTGTGCCCGCTCCATTCACATTCGTGACGCTTGGCGATGCCATGAAGTAGTCCAGGCCGGCGGAGGAGCCTTTGTCCACAGAAACTTGGGCACCGTAGACCATGCTGCTGGAGTCGTTAAATGCAAAACCGTTGAGGTTATTACTGCCATCGACCCGTGCCAGATTCATGGTCAGATCGTCATTGATCTGGGTGATGGTGTAGAGCCCGTTGCGCTCCGGATGGCCAACCTCGTCCTTCACCAGGATCACGATAAGGCCGACATCGGCGCTGCTGAAGGTCACGCCATCAATGGTGCGGCTGACGTTATAGAAGGCGCCGCTGCCGGTATCAGGCACGCCTGAATTGTAATGCCCGCCGCCGGTGGCCAGGAAGGCACCGCCGTAGCCGCTGATGTTGGTCACATCGGTGGAGAAGGTGTTTTCCGTCCCGAGCAGGGAAGCCCCGTTGGTGGCGTAATCGGCAAGAACGGAGAACCCGTATGAATTCGGCGTGAAGGTGGAATCTCCCAATTCGAGGGTCGTGCTTTGTCCAAGTGACGAAGCGTTTTGAAGGACCAACGTACCATTCCGCACCACGGTGCCACCACTGATGGCGGCGCCTGAGCCACCTGTCTGTGAACCATAGGTGTTGGCACCCGCGAGCACCACGGTTCCACCGCCGATCACCGTAAGGCCACCCAGGCCGGAGATGCCCCCCTGATAGGTCACGGTGGAGCCTGAATTATCAGACAGGAACACATTGCGACCCTGCGCGCGGTCAATTTCCACGGCACCCGTGACGGTGGTGGTCGTCGCCGTGGTGCTGAGCACGGAAATGCCTTCGCTGTTGGCATTGCCAAAGGTCACCGAGTTGGAGAGGGTATCGCCCTGGAAGACCAAGGAGAGGGCCATGCCGGCGGAGCGTGTGTCGGTGGTGGTGCCGACTTCGACGGCTCCAGTGCCCAAGGATCCGTTTTGCTGTGCGATCAGAGTGCCCTCTGCGAGCGAGGTGCCGCCAGCGTAAGTGTTGTTCGCTTCCAGGCTGAGCACGCCATTGCCACCTTTGATCAGGCGACCGTCGCTGCCAGAGAGAACACCGGTGATGGAGGCATCTGCAGCCAGGACACCAGGAGATGTGTAAACTGATCCGCGACCGCTGATGACTTCCACCAGGCGGGATTTGCGGCCAAGATCAATGCCATTGGCGAAGATCACCGTGCTGTCGGCATCCTGAGCGCCCAGAATGAGCGAATCATTGTCGGGCACGAAGCCATCCAAGCCCCAGACCAGGGTCCCCGCACTACCGCCGATGTTGACGGTGCGATTGGTCGTGTAAGCGGCAAAGCCACCGCTGCTCGTCCAATCCACCTGCGTGCTGCCGGTGCCAAGGCTGCGGGTGAAGTCACCGGAATTGAGGCCCACCACGCCGCCGTCAATACGGAGGTGGCTGTTGGCAGGCAGCGCGTCTGCCGAATCAAGGCGCATGACGCCGCCCTGCAGATAGGTGGTGCCGGTGTAGGTGTTTGAGCCCGAGAGAGCGGTGGTGCCGTTTCCGCTGAGCACCAGATTGACGAGCAGACCAGCGGAGCTGTTGTTGGAGATCGAGGAACTGATGGTCAGGGCCGTCAGCGGATTCCAGTTGTAAATGATGAGGTCAGCCGTGGTGCCGTCTGTGTTGGCCAGACCGCTGGTCAGCACGCCGCCGACAATGGAGTTCTGGTGGATGCCGGAATGTGTGGACTGCAGGATGGCGCCGCTGGCGATGGTGAGCGTGTCGGTGATGGTGACGACGCTGGAATTGAGCTCGACAGGCAAGGTGGCGAGGTTTTCTGAGTAAAAGGTAAGATCCGTACCGCTCTGCGTAAACACCCCTGAAGGCCCCGCATTCGAAATCGTAATCGTGCGAGCATTGGCATCAATGAAGGAAATGAACGAGCCTGACGGAATCCCAGGTCCGGAGATATTCATGCCCACTTTCAGGCGTGCGTCATAGATATTGGTGATGGTATAATCACCAGCGACGATGGTGCCGGTGACGGTAGGAACGTCGAACGCATACAAAGTCGCCGGGACGTTCGCGAGGGTGGGAGCCTGGCTGAGGGTGATGGTTTTGTTGACCACATCGATGGCGGTGATGAAGGTGCCATCCGCGATGCCGTTGCCACGCACCAGTTCTCCGACCTTCAGACGGTCAACGCCTGGAACCCGGGTCACGAGAGTTGAAGAGGTGCTCGTGTCCCCTGCAGATGAGGTGCTGTTGTTGGTCAGCAGGATGGTGTTCACCGACGCGCCGGAAACAGTGCTGCCCGAGAAGGATTCTTCCAGCAGAGCGCCGTCAGAGATGTTGTAGGTGGCAAGCCAGTCCGCCGGATTTGACTTGAAGGTATGGGCGCCTTTGATGTCCGAGCCGGTGAGGATGTTTGTGGAGGAGTCCACAAAGGCAAAGTTGTTCACGCCGGGGTTGAGGGGATTGTTGATGGTGAACAAGGCGCGAGGCATCAGAACCCCGACGTCGAGCAGAGCACGTCCGGAGAGGGTGATCTGGGCCACGAGGGCGCCGCCATTCACCTCGAACAACACAGTGCCGCCCTTTTCAAAGTTGATGGGTGAAGGAGTGTTGACGTCCTGCAGATTGAGGAAGGTTCCGGAGCCGGAGGAGCCCGTCACGCGGATTCTGGAGGAGCCCTCGGCAATGTTCAGAGTGCCGATCATGTTCTGGGTGGTGGTGCGGCCTGAGACGCTCTGGAGATCGAGCGTGCCGCCAGCCATGGTCAGGGAGCCCACATCGTTGCGGATGTACTGGTCGTTGAAAGCAGGTGAGAGCTTCAGTGTGCCGTCTCCCACCACCAGGGAAGTGATGCCGTAGCCGCCGAAGGAGGTTCCGAGCAGGGAGAGGGTGCCTGCACCGATTTTGACGATGCTGTAGTCATCCTGATTGCCGGGGGTGGTGTAATTGCCGCCCATGGTCAGCACCGTGTAGGCATTGCCCACATCCCAGACGGCGGTCTGATTGATGGTGAAGCCGCGGTCCGAACTGGCGCTGGCACCATTGAACTGAAGCGTGCCGCCGTTGAAGACCAAATTGGCCAGGGCATTGCGGGAGGCACCCAGGCTGGAAGCCGGGCCGGCAAAGACGAGGGTGTTGGAGCCGGTGGAGATCGCGGCCACGGAAATTTCGATCGTGGTTCCGTCGATGATTTTGGTGATGGTGGCGCCCAATGGGATGCCGGGTCCGGAGACGAGCTCACCCACGCTCAAATTGGCGGTGGTCGGAACGGTGATCCTGAAGTCGCCGTTGGTGGTGGAAGCGAGCAGCGTGGCGCCAATGCTGGTGCTGGCTCCAAAGCTGAGATTGTTCTGGCCTGTGGTGGTGACGGGATTGGAGATCTCGATGGTGTTTTGATTCAAGATCCGCACAATGGTGGAGCCGGCAGGAATGCCGTTGCCGGAAATGGTCTGGCCGACGGTCAGGCCGAGCGTGCTGCCGACGGTGATAAGCGCGCCGCTCTGGGTGTCAGTGGCACGCGTACCCGTGAAGAGGGAAACGTTGTTGCCAAAGGTGAGATTGGTGGTGCCCGAGGCGGTCGCGAGTGACGCGGCATTCCCTCCGCCGTTCAACACCCCGATGGTGATCTGGGTGCCATTGACGATGGAGAGAATGACCACGGTGCCGCCATCGGTGGGGATCCCCGTGCCTGTGACGGTCTGACCGACGCTGAGCCCGGCTGTGCCGCTGGCGACGGTGATGGTGGCGCTGTTGACGGTGGTGGTGGCGGAAATCGCGCCGGTCTTCGCCGTGATGCCGCTGCTGTCATAGTTCAGGTTTGCATCGGTGGTGGAGATCAGCGCGCCGTTGGACAGCGTGACCGTGGTCGGGCTGTTGATGGCGGTGATGGTGACGCCGGAGGGGATCTCACCGCCGCTGACGAGGGTGCCGATGGTGAGACCGGTGGTGTCCGTCAGCGTGGCCGTGCGGCCCAGAGAGGTGAGATTGGTGATCATCTGCGTGCCGGCATTGTATCCTTCGATGCCAAGGGACTGGATGGTGGTGACGCCAGCATTCAGGGTGGTGACTCCGGTGTAGAGATTCATGCCGGAGAGAATCAGATTCCCCAGTCCTGATTTGGACAAACCGGTGACCTGGGAGAAGGTAAGAGCGCCGGTGCCAGCCCCCGCGACAGCGGCATTGCTGAGAGTGATGGTGGAATTGGCCGAGATCGCGGTGATGGTGGTGCCGTCCACGATGCCGAGGCCGGAGACCTTCATTCCCACGTAGAGGCCACTGGTGCCGTCGGTGCCATTGAGTCCGGTGACCGTCGTGCTGCCAGCCGTGGTGGTGCCCGTGCGATTCTGATCGAACTGCAGGGTCTCCGTGGCGGAAGCCGTGGTGTTTGCACTCAGGGTGATGGTGTTGGTCTGGAACTCCCGAGTCGAAGCGCTGTTGATGGATTCGTTTGGCGCGCCATCGAGTGTGACGGTGTTACCGCTGATCTGGGTCACGGTGCGGCCGAGGAGGGTGGCTCCCACGAACAGATTGCCCGGCACGCTGGAGACGATGACGTTGTTTCCGGAAGTGCTGTTCACGGTGACCGTGGCCACCGTGGAAAGGGCGGTGATGGTGGTCCCGGGGGCGATGCCTGATCCCGTGACAAGCATGCCCACGGCGAGATCGGCGCCGTTGACATTGCGCACCAAGTTGCTGCCGCTCACGATCGTGGCGGAGCGATCCGCCCGGCTGGCGGTGTTGTCGATGATCGAAGCGGAGATCTCGAAGGGAGCGGTGACGTTGTTCTGAATGATCAACAGGTCATTGACCGTGCCGCTGACCCTGCCGGTGGCAAGCGTGCCGATGCCATCGATCAGAGCCGCGCTGCCGCCCATGTTTGGAGAGACCAGGATGGCCCCGCCCTGCAGAGTGTTGGTCCCGTTGAGTGTGACCGTGCTCACGCCGCCGCCCACCGGGCTGTAGAAGCGGAGGGTGTTGGCGGTGCGATCCGTTTGAGTGGTGTTCGCCACGAAATTCATGTTTCCAGTGGTGGAGGAAATGACCCAGTCGTTGTCCACCGCATTGCTGGTGTAGCCGGTGTAGGCCCGGATCAGGAGATCGCCGGAGGTCGTGGTTTTCGTATCGACCAGCGCTTCGTTGAAGGAGCTCTTCGTGGCCCAGTCCGAAGTGCCGACCGTGGCCCAGGAGCCAAGGATGCCCACCGTGTTGTTGGTGTCGGTGCTGGCGATGTCATTGGCGCTGAAATTGATCGTCGCCCCTGCCCCGCGGCCAATGCCGTTCATGCGCAGGATCGAACTGCCGCTCAGGCGGGAGATTCGATTGTCCCCGGCATTCAACTGGACAAAGGAGACGCTCTCCACATGAGAGCCGCCCAAGAGTTCAAGCGTGCCGCCGAAACGGCTGCCGCCCAGAACCAGCGCGCCTGTGTCCGAAAGCTTGCTGGAATTGTTGGTGGTGTAGTCAAGCCTCAGAGTGCCGGCCTGCACCGTGTGATTGGTCACGTTGAAGGAAGGAAGGCTGTTGCGGGTGGTGAGATCCGCCTGGCCGCTGAGGATCAGCATGCCGCCGCCGATTTGAGTCACATTGCCGTTTCCGCCCAAGGTGCCCTGAAGGTTGAGGGACGATCCCTGCTGCACCAGGATGGTGGAGTTGGCATTGACAAAAATCGAGCCCGCCCAGGAGCTGTTGCCGAGGGTGGTGGCCAGGGTGCCGCCAGCCAGATACATGGTCTGAACCGTGCTGTAGTTCACATTGCGCAGGTCAAGCGTGGCATTCTGATTGCCGATGAGATTGCTGCCATTGGTGCCGCCGGCAATGATGATGCCCGCGCCGCCTGAGGCACCGAAAGCGCCGTTCGCGGTGGCTGCCAGGACGCCTGCCATGATCACGGTCTCACCCGTGTAGGTGCTGGTGGAGCCGAGCACCCAGGTGCCGTTGCCAATTTTGTTGAGCGAGGTGGCTCCGCCGGTGCCGTCTCCCAGCTTCAGGCTGAAGGTGTTCTCCCCACGATTGGCCCCGCCCAAGGTCAGGGTGCGGGAACCCGTGCCGACAAACGCCACATCCGGGGACTGATCATTGAAGCCAAAGGTCACGGTCGCGCCAATGAGAGTGCCATCTGCGATGATGGCGCCGGCGTTGTCACCCACACCGAGGGTGAAGGAGCGGTCCGTAAAGGTGGCGGCATTGTTGAAGAAGCGCAGCGCGCCCCCGTTGAGGACCAGATTGGCGGCGTCATTGGACGAATTGCCGATGCTGCTGTTCTGGCCGCCAAATCCAAGTGCTGAAACGCGGAGGCCACCGCCGTTGATGACCGTGGGTCCCGAGTAAGAGTTGGCATTGGCCAGGGTGAGAATGCCATTGCCGTTCTTGGTCAGAGACATGACGCCGTAGGTCACGGCGCCGTCACTGATCACGCCATTGAAGGTGAAGTTGTCGGATGCGTTGACCACCAAGGTGGAGGTTCCGGTGCCATTGTTGGTGACCGTGCCTGTGCCGGTGATCTTGGCCACGGTGGTGGAGAAGCCGTTCAGGTTGAACGTGCCGTCGGTATAGACGGTGTAGCCGCCGTTGCTGCTGACCAGCCCGTTGTCGCTCTCCATGCGGACTTCGCCACCGTTGTTGGTGAGGGTGCCGTTGAACTGATTGCTGCCGCCGAGCCGCAGGAGGCCTGAAGACACAAGGATATCACTGGTCAGAGTGTTGTTGCCAAGAAGAGCGATGGTGGAACCGATCATCCGGATGAAGCCGATGGTGTTGTCACCCGTGAGCTTGACGGCGTTGAAACCGCTATAGACGAGGTTTTGATTGGTGCCGTCAGCAACGGCGGGTGCGGAGATTTCGATGGTGGTGCCGTCAACGATGCTCGTGATGACCGCGCCTTCGGGGATACCGTCACCGGTGATCGTGGCGCCCACTTCAAGACCGGCGGTGGTGGTCACCGTGACGGTGGTCCCACCGGTGACGAATGAGGAAGCCAGAGTGCCGGTGCCAGTCACCTGCGCGCCATTGGTTTCCAAACCACCGGCGAGATTGTTGTTTCCTGTGATCAGCAGCACACCGAGGCTGCTGGCGTCAGGGGCAAAAATCAGGCTGCCGACGTCTCCATTGATGCTGTTGGTGCCGCCGATGGTGAGCGTGCTGTTGGTGGCCACGCGGACGTAGCCGTCTGCAGTGCCGAGGGTGATGCCGCGATTGGCGTCGTTGAAGATGAGGTTGGTGCTGGCACGGAGCACGCCGCCATTGAGCGTCAGCTGATCGGCCTGGTAGGTCAGGGGGTTGGCGCCCAGGTCGCTTTCACGGGTGATCTGCAGCACGCCCTCATTGATGTAGGTCTTGCCAGTGTAGGTGTTGAGGACGCCAAAGGTCAGCGTGGTGCTGATGGCGGAGGTGGGCTTCTGAGACAGGATCACCTGGTTGTTGCCAGCAAGGCCAACGACTGTCGTGCCGGCAGGAATGCCAGCCCCGGTCACCGTGGAACCGATCGCGATATCGGTATTGAAGCTGCCGCTGTTTAGCGTCACCGTCGTGATGTTGGGATTCATCGTCTGGACGACTGCCGACACAGTCGGATTCAGCACCAGGGTGCCCGCGCCGGATTTCACCACGGAAACAATGTTGGCACCGTTGTTTACAATGGCGCTGGTGACATTGAGCTGGTTGGTCGGGAGCTGGAAGATGAGCTCATAGGGGTTGAGGGAGCCGCTGTAAGTGCCTGCGGTGAGCCTGCCGCCAGCGATCGTGTGGGTGGCCTGGGTGGCCAGAATGCCCCCGCTGTTGATGATGAGGGTGTTGGTGGCCTGTGAGGTGACCGGATTGATATTGATGGTGAGGCCGGAGGTGCTCTGAATATTGAGCGAATTGACGGTCCGGGTGCTGGTGGAAGTAACGGCGGATGAAGACTGGGAGGCGGTCACCTTGACATTGTTGTTCCCATAGCCGCCCCATGAGTCGAAGGTGTTTGAACTTGCCGCCGTATAAAGACCAGAGGCCAGCCCGGTGACGGCATTGACTGAACTGCCGTTAACCGTCTGGGAGGTCACCGTGGCCCATTCGTAGCCAGTGCTGGTGAGACGCACCGCCCAACCGCCGAGGATGTTGTTGGTCAGGGTGGGCGCGGTGGTGAAGGCGATGACACCGCCTGTGTCCGCATTGCTGCGGATAGAATTGAAGATGGCGGTGGAGCCGGCTGCACGGCTGCCCAGGCTGGCGAAGGTCAGGAGGTTGGAAGCGGCCGTGGCCTTTTCAGAGACGATGCGGTTGGAGCCGCCGGTGAAGGAAAGCGTGCCAAGGGTTTCAGAGAAGTTTTCCGAGCCTGTGCCAACGCCCTGAAGGGTGATCTGCCCGCCGTTCATGACGATGGCGGCAGAGTCGGTGATGCGGTTCACAGCGGTTGCGCTGGTGTTTTTAATTCTCAGGCCCTGGAAGGTATTGCCGTCTGCCAGAGCACCGCTGCCGGAGATGAGGACGCTCGTGACTCCGCCCAGGGAGCCGGAACCTTCGAGGCGGAGGTCTCCGCCAACAAGGTTGATCGTGCCCGTCACCGTGCTGGACGATGTGACAGACAAGACGGCGCCGGAGGTGACGTTGTTGCCATTGCCGAAAACCGTCAATCCGCCGGCCTGGACATTGACACTTCCGCCCCAGTTCACCACGGTGAGATTCTGCTTGCCCGAGATGTAGAAACCGCCGCCGGTGACGGTGGTGGTGGAGGAATTGAAGTTGGTGGTGCCGCCTTCCAAAACTTTGATGCCGGCGCCAAAGGTGGAGCCCACGGTGTTGTAGTTCAGGGTGCCTGTGCCGCCATCGCGCACCAGCGCGCCCGTGCCGGAGATGGCCCGTGCGAAACTCCATGTGCCACCGTTGGTGATGCGCATGCCGAGAGTGCCGTTGTTGGTGATGGTCTGAGCGCCGATGGCAGCGGCGGAGGCCCCGCCAACGCCATTGCCGAAGCTGGTCGTACTTTCGAGAACGAGCGTGGCTCCGGAATTGATGGTGGTGCTGCCGGAGTAGCTGATGTTGCCAAGGGCAAGGACCTGCGTGCCATTGCCGGCAATGACGAGGTTCAGGACGCCGGTGCCGGTGTTGTTGGCGCGGTCCCGCATGTAGCCGTTGTAGTAGTTCACCCCGCTGGTGTTCAGAGTCAGGGTGCTGTTGGCGGACTGGTTTTCGCCTTCCAGGTTTTCAATGACACCGGCTGCGGTGAAATCAGAAAGTCCACGGACGGTTTCGTTGAAGCCCATCAGCTTCCAGTAGGCGTTGTTGCCATTGTTGCTGGGAGAGTCGCCGCCAAAACCTGCATCGAAGCGGATGAGGGCGGTGTCGGCGATCTGCTCGTCAGCGCCAAGCTGAACGACGGTGCTTCCCAAGCCGCCCATGCTCACATTGCCAATCTTCAGGTCGCCCAAGATGGTGCCATTGGCCACGTACGTGCCGTAGGTGGTGGTGGTGGTGGAAGTGGAGGTGGCCGCGTTGGAGAGCACCAGCTGGGTGCCGTTTTTGACGGCCAGCACCACCGTGCCGTCCGGAATGCTGGAGTTGCCGTTGATGACCATGCCGGCGTAGAAGCCGGCGGTGTTGGTCACATTGACAAGCTGGCGCACATCAAAGGTGGTGTTAACGGAGGTGGCCGTGGCGCTGGCGGCCGCGGAAATCACAAACTGAGTGCTGGAATTGATCTGCGTGATTGTGGCCCCGGAAGGAATGTTGGGATTGCCGGTGATGACCATGCCAACGTAGAAGTTGCTGGTGCTGCCGCTGGTCAGATTGACGGTGGTGCTGCCGCTTGTGGTGCTGGCCGTGGACACCTGGACGCTGCTGCTCGTCGTGGTGCTCATGCTGGTGGTGGTCTTGGCAAGCACCAGCTGGGGGTTGGTGGCATCGCCGAACCCGCGGCTGAAAACGGTGGTCAGTCCGGTGTAGGTGTTGGCGGTTTGACCGCTCAGGGTGAGACGCCCCGGCCCCATGATGTCGAGGCCAAAAGTCGAACCTGCGGTCTGTGAAATGGAGCCGCTGATGTCGATGCGGGACGCTGCGCCAGCCGCGTTGGAATTAATCTGAAGGTTGCTTGCCAGTTGAACGGGTGCGGAAATCACGTCCACTCCATTGGTGGTGCTGTTGGACTGCACTTTGCTGAGCAGGGCCTTGCCGTAGTCGCCGTTGTTGAAAATCAGGCTGCCGCCGCTGCCCTGGGCGATTTCGAAGTGGTTGGTGTTGTTCTGGTCACCCACGACCAGAATGCCCACGGTTTTGCTGCCGTCGAGAGTGAGAGCGGCGTTCAAGTTGACCGAAGTGCCGATGTTGGTCGTCAGATTGACAATGGCACCGATCGAGTTTGGCACGGCGGAGGGCAGCCAGGCGGCCACCGAGTTCCAGGAAGTGCTGCGGTCGAGATTGAAGTTGTTCATCAAGACGGGAATGGTGCCCGGCCGGGTGATTGTCAGAATGATGCCATAAGTGCTGAACAGGCTCACATCGTAGACGAGTCCGCCGCCGAGGGTGGGAAGGAGGAGATTGCCACCGCCTGTGCCGCCTGAGCGGTAGTTTTCACCGACGTTGAAGGTGGAGAGGTCCCCCAGGCCGGTCCAGTTGCCCAGATTGAAGATGTCACCGTTCTGAGCCTTGCCCGTGGAGGTGGCCAGCGTGAGGTAGTTGTTGAGATCCTGAACGACAAAGGTGGTGCCGTTCAAGGTCAGCATGCCATTGACGGTGATGAAGTCCGTGCGTCCGGCCGTGATCGCCGTGGCATCCCATGCGGCGACATTGAGATCGCGATAGCCGCCCAGGGTGTCGTAGGTGCCCGTGAGGAGGGAGCTGAGCAGGCCGGCTCCGCCGTTGAGGGTGGCGCTGGAAATCTGGAAGTTGGCGGTGGAGCCCGTCTGCAGGGTCAGATTGCCATTGAAGGTCAGGGAACCGACGTTGTTGCCGAAGCCGGTCCCCGGCGTCAGGGTGGAACCGCTGTTGAAGACGTGATTGGTGCCGTCGAGGAACGCATTGGCCAGGGTGCCCTGCGTCCCCTTGATGATGCCGGCGCCGGACAGAGAGCCGCCGCTGTTGACCGTGGTGGCGCCAAAACCGGTGCTCTGGGTCGCGGTGTTACCGACCTGCAAATTGCCGCCGTTCACCGTGGTGGTGCCCGTGTAGGTGTTCACAGCGGAAATCACCCAGTTGCCGGTTCCGGATTTGACCAGGCTGGTCGCCGCGCCGGCATTGTCCCCAATCACGGCGGAGAGAGTGTTCGCTCCCGTGTTAATACCGCCAAGAGTGAGGGTCCGGGTGCCTGCGCCGGAGAACCCCATGGCGCTGGTGCTGCTGAGGGTCAATGTACCCGTGCCTGAGGCCTCAATCGTCCCGCCAGCGGTTCCGAGGCTGAAGAGGCGGTTGGTCGAGACTGTGCCGCCGGTATAGCGCAGGGTGCCGCCATTGATCACCAGATTGGTGGCGAGGTTGGTGGAGGCCCCGATGCTGCTGTTTGAACCACCATTGGCCAGAACGCCGACCTGCAGCACCCCCCCCGTGATGGTCGTCACGCCGGTGTAGCTGTTGGAATTCCCCAGCTGCCAGGTGTTGGAACCTGATTTAGTCAGCGACGTCGTCTGACCGCTGCCGCCATTGGAGATGGAGGGGGACAGAATATTGATGATGGAGGCATCACTGGTGCCAGTGAGAGTCAGAGTGCGGGTGCCGCTGCCGGTGAAGGCCAGCGGGAAGCCGTTGGAGAAAATCAAGGCTCCGGTGCCTGATGCGTCCAATGTCGCACCGTTCGTTCCGCCGATGGTGAACAGGCGGTCCGTGGTGGTGCCGCTTCCGGTATAGCGCAGGGTGCCGCCGTTGATGACGAGATTGCCCGCCGCCTTGGTGGAAGCGCCGATGCCGCTGGCGATGCCGCCGAGCTTGATGTCGTCCGTGACCAAAACACCGCCGGTGATGGTGGTGACGCCGGTGTAGCCGTTGCCCGGGGCGGCATCGAACACAAAGGTCTGCTCTGTCACCGGAGCGGTGATGACGAAGCTGTTTGGCGCCTGGATGCTGGCGACGGTGTAGAGTCCGTTGGCATCTGGATTGCCCTGGGCGTCCACACGGCTGCCGACGCTCAGTCCGGCGGTGCTCACCCCGGTGAGCGTGACGTTGGCCGGAGGAGTGCTGATGACGATGCTGCCGTTGTCGGAGTCGATGCTGGAAATCGTGTAGATGCCGTTGGGGTCAACGGTGCCATCCCGGTCCACCGTGGAGCCAACCACGAGGCCGGAGGTGTCTGGCACGGAGACGGTGAGCGTTTCGCCATTCCAGCTCACGGTCATGGTGTCAGATGGAAGGATGCTGGTGACGGTATAAGCACCGCTGGCGTTGACCGTGCCATCGGCATCGGTCTTGGTGACATTGACCACAAGGCCGGAAGTGTCCGCGCCATTGATGGTCAGGTTTTCGGAGGTCGGAACGACGGCCGCCTGGCTGAGCTGGAAGCTGGTCGGACTGAGGATGGCCGTGATATAAGTCCCGGGGGCAATGCCGGCTCCGCTGACGAGCTGGTTGATGATCAGCCCGTCGGTGCTGGTCTGCGTGACCACGGTGGGTGCCGAACCGGCAATGACGCCAGCGAGGCCCACGACGGCGTTGTTCGGAGCGAGCACCCATGTGCCGCCGTCGGTCTTGGTCAGGGAGGTGACGCCTGCGCCACCTGAGGCGGAATCCCCAAGGGCCAGGACGAGGGTGTTGAGCCCGGTGTTGGTCCCGCCAAGAGTGAGCGTGCGCGCCCCTGCGCCGCCGACAAATGCCATGGCTCCGGTGCCCGTGAAGCTGAGAGCGCCGGTGTGAGTGCTGTCGATGTAGGTTCCGGAAGCTTCGATCTTGTTGCCTGAAGAGCCGAGACCGAGGGAGAAGAGGCGTGAGGTGCTGGACGCAGTGCCAGAGGTATTGACGTAGCGCAGGGTGCCGCCGTTGATGACCAGATTGGCCGCTTCATCCCCGGAGATGCCGATGCTGCTGGCAGAACCGCCGTTGGCAAGGGAGGTGACGGCGAGCACGCCGCCAGTGATGACGGTGGCGCCGGAGTAGGTGTTGCTGGCGTTGTTAAGCAGCAGGGTGCCGGTGCCTGCCTTGGCAAGGCTGAAGCCGAAGAGGTCGTCGCTCAGGACACCATTGACCGTCAGCGCGTTGGCCGAATTGATCGTCCAAGTCTGGTTGGAGAGGATGCGCACATTGCTGTTGATGGTGTGTGCGCCGGTGCCGGACTGCGTGGTGATGCCTGCGCCGATGAGGGTCAGGGTGTTGTTGGAGATGGTGATGCTGCCCGTGGCCCCGGAAAGGAAGGTGAGGCTGGCGATGGTGCGGTCCGTCAGCAGCGAGGTGTTGAAGCTGCTCGTCACTCCCGTCGTATTGAAGTACACGTTGGTGAACGCTCCGGGGATGCCGACGAGCTGAGTCGTGCCAGCGGCGGTGGTGAACCAGTTGGCCGAGGTGTCCCAGGAAGTATCCGAGGCGCCTTTCCAGTAGGCGTCCTGGAAGGTGGCAGTGGTGACGTTGAGCACGATTCTGTCTGCGAGCTGCTGCAGGGCGAGATTGTAACCGTTCGTCCCGAGAATAAGGGCGTTGTTGAGCAGGGTCAGAGTTCCATTGGCGGTCAAGCCACCCGAGAGGAAGGTGATGAGGTCATGCGAGCCGGTGGTCAGGCTGGTGATGCCGGTCTGAGGCAGGATGGCGATGGTGGCTCCGCTCTGGTTAATGGTGACGCCACGGGAGACGACAATGGTGTCCGTGCTGTTGGAACCGCTGCCGATGTCAAACAGCATGCGCACCTTGGGGTCGTTCACGTTGGTGGAGCCGATGGTCAGACCGGAGCCGACGAAGGAGGAGCCCTGCAGCAGGCTGAAGGTGCCGGCCGAGTTGTTGTTGGCCATGGTGAAGGTGGAACCGGCATTGAGGTTCAGGCTGGCCCCGGCGGCGGCAGTGGCCGTCGAACCGGCGTTGTAGGCGCCCGTGGTCAGGACTGAGAAGGTGGCGCCGTTTGCCACGCTGATGGCCGTGTTGGCGAGGGAGCCTCCCGTCAGTGACAGAGCGCCTGCATTGACGGCCGTGGCACCCGTGTAGGTGTTGGCGGCGTTCAGCGCCCAGGTGTTGGTGCCGTTTTTGGTCAGCGTGGTCTGCCCGCTGCCGTTGTCGGCGATGATTTTGCCAAAGATGTTCACGAGGGTGGAGTTCGCCGTGCCGGTGAGGGTCAGACTGCGTGCCTGGCCGCTGGTGCCATAGGCCAGCGCTGGCACTGTTCCTGACACGACTGCCAGCGCGCCGATGCCGGAGGCATCAATCGTGGCCCCGCCGGTGCCGATGGTGAAGGAACGGTCGGTTGAGGTCGCCACGCCGGTGTATTTGAGTGTGCCGCCGCTGATCACAAGATTGCTGGCCACGTTGCTGGCTGCGCCGATGCCGCTGACGGCACCGCCATTGCCCAAGGTCTTCACGCTGATCGCACCGCCAGTGATGGTGGTGATGCCTGCGTAGTTGCTGAGGCTGCCGCTGAGAGTGAGCGTTCCCGTGCCTTCCTTGGTGAGAGCGAACAAGTTCGTCGTGACCGACGTCAGCACGCCGGAGAATTCCGTGTCCGTGTTGTCTCTGCCCACGATCAGGGTCGAAACGAGATTGGTGAAACCGCTCAGGGCGTGATGCGAGTTGATGACGACGCCGGCGCCGGCGAGGGAGCCGATGGTTTCGCTGCGACCCGCCATGTCGAGCATGGCACCTGCGGCGATGGTGACGGCGGAATTGTCCGGGATGACGAGATCGTTGGTGCCTGCAGCGTAAGTGCCAAGAACCAGGACACCGCCGTTGATGGTGGTGGAGCCCGTCCAATCGTTGCCGCTGTTGGCCAGCACCAGAACACCGGCGCCGTCTTTGATCAGACCAACGCTGCCCGCGCCGCTGGTGACCTTGCCGCTGATGTAGCCGGTACCAAACGGACTGGCCACCGTGATGGTGCGCGTGGCGTTGCCGAGATTCACACCGCCGGTCAAGGTCAGGTCATATGCGGCCGACCATGTCGGGCTGTCACCGCCGAAGGTGAAATTGCCCACCAGATTGACGGCATTGCCGACGACGGTGGCGACGCGCAGGGAGTTGTTGGCGTTGGTGCTGTACTCCACGTTCGACATGGTAAAGGTCGTGGCACCGATGCCGGTGATGAAGGTGCCCGCCTGAATGCCGCTGCCTGCCACACCCTGGCCGAGAGTCAGGCCGAGGCTGCTCGGAGTGCTGCCGGTGTTGACGGTGACGGTGGAGCTGAGGTTGGTCGTGGTCGCGGCGAAGCCAACGCGGTTGGCGGCCTGAATGACCGGGCTGTCGGCCGGATTGGTGCCACCGATGGTCAGAGTGCCGGTGCCGATGGCCCCGCCAGTCAGCGCCCCTGGAGCGCCGGTGGTGTTGATGCCGAAAATGAGCGTGCCTTCCTTGAGATTGAAGCCGCCGGAGTAGGTGCTGTTGCCGAACAGGGCGAGGGAGCCGTCTCCCACCTTGTTGATGGCGCCACCTGTGGTGGTCATGACGGTGGTGATGACGAGACCGACGGGGGAGAGGCCGGAGACGTCGATGACGGGGGCGGCGGCGGTGAATTTCAGCAGCGAGTTGGCGGCGCTGTTGGTGGCGGCGGCGATCAGGGGGGTGGTTCCCGTGTTGTCATTGACCACGGTGATGGCGTTGGTGGCAGAGAGCACCAGAGTGTGAAGAGCGCCGGGGGCGTTGAATCTCACGGCAGGATTGACGGTGCCGCCGTCATTGCTGAAGGTGAGACTGTTCAGCGTGGTGGTGGTGGCGCCGGAGTAGTTGAAGAGGTTCAGCGTGGAGCCGCCGTTGAGGGTGACATTGCTGGTGGCGGCGATCTGGCCGGTGGTGGCATTGAACATGTTGCCGTTGGACATGGTCACCGTGGCGTTGTTGATGACCAGATCTCCCGGAATGACGATGGTGCCCGCCGAGCCATTGAGGTTCAGAGTGCCCTGATTGACGTAGGTGGTGCCCGTGTAATTGTTGGAGACGCCGCTGCCGGGGGAGAGTGTGAGAGCGCCGCCTCCGCTCTTCACCAGGCCGATGTTGCCGGTGATCTTGGTGTTCAGCGAAGTGGTGCCCTGATTGACAAAGACAAACAGGTCAGAACCGCTGGAAGTCAGCGCCGAGCCCGCATTGCCGGAAACGATGGCCATGGAGCCGGCATTGGTGAGCAGGCCCACGGCGAGGTTCAGGGTGACGGCTGTGGTGCTGTTGCCCAGGGTGATGGTGCCGCCGCCGCTTCTCAGGGAGTTGACCGTCTTGGAGAGGGTCAATGTGCGGTTGGAGCTGTCGTTGATGTTGTAGGTGTCCTGCGTGGTGGAGGCGCTGAGGTCGAAGCCGTCATAAGCCGGGAAGGCATTGCCACCGGCGAAAATATTCCCGCCGACGGTGGAGCCGAGCTCGCCGACGCCGACGCCGTCAAGATAGGTGGCAAAGCTGTTGCCATTCACCACGGCCCAGCCGCCGATGAGCTTGTTGGTGAGCTGCGACTGCGAGAAGCCGACGCCGTTGATGGTGGAAAGGAGCACGCTGGCGTTGTTGTTGTTGCCGGTGCCGCCCATGCCGACGTTGGAGACGAAGTTGATGACGCCACGATCCGCGTCGTTGCGGATGAGGTTGCCAATGGTGAACTGCACCGTGCTGCCGGCGTTGGCGGCCGGGAAGACATTGATGATGCTGCCGCCGCCCAGGATGCTCACGTTGTCAAAAGCCACGGTGGTGTCTGCCGAGCCGCCGCCTTGGATGGTGAAGGTGCCGCCCCTGAGGCTGAGGGGAACATTGGCGGCGATGCGCACGGGGTTGGAGGCGTCCAGCGGATTGAGGCCGCGGTTGTCCCACTGCAGGGCGGAATAGTTGACCGACACGGAGGAGGTGCCGGAGAGCGTGCCGCTGTCCTGCAGGTTGAGGGTGTTGCCGCGCACGACGGTGGCTCCGGTGTAGGTGTTGAAGTTGCTCAGGTTCAGGGAGCTGTTGCCGGTCTTGGTAAGGCCCAGATTGCCGGTGATGCTGCCACCGAAGGTGAGGCTGCCGGTGGTGGTCGTCAGCATGACTTCCTTGCTGGAGCTGTTGGTGATCTCGCCACCGACGGTGAGGGAGTTGGCGGTGCCGAGATTGCCGACCATCGCGCTGCCGCCGTTGAGGTCGAGCTTCCCGCCGTTCACATAAAGATGGGTGTAGGCGGCCGTAATGGTGCCGGTGGTGAGATCAGGCCTCACGACGCCGACCGAGTTGTCCGCGCCGCTGAGGATGAGCGTGCCTTCGTTCACAATCGTGGTGCCGTAATTGTAACCGCGAGTGCTGAGGTTGAGCGTGCCGGAGCCAGCCTTCACAATGCCGCCCGAGATATTCCACAGGATGCTGCTGATATTGAGGGTGGTGTTGTCACCCATGACGAAGAAGTTCATCCAGCCGGTGTAGGAACCGAGGCCCGAGGTGGTGATGCCGGTGTTGCCTTCCAAGGCAATGATGCCGCCGGTCCGCACGAATTCCGTGAGCACGCCGCCCTGGGCCAGATTGCCACCCCAGCGGGAATTGATGCCAAAGGCGTCCACCGTGTAGCCGGCGGAGGAGGCAAGCCCGATCCCGCCACCGCTCATCAAGCGCACGCTGTTGACGTTCGAGCGGTCGGAGGTGATGGTGCCGTTGTAGTTGAGGGAGAAATTGTTCTGGGAGAGGTTCGCCAGAGTGGTGCTCATTTCATTTTCGGCGAGGGGGCGCAGGTAGCCCGAAACGCTGTCGCGGGTGACGAACGTGTAAGAGCCGTCATAGCTGACGTCCGTGGCGGAACTGATGGCCTGATCGGCATCTCCGGAAAGGGTGATGGTCGTACCGCTGATGCTCACCACCGTCTGTCCCAGCAGCGATGATCCCACGCCCAGGTAGGCAGGGACGCTGCTGACTGTGACCGTGTTTGAATCGATGGCACTGCTGGTCACCGTGACCTTGCCCGAGGCCTGGCCAATGACGTCAGGGCGGATGACCATGAGGGCGGTGCCGTTGCCGTTGCCGCTGGTGGCCTGACCGCCGATGTTGGGATAGCTGTTGACGTAAATGTTGCCAAATCCGGCGGCGGAACCGGTGACGCCGACGGCGTTGAAGTTGCTGCGCAGAACCAGGCTGCCACCGGTGCTGAGGCCGGACAGGTTGGTCACGTTGACGAGGATGCCCTGAGTGGCGGTGGGCAAGAGGTTGATGGCACCGGCGCCATTGGCCACGGTGAGAGTGGTCAGGTTTTCAACGGTGGCGGCGCTGGCGTTGCCAAGGATGTTGAGCGTGCCGCCGCTGATGTTGAGCGTGGAGGTGGGAGTGCCGGTGAGGGTGGAGGCGAGGCGGTTGTTGAGGTTGGTGAGGGTGTTGTCCAGCACCAGCGTGCCGCCCTTCCAGACGGTCGTGGTGGGCATCACCGCCGTGCCAGCCCCGCTGTAGGTGACGGTGCCTGCGGCGATCGTGAAAGTGCCGGAGGAGCCGCTGAGGGCATTCTGCGTGCCGGTGATGGTCAGATTGCCGGTGCCGACCTTGGTGAGAAAGACTGAATTTGGCACGGCTTCATTGAACCGGTTGATCTGACCGGAGAAGGTCGTGTCGCTGTTGTTGTAGCCCACCGTGAGGGTCGGGCTGTTGGCCACGCTGTTAAAGATGGAGCCGCTGCCGGACAAACCGCCCCAGACGGTGGCCTGGCCGTTGAGATTGAGCGAGGTGTTCGCGCCCAGATCCAGCGTGGCGAAGCGTGAACCGCTGTTGAAGGCACCGGACTGAATGTTGCCGCCGACCACCGTGAGCGTGCCGGTAAAGGCTGACTGGTTGATCTGAAGCACGCCGGCACCATACTTGGTGATTCCGCCGCCCGAGCCCACCAGACCACCGATCACCAGGCCTGGAGTGGTCGGAGCAAAATTGGTGAACCCGTCGAAATCGTAGGTGTTGACCGTGACGGAATTGGCCGTCGTGCCGAAGTCCACACGGCCCGTGAGCAGCGGTGCGGCGGCGGGATTGAAGGGATTGGAAACGACGCCGGAGGTGCCGATGGTAAGCACGCCGTCACTGGAGGTGACGGTGGGGGAGGCGGTGCCGCCACCGGAACCGTTGAAAATCAGGCCCTTCAGAGTCTGCGTTCCGGTCAGCACCGCGATGCCGTTTCCGTCAATGGTGAGAACGTTGCTGGAATCGATCACACCGCCCGCTGTCTGGACGAGGATGCCGCTTCCCGACTGGTAGCCGCCGCTGACGGTGATGCCGCCGCCTGCGATGCTGCCGGTGGCGCCGATGATCAGCACACCGCCATTGATCACCGTACCGCCGGTGTAGGTGTTGGTGCCGTTGAGCGTGAGATTGGCCTGGCCGTCGCTGCCCGACATGATGAGGCGAACTTTGCCGGTGCCGTTGTCCTTGATGTCCGCATTGATCACCGTGGAGGAGCCGAGCTGGCCGTAGGGGAGCACATGGACATAGAGGTCGCTGTCCGTGTTGAGCGTGCCGGCGGTGATGGAGCCATTGCCGATGATAATGCTGCGGTTCGCGCCGGAGAGGGCCATCAGGAGTCCCCCGCCCTGGAGGGTCAGCTTGTTGCCGCCAAGATCAATAGAGGCCAGAGCGCCGCTGGGATTGATGGCGAGGGTGCTGATGGTGGTGTCCGAGAGGAGAGGGCCGACACTGGCGGTGACGCGGATGTTGTCCGTGGCGATCGGCGTGCCGGTGAGCGTGTTGATGGAATAACCGGCAAAGCCGGTCTGGTTGAGGCGTCCGACGCCAAGATCGGCGATGTAGCTGGCGAATTCACGATCCACGACCGCCCACGGTCCGATGAGGCCATTGACCAGACCGCCGCTGTTGATGTCCACGCCACCGGCGTTGGTGCTGGTAAGCACCCCGTTGAGAGTGGTGATGAGGATGCGCCCGTTGTTTCCAATGGCGCCGATGCCGTTGTCAGGCAGACGCAGCGTGGCGGTGGAACCGGCAGCGCGCGAGAGGGAGAGGAGGTTGAACGTGGCTGAATTGATGCCGGTGCCGCCGTTGGCGGACTGGATCATGTTGTAGCCTTCGGCCAGGATGACATTGCCGACGGACTGGGAAGTCTCGGTCTGGGTGCGGCCCTGATAAACCAGGGAGCCGCCCTTCAGGGTGATGTCCGCATTGATGTTCACGCGGTTGGCCAGGGCGAAGTTGACATTGTCGTCCAGCCGGAAGTAGGCGTAGTTGACGCCGATCGAGGAGGTGTTGGTCAGCATGCCGCCGTCTGCCAGCAAATTGACGCCGCCAGCAAAGATGGTGGCGCCGCTGTAGGTGCTTGCATTGAGGAAATTGTACTGCTGCGGGCTGCTCTTGAGGAAGCTCATGGCGCCTGCGCCGACCTCCTGTTTGATCACACCGCCAAAGTTGAAGCCGCCGCTGTCAGCGCCCAGGATGAGGGCCGCCTTGCTGGCGCTGCTGTTGGTGAAGGTGCCGGCATTGCCCTGAAGAGAGCCGCTGTCTCCGCGTGTGCCGAGGGCAAACTGGGAGGTGCCGTTGAGGTCCAGCGTGGCGCCGGATGCGACGATGAGGAACTGGTTGGGGGTCAGCGTGTTGTTGCCGCCGCCGAGTTTCACGGTGCCGCCATTGATGATGAAATTGCCGGTGAGCGTCTGGCCGCTGATGTTGGCGATGCCTGCCATGTTGGCCGGCGCATTGATGATGAGCGTGCCGCCAAGGTCTTTGACGAAGCCACCCGTGCCGTTGAGCAGGCTGTTGCTCGTCAGCGTGGTGCCCGCTGCGACGGCGACGTAGGCCTGCGCGTTGAACTGAATGCGGATGTTGCTGCTGAGGACGTTGTTGGTGCCCGTGTTCAAAATGGCCCCTGCTGTCAGAGACAGAGTGGCGCCCTGCGTGGTGATGCCGTCGCCCAGGATGATGTTGTTGCCGGAGAGCTTGATGGCATTGGCCGTGCGGTTGGTCGTCCCGAGGAAGACCGGGGTGGCGGAGAGGTTGAGGGTGGCGTTCGTCGTCGCGGCCAGGCTGTCAATGTTGTTGGAGGTGTTGTAAGCGGTGAATGCCTGAATGTTGCCGCTGCCGCCGCTGCCGTTGTAGGTGGCGAAGTCGGTGCCGTTGACCAGGGCGCGCTGAATGATGCTGTTGGTCATGCCGGGCGTGCTGCTGAAGGCGATCCGGTTGGTGGTGGAGTTCAGCGTGCCGGTGAAATTAAGGCTGGAGTCACCGTTGAGCACCAGGTTGCTGAAGGTCAGCGTGTTGGTGCCTGTGGCGGTGCCGAAATTGATGACGTTGGTCATGCCGCGGTTGGTGGTCAGCGTACCGAGCACCTGGGCCGAGCCCGTGGCGCCGGAGATGTTGACGGTGCCGCCGGTGAGGGTGAGCGCACGTGCGCCGCTCATGTGGGCAAGCCCGCCCTGCAAATCCAGCACACCGGAAGGCCCCTGGACCAAAATGGTGCCCGTGCCGCCGATGGTGACGCCCGAATTGATGCGGAAGGTGCCCTCGCTGATGATGAGGCTGCCGCCAAACGATCCGCTGGTCACTCCGAGGGTGAACATGCCGCTGCCCATCTTGGTGATGGAGGCGACGCCGCCGATGCCGGTGGTGGTGCTGGTGATGTTGCCCGCGCCAGCGAAGGTGAGATTCTGCGCCCCGGAGATGCCGCCGGTGAGAGTGAGGCTGGTGCCGCTGTCCGCACCGATGGTGGAAGCGGTGACGAGCGTGATGGCGCCGGCGTAAGAGTTGGTGCCGGAGAGGGACTGGAGAGCGCCCCCGTTGTTGATGCCGGAGCCGTTCAAGCTCAGAGGCTCGGCGCCGACGCTGACGTTGTTGAGCTGCAGCGCGGCGCCGGAGCCGGTGACGACCGTGCCGCCCGACACCGTGCCGAGGGCGCTGGCATTGGAGACTTTGACCGCGCCTGCGGCAATGGTGAGGATGCCGTTCCAAGTGCTGTTGCTGGCGCTCAGCTCCAGAGTGCCGTTGTCATTTTTCTGCAGGGCGTTGGAAACCGAGCTCAGGCCAAAGGCGGTGTTCAGGGTCAGCGTGTTTCCGGCCGTCACTTCGATGGCGTTGCTGGCCTGGTTCAAGGTGATGAGGCGGCTGGTGGCAAAGGTTCCGGTGGCGCGCAGTCCGGCGCCGGTGGCGGCGTTGACGTTGAGCAGGATGTTGTTGGAGCCGGTGCCCAGCGCTCCATTCGAGGAGACGGCCACAATGCCGCCCTGAATGTCGATCGTGCCGGTGAAGCTGTTGGAGGCATTGCCAAGAACCAGAGCACCCGCGCCCACTTTCGTGATTCCCGAAGGGCCGGAGACCACGCCTGAAAGAGTGAGGCCCTGGACCTGCGTGGAGGCGGAAGCCGCGCTGACGTTGATGGCCTGATTGGCGCCCAGCGTGACGTTGCTGGTGATTTCCAGTCCGTAGCCCACGTTGTTGGTCACTGACAGAACGCCGTTGGTGAAGGTGGTGCCGGTGGAGCCTGCGATCTGGATCGTCTTGTTGGCCGCGGAGGTGAAGAGCGGGGCGTACACCGTGCCGGCACGGCCCACGGTCAGATTCAGGGCCTGGGTGGAAACGACCGTGATGGCGCTGTCGATCACCTGGCGGGAGCCGGTGCCGTCGCCATCGTTGAGCAGCGAGAGATTGCCGCCGTTCATGTTCAAGGTGATGGAGTTGCCTGCGGTCACAGCGCCGAGGGAAAGGGTGCCGAGGCCAGTCTTGTTGATCACGATATTGCCATTTGACCCCACGCGGGTGATCTGGCCGAGGGCTGCCGTCATGCCGGGATTGATGACGTTGATGGTGATAGCGCCGGGCAGGGTCACCAGACCGCTGAGGGTCAGGTTGGTGCCGGTGGACACGGTGCTGTCGAACCTGAACTCACCGGAGAAGCCCGCATCAAAGGTCACCGCATTGCCGACCGACAGGCTGGTGCTGGAGAGGAGGGTGAGGTTGTTGCTGCCAGACATGGTGAGGGTGCCCGAGCCGATGGGACCGGCGCTCACCACTCCCGGCGTGCCGGCATTATAAACACTGCCGGTGCTGAAAAGGAGGCCGCCGTTCTGCAGGCTGACGCCGCCGTTGAAGGTGTTGGCAGCGCTGAGCTGCAGCAGGCCCGCACCTGTCTTGATGATGCTGGCGTTGCCGGTCATCACGCTGGCGATGTTCAGGGTGGCAAGCAGCGGGGCGAGGTTCACGCCATTGGCCATCACGGGAGCGATGTCAAAGGTGTGGCTGCCTGCGCCGAGAGCGACCGTGCCGCTGGTGGTGTAGCTGACGAAATTGCTGAAGCCTGCGCCTGCGGTGCCGTTGATGGCATTGGCAGACAGCGTGATCTTGGTTCCGGAGATGCCGGTGACGACGGTGCCCCCGGCGAAATTGCCTCCGACCATCGGAGAACCAACGGCCAGGTTGGACATGTTGCCGGAGACCAGGGTCACGAGGTTGGAGCCGATGGTGCCGGTGACCACAATGCCAGCGCTGGCGATGGTGGAGACCGCGCCGAGGTTGGTGGAGGTGGCGGTGACATTGCCATTCAGGGTCAGCACGCCGTCGCCCAGAAACACCGTCGGGCTGTTGCCGCCGGTGTTGTCAAACACCAGGCCGCCGAGGGTCTGGTTGAAGTTGTTGAGCTCAAAGACACTGCCGCCCAGCATGTTCAGCGTGGCGGTGGTGTTGATCTGGTCTGCGGCCCCGAGCATCACCGTGGTGGTGCGCTCCTGGAAGGTGCTGCCATTGGTGGTGCCGCCGCCGGTGATGGTGACATTGCCAGAGCCGAAGGCCCGGCCCGTGGTGGAGTTCGCCACGACGAAGCCGGCATTCACATAGGTGCCTCCGGAGTAGGTGTTGTTGCCGGAGAGCACCACCTGGTTGGTGCGGTATCCACTGAGGAGGCCGCCCGTCACGCCGCGGCCTTCCGTGCCATCGATGACCAGGGTCACCGGACCGGTGCCGTTGTCCACGATGTTGGCGCCGACGAACACATTGTGGCCATACACATTGCCGTTGCCATTCACGTAGCCCAGCGCGTGGAGGTAGAGGTCGGCCGCACCCGTGCCTGCGGTGAGGTTGCCATTGCCAATGACGATGGGCATGACCAGGGAACTGACAAAGTTGACCGCCGTCGGAGCGGCAATGTTGGCGCTGGCATTGTCGGCCAGGGTAATGGTCAGGCCGTTGATCGCCGTCACCGTGCTGCCCAGAATCGAGGAACCAATGGTCAGGGTGTTGGGCATGGTGGCCAGCAGGACGGTGTTGCTCGAGGTGGAGCTGGTCACCACATTGACGGTGGGGTTGATCAAGTCGAAGCCCTGGGAGGCGATCAGGCCGCCGCTGGCGAGGTTCAGGGTGAAGCCGCCGAGGTCCAGCGTGCTGTTGCCGGACACCACCATGGCGAGGCTGTTGATCGTGCGGTTGCCCGTGAGGGTCACCGTCTGCGGCAGGGTGAGCGTGGGGTTGGCGGTGCCCAGGTTTTGGTCGATGGTGAAGTTGTTCCCATCAATGATGGAAGTCACGACCGCGCCCACGGGGATGCCGGCGCCGAGGACGGCGTCTCCAACCTGCAGACCTGCGGTGGTGGCGACGGTGAGCTGGTTTTTGCCAACGACTCCGGTGGAAGTCACGGCCGCATAGGCCAGGCGAATGTTGTCCGTGGCGATGCCCGAGTTGATGTCGCGGGTGGAATAGCCTGCGTAGCCTGCGGAATTCAGGGCTCCGACACCGGTGCCGGGGTTGTAGCTGGCGAATTCACGCTCCACCACGGCCCAGCCGCCGATGATGTCGTTGGTGAGGCCCGCGCCCACCGTGGCGGCGCTGACGCCGTTGATGTTGTCAAAGAACACGCGGGCGGTGCTGTTGCCGTAGTTGCCGGTGACGTTGAAGAAGCGCAGGGTACCGTGCGATCCGGCCTCCTGCGTGAGGCTGGTGAAGGTGGCGGTGGAGCTGTTGATGCCGGTGCCGGGGGCGGCCACATCGATCACGCTGGCACCCTGAGCGAGGGTGAGCGAGCCAAAGGCCTCGGTGCCTTCCATGCCTGAACGGGCGCGGTACTGGATCATGCCGCCGCGCAAGGTGATCGGCGCGGTGTCGTTGATCCGATTGTCAACGAGCTGGTCCAGGATGCTGTTGTTGTTGTTGTTGCTCAAAAGCAGCGTGGCCTGGTTGAGCGTGATGGAGGAGGTGTTGCTGAGGGTGGCGGTGCCCAGAAGCTGGAGACGGCCGCCGCTGAGGATGGTGGGTCCCGTGTAGGTGTTGGCGGAGTAGATGTTCCAGTCCGTGTAGCTGTTGGCGCTGGTGGAGCGCACGAGGGAGATGTTCCCGGTGATCGAGCCGGAGAAGCTGCCCCCCGTGTTGACCAGGCCCAGAGTGGCCAGGGTGGCGGAGCTGTTGATGACGGTGCCGCCGATGTCCGGAACCAGGTTGACACCCTGGGCGGACGTGGTGTTGGTGCGGAGGAGGTTCAGCACCTGCGTATTGCCGTTGAGGTCGAGCGAGCCGCCCTGAAGCACGAAGTCGCTGTTGTAAAAGATGGTGTTGGTGCCGCCGGCCAGCTTGAGGACGCCTTCATTGACCGCCGTGCCGCCGGTGTAGAACTGCTGGGTGGCCAGCGTCAGTGTCGAAGCACCGGCCTTTGCCAGACCTGCGGAGACGCCAAACATGGCGGCACCGACGGAGAGATCGCTCAAGGTATAGTAAACGAACTGGTTGTTGCTGCTGGTGCCGAGGCGGCCGATGCCGCTGCCGCCGATGCTGGCGTTTGTCGCGCCTGCCAGGACGAGCACGCCACCGCTGTCCAGAGTGAGGGTCTGAGCGGCATTGAGTGTGACGGCACCGCCGCCCTGCAAGGTCAGGGAGTTGATGGTGAGGCTGTTGAGCAGTGTGCTGGTGACCACTGCGTCGGAGGCGAATCCCTGATTGCTGGAGAGGAGCACGTTCAGCGGAGTGGCATTGCCATTGAGGTTGTTGGTGAGGGTGCTCACCATTTCGGTGGAGGTGTCCAACGCACGCAGGGCACCGGTGACCGAATCAGCGGTGGCAAAAGAAGTACCCGAGCCCGAGGCGCTGGGGTCAACGATCACCCAGGGGATGATGCCTTTGTTGCGAGTGCCTGCACCACCGGTCTGGCCGGTGAAGGTAAAGCCTCCGGTGGAGGACTGGAAGGACCCGGTGCTGATGCCGCGCACCAGCATGGTACCGGTGATGCCGCCGTTGTTGGTGGCGCGGGTGACCGAGCCGGTGACGATGCTGGCCTGCTGGCCCGTGAGCGTGAAGATGGTCTGCCCGGCATTCACCGTGAGCGCCCCGAGGGTCTCCGAGGTGGCGGCAGACGCGTTTCCTTGGAGGTTGATCGCGCCGCCATACAGCAAAAGGGCACGGCCGCCGAGGCGGTTGCTGGCATTGGTGCCGGTGCTGTCGAGGGTGAGAGTCGCTTCGGGCGTCAAGATAATCGTGCCGACCCCGCCATTGGTGCCCGGCGTGCCCAGGGTGCCTGCACCATTGAGCACCAGCGTGCCCTGATTCACATAGACGTTCTGTCCCGGAAAAGCGTTGGCCGCAGTGATCGTCCAGGTGCCAGTGCCGGCCTTGACCAGGGAGTAGATGCCGAAGGAAAGATTGCCGTCGTAGCTCATGGCTTTGTCGATGAACCCATCGCCTTCACCGACGAGACCGAACCAGGAAGCGCGGTTGGAGCCGCCGGTACCCACGCGGCCGATCATGGTTCCCGTGATGTGGAGCGTTGATCCGGCATCCACACCGATGGTGGCGGAACGGTAGGTGCCGTCTCCGTTGGTGGGCCCCGAGAAGGTAATGGTGCCGCTGTAGGTGTTGTCGCCGCTCAGGGAATAGGACTGGGAGGTGGCGCTGGAGATGTTGGCGTTCGCATTCGAAGCCAGCGTGATCGTGCTGCCATTGACGGCCGTGACGGTGGAGCCCATGAAGGAGGCTCCGGCAACCAGCATGGCAGGGGGGGCTTCGACCAGGGTGACCGTGGTGCTGGAGGTGGAGCTGTTCAGGACCTGAACCGTGCCGCCAAAGGCGGTGCTGCGCAGGGCGCCGGCCCCGTTGATGCCGCTGGAGGTGATGTTGTTGCCAGGATTGAACACCAAGGTTTCCCCGACCGTGATCCCACCCGTCAGCTCCAGTGCCGCAGCCACATTGGCCACAAGGGTGTAGGAGGAGCCCGAGCTGGAACCGAGATTGAAGCTGCCGGCGGAGCCGAGGGCCGCGGCATTCGTGACCCGCACCACTCCCTGGCCGACGGTAAGAATGCCGTTCCAAGCGGAGGTGAGCCCTGGAAGCCCCTGGGTCATCGGCCTCGAAAGCACCAGCGTGCCCGCGTCATTCTTCTGCAGGTTGTTGCTGTTGTTGGAAAAGCTGAAGGTGCTGTCCATCGCGAAGATGTTGCCAGCCGTCACGTCAATGGCGTTGCTGGTCTGGTTCAGGATGAAGGTGCGGCCGTTGGAATGGAAGGTGCCGTCCGCGCGCAGCCCCGCCGTGGTGGAGTTGGTGTTGAGGAGGACCTGGTTCAAGGAATCTCCCAAGGCGCCATCGCTCGTGAATGCAAGCACACCGGCGGTGACATTGATGACAGAGGTGCCGGTGACCGTGGTGGTGCCATTGAGCCCCGCCGTCAGCGCCTGGTTCAGATTGAGCTGGGTCAGCACCAGCGTGGTGTCCGCCGTGCTCACGGGATTGCTGAGGACCACCTGATGTCTGACGAGGGTGGGATTGCCCACCGTAATGTTCTGGCTGAGGCGAAGCTGGTTGCCCGTAATTTCCGCCACGTAGGTGCCCGCCGGAATGCCGGACCCGGACACGGCCATGCCCACGCGGAAGCTGCTGCTGTCGCTGACCGTGACGGTGTTGGTGCCGCTGAAGCCGGAGCTCGAGGTGCTGACGTCTCCGGCGCTCACCACCCGCGTTCCCGGCGGGATGCCGTCTCCGCTCACCAGCATGTTGGCTGTGAAACCTGAAACACCCGACACCAGGGTCAGCGTGGTCTGGCCGCTGGCGACACTGGTGACGAAATTCTGCTTGGTGATGGAAGTGATGCGAGTGCCGCCGTTGGCGGTGCTGATGCCTGCGCCGCTCAGCAGCTCACCGGCGGCCACCGTGGACGCACTTTCCACCGTCAGGACGGTGCTGCCGCTGTTGCCGAACGCTGCGAAGGCGGTCGTGCCGCCAAAGGTGTTGGTGCCATTGCTGAGCACCATCGTGCCGGAGCCAGCTTTGACGATGCTTCCCTCCCCGGTCACCTGCCCGGCGAGCTCGAGGCCCTGAACCAGGTTGTTCGAGTTGGTGGCGTTGTTGACGGTGAAAGTGGGGGATCCCGTCAGGGTGGTGGCTCCGGTGACCTGCAGGCCATAGCCGTTGTTGTTGGCCACCGTCACCACATTGCTGCCGACGGTCAGAGATGAAATCTGCGCACGCTTGTTGGCCGCCGGATTGAAGAACGGCGACACGGCAGCGGAGGCGGGGCCGACCGTCAGGGTGGCATTGCCAGTGACGGTGATGCTGTGGTTGAAGGCAAGATCCTGCACACCGCCGGTGCCGTTCCCATTGTCCAGAAGCTGGAGCGTGCCTCCGGCCATGGTGAAGGTCTTGTTGTTGAGGGCGCTGACTCCCAGCACACGCAGATTTGCACCGGGCTCAAACACGAGCTGTCCGGCGAATCCCGAGTTGTCGCCGGTCAGGGTCACGGTGCCGCTGGCGGAGGCAAAACCGATCTGCTGCACCACGCCATTGGCCAGCGCATCGATGGCGGTGACCGTCGTTCCTGCATTCTTCTGGGTGGAGCGGATGATGATGGAGGTGGTGGCGTCACCGGTGATGCTCCCTGAGAGGACGAGATTGGCGCCGACGTCCGTGGCGGGACGGCCGCCCGCGATGGCGTCCAGCACGAGGGTCTTGCCGCTGGAGATGGTGATCGCGCCGCCCAAGGTCGTGGCCACGGTGTTGGCGACGTCCTGGATGACTGCGTCGGCAGTGACATCGACGGCATTGCCAAAGGTAGGGCCGTTGCCTGCCACGGAGCCGCCTTTGGAATCCAGCACCAGATTGCCGCCCGCGAGGACGATCTTTGCCGAGCCGATGGGGTCAAAGGAGCCGACTTCCGAACTGCCGGTGAGCACCAGCGTGGGAGTCTTGGAAAAAGTCAGCGAAGTGCCGGTCGTGACCAAGGAGGCATCCCCGGAAACCTTGAAGTGGGTGCTGTCAACGATGGCGATAATCACCGCGCCTTTGGGAACCCCGTCTCCGCTGACCGTCATGCCCACGGACAGCCCGGAGGTGCTCGTGGTTGTCAGCGTGCTGGCCTTGCCGCCGAGCGTGCCGTCCGTGCCATAGCTGGACGCGAGGTATTCGCCGGTCTGGCTCACGGAGGTGCCGATAAGATGAATGCTGGAGGTGGAGCCGAGCGTGTTGGCGCTCTGAGTTTGGTTGAAGTAGAGCCAGCCTGCGCCGGTCTTTTGAATGGTCATGGCCCGGCCCTCATCCGAAACAACGCCGTCAAAAGCCACGTTCATGTCCGAGGCGATGGTGACCGTGCCGCCGGTGCCTGAGCCCAAAGTACCAAAGACGGTCGGGGCCGCGGAAGTCCCGCCAAAACGCAGCGTCTTGCCAAAGCCGCCGCCATTGCCCACGGTGGCGGTCTCCCCGAGGAGATCATAGGCGTTCACAGAAAGAGTGACGCCGGTGTCCAGCAGCAGGCGCCCCATGGCGGCGGAGCTGAGGGAGGTGTTGGAGAGGGAGATTTCGGCATCGCCGGTGAGGCGCACGGCATTGCCAAACTGCAGGGCGCTGCTGGAGCCGTCCACGGTGTTGACGTCCGCCTGATGAAGGCTGCTGGAGGGGATGACTTTGCGGACCTGGCCGTTGCCGTCATTGGTGTCCGGACCTGCGTAGCCGAGATTGAGGCTGCCGCCGCTGGAGCCGTTCACATAGTCGATGCGGATGTCATGCGAGCCGGAGGCCAGGAAAATGGCGGAGCTGGAAAGGTCCGTGGCGCCTTTGCCGCCGTCGTTGTTGAGCACGAGGACGCCGTCGATGTAGATCTTGGCCCCGTCATCCACGCTGGCAAAGAAGGTGTAGGCGCCGGCCTGGCCGATGTCCACCTTGCCCACCCACTGAACGCCGAGAGGAGCAGTGGTGGTGCTGAAAGTCGTCCCCGTCACGAAGAAGTCGGTGGCGAGGCTGGCAGCGGTCTTGGTGAAGTCCACCTGGGCGCTGTCTCCGGTGCCGTTGGTGTTGAACACGCGGGCGGAAAGGCCGTTCGCGGTGGAGTTGAACCCGCGAAGGTCCAGCGTGGAACCGCCCTGCAGGGTGACCTGGTTGGTGCCCATCGGATTCTTACCGCTGGTCAGGTCGCTTGAATTGGCGACGACCCGGAGTTCGGCCTTGTTGCCGACGGTGATGCCGCCGGTCAGGGAGCTGGTGAAATTGTTGTTCTGAACGCCCAGCTGCAGAATGCCGCGGCCCGAACCCGCCGTGGTGGCGGTGTCGGTGAACTGAATGGACAATCCCTGCGTGCCGGCGAGCGCGGCATTGAGGCCGACCACGGTGTCCGTGATGCTGGAATCTCCCTTGATGGTGATGGTGGGCGAGCCGCCGACAAACGTCAGGGAATTGGCTCCGGCATTGGCCGTGAGACTGTTTGCGGCATCGAACTCAATCCCGCCCAGGGTGATGGGGGCGGTGATGGTCACGTTGGCCGAACCCAGGAACACTGCTGTGTTGGCGGCTCCATTGTCCCACGCCACCGTCGTTCCCGCTGTGTTCGTGGGCACGGTGGTCAGCCAGTTGGCGTCCGTGGTGCTCCAGTTTCCTGAGCCGAACTCGCCGGAGACCTTGCCATCCGTCGTCCAATAAATGGTCGCGGACTGCAAGGGGGTGGCGACTTGCATGGCGAACACCAGCACGGTCATGAACCAGCCGAGAAGGATGCGATTGCGTCGAAGTGTTTTCATCAGAAAAAAGTTGGAGCGGGGGCGGAGCGGGAGATTTTGAAAAAAAAGAAAAAAACAGGCTCAGGCACGCGGACCGGCGGCGTTAAGACGTTGCTTCAGTTCATCCACAGCAAACCCTGAAATGTCACAGTTGTTCGACCAAACGAGCATTTCGTTTTTGCGTAGGTCACTGGGGCGATTTCTCATGTGGATGCAAAGGGCAGGTTGAGGCCCATGGTTGTGCCGGGGTATGACACAGCTAAATGGGCTAGCGTTCAGAATAGCTAAAATGCATCCGTCACGTCAATGCAAATACATCGACTTTACGAAAAATCAGCTTTGAGAATGCTCAGGGCACAGCCACGGCGGCGCCATCTAGGATTTCCACTCGGATCGCCGCCAAGTCCCCAGCGTCGCGCGTCACCAGGACGCTGATCCGGTGGGTTCCGGCACCGAGTTCCAGCTCCTGCTGGGGAAGCAATTCCTTTAGCTCTGCCCCGTCCACCGCCACAACAATTCCTTTCACCGCGCTGAAGCCCAGTTTCACCTTGCCCGCGCTGTCGAGTTTCAGGCCAAATTGTACGATTTTCGGGAACCAAGGGTACATTTTCTGCGCCGCCGGCAGCTCGGCCAGCGGGAGATCGCCATTCACCTGGCTCAGGGCCATCTGCCATGGGTAGGGGTATTTTTCGTCGTTCAGGGCAAAGCTGCCCACGTGGCGGACGTGGTCCACGTCCTTCTGCTCCATCTTGCCCATGGCCTTCCAGGTGCGAACGTAGCGGTTCGGCTGCGTCTTGTAGGCCCCTTCCCTGCCGAGCTCGGAGAGGAAGCGCACGAGATCGACGAATTCGTCCTCCCGCAGGCTGGCGGTGAGGCCGGGGGGCATCATGGAGACCGGGCTCATCTGGCGGCTGGCGATGCTGGATTTCGCCACCTTCACAATCTGGTTGGCGGGGTCACGAATCGTCAACTCCTCGGCACCGTCATTGATGAGGCCGCCGGAGATCACGCCGCCGTCCTTCTTGCTGATGATGACCATGTGGTAGCCTTCCTTGATTTTCTTGCTGGGCTCCAGCAGGCTTTCGATGAGGTAGTCCACCGGGGCGCTGGCGCCGATGCTGACGAGGTTGGGCCCCAGCACGCCGCCGGCTTCACCAATGGCGTGACACGTCGTGCAAAGCATCTGCTGCCGGCGGTACACGGCCTCGCCACGGGCGGGATCTCCCTGAGACTTCACCTTGGCCACCATGGCGCTCATTTCTTCGGGGGTGAGGGGGCGGTCCATCTGCTTGACGCCGCCGGCGGTTTTGAGGGCGTCGGCCAGCGGGCCCTGGATGCCGCGGGAGGTCACCATGCGGATGCCCTCCACGGCCACGGTGTCAAGAATGGTATGCCCCGCCAGTTCCTTGGCCAGCACGCCGGGAAGCTGCTTGTTCTTCAAAAACACGGTCAGAATCGGCTTCGCGGAGTCCACGTCCGCCTTGCCGAGGAATTCCACGGCGCGCTTGGCCGCGAGCTGCGGGCCGACGCTGGTCAGGCAGTCGATCATGAGGGCGCGCAGGCTGTTGTCCTGGGATTCGGTGAAGAGCTTGTCGAACAGATCGCGGGATTTCACGCCGCCGAGGGCGGTGAGGCCACGTGCGGCCCCGTCGCGGATGGGCGGGATGGTCTTGGCGTCGGTGAGCAGGGCGACGAGTTTTTCACGCGCGGCTTCCACCTTCCACAATCCGGCCAGGATGGCGGCGCGGTGCACCACGTGGGGCTCGGGACGGGCAAACCAGGCCATGACGATCTCCTTGGCACCTTCGGGGATGACCTTGCGGTCCGTGGCCGCCTTGATGAGGGCGTCCTGCAGGCCCATATAATAAGGGGCCATGGCGGCGTCGTTGACCATGTCGGCCAGGGTCTTTGCCTGGGCGGCGTCGGCGGCGGTGCCGGCCATGTCGAGCACGGCGGCGGCGTCTTCGGTGCTGAGCTTGCCGCTTTTCAGGGCTTCAAACAGGGGCGGCAGGGCATCGCTGCGGCCGGTGCTTTTCATGGCATAGACAAGGTGCTTGGGGCGCTCGTCGAGCTTGATCTTGTCGGCCATCAGCGCGGGCATCCAGATGTCCGCCTGCTCGCGGCAGGTCTGCTCCAGCAGGAAGTCGAGGGAGTCGTCCATCGGGTGGTCCAGCACCTTGAGGGCGAGGCTGACGGCGCCGGGCTTGCGCATGTCTGCCAGCACGGCCACGGCCCAGAGGCGCACCTGGGCGTTTTCATCTGCCACGGCCTTTTCCAGCACCTTGAACACATCGGGGAAGACCTTCCAGCGGTGGCTCAGGATGCGCAGCGCTGCGGCGCGGATGCGGTAGTCGCTGCTGGCCCAGAGGCGGTGCCAGATGGTGGGGGAGAAAGAGTTCACGCCTTCGCGGGCCCAGGCGGCCTCCAGCAGGGCGTGGGTGTCGGCTTCCTTGGAGGTGTCCAGCTTGGCGGCCCAGGCGTCCAGCGGCAGGGTGACCTTGGCCGCGCCCTGGTCGCGCAGCTCGCGCTTGGCGAAACGGCGCACGTAGTTGCGGTCGGACTTGAGCATTTCCAGCAGGTCCGCGGTGCCGGCTCCGGCGATCTGCACTTTGGGGCTGAGGGGCCTGCCCTTGGCGGTGATGCGCCAGATGCGGCCGTGCTGGTGATCGCGGCGCGGATCGCGGAAATCGACCTCGCCGTGCTGGATGATGGGATTGTACCAATCCGCGATGTAGAGAGCGCCATCGGGGCCCATTTTCACATCGATGGGACGGAAGGCGCGGTGCGTGGAGGCGAGGAGGTCAGGAAGCTGCTTGGCGATGTAGCTGCTGCCGCTGGGGGTGAGCTGGAAACGGTTCACGCGGTTCCCACGGAAGTCATTGAGGATGAAATTCCCCTGGAACTCGGCGGGGAAGTGCGGGTCTTCGATGATTTCCAGGCCGCACTGCTTGGGCTGGCCGGGGCTGAGGCCGTGGACGATGCGCTTGGCCCCCGGCGATGTGGCGAACACGGAGCCGGGGAAGATGAAATTGACCCCTTCCCCGCCTGCGCCGTCGCACGCGAAGCTCTGGCCCCAGCGGTCGAACTCAAAGCCCCAGGGATTGATGAGCCCCTTGCTGATGATTTCCGCGCGGCGGGTCTCCGGGCGGAACTCCCAGATGCCGCCGCCCATGAGACGACGCACGCCGTGGGGGGTCTCCATGTGGGTGTGGATGTAGATGGACTGGGCAAAGTACAGCATGCCCTCCGGGCCCCAGCGCATGGTGTGCAGCAGGTGGTGGGTGTCCTCCGTGCCGAAGCCGCTGAGCATCACGGTGCGCTCGTCCTCCTTGAGGTCGTTGTTGGTGTCCTTCAAAAAGAGCACCTCGGTGGAATTGGCCACATACAGGCCGCCGTCTCCGGGAGCGAGCGCGGTGGGGATGTGCAAGCCTTCGGCGAAGGTGGTGGATTTGTCGGCCTTGCCATCGTTGTTGGTGTCTTCCAGCACGACGACCTGGTCCTTGGCCTCTTCACCGGGCTTGATGTGCGGGTAGGTGGTGCTGGTGACAACCCACAGGCGGCCCTGGGCATCCCAGTTCATCTGCACCGGCTTCTGGATCATGGGCTCGGAGGCGAAGAGATTCACCTCAAATCCCTCAGGCACCACAAAGGCCTTCAGCTCCGCCTCCGGGTGCGCGTCCGGCAGATCGGCCAGAGAGGTCGGCTGCGAGGCATGCGCGAGTCCAATGGAACCAAGAAGAATCAGGGCAAGGCGGGTCATCATAAAAAGGGAAGGCAAAGTACGGCGCTGCGGCGGGAGTTTGGCAAGCATTCTCTCGGGGGAAAAGGGAGTTTGCGAGGGTTTGCGTGGCTAGCGAGGGGTTGCTTTTGGCGGGAAACAACCTTCTTCCTCAAAACGCGCCGCCATTCCCCTGCTCCGGCACTTTATAGATTGCCGTCCTTCATCTCCCTCCCTTAGAACTAGGCCACGCAGCCCCCTGCAACCCGATGCCATGAGCCGAAACAAACCTCCCCGGAACACCCGTGCCAAACCCCAGCCCAAGGGCGGGCCAAAGAGCGCATCGGAAGCAGCCGGCCCGGCGGAGAGCGCAGAGAGCCCGCCGGCCCCCGCCGTGAGCGAAGGCCAGACCACCGCCCGCAAGATCCCCGGCAAATCCCTCTTTCATGGCGGACTGGAGAGCACGCTGGACACCACGGCGCTCCTCCTCATGCAGGCGGCGGGACTGGCGGCTGTGGCCACGCTGATCATCGCCGGAGTGGCCGGCGTCCTCCCGGCGCTGCTGCAGGTGATCGCCGCCTGGCTCCTCCGGCTCATCCTCCGCGCCCTGGCCGAGCACCTGCGCCTGCAAAAGCGAGCCCAGGGCCTGCCCTACGACGGCCAGATCTCCGCCCCCAAAGAGGATGTGACCTACACCTGCAGCGAATGCGGCGCCATGCTGCATTCTGACACCCGCTGCGACGCCTGCGGGCGCGCCATCGAGGCGGAAGGCACGGGCGGCTGAGGTGCGCGGAATGGAATGAAGATGAAAGTTCGGCGCGGCGCGCCTCAGTCTGCACCTACCAAGACCTGCCCTCCCCTCACAGCATGGCCTGCCCCAAGTTCATTCCGCTTCAGGTCAAAGGCGCGTACTGCCTGGAGGCTTTTTGCCGGCACCATGGCATCCGCCATCCGGCGGTGGAGCCGTTGATCGCACATCTGCTGAGCATCGCCGAGGCAGACAATCTGCCAGCCTGGGAGGAGGCAGGGCAGCGGCTGCCACTAAATGGCCGGGGCGATCCGGAGCCTGGCGATCTGGACGAGGCTGTCCCCGCGCGGTTGCGTGCCGATTTTCGCCAACTGGTGCATGCCACGGTGGAGATCGGCCTCGTGGATTTTCATGGAGCCAGCACGTATCGCCCGCTGGAGTTTTACGAGGACTGCAAGCGCCTGCTGAAGAAGCACCGGGTGCCCGCACCACCGCAAATCTCCGAGCTGCAGCCCCGCCCCTTCCCCTTCCATCTCTGGCGGCCTGCGCTGAAGATGCTGCTGATGCTCACGCCTTTGCTGATCATCGGATTCTATGGACAGCGGTTTCTGACCCATGGCAGGCTGCCGCTGCAGGGGCCGGGGGAATTCGTGGCAGGGATGTGGCTGGCGGTCGGGCTGATGCTTTTGCTGATTTTGTCCATGGACTGGCTGCTGATGCGAAGATTCATCTGGGTGCTGGAGCCGGAGGGCGTGCACATCCAGGAGCATGGGTCCACCGTGCAGGTGGTGCCGTGGAACGAGATCATAGGACTGAAGCTCAAGCCCCTCGGGCTGGTGATGTGGTCGGGCAAAAAAGTCCTGCGTTTCTCCTACCTGCCCCAGGCCGAGGCGAAGCGGCTGCTGGAGGAGATGGAAGCGCGGATGAAGGAGCATGGGGACGGGGCATGACATCGGAAGTGCCTCAGTTCTCATTTGGAATGCGGTCGCGCAGCGAAGAATGAGAGCAGCCACCGCTTTACGCAGGCGCGCCATCACACGCCTGCCCACAACTTGCCCGCAAACAGCACGCAAAGCAGCTCTCCAAGGCCGGTGAGCCCAGGCCTGCGACGAGACACCTAAAAGCGGCAGTTTCTCTCGTGTCTTGCTGCGCGGCCGCACTCCAAAAAAAGCCGGAGGTCGCGTGCTCCCCTTCCCTTTCGCCTCCCCGCCGCTGCTGCGGGTGGCATAAGCGCCAGGATGCAGGCGCAGCGCCTGCGCAAGGGAAGTCATTGACGGCGAAGGATCAAGGCAACTCAACCTCGAACATAGTCCATGCGCTTAGATTCCTAAATTACCGACTTTGCGTCATTGATTTAAGATGGGGTGAACACCCCATAGAGATTAATCCAGATGCGGATCATCATTTACCATAGTTACAGCAACAACCATGAAAAATATGATCACATTCCCTTCTTTTTCGTTCTTCAGACGATCCACCTGGTGCCTCCTATGCACCGCCGCTTTTGCCGGTTTCCATGCCAAGGGCGCTGAAGCTCCCATCGTTTTGGGCCAGGCCATTGACTTTGCGGTGCTCGCGGGCTCCGGCATCACCAACACGGGGGCGACCACGATCCTCGGAGACGTGGGCACCTTTCCGACTCCGACCATCACGGGCTTTGGCACGGTGACCCTGACCGGGACCAATCACGGGGGGGATTCCATCACCCAGGCGGCCAAAGGAGACTTGCTGACGGCTTTCAATGACGCTGCGGGCCGCCTGCCGACGATCATCTATGCGCCGATCACCGACCTCGGCGGACTGGTCCTGGCTCCCGGGGTGCACACAGACTCCAGCTCCTTCGGGATCACCGGCACCCTGACCCTGGATGGGGGAGGAAACTCCAACGCCGTGTGGATTTTCCAGACGGGGTCCACCCTCGTCACCGCGACCAACAGCATGCTGGTGCTGATCAACGGTGCGCAGGCGGGCAACATCTTCTGGCAGGTGGGCAGTTCCGCCACGCTTGGGGTCAATTCCGCTTTCTCCGGGACCATCCTGGCGGCGACCTCCATCACCCTCGACACCGGAGCCACCCTGGACGGACGGGCGCTGGCCCTGAACGGCGCGGTGACCATGGACAACAACGCCATCGGCATCGTACCGCTGCTGGCAGGCGGGCCGACGCATTGGCTGGGCGCCACGGATGGCACATGGACGGATGCGAGCAACTGGGCCACCGATGTGACCGGCACTCCCGCAGTGATCATCCCCTCGGCCACGGACAACCTCACCTTTTCCGCCAATGGCGCGACCAACCAGAGCACGACGCTGGGCGCTGACTTCACCATCAACACCCTCACGATCAATGACCCGACCCCGGTCACCATCGCCGGAGCCAACACGCTGACGATTGCCGGAGATCCGGGCCTCACGGTCAACAGCGGCGCAGGGCTGCTCACCATCTCCAGCGGCCTGGCATTTACGGGCACTGCTCCTGTCGTGACAGTGAACAACACCGACGGAGCCCTTTTCAGCGGCGCAGTGACCAGCAACGGCAGCCTGATCAAGGCCGGCACGGGCAGCCTGGGCATCAGCGGCGCGACCACGGTCACCGGCCCTGCCAGCATCAATGCGGGCACGCTGATCATCGCCCCGGGCGGCAGCTTCACCGCGCTCGGCACCACCACGGTCGCCTCCGGCGGCACCGCCTCTGTGGCAGGCGCTCTGATCTCCCCTGCAGTCAATGTGCTGCTGGGCGGCAATCTGAATGGCGGCGGCACCATCACCGGGGATGTAACGAACTTTGGCACGGTGAATCCGGGAGCCAACGTGGGCGCTCTTACGATCAACGGCACCTACACCCAGGACGCCACCGGTCTGCTGGTCACCCAGCTTGTGAACCCGGGCAGCTTTGATCAGCTCCTCATCAGCGGCGCCGCCAACCTCGCCGGCACGCTGCTGCTTTCCACCCCCGGCGGCTTCGCTCCGCAGGTGGGCGACAGCTACGACATCGTCCATGCAGGCAGCATCGGCAGCCCGTTCACCACGGTGATCAATCCCTTCGAAGGCCCGGGATCGCTGGTGAAGCTGGTCGTCGTTTACACTCCGACCGATGTGTTCGTGAATGCGGTGCAGAACACCTTTGAAAACGCCCTGAGCCTCATCCCGCTGACGACGAATCAATCCGCCGTGGCTACGGCGCTGGACTCCTCTCTGGGAGATGTGCGCCAGGCGGCGGTGCTGGGCTTTCTGAACAATCTCAACATCAATGCCGTGCCCGCCCAGCTCGACAAAATCGCTCCGGAGGAGCTGACCGCCATCTACAGCATCGCCTTTGCCCAGATGGACACCGAAGTCTTCAGCGTGCAGCAGCGCCTCTCCTCCATCCGCAATGCGGGCTGGAGCGAGACCTCCGCCGCCCAGGTGCAGACCACGAGCGCCAAGGATGTCTATCCCGTCTTTGCGCCCTCTGCGGTCATGTCCCGCGGCATGTCTTCCAACCCATACCGCTACGGCTTCTTTGCCAACGCGACCGGCCAGTACGCCAGCCTCGGCAACACCGCCAATGCGAACGGCTTTGATGTGCAGTCGGTCGGCAGCACCATCGGCGCGGATGTGCGCTTCAATGAAAACTGGGTGCTGGGCGCCACGCTGGGCTATGCGCGCTCCACCAGCCAGCTCACAGACGGCGGCTCTCTTTCCGCCGACGGCATGCGCGCAGCCGTGTATGCCATGTATCTGCGGGGCAACTTTTACACCGAGCTCATGGCGGGCGGCAGCTACAGCAGCTACGACACCCGGCGCAGCGCGCTGGGCGGCACGGCCCAGGGCAGCACCCACAGCAAGAGCTACGATCTCTACGTCGGCACGGGCTACAACATCCAGATGAACCGCTGGACCCTCACCCCCATGGCCTCCCTGCGCTACACCGCCGTGACCATCGACGGCTTTGAAGAATCCGGCTCGCTGCAGCCCCTGCGCTTCGGCTCACAGACTCAGGACTCGCTGCGCTCCCGCATCGGCCTGCGCGCGGCCTACACCGCCTTCTGTGGTGAAACACGCGTCACCCCGTTTCTCGGAGTGCAGTGGCAGCACGAGTTTCTCAACAACCAGCTCGGCATCACCTCCCAGTTTGCCAACGGTGCAGGCAACCCCTTCACCGCCTATGGTCCCAAGATCGGCCGCGACAGCGCCCTCGTCACCACCGGGGTCAATGTGGGCTGGGATCGCTACGCCGTGTATGTCGCCTATCAGGGCGAGCTCTTCCGCCAGAACTACGACAGCCACACGGTGATCGCAGGCTTCCGTGTGATGTGGTGAAACCGCCAAGGCTGGATGCTTCCAGCCAGATGAACCGCCACTTCCCGGAGCCCAGTTCCAAACGTGCCAGTCTCCTGGGTGGCGGGAGCATGCGGCAAGGAACCAACCCCGCGCCCCCAGGCAGGCGCGGTTCTCGCCCGCCACAGGATACCAGATCGCAGCACGTGCCTACGCCAGCCACGAGACCCGCGAATAAACGGCAACTGACACAATCGACCTCCAAAAGTCCGCAGCTCTTTTGGAGTGCGGTCGCGCAGCGAAGAATGAGCGCAGCCACCGCTTTCCGCAGGCCGATTGGCAGCCGCCTGCCACAACCTACCAGAAAGATGCACCTCAACAGGACCTCGCAGTCCGTCCCGCACCCGCCTGCCACGAGACGCTCGAAAGCGGCAGCTTCACTCGTGCCTCGCTGCGCAGCCGCACTCCAAAAACGCCGGGTGCTGCGTCCCCCCCTTCACCGCCACATGACCACCGCCGTGGAATGCTCGCGGTAATACTTCTCAAACGAAGCCCGGCTGCCATTGAAGAAACTGCGGTCGCAGAAGTGGCGCAGGGAGGCGCGGCCGCCGCTGCGGGTGTAGGCGCCGCCCACGTTGCCGCTGAACTCGGGGCCAAACAGCGCCGTGCGCGGATGCCCGCTGATGTCGCCGCAGTACTGCCAGAAGGTCCAGGTGCCAAAGACGCGCGGCACGCTGAAGGTCATGTGCGTGGAGGTCTGCTCGCCGTAGCGGGGAATCCACAGGCCGCAGGCTTTCAGCACCGCACGCTCGGCGGAGGTCAGCGCCTCCAGCTCGCGCTCCTGCTGATCAAAGCCGGTCATACCAAGAAGTGGCACGCTGCAGTAGAGCAGCGGCCAGGCGCCGGTGCGGGCACGCACGCGCTGCGCGGCATACGCGAGCCGTGACCACGACACGCGGTCCCGCCCTTCGTTGTCGAGCACCAGGAGCAGCGGGTGCGCCGTGGTGCCGTTGCGCCGGGCGGCGGAGGCCACCTCATGCAGAAAGCGCTGGATCTGCGCGTCCAGATTTCCCGCGCGGTTCACGTAATGATACGCACCCCACTTCAGCCCGGCCACGCGCGCCGCATGCTCTCGACGCACGTAGTCGGCATCCGTCTTCGTGCCGCCGCGTGTGGCGCGGTGGATCATCAAATCCACACCCATGCTTCGAAAGAGCGCGGGGCGCACCACGCCGGAGTCCCAGCCGAAATCCACGGTGTTGTTGAGCAGCGAGGACCGCGCATGATGCACGGACACGGTCTCGGTGCGGATGGGCGCGCAGGCCGCGAGCAGCGATGCAATGGCACAGGTGAACCCGATTGAAGCGCGTGAGGTCATGCGCTGTTTTAGCGGGATGGCGGCCGTGGCGTCAATGAGGAAGCGCAAGGGGCGGCGCCGGCTCAAGAAAAAGCGCGGCACCCCGAGAGATGCCGCGCGTGACTCACTGCTTCAAACGGAAGAGCCCGGAACCGGACTCAGCGGTGGAACCAGTTGTGGAAAATGCTGTGGTGCTCCGCCTGATTGATGCGCTGGGACTGGCGGTTTTCCGCGCGGTTCAGGTGCATGCGATCGCGCCAGGTCAGGTGGCCGTTGTGCTTGAGGAGGTCGCGGTTTTCCTGCCGCTGAATGTGCTGCTCTCCTCGCTCTAGGCGGTTGGCCTGCCAGGGGTTGAGCTTGCCGGTGGCGACGCTGTTGTTGATGCGTCGCTGCTCGTTGTTTATCCTTCCGTTCACTTGATTCACACGCGGATGGAAGGGGTGGAAGAGATCGAGGGCGCTGGCGCTGCCAGGAAGCGCCGCAGTGCTCAGCAGGGTGGCCAGGGCCAGGGTGGTGAATGTTTTCATGGGATGAGGGGGTTGAGGGTTTCTTTGGTTTTTTTGAGGCGTTCGAAAATCGAAACCTCACTGCTTGAGACGCCACCCCCGAGGGCACAATTCAAAATGAAAGCCGGCGACGCAGCGGGAGAGGGACGGAGCGTGTCTAGGCAGAGCGCCTAAACCCACGGGGAATGTAGCGCCACGCACCTCATGGCATGCCATGGCCTCGATCAAGATGGATGCTGACAACCCGAACGGATTCGTGGATGATCATGCCCCATGAGGACTGTGGGACGATCTCTCTTTCTCGGGCTGCTGGCGGCGGCGCTCGCGGTGCAGTTGCATGCGGATCTGGCCACGGAGCCGTGGCCGGGAGTGCTGCTGAAGTTCCCCTATGAGACTCCCTGCACGCTGACGGAGGGAGGTGTTCGCATTTCCATCAGCGAACCGGCTGATTCGAGCCTGCGCAACCAAGGCGGCTCCGGCGGTCCGGTGCTGACCTTCACCGTGCTGAACGAAAGAAGCGGATGGAAGCAGGTCTTCCACGACCAATGTGTCAGCGCGCGGTGGCTGGAACCGTTTGAAGGCCATCCCCAGCTGGAGATCTGGGGGCGCGGCGGCGGCGGTTTCTACACCCGGCATCTCACGCGCTTTGTGCGCGGAAAGTATCGCTGTGTGCGAAGCGATGAATTTTCAGTGCACCGCGAACGCTCGACCCAGCCTGCCATCACCACCACACTGCCGCGCAGTGGCGAGGTGCTTTACTTTCTCGAGACGACCATGCCAAAAGGGTCGGAGGGAGACTTGTTCTATGACGATGAGAATTAGGCGGACAGGCAGCCAAAGAGCGGCTGCAGCGAATCGACTGGTGACCTGAATCTTGAAACGACGCACCGTGGTCGAGTTCGAGGACGATCCCGCTGCGCGTGACTACTCCCCGCCACACAGCTTCACCATCTTGATCTCCACGGTGCGGTCCCCTTCTCCGACAAACAGCACGCCTTCCTGCAGCGTCACGGTCAGGTCCATGGAGCGCTGCGCGAGCCCGCCCAAGGCCTCGCTTTCGGCTGCGGGGATCTGCCACACATGCAGGTTGCTCACACGCGTGAATTTTCCCGCGAGCCCGGCCCACCAAGTGGCGGCGTTGCTGGCAAAGCTGTACACGGTCACCTTTTTGCTGCGGCCACAGACGCGCACGAGCTTCTTCTCATCGGGCTGGCCTAGCTCGATCCAGTGCATGAGCAGGCCGGTGAGATCGTGCTGGCTGAGCGCGGGCTCATCCGCCTCCCACATGTCCTTGCCAAACTCCAGCTTGCCGAGGTCGTTGTTCTCCGGGGCATTGAGCACGAAGGCCAGCAGCCGGATCATCATGCGCTCCTCCGTCTCCGAAGGGTGCCGCGCCAGTGTGAGCTCGTGATCGGCATAACGGTTGGCGTCGAGGTCGGAGAGGGAGACCTTGGCTTTGTAGATGATTGCTTTGAGGGCCATGGCTTCGCTTACTCGGGGAAGCCGTGCGTGGCAAGAGAGGGTGTGTGACGGCATGGTGAGGCAAGTCTCGCCCACCGCAGGTGATCTTCCTCCACCTCGATTCCAGCGCGTCCAATGGCAGACGCAATGTGCGAACACCCAAGACGCGTTGCGCAGACACTCCTCATCTCAGCTCATTCACGGCATCCCGCGCTCCGTGCAACACACGCACCACTTCCAGATGATCGCCCATTCGATACACGATCAGGTAGTTCTTCCTCACTGTGTGAAACCACAGATCGTGCGGCGTCAGGTCACGCCTGCGATGGCCCAGGGAGGGCAGTTCAGCCAGTTGTTGCACCTCGGCACGAATGTCCGACTCCAAAACATCGGCTGCCTCGGGATTGTCCTCCGCAATGAAAGCCCACAGGTCTTGCAGATCGCTTTGCGCGGCGTGGCTGTAAACCACCCATCTCATGCACCCGCACGCCAGCGTGCCTTGAACTCCGCCATTTGCGAACGCGATTCCTCTTCGGTCAAAACGCGGCCTTCCTCCAGATCACGCAGACCGGCGTCGATCTTCGCTGCCGCCGCCGCCTTCCAGCGCTCCTCCTGCCGCAGCAGCCCCAGAGACTCGGCCACCACCTCGTCCGCATCACGATACAAACCCGAGGCGATCTTCTGGCTCACAAAGGTTTCCAAAGCGGCGGGCAGGGTCACGGTCATGGCGCACAGTCTCTCAAACCACCGGACTGTCAAGCCAGCCCACCGCTGGGGGATTCTCCTCATCCTCCTCCCCCATCGCTCCGTCCTCCCTCACCTCACCCCTCGCCAGCTTCATCCTGCGCTGAATAAATCAAACGCTGCCGGGGTCTGAATGCCGCGTGAATTTGTCCCTGCAGATCTTCCAGTCATCGTTCCCAGCGCTGCGGGGCGCGTGCTGCCTCGGCCCTTTGCAAGCAGGTGCCGCACTCTCTCCATGCATGCCGTCCACCACCTGCTTTCGCTCCGCTCTCGCGCTCCGGCCATGTCGGGCGGCCTTGAGAAATAAGATTGCAAATTTTCCGCAAACCGAAAAAGATGGCATTTCGTGGCAGGTTGCCATGGCTCTGCGTTTTCCATTTCATCCATACCTCCGGCCGTGCCGTGGGGCCCCGCAGTCAGGCTCCATCTCTTCAGCGCCTTTTGCCTCGTTCGAAACCCCACTCTGATCCCTGCCATGAACCTCGCCCGCACTCTCCCTGCCGCATTCATCTTCCTCCTGGCCTCCGGTCTGCCCGCGCGGGCGGAGCTGGGCCGCAGCGCGCCGCCTTCGCAGACCGCGCCGACCTTGAGCACGAACTACCGGCTGAAACTCACGGCGAAGTCCGGGGACAAGGCGCTGGGAGAGATCTCCCTGCTGACCTGCTCCCCGAACATCGACGCCTCCGGCTTTCTCGACAAACCGGCGGACGCCACCCTGCCCGCCACCACGTTGACGCTCCGGGGCAAGATCGCCGAGCAAGAGGGCGGCGCGCTGCTGGTGACCTACACCTTTGGCCTGAGCACGCCGGTGGTCTCGCGGACGGTGCTGCCACCGCGACGCGCTGAGGCAGGCGCCGGGGCGGCCGATGCCAAAGCGGAGCCGCGCAGCGCTGTCACGAGCATGATCTCCTACCGCGAGCATTTTTCCAACGGCGCGCTGCGCATGCAGCCCGGCAAATCCTACGAGCTGGTGACCATGGCGGGCACGGTGTACTCCCTCACGCTTTCCCCGGAGCCGCAGCCCTGAGGCGGAGGCCGCGCACACCCGCGCAGGGTGGCGGCTCCAGAAATTTCCACCGCATCCGCATTCACCCAAGATGAAACTTTCCCCGCTTCTTCTCCTGGCCTTCGTGCTGGCCGCAGGTCTCATGCCCGCCCCTGCGCAGGACGCGAAACCCACGCCCAAACCTGCCCCTGCGGTGCGCCCACCGAGACCGGATGAGGTGCTGCCACCGCCGGGCTCCAGCGAGGCCGCGCCCGCCTCCGCGTCGGCCGCCGTGCCCGAGCTGGGGGCGAACTACCGCATCGTCATCAGCGCGATGGAGAAGGGGCAGAAGACGGGCGAGATCTCCGCGCAGACCTGCTCCGCCAACTTTCAGATCCATGGCTGCTTTGCCATGCCCGTGGAGGAGGATTCTGACGGCACCGACATCGCGGTGCGCGGGGTGCTCGCCGAGCTGGAGGGCGGCCGCCTGCGGCTGGGCTATTCCATGGCCGTGACCACCCGTGTGCCCAACCAAACCCTGGGCATGCCCGGCGAGGGGCAGGCCGTCGTGAGCAACTACAGCTTCAAAAGAAACGGTGCCAGCGGCATGCTGCTGCTGCAGCCGGGGCGGAGCTGCGAGCTCATGCAGATCTCCGGCGTGGTGTACTCCGTCAGCGTCACCCCCATGGAGACCTGGCCTGCCGCCAAGCCCGCCGCAAAGGCACCGGCAGAGGCCGCCGGGAAAGCCGCTGCCGAGCCAGCCGAAGAGAAACCGGAGACCGCAGAGCGCCGAGGCCCCAGCGAGGAGGACCGTAGGCGCTTCGAGAGCCTCTCGGAGAGAGGCCGCGAGAAGTTTCGCAATGCCGTGAGGGCACTCTTCAGCCATGCGGAATTCCGCAACGCCCCCGAGGAGGAGCGCCGCGCGCGGATCAAAAAGGCTTTCGGCGAAGTGGAAGCCGAGGACAAAGCGCGGAGCAAGTGAGGCGGACGAAACGTCCGCCGTCCGGGGAGCATCGAGAGGCAGGCGGCATGGCGGCTCGCTGGAAGGCCGGACACGCCCGCATTTATACCACGGCCTGCCATTTTTATAGTCACCCATACCATAGGTGATAACCACCTTTTGCGTCCAGATGCAAAAGTTCGTTGACTTCTGAAAATCGGGACCCAATCCATTATTATCCTCAAACGCCGGCCGCTGCATCGCGGGGCCCGGATTGGGGGGAGTTTCAGGCCCAGCACCACGCCCATGACACCACGCGCCCTTCACGTCAGCTCCGCCCGCCCGGGATCCGGCGGCGGCGCCGTCTCCGCATCACCGCAGGCGGCGGGCCCGTCCACGACCGCCGGGAATTTCCGCGCCTTTGGATACCACTTTCTACCACAACCCATTACGCACCCTGCGCATCCGGCCCCTTTCCGCCCTTCTCCCCGGACCCCGCGCCACACCCCGGCTTTATGACCACGACCAGAGACACCCCAGGAACGGCCGCGAGGCCGCGCCACCACGACATACCAGCCCTGAAGGAGCGACTGCTCATCCCGGAGGTGTGGCAGAAGCTCGGGCTGCAGGGGCAGCCGGCGAAGGCGTGCCGCTCGCCCTTCCGCGAGGACAAGAACCCCTCCTTTTCCATCACCAAGGACGGCAGGCGCTGGAAGGACTACGGCACGGGCCAGAGCGGGGACGTGATCGACTTCATCGCCATGGCGCGGCAGATTTCCAAGGGAGAGGCGTTCAAGGCGTTTCTGGAGATGACCGGCGTACCGGTGCAAGGCCAGGGGCAGGGCCGGCGCGCACCGCAGGGGAAGACACCCGCAGCCTCCTCACCGCGCACGTCCTTCAAAGCGCAGGCCACCGCGCTGCTGCCGCCGGCGGAGCAGCCGCAGCCGGAGGGGCTGCGCGTGCCGCTGCAGAATGGCACGGAGGCGGACCGGCGGCTGGTGGCGGAGTCCCGCCGCATCACGCCGGAGGCCGTGTCCCTGGCGCTGGCGCTGCGCACGCTCACCTTTTCCATCGTGAATGGCTTCCGCTGCTGGCTGCTGGTGGATGCCGAGGAGCGCTGCGTGGAGGCGCGGCGGCTGGATGGCATGCCCTTCACGTCCTGCGGCACGCTGGGCCGGCGCAAGGCGCACACGCTGCGCGGCTCCCGCAAAAACTGGCCGCTGGGCGCGGCGGTGCTGCGCCGGCTGCCGGAGTTCCGCACGCTGCTGCTGGTGGAGGGCGGGCCGGACTACCTGGCGGCGCTGCACTTTGCGTATGAGCTGGAGCGCTGGGACGTGCTGCCCGTGGCCATGCTGGGGCGCGGCACGGGCGCACGGATCGACCCCGGCGCGCTGGAGCTCATGCGCGGCCGCCGCGTGCGCCTCTACCCGCATAACGATGCGGACGGCGGCGGCACCCAAAGCGCCCGCCAGTGGGCCACCCAGCTCATCGGCGTGGACTGCGAGGTGGACTTCTTCGACTTCAAAGAGCTGCGCCGGGCGGACGGCACGCCCGTGAAGGATCTCAACGACTGCACCACCGGCCTCGATGAGGAATCCACCATCAAGCTCTGCCGCACCCTCTTCCCCACACCGGACCGCGAGGTGCATCCGCCATTCTGAGTCCTCCTCTTCCTCCTCCTCTTACTCTTCCTCCCCCGGTTTGGATTTCTGGGACATCCCGCCAACGCTCGGCACGCCCACAGCCACCCAGACTTGGGGAGGAGGAGAAGGAGAAAGATACAGCCAGCCCCCCCATCGCCACCCGGCCACCACGCATTTCTCGCTAATACCACCCCATACCATACAACCACACACACAGCCCATGATCACACCCTTCATCCCGACCCCCGAAGAGCTCGCCGAGAGCGAGCGCGTCCGCGCACGCCAGGCGGCTTACACCGCCAGCGTCACCCAGAG
>Ga0209066_10000292_pt1 | contig 74634 bp, 73 predicted proteins | sample All_14_2_FD_187198 | JGI IMG/M metagenome (GOLD analysis project Ga0209066, IMG submission 187198) | Freshwater microbial communities in response to fracking from Pennsylvania, USA - Allegheny Zone_MetaG_DW_15 (SPAdes) (version 2) ...
GGATAAAGCTGACGCTTCCAGCCTTGCGGACCCAATCCATAGCCGAACCAGGCGCCGTCGTCGCGCTGGCGCAGGCGGTAATGACCGCCTTTCTGTTCCGATCCCCAGCCGGCGGGTAAATCGTCGGCGCCGTCGATAAGGTCGTAAATCACCGCGTCGTTGTCACGGCGCGGGCCAAAGACCTGATAGCCGCTTTTGCGCAGATTTTTGATGAAATCGCCTAATCCGTCCTTGTCCAGGACAGAGACCGCGACACCGTCACTTTTGGCCTTTGCCATCATCGACCCCCCGTCATTCAGTAAGGGCGAAAAGATGGTACACCCGCTTTTGCACATCGCCAATGGCCGATCATCGATTTTTTCGCAAGCCTGCTTGGTGAATATTAAGTGGCAATTTCAAATATTATTCCGACTGTTGCGCTACACTTTATTGCGGCGCGGTATTGGGTGGGGCGGCGGCTTGTCCATCGTCACATCTGCCGGGGCTGGGGCCGGATATGAACAGGCGATCCCATGACCCGAGGGCGTCCATGATCACCCAGCGTATCGACAACATCACCCTGATCCCGGCCCATTACCGCACGGCCATGCCGCCGTGCCCGCCCAGCGTCAAGATCGAGTTGACGGCGCGCTGTGACTTGGCCTGTTTCTTTTGCGCCACCAGCCAGCGCTTACGCGACAAGCGCGACATGGATTGGGATTTCCTGGTGCGGCTGATGGGCGAGATGCGCGAAGCCGGGGTCGAGGAACTGGGCATGTTCTATTTGGGCGAATCCATGCTGTATCCAAGGCTGGCCGAGGCCATCGCGGTGGCCAAGCAGCGCTTCGGCTATCCTTATATCTTCCTGACCACCAATGGCCGGCTGGCCACCCCCGACCGGCTGCGCGACTGTTTCGAGGCCGGGCTCGATTCGCTGAAATTCTCGTTCAATTGGGCCGATCCGGCCCAGGCCAAGGAAATCACCCGCGTCGATTGCTTCGACGACGTGGTCGCCAACATCCAGGCGGCCAAGGCCATCCGCGACGAGGTGGCGGAACGGACGGGGCGGCGCTGCGGTCTGTTCGCCTCGTCCATCCAGTATGACGGCGAGCAGCGCGAACGCATGGAACGCGCGGTGGACAGCATCCTGCCCTATGTCGACCAGCATTACTGGCTGCCGCTTTACGGTCAGGCCGGCCTGACCACCGGCGAACGCGGCACCATGCCGGTGGCCGGCAATGTGGGCCGGGCCGACGCCATGCGCCAGCCGCTGCCGTGCTGGTCGCTGTTCACCGAAGGCCACGTCACCTGGGATGGTCATCTGGCCGCCTGCTGTTTCGACCATGATGGCCGCTTCGACATGGGCGATCTGAACCAGTCCGGCTTCATGCAGGCGTGGCATTCCGAAGCGTTCCAGAAGTTGCGTCAGGCCAACCTGGACGAGAATGTGGTGGGCACCGTTTGCGAGGAATGCATCGCCTATCGCAAGCACCAGGCTTAACCCCCTCGGGGAATGGGCTTTTTACAATTGTCAACGCCCCGCCAGGTGTCCTAGAACAGTGTCAACGAAGGCGGAGCGGACAAGATGCCCGAAATCCTGATGCGCGGCGGGGACAGCGCATATACGTTGCGGACGGCCACCCAAGGCGACATCGCCCAGGTGGCCGCCATCGACGTTTCCATTACCGGCATTGAAAAGCCCGGTTATTGGGAAGACATCCACGACCGCTATGTCCGTCAGCCGGCGGCAGATCCGGGGCTGGCCCATCTCAACCGCCTGTTCCTGTGCGCCTGTCAGGGCGAGACGGTGATCGGCTTCATCGTCGGTGAAATCCGCGCCTGGGAATTCGGTTCGCCGCCGTGCGGCTGGGTTTTCGCGGTGGGCATCCACAAGGAAGTGCGCACCCGCTATGTGGCGCAGACCCTGTTCCAGGCGGTGTGCGACAGCTTCCGCCAAGCCGGCGTCAGCATCATCCGCACCATGCTGGCCCGCGACAACACCCTGGCCATGAGCTTTTTCCGCAGCCAGGGTATGATGGCCGGGCCGTTCATCCAGTTGGAAATGGAGCTGGCCGGGTCATGAAGCTGCAAAAAGCCACCCGCTGCGCCCTGTTCGCCATCCTCGAACTGGCCGGTGACCCCGGTCGGCAGATGTCGGCCCACGAAATCGCCGACAAATACGGCATTTCCACCAACCATCTGGCCAAGGTGCTGCGCTCGCTCGGTCGCGCCGGTCTGCTGGAGGCGGTGCGTGGGGCCGGCGGCGGCTATCGCTTTTCCGGCTCGGTCAAGCGCACCACCTTATTGGACGTGATCCAGTTGTTCGAGACCATCGACCCCTTGGCCCGGGGCGAGCGCGAGGACGGCGACGGCACCCCCGGCGGCGGCGCCCTGTGCGAGGTGCTGACCGAGATCGAGGACATCGCCCGCGCCACCTTCGCCTCCATCAGCCTGGAAACCATGCTGAAGCTGGTGGACAAGAAGCGCTGAGGGCTTTTTCGTCGCCATGATCCGTCGATCCAAGCGGTCTGGGCTATATTTTTGACACGGATGGACACGGATAAACACCGATAGGTTTTTCGGATGGTGCCTATACGCGCCCGGATAATCCATCCGTGTTTATCCGTGTCCATCCGTGTCTCTTGTCTTTTTGGCCGAGGTTCAGACAAAACCCCGCCCGGTTCGCTCCGGGCGGGGTTTTTGTTGCAGTGCGTTTCCTGTTGACGGAACTGATTCCGTATTTCAGAATTGCGCCCATGACCCAAGGGGACAACGGAGACAGGTTTTCATGAGCAAGCAATTCGCCTCGGTGGCCGATCTGGAAGAAAAGAAGACCACCTTCACCCAATTGTCGGACCATGCCTGGGGCTATACCGCCGAGGGCGATCCCAATGCCGGCGTGATCATCGGTGATGACGGCGTGCTGATCGTCGATGCCCTGGCCACCCCGGTGATGGCGCGCCGCCTGATCGCCGAAATCCGCAAGATCACCGACAAGCCGATCAAGTATGTGGTGCTGTCGCATTATCACGCCGTCCGCGTGCTGGGCGCCTCGGCCTATTTCGCCGAGGGTTGCCAGCAGATCATCGCCAGCCAGGGTACCTACGACCTGATCGTCGAGCGCGGCGAGCATGACATGAAGTCGGAATACGACCGCTTTCCCCGCCTGTTCCAGAACTTCGAATCGGTGCCCGGCCTGACCTGGCCGACCTTGGTGTTCAAGGAGTCCATGACCCTTTACATGGGCAAGCTGGAAGTGCAGATCAAGCATCTGGGCGCTGGTCACACCAAGGGCGACACCGTGGTCTGGCTGCCGAGCGAGAAGGTGCTGTTCTCGGGCGATCTGGTGGAATGCGAGGCCGCCTGCTACACCGGCGACGCCCATCTGCGCCAATGGCCCGATACCTTGGCGGCGCTGCGCGCGCTTGGCGCCGAAAAGCTGATCCCCGGTCGCGGCCCGGCGCTGATGAACCCCGCCGAAGTGGCCAAGGGCCTGGATTACACCAGCGATTTCGTCACCACCCTTTACCGGTCGGCCCAGGAAGCGGTGGCGCAGGGCATGGACCTGTTCGCCGCCATGAAGCACACCCGCAAGGCCATGGACCCCAAGTTCGGCCATGTCTTCATCTATGAACATTGCCTGCCGTTCGACGTCACCCGTGCCGTCGACGAGGCCAGCGGCATCGATCATCCGCGCATCTGGACGGCGGAGCGCGACAAGGAAATGTGGACGGCCTTGCAAAAGGAAGTCTGAAGCGACAACCGGGGACCAACCCCGGGCGCTTGCAACCAAATCAGGGAGGAGAGAAAATTGCTCAAGACCTACAGCTATCCCAAGTTCGATTTCCGTCTGCCCACCGGGGCCGGCGGCGATACTATTCCGCGCTATCCGGTGGTGGTGGTCGGCGCCGGCCCGGTGGGCATGGCCGCCGCCATCGATCTGGCCCAACAGGGCGTGCCGGTGGTCATCTTGGATGATGACGACACCGTCTCGGTCGGTTCGCGCGGCGTCTGTTACGCCAAGCGGGCGCTGGAGGTGTTGGACCGTCTGGGCGTCGGCGATCCGGTGGTCGACAAGGGGGTGAGCTGGAATGTGGGCCGCACCTTCTTCCGTGAGGAAGAGGTCTATAATTTCAACTTGAAACCCAACGCCGACCAGAAGCGTCCGGGCATGATCAATCTCCAGCAATATTACCTGGAAGAATACGAGATCGACCGCTTGAAGCAGTTCGACAACGTCGAATTGTGCTGGAAGAACAAGGTGGTGGGTGTCGAGCCGGCGGGCGACAAGGTCACCGTCAAGGTGCAGACCCCCGACGGCTTCTATACCCTGGAAACCGATTGGCTGATTGTCGGCGACGGGGCGCGCTCGCCCATCCGCTCCATGCTCAACCTGGATATCGACGGCAAGATCTTCATGGACCGTTTCCTCATCGCCGACGTGGTGATGGAAGCCGAGTTTCCGCCGGAGCGCTGGTTCTGGTTCGATCCGCCGTTCCATCCCGGCCAGTCGGTGCTGTTGCATCGGCAAAGCGACAATTGCTGGCGCATCGACTTCCAGCTTGGCTGGCAGGCCGACCCGGAAGAGGAAAAGAAGCCGGAAAAGGTCATTCCCCGCATCCAGGCCATGCTGGGCGACGACCGTCCGTTCGAGCTGGAATGGGTCAGCGTCTATACTTTCCAATGCCGACGCATGAACGAGTTCCGTCATGGTCGCGTCTTCTTCGTCGGCGATTGTGCCCACCAGGTGTCGCCGTTCGGCGCGCGTGGCGCCAATTCCGGCATTCAGGACACCGACAATCTGGTGTGGAAGCTGAAGCTGGTCATGGACGGCAAGGCGCCGGAAACCCTGCTCGACACCTATAGTGCCGAGCGCACTTGGGGTGCCGACGAAAACCTGATGAACTCGACCCGCTCCACCGATTTCATCACGCCCAAATCCAAGACCTCGCTGACCTTCCGCAATGCCACCCTGGGGCTGGCGCGCAAGCATCCGTTCGCCCGTGCCCTGGTCAATTCCGGTCGCCTGTCGGTGCCGTGCTTCTATGCCGAATCGCGCCTCAATACCCCGGACGTGGACGGTTTCATGGGCGACATGATCCCCGGTGCCCCCATGGAAGACGCCTCCATCCGCGTCGATGGCAAGGATGGCTGGCTGCTCGACCACGTGGGCAACAAATTCATCGCCCTGGTCTATGCCCCCGAGGCGGCGCCTGCTGGTGCCGATGCCCTGTTGTCCGATTCCATCCCGGTCACCACCATCGCCGTGGTACCGCCCGGCGGCAAGGCGCCGGCGGGGATGATCGCCTTCGAGGACGTCAAGGGCACCTTCGCCAAGACTTACGATGCCAAGCCCGGCACCGTGCATCTGCTGCGTCCCGACCAGCATGTCACCGCCCGTTGGCGCAAGTTCGATGCAGGCCTTATCCGCGCCGCCATCGCTCGCGCCACCTGCAACGCCTGATCCGGGAGAAATCCAAATGTCGCTGATCACCACCCCCAACTTTCACCAGACCGGCAAGCGTTACTTCCGCGAGTTCAGCCCCAACGACGATTTCTATGAGATGCTGATCGAAACCCACCGCGATCTGTCGGACGAACAAAGCAATATGGTCAATGCCAAGCTGATCTTGCTGTTGGCCAACCATATCGGCGATATGGATGTGTTGGCCGAGGCCATGAAGGCCGCCCGCGAAGACGTGTAACTTCGTTAGGCATATGAATTGATGGCCGCTTCCACCTTTTTCGTCGTCATACCCGCGCAGGCGGGTATCCAGGAGTCGCGGAAAAGGTGGAGGTGCACCCTCTGGACTCCCGCCTTCGCGGGAGTGACGGAAGGGGAAGATGCGTAAGATGAAAAGGAAGACCAAGGCATGAAGCTTGCCACCCTGAAGCAAGGCGGACGCGACGGCACCCTGGTGGTGGTCAGCCGCGATCTGTCCCGCTGCGTCGCCGTCCCTCATGTCGCCCGCACTTTGCAGGCGGCACTCGATGATTGGGACACTCTGGCCCCCAAGCTGGAAGCGGTGTCCGTCGGTCTGAACGCCGGCAGCAATGCCGAGGCCTTTCCCTTCGACCCCGTCGCTTGCGCCTCGCCGCTGCCGCGCGCCTATCAATGGGCCGACGGCTCGGCCTATATCAATCATGTGGAACTGGTCCGGAAGGCGCGCGGCGCCACCTTGCCGCCGGAATTCCATACCGATCCGCTGATGTATCAGGGCGGCTCGGATTCCTTCGTCGGTCCGCGCGACCCGATCGTTGCGGTGACCGAGGATTGGGGCATCGACCTGGAAGCGGAAGTGGCGGTGATCACCGGCGATGTGCCCATGGCCGCCAGCCGCGAGCAATGCGCCCAGGCCATCCGTCTGGTCATGCTGGTCAACGACGTGTCGTTGCGCAACCTGATCCCGGCCGAACTGGCTAAGGGGTTCGGCTTCGTCCAAAGCAAGCCGGCCAGCGCCTTTTCCCCCGTCGCCGTCACCCCCGACGAATTGGGCGCCGCCTGGGATGGCGCCAAGGTCAGCCTGCCTCTGGTGGTCGACATCAACGACAAGCCGTTCGGGCGCCCCAATGCCGGCCAGGACATGACCTTCGATTTCCCGCAACTGATTACCCATCTGGCCAAGACGCGCGAACTCGAGGCCGGCAGCATCATCGGTTCCGGCACCGTGTCCAACAAGCAAGGCGATCTGTGGGGCTCCAGCATCGACAATGGCGGCATCGGCTATTGCTGCATCGCCGAGGTCCGCATGTACGAAACCATCGAGGCGGGCGCGCCCAAGACCGGCTTTTTGAAGTTCGGCGATAGCGTCCGCATCCGTATGGATGATGCCGACGGCAACAATATCTTCGGCGACATCCGCCAACAGGTGGTCAAGCTGTGATCAGGCTTTACACCTATTTCCGCTCGTCCGCCGCCTATCGGGTGCGCATCGCCCTTAACCTCAAGGGCATCGATTACCAAGCGGTGCCGGTGCATCTGGTCAGGAACGGCGGCGAGCACAAATCGACGGATTATCTGGCGCTCAACCCGCAAGGGCTGGTGCCGGCGCTGGCGGTGGACGGTCAAGTGCTGACCCAATCCCTGGCGATCCTGGAATATCTGGACGAAACCCATCCCGATCCGGCGCTGCTGCCCGCTGATCCGCTGGGCCGGGCCCGGGTCCGCGCCATCGCCCAGGCCATCGCCTGCGACATCCACCCCATCAACAATCTGCGGGTGCTGCAATATCTGGGCGGCACCTTGGGCCTGGATCAGGCGGCCAAGGATGATTGGTATCGCCATTGGGTGCAGACGGGGCTTCAGGCGGTGGAAGCCATGCTGGCGGCAGACCGGCGTACCGGCGCCTTTTGTCACGGCGATCAGCCGGGTCTGGCCGATTGCTGTCTGGTGCCGCAAGTGTTCAACGCCCGGCGTTTCAATTGCGATCTGACGGCGCTGCCGACCATCATGCGCATTGCTGAACGTTGTGAACAAATTGACGCTTTCAACCAGGCGGCGCCGGCGCAACAACCCGACTTTGAATGACTCAAAACAGGTATTGCATTACAATTAGTACTCTCTCATATTCAATGCTTGAAAAGTAAAATATGGGAGACGGTCCATATGGGTTCCAATTTCGATCCCCGTCTGGGGCGCCGCGATCTGCTGCGTCTGATGGGTCTGGGGGGCGTCGCCGCCGGTACGGGTCTGGTTTTGCCGCGTCAGGCGGCGGCCAGCACCAAGGTGGCCGGCAAGGGCGCCAAGATCGTCATCGTCGGCGCCGGTGCCGCCGGTCTGTCGATGGCATCACGGCTGGTGCAGCGCCTGGACGGCGCCGAGATCACCATCATCGACGGGCGCAAGGCGCATTATTACCAGCCCGGCTTCACCCTGGTGGCCGGCGGTATCAAGCCCAAGGATTACGTCACCTCGACCACGGCGGAATATCTGCCGAAAGCGGTCACCTGGATCGAAGAGGCGGTGGCCGAGATCGATCCCGACGGCAACAAGGTGGTGACCGCCTCGGGCAAGGCTGTCGCCTATGATTATCTGGTGGTGGCCACCGGCCTGACCCTGGACTATGCCAGCATCGAGGGCATGGACGTGAACCGCATCGGCCAGGACGGCCTGGGCAGCATTTATGCCGGCCCCGATGCCGCTTTCGCCACCTGGGGCGCCATGTCGCAATTCGCCGACAAGGGCGGCGTCGGTCTGTTCCTGCGCCCCAACACCGAGATGAAATGTGCCGGCGCGCCGCTGAAATACACCTTCCTCACCGATGATTACCTGCGCCGCCGCGGCAATCGCGGCAAGGCCGAGGTGATCTATGCCGCCAACAACAAGGCGCTGTTCTCGGTCCCCATCGTCTCGGAAAAGGTGCGCATGCTGTTCCGCGACCGTGGTGTCAAGGTGCAGTACGACCACATCCAGACCGGTATCGATCTGGGCCGCAAGGTGGCCATGTTCAGCACGCCCACCGGCCCGACGGAAATCAAGTACGACTTCATCAACGTCGTTCCGCCCATGCGGGCGCCGGCGGCGGTGCGCAATTCTCCGCTTCGCTGGCAGGAAGGCCCGTGGGCCGGTGACGGCTGGATGGAAGTGGACAAGTCGACCCTGCGTCACAAGCGTTACGCCAATGTCTTCGGCGTTGGCGACATCGCCGGTGTGCCCAAGGGCAAGACGGCGGCCAGCGTCAAGTGGCAGGTGCCGGTGGCGGTGGATCATCTGGTGGCCTCCATTGCCGGCACCCAGGCGACCAGCGTCTATAACGGCTATACGTCGTGCCCGCTGATCACCCGTCTGGGTCAAGCCATGCTGGTCGAGTTCGACTACGACAACAATCTGGTGCCGTCCTTCCCCGGCGTCATCGCGCCGTTGGAAGAGCTGTGGATCACCTGGGTGATGAAGACCATGGCGCTGAAGCCGACCTATCTGACCATGCTGCGCGGTCAGGCCTAAAGAAAAGGGAGAACTGAACCATGAAGGATCTCGATCCCTTCGTCTTCGTCCTGGTGTTCCAGGAAATGCTGGGCCCGGTGCTGTGGCTGCTGGTGGCCCTGGCCTTGTTCGGCCTGATCGGTTTTGTCGTGGTCTTCCTGCGCGAAGGCCGCCTCGACAGCCGCCGGCTGGTGCGGTCCGAACTGATGGGTCTGGTTGGCGGCGTGCTGGCCCTGGTGTTGGCCGCCAAGTTCACCGTGTCCGGCTTCACCGATGCCGGCGGGCCGGTGGATTGGCTGCTGATCGGTCTGATCTGGGGTATCGGCCTGGCCGGCACCACCATCCTGACTTATGCCGTTCAGGGTCTGGTGGGCTGCCGCAAGTGCGGCTGAGCCTTGCTTGAAAACAAGACGCCCGTCGGTTGAAACCGGCGGGCGTTTTTGTTTAGGCCACTTGCCGGGCCGGCTCGACAAGTGGGGGCGGCGGCGCTTCCATGTGCACATGGAAGCAGCGTTGGCACCACAGCACCGGGGCCAGCTTACGGTCGCGGCTGACCCGGTGACGGGTGCGCTGATTGCAGGCCGGGCAGGTGTGGAATTCGTCGTGTTGTTCGGTCATGGCGTCCCTCGTTTGGCCAAGGAAGTACGCCACCCGATGATGGCAAGCAAGCGACCGAATTGTGAAAAAATCAAGGTGCGCTGCGGGATAGACGCTGGCGCAGGCGCTCGAACCACACGTACAGCACCGGGGTGATGTACAGGGTCAGCGCTTGGCTGACCACCAGCCCGCCGACCACCGACAGGCCCAGGGGCTGGCGCAGTTCCGCCGCCGCGCCATGGCCGAGCGCGATGGGCAGGGTGCCCATGATGGCGGCCATGGTGGTCATCATGATCGGGCGAAAGCGTAGCAGGCAGGCTTGGCGGATGGCCTGATGCGGGTCAAGTCCTTGATTGCGCTGCGCTTCCAGAGCGAAATCGATCATCATGATGGCGTTTTTCTTGACGATGCCGATCAGCATCAGGATGCCGATCATGGCGATCACCGACAATTCCTGACGGAACAGCATCAGCGTCGCCAACGCGCCGACTGCCGCCGAGGGCAGGCCGGAGAGGATGGTCACCGGGTGGATCAGGCTTTCGTACAACACACCCAGGATGACATAGATGACCACCACCGCCGCCAGCAGCAAGATGCCCTGGTTGGAGAGGGATTGCTGGAACACCTTGGCGGTGCCGGCGAAATTGCTGGTGATGCCGGCGGGCATGCCCATCTCGGCCTGGATGGTGCGGATGCGGTCGGCGGCTTGGCCCAGGGCGATGTCGGGGGCCAGGTTGAAAGCGATGGTGACGGCGGGCAACTGGCTTTGGTGGTTGATGGTCAGCGGGCCGACGGTGCGCCCGATTTCCGCCACCGCGTCCAACGGCACCAGCGTCCCGTCGGTGGACCGCACCTTCAGTTTGGCCAGGGCCGACAAATCGCCTTGGAAACGCGGGTCCATCTCCAGGATCACGGCATAATCGGCGATGGTGGCGTAGATGGTGGAAATCTCGCGCGAGCCATAGGCGGAATAAAGCGCGCTGCGCACGTCTTCCAGCCGCACGCCCAAGGCCGCCGCCTTGTCGCGGTTGACGGCGACCAGGGCTTGCGGGCTTTTCACCTGCAAATCGCTGGTGACGTCCTGAACCAGCGGCTCGGCCATCAGCCGGGTGGTCAGGCGGTCGGCGAAGGCGTAAAGCTCGGCCTGGTTGATGCCTTCCAGCGTGTACTGATACTGGCTTTTCGACGACCGCCCGCCCAGGTTCAGGGTCTGCACCGGGGTGATGAAGACGCTGATGGCCGGGTTGCCCGCCGTTTTCTTGCGCAATTGTCCGATCACCTGCTCGACGCCGGGGCGCTGGTCGCGCGCCACCAGATTGACGAACATGCGGCCCGAATTGGCGGCGTTGGACAGGCCCGAGACCCCGACCGCCGAGGTGACGGTGGCGACATAAGGATCGGCGCCGACGATGGCCGCCATCCGCTTTTGCTCTTCCGTCATGGCGGCGAAGGAAATGTCCTGGGCCGCTTCGGTCTGGATGAAGATCTGGCCGGTATCCTCGGTGGGGAAGAAACCCTTGGGCACCTCGCGGAACAAAATCACCGTGGCGACGATGGTGGCGATCCCCAGGGCCAGCATGGACAGACCGTGGCCCAGCACCCAATCCAGGCTGCGCTGATAGAAGGCCAGCAGGGTGTTGAAACCCCGTTCGAGCCCGCGTTCCACCGGCCCGGCCTGGGTGTCGTGCTCGGGCCGCAGCCAGCGCGCGCACATGACCGGGGTCAGGGTCAGCGACACCAGACCGGAAATGCCGATGGCCAGGGTCACCACCACGGCGAATTCGTGGAACATGCGGCCGATGACGCCGCCCATCAGCAGGATGGGGATGAAGACGGCGACCAGCGACACGGTAATGGAGAGGATGGTGAAGCCGATCTCGCGCGCGCCCTTGAGGGCGGCATCAAACGGCGTCATGCCGTCATCCACGTGACGCTGGATGTTTTCCAGCATGACGATGGCGTCATCGACCACCAGCCCCACCGAGAGGGTCAGGCCCAACAGCGAGATGTTGTCGAGGGAAAAGCCCAACAGCGACATGGCGCCCAAGGTGGCGACCAGCGATACCGGCATGGCGATGGTCGGGATCAGGGTGGCCGACAGCCGGCGCAGGAACATGAAGATGACCATGACCACCAGGGCGATGGTGATGGCGAAGGTGAATTGCACATCGACGATGGCGTCGCGGATCGAGCGCGAGCGGTCGTTCATCACCTGCACGTCGACGGTGGGGGGCAGGCTGTCCTTGATGGTCGGCATCAGGGCGCGGACGTCGTCGACCACCTGGACGGTGTTGGCCTCGGGCTGGCGCTGCACCGCCAGGACGATGGCGCGGGTGCCGTTGAACCACGAGGCGGTGCGGTTGTTCTCGACCGAATCGAGCACATTGGCCACGTCCTTCAAGCGCACCGGGGCGCCGTCGCGCCAGGCGATGGCCAGTTCGCCGAACGCCGCCGCGTTGGGCAATTGGGCGTTGGATTGCAAGGTCAGTTGCTGCTTGGGGCCATTCAGCACGCCTAAGGGTGAATTGGAATTGGCGGCCTTGATGGCGCTGCTCAGTTCGTCGACGCCGATCCCGCGCGAGGCCAGGGCGTCGGGGTTCAACTGGATGCGCACGGCGAATTTCTGGCTGCCATAGACCAGCACCTGGGCGACGCCCGACAGCCGCGACAGTCGGGGCAGCAAGATGGTCTGGGCGTAATCGTCCAAGGTGGCCAAGGGCGTGGTCGGCGACGACAGCGCCAGCAGCACGACGGGGGCATCCGACGGGTTGACCTTGCGGAAGGACGGCGGCGTGGTCATTTCCTCGGGCAGGCGGCGCTGGGCCCGGGTGATGGCCGCCTGCACGTCCTGGGCCGCCGCATCGATGTCGCGGTCGAGGACGAATTGCAAGGTGATCGAGGTGCTGCCCTGACCCGAGGTCGAGGTGATGGTCTCCAGCCCGGCGATGGTGGAAAACTCGCGTTCCAGCGGTGCCGCTACCGAGGATGCCATGGTGTCGGGACTGGCGCCCGACAGGCTGGCCGAGACGCTGATGGTGGGAAAATCGACGTTGGGCAGCGACGCCACCGGCAATTGCCGCCAGCCGACGATGCCGCCGAACACCATGACCAGGGTCAGCAGCAAGGTGGCGATGGGGCGGCGGATGAAGATTTCCGAGAAGTTCATGTCACTTGCCCGCCTGAGGGGCGCGTTCGCTCACCGTCAGGCCGGGGGCCAGCCGCATCTGTCCTTGCGTGACAACCTTGGCGCCCGCCTTCAATCCGTCGGTGATGATGGCGCTGCCGTCGAGCATCCGATCGACGCGGATAGGGGCGATGGACGCCTTGGCCTGTTCATCGACGGCGAAGACGAAGGTGCCGTTCTGGCCGCTTTGCACCGCTTCCGCCGGGATGGTCAGCGCCTTGTCCTCGATGCCCAGGGTCAGGGTGACGTTGACGAACTGGCCCGGCCACAGCCTTGTGTCGTCATTGCTGAAAGTGGCTTTCAGCCCGATGGTGCCGGTGGTGGTGTCGATGGCCGAATCGATGAAGCTGAGCTGCCCCACCGCCCGCAAGGTCGGATCGGCGGTCGAGGTCACCACCGTCTCCAAGGGGCCGGCTGCCATGGCGGCGCGGATGCGCGGCAAATAGCTTTCCGCCACCGAAAAGGCGACGTTGATGGGCCGCATCTGGGTGATGGTGACCATGGATTGCGCATCGCCCGGCTTGGCCAGCGACCCCAGCTTGGCGTTGATGGTGCCGGTGCGACCGGGCACCAGCGCCTTGATGGTGGCATAGCCCATGGTCAGCCGGGCATTGTCGATGGCCGCCAGATCGGATTTGACCGCCGCTTCCGCCTGGGCCGCCTCGGCCTGGGATTGCTCGACCTTCTGTTTGGTGGCGCTGCCGGCCTTCAACAGCTCGGTATAGCGCACCAGATCGGCCCGGGCGCGGTCCAGTTGCGCTTTGTCGCGGGCCAGATTGGCCTCGGCCTGGCGTTTGTTGGCCTCGGCCATGCGGGCATCCAGGGTGAACAGGGCGTCGCCCTGGGCCACTTCCTGGCCTTCGCGGATATGGACCTGCAACACCTCGCCTTCGACTCGGGGGCGGATGGCGACCACCGCCAGGGCTTGGATATTGCCCACCGCCTCGATCCGCACCGGCATGGGCTGTTCGACCGCAAAGGCGGTGACCACCGGCACGGGCTTGGCCTCGGCCTGGGCGTTGGGGGCGGTGGATTTGCGTCCAGCCACATACCAGAAGGTGCCGGCAAGAGCGGCCAGGATGGCGAAGGTGAGGGCGATGCGTGATCTGTTCATGCCACCATCTTGCAGGTCTGGCGTGGGCCGTCAACGACAGCCGGGTAACGAAGGGTAACGAAGGGTAACTTTCGCAAAGATGTCAGAATTGCTGCAACGCAACATTTCGATTGCATTCCTGTGGGAAACCGCTATGGTGCCGGAATGCTGCATTGCAGCGACGACGCCACCAGACCAAGGATGCCATCATGCCGACCGCCAATTTTGAACAGATCGCCGCTGCCACCAAGGCCAGCACCGAAGCCCTGACCAAGAGCGGCACCGCCGCCATCGCCGGCTATCAGGAATTGGCCAAGGCTTATCAGGCTCTGGCCACCAAGAACGCCGAGAAGCTGACCGCTTCGATCCAGGCTTTGGCTGGCGTCAAGAATCCGGCCGAATTCATCGAATTGCAGCAGAAGCTGGTGAAGGAAGGCGTCGAAGCCGCCGTCGCCGACAGCCGCAACATCGCCGAGCTGACCCAGTCGGTTTTCACCCAGGCTTTCGAGCCGGTGAAGGCCCAGGTTGAAGCCCTGCAGAAGACCGTCGCCAAGTAATCTTCGGCGTCGTTGAAAAGGGCCGCGCTCCGGTATGGAGCGCGGCCTTTTTATTTGTCTTTTGGCATCCCGCTGATATCGGAACCGATCGGCGGTGCCCTCACGCGGCGGACAAAACAAAAGGCCCGGTGTTTCCACCGGGCCTTCGTGCTGCAATCCGGCGAACCGGATTAGCGCGAGTAGAATTCGATGACCAGATTGGGTTCCATCTGGCACGGATAGGGCACGTCCGACAGCTTGGGGGCGCGGATGAAGGTGCCCTTCATTTCCTTGTGATCGACTTCCAGATAGTCGGGGACGTCACGTTCCGGCGACTGGGCGGCTTCCAGGATGATGGCCAGATCCTTGGACTTCTGCTTGACGGTGATGATGTCGCCGTCCTTCACCTGATAGGAAGCGATGTTCAGGCGCTTGCCGTTCACGTGGATGTGGCCGTGGTTGATGACCTGACGGGCCTGGAAGGGGCTGACGGCCATCTTCATGCGGTAGACGACGGCGTCCAGGCGACGCTCCAGCAGACCGATCAGGTTTTCCGAGGTGTCGCCACGACGGCGCACGGCCTCGTCATACAGCTTGCGGAACTGCTTTTCCGAAATGTTGCCGTAATAGCCCTTCAGCTTCTGCTTGGCCATCAGCTGGGTGCCGAAGTCAGAGGGCTTCTTGCGGCGCGCGCCATGCTGGCCGGGCGGGGTTTCCTTGCCGCGAGCCAGCGGGCTCTTGCCACGGCCCCACAGATTGACGCCCAGGCGGCGATTGATCTTGAATTTCGCTTCAATACGCTTGGTCATGGTACTTCCTTTGGTCCCGGCTGTTGCCGGTTGGGGTTTGTCCCGATAGGCCTGATCCAGTTTGACCTGGGGCGGGACGCATGACGCGCCCACATTCTCGGGAAGAAAGGGGCTTTTATACAAACCGGCCCCCCGCTGTCAATGGCGGTGATGCGAATTCAATCAACCGGTTTGCTTGCCTTTGCTGTCTTGCATCCGTAAACTTCCCCCCTTCATTCAGGAACCCCAGAATAATAAGAGAGACATTGGCGCCATGGCCGACCTGCCGCCCGACATCGCCACGCTTAGTTTCGAGGACGCGCTGGCTGAACTTGACGCCATCGTGCGCAAGCTGGAGACCGGCTCGACCCGGCTTGACGACGCCATCGGCGCCTATGAGCGCGGCGCGCTTTTGAAGCGTCACTGCGAAGCCAAGCTGAAGGAGGCCCAGGCCAAGGTCGATAAGATCGTGCTGGGCGGCGATGGCGCCATCGGGCTTGAACCCGCCGGCATCGAGTGACCCCGCACGTGTCCGACATTCTGCTCGAGGCCCTGGCCGCCAACGCGGCTGCCGTCAATGACGAAATGGCCCATCTGCTGCCCGTGCCCGACGGGCCCGAGCGCCGCGTCCACGATGCCATGCGCTATAGTGCCCTGGACGGTGGTAAACGGCTGCGCCCGTTCCTGACCGTGCAGGCGGCGTCCTTGTTCAACGTGTCGCCGGCGGCGGCGTTGCGGGTCGGCTGCGCCTTGGAAATGGTGCATTGCTATTCGCTGATCCACGACGATCTGCCGTGCATGGATGACGACGATCTGCGCCGGGGCCGCCCCACCTGTCATCGTCAGTTCGATGAGGCCACCGCACTTCTGGCCGGTGATGCCCTGCAATCGCGTGCGTTTGAAGTGCTGGCGGCCGAGTCCACCCATCCCGATCCCGCGGTGCGCTGTGAATTGGTGTGGCAACTGGCCCACGCCGCCGGCGGCATGGGCATGGTCGGTGGCCAGATGGTCGATTTGCAGGCGGCGCAATTGACCATGGATATGGCCGACATCACCCGCTTGCAGCAAATGAAGACCGGTCGGCTGATCGGTTTCGCCTGCGAAGCCGGGGCCATCCTGGGCAAGGCGCCGTCGTCGTTGCGGCTGGCCTTGAAGAATTACGCCCACGATCTGGGTCTGGCCTTCCAGATCGCCGACGATCTGTTGGATGTGCAGGGTGACGAGATGCAGGTGGGCAAGAAATTGGGCAAGGATGCCGATGCCGGCAAGGCCACCTTTGTTTCCCTGCTGGGGGTCGAGCACGCCCGCGCTCAGGCGGACATGCTGGCCGAACAGGCCTGCCGCCATTTGGACCCCTTCGGCGATGCTGCCCATTTGCTGAGGCTGACGGCCCGCTATGTCGTCACCCGCAGCGTGTAAGGATATGACCATGAGCGCTTCCCAACGTCTGCTCGACGGCGTCGATTGTCCCGCCGATACCCGCGCCTTCACGCCCGAGCAATTGCGCCAACTGGCCGATGAAGTGCGCCAGGAAATGATCGAGGCGGTGTCCATCACCGGCGGTCATCTGGGCGCCGGTCTGGGCGTGGTCGAACTGACCGTGGCCCTGCATCACGTTTTCCAGACCCCCGTCGACAAGCTGATCTGGGACGTGGGGCATCAGTGCTATCCGCACAAGATCCTGACCGGGCGCAAGGAACGCATCCGCACCCTGCGTCAGGGCGGCGGGCTGTCGGGCTTCACCAAGCGTTCGGAAAGCGAATACGACCCGTTTGGCGCCGGCCATTCCTCGACGTCCATTTCCGCGGGATTGGGCATGGCGGTGGGGCGCGACCTCAAGGGCGAGGATTTCAACGTCATCGCCGTCATCGGTGACGGCGCCATGAGCGCCGGCATGGTCTATGAGGCCATGAACAATGCCGGTTCCATGGATTCGCGTCTGGTCGTCATCTTGAACGACAACGACATGTCCATCGCCCCTCCGGTCGGCGCCATGAGCGCCTATCTGTCGCGTCTGCTGTCGTCGCGGCCTTATCTGTCCATTCGCCACTTCGCCAAGGATCTGGCGGCCATGCTGCCGCCGCCCCTGGAGCGCGCGGCCAAGCGGGCCGAGGAATATGCCCGCGGCTTCGTTTCCGGCGGTGGCACGTTGTTCGAGGAACTGGGCTTTTATTACGTCGGCCCCATCGACGGCCACAATTTCGACCATCTGCTGCCGGTACTGAAGAACGTCCGCGATTCCGAGGACAACAAGCCGGTACTGATCCATGTGGTGACCAAGAAGGGCCGCGGCTATCCGCCGGCGGAACAGGCCGCCGACAAGTATCACGGCGTCGGCAAGTTCGACGTGGTCACTGGCGCCCTGGCCAAGCCCAAGGCCAACGCGCCCAGTTACACCTCGGTGTTCGCACAAGCCTTGCTGGCCGAAGCGGAAAATGACGACCGCGTCGTCGCCATCACCGCCGCCATGCCCGCCGGCACCGGCCTGGACAAATTCGCCGAGCGCTTTCCCAATCGCTGCTTCGACGTCGGCATCGCCGAACAGCACGCGGTGACCTTCGCCGCCGGTCTGGCCTGTGAGGGCTTCAAGCCGTTCTGTGCGCTCTATTCCACCTTCCTGCAACGTGGTTATGACCAGTTGGTGCATGACGTGGTCATCCAGAAGCTGCCGGTGCGCTTCGCCATCGACCGGGCCGGTCTGGTCGGCGCCGACGGCGCCACCCATGCCGGCGCCTTCGATCTGGCCTATCTCGGCTGTCTGCCCGACATCGTGTTGATGAGCCCGGCGGACGAGCTGGAGTTGATGCATGCGGTGGCCACCGCCAAGGCCTTGGATGATCGTCCGTCCGCCTTCCGCTATCCGCGCGGCGAAGGTGTCGGCCTGGACCTGCCGGTGCGCGGCGAGGTGCTGCCCATCGGCAAGGGCCGTATCATCCGTGAAGGCAGCCGCGTCGCCCTGTTGTCGCTGGGCACCCGCCTGGGCGAGGCGATGAAGGCCGCCGATGAACTGGCGGCGCGCGGGCTGTCCACCACCGTCGCCGATGCCCGCTTCATGAAGCCGTTGGATCAGGACATGATCCTGCGTCTGGCACGCGAGCACGAGGTCTTGGTGACCATCGAGGAAGGCTCGATCGGCGGATTCGGCGCCCAGGTGCTGCATTTCCTCGCCCATTCCGGTGCCCTGGATCGCGGCCTGAAGGTGCGGCCCATGGTGTTGCCCGATGTTTTCCTGGAACACGAAGCACCGCTCAAGCAATACGATCTGGCCGGTCTCAATGCCCCGCACATCGTCGCCTGCGTGCTGGCGGCCTTGGGGCAGTCGGCGGCGGTGGCCAGCGCCTGACCGGGCTGCCTTGGTATACAACACATAATTCTGTGTTCAATAATCGGCTATTTTCCGAGTATTCTGGAAAATACTCTGCGCGCTAATATTGAAACATCAAGAATGAGTGGTATGATATATGACCGATTGCAAGTGGTATAAGGGTGTCGGAAATGGAATTGGATAAGCTCCAAGATAGCGCGCGGCGTGCCAGCACCCTGCTGAAGGCTATGAGCAATGAACACCGGCTGATGATCCTGTGCCAGCTTTTGCATGGTGAAAAGTCGGTGGGCGAGTTGGAGCGGCTGATCGGTCTGTCGCAATCGGCCCTGTCGCAGCATCTGGCGCGCCTGCGCCGCGACAATCTGGTGCAGACCCGCCGTCAGGCCCAGACCATCTATTATTCGCTGTCGGGGGCCGAGGCCAGCGCCGTCATCAACACCCTGTACGGTCTTTATTGCGCCAAGGATAACGGCGGCGCCTGCGCCGCTTGAGGCTTTTTGTCCGAGGATAATTGTCGGAACTTTAGGTCTGGGGCATCACGGCTTGGTTAGGCCCAAGGGGCCGGACGACCCATGCCGTTTCTTGCCGCCCGCGTCCACCGATCAGCGGCAAATGCTCTTATGTCGATGACACGGTCGGAATATCCCTCGCACCGTCAGCGGTCGAGGCTTCCGGCGGCGTCCTGATCGGCTGCGCCATGACAGGCAGGGTGAAGACGAACCGGCTGCCGTGGCCGGCCCCTTCGGATTCCGCCCAGATGCGCCCGCCATGCCGCATGACGATACGCTTGCACACAGCCAGACCGACACCGTGGCCCTCGTATTCCTGGGAGGTGTGCAGCCGCCGGAATACTTTGAACAATTGCTCGATCTGGTCGGGCGGGATGCCGATCCCGTTATCCGCGACGGCAATTTCCCATTCCTCGTCCATCCGCTGCACGGTGATCGCCACCTTCGGCACCGCATCAGGGGGGTGATACTTGACGGCGTTACCGATCAGATTCTGGAACAAGCGCGCCAATTGCAGCGGATCGCCCATGATTTTGGGCAGCGGCTCGGCGGTGACCGTGGCGTTCTTTTCGGCGAGGGTGGCCGACAAATCCTGTAAGGCGACCCGCAGGGCGTCGTCCAACTCCATCGGCTCGAACGTCTGCCCTTGTGAACTTACCCGGGAATATTCAAGCAAGCTGTGGATCATCTCCGACATATGTTTGGCGCCACTGACCGCAAACTCAATGTACTCGTTGGCGTCGGAGGATATTTGGCTGCCGCACCGTCGCTGCAATAATTGCAGGAAGCTTGAAACGTTGCGTAATGGAGTTTGCAGGTCGTGGGAGATGGCGTAGGAGAACTGCTCTAAATCCTCGTTTGAGCGCTGTAGATTGTTCTTGATCCTCTCGCGCTCGGCTTCCGCCTGTTTGCGTTCGGTGATGTCGAGATGGATACCGGACATGCGCAACGGCTGTCCGTCTGCCGTCCACTCCACGACCTTGCCGCGATCGAGCACCCACACCCAGTCGCCACTCTTGTGGCGCATCCTGCATTCGCACTCGTAGACCTCGCGTTCACCCAGGAAGCACTGCTTTAGTTCGGCCTCCGAGCGAAGCTGGTCCTGGGGATGGACGAAGCGCAGCCAGGTGGCGATGCTGACCGGTTGCAGTTCACTAAGCGAGTAGCCGACGATCTCGGCCCAACGTTCATTGAACTTGGTCTCACCGGTCTCGACGTTCCATTCCCAGGTTCCGGCATGGGTTCCCCAGATGATTTCACGCTGAGCCTGGTCGGCGGCTGACAAGGCCAGTTGATGGCGTTCCAGTTCTTTGCGGTTCTGGTCGAGCTTTTCAATCGAGGCGCGGATCACCGCGACCATCTGGTTGAAGCCGCTGGCGAGAATGACGATTTCCCGCGCGCCCGTCATGGCGGCGGGATTGATTGGAATGCCAAGCTGGTCGACCCGCGACACCGAGGCCGCTATGCCGGTGATTGGCGCGATGACCACCCGGGAGATAACCAGGAACAAAACCACGATCAGGATCGTCGCAACCAGTGTCAGGTTGATCGCCGAGTTGCGGATGGTGCGCTCGAGTTCACGTTGGACCAATTGGTCCGATGCACAGACCGTGACCTCGCCAATGACTTGGCCGGTATCGGCGAGAACCGGTGCCCGGTGGGTATGGAAGCAATTGGCGGTCACGGCACGGTGGCTGGGGTTGCCCTGATCGTAGTCGGTCACGGCACCGGGGGGCACCCTCACTTTGCCCGAGACGAATTCTTTTTGCCCGGTGAGTTCGGCCATGCGGATATCCCGAACCGTTATGGCGCGGTATTCCTCCTCCATCTCATGCGCCAGGATGCCGAGATAGTCGTTGACCGCATAGGCCTGCATGTAAGGGGCAACGCTTCGAGCGGTGGTATTTGCCTTGGCTTCGGTGTGTTCGCGCAGTTGGGCGGAAATGACACTTTTGGCATAAAGGAAATTGGCCACTCCGCTGGCAATCATTACCGCCGCTACGGTGGATACAATGACCAGTCCTATGACGGTGAAAATGGAATAGTTGGAGCGCGTCACTTCAGTCCCAACACGTTACGCCGTATGGTGGACATCTCTGCCTTGATATTGTCCTCGGACACCGCCAGGACTGGCAGCTTCTGCTCACGCTCGACCGGTTGGCCGTTATGGTGCCGGGCCATGGTCTCGACCGCTCTCTCCCCCATCAGGAAGGGCTGTTGCATTCCCGCCCCGGCCAGGGTGCCCCGGGGGATCATCTCAAGGAATTCCGGCTCGGCGTCGAAGGTCATCAGCAGTACCTGCCCCGTCCGTCCGGCGGCGGCGATGGCGTCAAGCGCGCCTTGGTAACGATCCGAACCTTGAAGCCAGATGGCCCGGATATCGGGCGCGGTGGCCAGCAGATCGCGGGTGTGGTCGAAGGTCTCCTGGTAGGAGAAATCCACCTGCTGGCGAATGCCGGCTCCCTTGAGTCCGGCTTCTTCCATGGCCTGCATGAACCCTGCGGTGCGGGCTTGGCCATTGGCACGTTTCTGCGGGATGGCGATGATACCCACTCTGCCGTCGGCCCAGCCCAGGGCCTTCAGTTTGGCGGCCAGGACGCGCCCGATGCGATAGGCGCCGTCGCGGTTGTCAGACGAGATATAACTGACGTACTCGCCGCCATCGGCGCCGATGTCAGCCACCACCACAGGTATGGAGGCATCGTTGGCGAGCTTAAGCAAGGTGACGGCGGCTGATGAATTGGTCGGCGACAGGATGATCCCACTGACCCCTGACCTGATGACGTCGACCAGATTGGTGATCTCGGATCTGGCGTTGTTGTCCGCGCTATACGCTTGGGCCTGATAGCCCAATGCCGCCGCCCGTGACTGGATGCCTCGCCACATGATGTCCCAGAACGGGATTCGCAGGTCGGATACCACATAGGCGATCCGGCGCGGCGCCGGCTCTGCCCCGACGGCACTCAACGGGGTCATTGCGGCAGTGACGGCAAAGCTGAAGGCGGTATGAAAAAGTCTGCGCCGGGTGATCAACGCCATTGCTGCCTTCCCGAATCCTCAGCCCAAGTCGCACCGAGATGCCTGCGTCATCCGGCGTCGCGACACAGAATTCAGGTATTGCATACCAGAGGGTGTTGAGCAAGCTGGATCATTTGCGCGAAGGTGTCCGTGAGATGATCCATCCGCTGCCATTGTGTACGGGCGTGGCGGCTGGGAAGGGGGGCCTAGCTTTTGCCATAAATCCACACCCCGTCCGCATCCTCGCTGCGCACCACCTGCCCGCTGTGGATCAGGTGGTTCAGATGCGCCACCGTCTCACCGGCGGCGAAGCCGGTCTGATGCGGGTCGAGCGGGCGTTGGAACAGGCGGCGCAGCACCTCGAGGACCGTGCTGGGCTGGGTGCAGCATTCCAACGCCAGAGCCAGCCGCTGGTGGTGATGGGCCAGCAATTCGTCGGCCCGTTCATGCAGGCCGCGAAACGGCAATTTGTGTGACGGCAGGACCAGACAATCGGCGGGAAAAGCCGTTTTCAGCCGTTCCAGGCTGTCCATGAACTGGCTGAGCGGGTCGGAATCCGGCTCTTGCGGCCAGACGCCGACCACCGGCGAGATGCGCGGCAAAATCTGGTCGCCGGAAATCAGCACGTTCAAATCCGGGCAATATAGGCAGGCATGTTCGGGCGAATGGCCGTTGCCGGTGAATACCTGCCAAGCCCGTCCGCCGATGGTCAGCCGATCCCCATGACGGATGACCGAGACATTGGCCGGTATCCAGGTGATGCGGTCCTTGTAACCGCCGGACCGCTCGCGCACGCCCTCCAGCAAGTCCCGGTCATAGCCGCAACGGCGGTAATGATCGACCTGATTGTCGATATAATCCTCGCCGCCTTCCAGCATCAGCATGCGGCCATAGGTCCATTCGCCGATGGTGGCGGTCAGGCGGATGCCGAAACGCTGGCACAGTGGTCCGGCCAAGCCCATGTGGTCAGGGTGAAAATGGGTGCAGATCAATCGGGTGATCGGCTTGCCGCCCAAGGGCCCGGCCAGCAAGGAATCCCAATGGGCCAGCGTCTCGTCGTTGCCCACGCCGGTATCGACCACAACCCAGCCGTCGCCATCGGCCAAGGCCCACAGATTGATGTGGTCAAGGGCGAAGGGCAGCGGCATGCGAATCCACAGGATTCCCGGCGCCACTTCCCGCACGCTGGCGGTATCGGGGGGAATGGGGAAGGGATGGTCGAGCTGGACGTAGGTCACCGGGGGCTTGCTCCATATTTTACGCATCAAGATACCGATTTGACGCAATGCGGCAACAGGTTAAATTTGGATCATGAACGACGATCGCAAGCCCACCCTTCGTATCGGCATCGATTTGGGTGGCACCAAGACCGAAGCCATCGCCCTTGACCGTGACAGCGGTGCCGAGCTTGACCGCCTGCGGGTGGCCACCGCGCGCGGTGATTATGACGGCACCGTCGCCACCATCCGCGATCTGGTGCTGGGGCTGGAAAGTCGGTTGGGTCGGGGCGGCAGCGTCGGCGTCGGCATCCCCGGCACCATCAGTGCCAAGACCGGTCTGGTCAAGAACGCCAATTCCACTTGGTTGATCGGGCGGCCTTTCGACCGCGATCTGGCGACTGCCTTGGCCCGTCCGGTGCGGCTGGCCAACGACGCCGATTGCTTCGCCCTGTCCGAAGCCACCGATGGGGCGGGGCAGGGGGCCGCCATCGTCTTTGGCGTCATCCTGGGGACCGGGGTCGGCGGCGGCGTGGTGGTGCATGGCCGGCTGCTGGCCGGCGCCAACGCCATTGCCGGTGAATGGGGGCACAACCCGCTACCGTGGCCGCAGGCCGACGAAATACCGGGGCATATGTGCTATTGCGGCAAGGCCGGCTGTATCGAGACCTTTCTGTCCGGCCCCGGTCTGGAACGTCAGCACGGCCACGGCCTGCGGGTGCCCGAGATCATCGCCTTGGCCGAACGGGGCGATGATCTGGCCGAAGGCGTGCTGGCCCGCTACGAGGACCGGTTGGCCCGCGCCCTGGCCGGGGTGATCAACATTGTTGACCCACAGGTGATCGTACTGGGCGGCGGCGTCGGCAACATGGCGCGGCTGTACCGCAACGTGCCCCGCTTGTGGGGGGAATACGTGTTCTCGGATACGGTGGAGACGAAGTTGCTGCCGCCCACGCACGGCGATTCATCCGGTGTGCGCGGGGCGGCGTGGTTATGGTGAATTCGGGGAAAAGTCCTTCGCTGCGCTCAGTGTACTTTTCCCCGTTGATTTAACCGGAGAAAAATAGGCTTGGGGCGGCGCCTTGCGCCTATTTTTCGCTTTTACGTTTTACCGCCTTTGCCGGGCAAAGGCGGGAGAAAGACTGAAACCCGCGCGGAAAGCTTGCTTGAGCACGGGTTTTCATCGCAGAAACCGGGGAAAAGTACACCGAGGCGAAGCCGAGGGACTTTTCCCCGAGTAACTACATGCCCATCAAGGCGCGCACGTGTTCCTTGACCGAGGCGGCCAGGGCCTCGATGTCGTAGCCGCCTTCCAGCACCGACACCACCCGGTTGTCGGCGGTTTCGGCGGCCACCTCCAGCAATTGCTCGGTCGCCCATTTGAAATCACTGGTCTTCAGCCGCAGATGGGCCAGCGGATCGGCGGCATGGGCGTCGAAGCCAGCGGAGATGATCAGGAAGTCGGGGGCGAACTCGCGCAGCTTGTAGACCAGCATGTCGGCGAAGGCCTGACGGAAATCGTCCGAGGCACAGCCCGCCGGCAAGGGCACGTTGACCATGCGACCGACGCCGCCGGTTTCCTCGGCCAGACCGGTGTTGGGATAGGCGTGTTCCTGGTGGGTCGAGGCATAGAACATGCCCGGCTCGTCCCACAGGATATGCTGGGTGCCGTTGCCGTGATGGACGTCGAAATCGACGATGGCGACACGCTTGAAGCCGTGGGCGTCACGGGCGTGCAGGGCGGCTACGGCAGCATTGTTGAACAGGCAAAAGCCCATGGCGGCGTCGCGCTCGGCGTGGTGCCCCGGCGGGCGCACGGCGCAAAAGGCGTTGCGGGCCTGCTTGGTCGCCACCGCGTCGACGGCGGCACAGCCGGCCCCGGCGGAACGCAAGGCGGCGTCGCCCGACTGATACGACAAGATGGTGTCGGGATCGATGTGGAAAAACTCGCCCGGTTCGGGTACCGACGACAGCACGTGGTCGACGTGATGGGGGCAATGGGCGCGCAGCAAGTGTTCACGACTGGCCTGGGGCGCTTCCTCGCGCTGCAACAGGCTGAATTCCTCGGTTTCGAGACCGGCGAGGACCGCTTTCAGACGGTCGGCGCATTCGGGGTGATAGTCGCCTGTATCGTGTTTCAGGCAGACGGGGTGCGTGAACAGCAAGGTAGCCATTGGCGTTTCGTCGGACGTCCCTTATTGGTGTTTGATTGATTGTCGGTGAAGCCAAGGGTAATTGCCATACCCGATTTTCGCATGGGGCTATGTCTGATGGGATTGCGCGTTCGCATAGATCAATTGCTGGTGGATCGCGGTCTGGCCGAAAGCCGGGCCAGGGCCCAGGCCCTGGTCATGGCCGGGCTGGTCATCGTCGGCGGCAAGAAGATCGACAAGGCCGGTACTCAGGTGGCCGAGGATGCTGGTATCGAACTGAAGGGCCAGGATCACCCTTGGGTGTCGCGCGGCGGCTTGAAGCTGGTCGAGGCGTTGGACCGCTTCGCCATCGACCCCACGGGCAAGGTGGCGGTGGATGTGGGCGCCTCCACCGGCGGCTTCACCGACGTGCTGCTGAGCCGGGGCGCCGCCCGCGTCTATGCCGTCGATGTCGGTCATGGGCAATTGGCCTGGAAACTGCGCAGCGACGATCGCGTCATCGTGCTGGAACGCACCAATGCCCGCTATCTGACGACCGAGCAAATCCCCCAACGGGTGGACATGGTGGTGTGCGACGCCAGCTTCATCGGCCTGGAAACGGTGCTGCCCGCCGCCCTCACTCTGGCTGGCGACGGCGCCATCCTGGTGGCGCTGATCAAGCCGCAATTCGAGGTGGGCAAGGGCCGGGTCGGCAAGGGCGGCGTGGTGCGTGAACCGGAACTGCACGCCGAGGTCTGCGACCGCATCACCACTTGGCTGCCCAGCAATCCCGGCTGGGAAGTGATCGGCCTGTGCGACAGCCCGATCAAGGGGCCGGAGGGCAACAAGGAATTCCTGATGGTTGGTCGCAAATGTGTTCCCGCTTCCAACTGAACCATCCCTTGGCCGAGATCATGGCGCGGTTTCACCTGCGCCTGCCGCCGCCTTGGCCCAATGTTACCGAGTTCCGCCCCACCGACCGGGCCGTGGTGGTGGCGCCCGACGGCGCCCATATGCTGCGCTGGGGGCTGAAGGTGGAATGGGACAACGCCCCATTGATCAATGCCCGGGTCGAGACGGTGCGGGACAAGCCCACCTTCCGCCGCCTGCTCGGCAATCGCCTGCTGGTGCCGGCCAGCGCCTGGTGGGAATGGGATGCGGCCAAGGTCAAGATGCGGCTGGCGCCCAGCGATGGCCGGATTTTATCCTTTGCCGGGCTCAGGGATGGCGACACTTTCGTCATCCTGACCGGCGCCGCCACCCCCGATATCGTCCCCGTGCACGACCGTATGCCGCTTCTGGTCGATGAGCGCTGGTTGCACGGCGGCGCGCCCCAGGTGGTGGAAACGCCGATCACAGCGGTGGTTGATCAACCGCCGCCGCGCCAGCCCGATCTGTTCGGTTAATTCAGGCCGTAGATGTCGGCGGGCGGGGTGGCCAGATCCCAGCCCAGGCGCAGGCACACCGCCAGCACGATCAGGGCCAGGGCCAGACGCAGATGCTCGCCGCGCATGCGTCCACCCAGGCGGGCGCCGAACTGGGCGCCGATGACCCCGCCGATCAGCAAGGTCAGCATCAGCACCACGTCCACCGTGTGGGTGGTGATGGCTTGCAGCAAGGTGACGTTGGCGGTGACGAAGATGATCTGCAACAGCGAGGTGCCGACCACCACCGCCGTCGGCATCTCCAGCACATAGATCATCAAGGGCACCATGACGAAGCCGCCGCCCACCCCCATCAGCGCCGCCAGCACGCCGCCGAAGACGCCGACGCCCAGCGGGATCAGGGCGCTGATGTAAAGACCCGAGCGGGGAAAGCGCATCTTGAAGGGCAGGCTGTGCCAGGGATGGCGATGGCGCTTGCGAAGCACGCCGCCGCCGCCGGATTTCAGCAAGGCGCCCACCGATTCCACCGCCATGGTGCCGCCGATGAAGCCCAGGAACACCACATAGCAGATGGAAATGACCAGATCGATCTGGCCCAGGCTTTTCAGCCAGCCGAACAAGATCACGCCCAGGCCCGACCCGGCGAAGCCGCCCATGGTCAGCACCGCGCCCATGCGCACGTCCACATTGCGCCGCCGCCAATGGGCGATCAGGCCCGAGACGCTGGCGCCGACCACCTGATTGGCGCCGGTGGCCACCGCCACCGCCGGCGGCACGCCCAGGAACATCAGCAAGGGCGTCAGCAGAAAACCGCCGCCGACACCGAACAGCCCCGACAGAAAGCCGACGCCACCACCCAAGGCCAGCAGGGCATACAGATTGACCGACAGGCCGGCGATGGGCAGGTAGATGGGCAAGGGGCAATCCTTGAATTAATTTGCCCTAATATATAGACGGCGCCATCGGCGCCGTCACTCCCCCATCCGAGTGGGGACGCTTATTTGCCCTTGAAATAGGCGGCGGTGTCATAGGGGGTGAGGGCGGCGGCATCGGCCTTGGTCACCGGCGCCTGCGGGCGCGGGGTGATGCGGCTTTCCAGCGCGGCTTCATAGGGGGAGCAGGCGGCGAGCAGGGCGACGGCGGCAGCCGCGAGAACGATCTTCATTTTCTTCTCCGATGGTTCCGGTATCCGCCCGCATGGTATCGCGCCGGCGCGCCGGGATCAAACATCTATCCGGCCAGGGCGTATCCCAGGCCGCGCACGGTGACGATGGGGGCTTCGGTGTCGCCGTCGCGCATCTTGCGGCGCAGGCGGGCGACCAGGGTGTCGACGGTGTGGTCGCTGACCTGACGCGGGTCGCGGTTGCTGATGACGTCGAGCAGGAAATCGCGGCTGAGCGGCTGTGGGCGCTGGGCGGCCAGCGCGGCCAGGATGTTGAACTCGCCCGAGGTCAGTTCCAGCATCTGGCCGTTGGGGCGGAACAATTCGCGCCGGATCACATCCAGGGTCCAGCCGTCGAAGGTGAGGATGGATTCGCCCGACCGGCGCAGCACGTTGCGGACACGGGCCAGCAGCGTGCGCAGATTGACCGGCTTGATGATGTAATCGTCGCCACCGGCTTCCAGGCCGTTGATCTCGTCCTCGTCGGCGTCGCGGCTGGTCAGAAAGATCAAGCCGCCGCGCTTGCCCAAATCCAACTCATGCGCCAGGGCGATGCCGTCGGCATCGGGCAGGTTGATGTCCAGGATGATCAGGGCCGGCTGGGACTTTTGCAAGGCGGCGCGCAACTGGGCGCCATTGGCGGCACGCAAGCATGAATACCCTTGCTGTTCCAGGTAGCCGGCAACCATTTCCAAGGATTCTGGGGCGTCTTCAACGACAAGAATGGTATCGGCGGTCATCAGATGCAGTCATGAATGAAGGGAAATTCAATTTTCGGGGCTTTTTGCGCACAATTTCGCCTCGACCGACACAATGGCCTTTTGCAAGGCCGTCTGCAAGTCATGGCGCGCGCCTATATCCAATGCATTTCCTTGCATCACCCTTGCGGCGGCATCGGCCAACGCGGTCATTTCCAGGCTGGCGGCGCTGCCCTTGATGCGGTGGGCCAAGGCCTGTAGGGATTCGCCATCGATGCCGGCCTCCAGCGCCGTCAGGGCTTCACGGGCGCTGGCGACGAACAGGGTCAAGATCCTGGTCATATGGTCGGGGCCCAGCATTTCCTCGAGCCGGGTGGGGGCGGTGGTAAGGTCGGCGATGATGGCGGCCAGGGTGCCGTCGGTCATCTCCGTGGTCAGGGCGTGCAAGGGTGGCGGCAGGGGCAGCGTGGCGATGAAATCGCCCAAGGCGTCATGATCGGCGATGAAACTGCCTAAGGCGTCATGATCGCCGGGACTCAGTGTCAGCACGGCGTCGAAGGGGCGGGCGGCCAGCATGTTGGTGGCGATGGCGGCGGTGGCGGCGCTGAACACCCGATGGCCCAGGCGCGACAGCCGACGGCGCACGGCATCATCGTCCCCCCCCACCAACAGCAGATCGGCGCAAAGATCGGTGCCGGTGGCTTGGGCCATGGCGGCTTCCAGGGTACGGCGCTCCATGGGTTTGGCGATATGCCCGTCCATGCCGGCGGCGCGGCAGCGGGCGGCATCGCCGGGCAGGGCGTTGGCGGTCAGGGCGATGATCGGTACCGATCCGGCCCGTCCGGGCAGGGCGCGGATGCGGCGGGTGGCTTCCAGCCCGTCGATCTTGGGCATCTGCATATCCATCAAGATCAGGTCGAAACCACCGCGTGCCGCCATCTCCACCGCCTGGGCGCCGTCGACAGCGACGGTGACGTGGTGGCCGCCGCTTTCCAGCATGGCTTGGGCGACGTGCTGGTTGACCGGGTTGTCCTCGGCCAGCAAGACGGTCAATGGCGTCAACGGCGCCATGGCGGGGGGCGATATCGTTCCCGCTTGCGGCGCCCGTGCCGGGGCGAAGTCGAGGCGGAAGAAGAAGCGGCTGCCTTTGCCGGGGGTGCTGTCGACGCCGATACTGCCGCCCAGGCCCTCGACCAGCCGTTTGCAGATCACCAGCCCCAGGCCGGTGCCGCCGAACTGCCGGCTGATCGAGGCATCGGCCTGGCTGAACGGCTGGAACAGGCGGGGATATTGGCTGTCATCGATGCCCGGCCCGGTATCGGTGACGGAAAATTCCACCCCGACCCGGTCGGGCGCGTCCTCCCCGCGGCGGGCGGTGATGGTGACGCCGCCGGCCTGGGTGAACTTGACGGCGTTGCCGATCAGGTTGAACAGAATCTGGCGCAACCGCCCGCCATCGCCGTCCAGCCAATCGGGGATGTCAGGGGCGACATCCAAGGTCAGGGTCAGCCCCTTTTCCGCCGCCCGTACATCCATCAGGGCGATCACCCCAGCCAGCAACGGGCGCAGTTGAAACGGGGCGTGATGGAACCGGAACGAGCCGGATTCCAATTTGGACAGGTCCAGGATGTCGTCCAGGATGGTCAGCAGGCCTTCGGCGGAATGGCAGGCGGTTTCCAGCCGGCTGCGGTCATTTTCGGCCAGCGGGCTTTCCAGAACCAGTCGCACCATGCCCAAGACGCCGTTCATGGGGGTACGGATTTCGTGGCTCATCACCGCCAGGAAGTCGGCCTTGGCCCGCGCCCCGGCCTCGGCCGCCTCTTTCGCCTGCATCAGATTGTGGTTGGTCTGGCGCTCGCGCTCGATATGCAGGTATTCCTCGCGCTGCATGCGCCCGGACTGGCTGCGGGCCAGACCGCCGACCACATAGGCGACGACGGTCAGCATGAAGATGATGCCCAGGTCCAAAAGCGCCTCGGGCTGGGGCCGCAACCCGCCCCAGAACAGCAGGCTGATGCCGGCGGCGAAGGCGCTGAGCAAGGCCGAGGCGCGGAAACTGCCGGGCAGGAACATGAACAAGGTGATGGCAATCAGCGGCATCAGCGCGCCGCCGTGGCGCAGCAGCACCGGGTGATTGAAGATCAGGGCGTTCAGGGTGAAGAAGACATATTGGTGGACATAGGTCAGCACCACCACCCGGCCATAGCTGGCCGGGCGGGCCAGCGCGATCATGACGGCCAGGCACCACAGGGCGATCAGCAGACGGTCACCCAGGAAAAAGGCCAGGGTGTCGCCGTCCAGCATCATCACGTCCAGGGGCGCGAAGCCGATGCTGGTCATGGTGGTGGCCATGACGCACAGCCGGGCGCTGGCGCGGGCGCGGGACACCGAACCTTGGTTGAATCCCGCCTCCAAATGACCATCGGTGAATTCGCCGGTGGACGAAATGGTGGTCGTTCTGGCGGTCATGACGAAGTGGGCAAGGCGATGCGGCAAATCATGGCCGCAAGCCTCGACCAATCCGGCTTCATCGTCAAGGTACGGCGAAAACCACCACCCGACGGGCCCCCAGGCCGACCTGACGCCCCGGCTCCAGCCCCAGGCGGGCATGGGATTCGCGGTCGATCACCGCCTCGGCGTGGGCGCCGCCGGGCAGTTGCAGGTCAAGGCGCACCGTCGGCCCCAGCACCACCTGATGGCGGATCACCGCATCGTTGCCGTTGGGATCGACCTCGATCTCATGCGGGCGGATGAAGGCCAGGGCCGGTCCGTCGGCGATGCCGGGGGCCGCCACCTGCCAATGGGCCGCCTGGGCGATACCGTCCTTGACCCGGGCGTCAAGCCGGTTGGCATTGCCCAGAAACTGAAAGACGAAGGGCGTCGCCGGGTTGTCGTAGATGTCGGCGGGGGTGCCGATCTGCTCGATACGCCCCTTGCTCATCACCACCACTTCGTCGGCCAGTTCCAGCGCCTCTTCCTGGTCGTGGGTGACGAAAACCGATGTCAGCCCCATGTCGTCGTGCAATTGCCGAAGCCAGCGGCGCAAATCCTTGCGCACCTGGGCGTCGAGCGCGCCGAAAGGTTCGTCCAGCAGCAGCAGGCGCGGTTCCACCGCCAGGGCGCGGGCCAGGGCGACACGCTGGCGCTGGCCGCCCGACAATTGCGACGGATAACGCCCGGCCAGACCGGACAATTGCACCAGATCGAGCAGGCGGGCGACGCGGTCGTTGATCTCTGCCTTGCTGGGCTTGTCCGGGCCCTTGCGCACCTTGAGGCCGAAGGCGACGTTTTCGGCCACGCTCATGTGCCGGAACAAGGCGTAATGCTGAAAGACGAAGCCGACGCGGCGGTCGCGGGTCTTGAGCGACGACGCGTCCAGGCCGTTCAGATGGACGGCGCCGCCATCGGCGTGGTCGAGCCCGGCCAGGATGCGCAGCAGCGTGGTCTTGCCCGACCCCGACGGCCCCAGCAGCGCCACCAGCTTGCCCGGAGTGATGCGCAAGGAAATGTCGTCGAGGGCGTTGAAGCTGCCGAAGCGTTTGGACAGATGGTTGACTTCGATCATGGCGTCAATGCTTTCCCGAGGCGGCAAGTTCGTCGCGGTGCCACCATTCAAGCGTGGTCTTGGCGCCAAGGGTGACCAGGGCCAGAAGCGCGAGAAGCGAGGCGACGGCGAAGGCGCCGACGAAATCATATTCATTGTACAAGATCTCCACATGCAGGGGCATGGTGTTGGTCAGGCCGCGAATGTGGCCCGACACCACGGAAACGGCACCGAACTCGCCCATGGCGCGGGCGTTGCAAAGCAGCACCCCGTACAGCAATCCCCATTTGACGTTGGGCAGGGTGATGGCCCAAAAGGTGCGCAAGCCGCCGGCGCCCAGGGTCAGGGCGGCTTCCTCCTCGTCGCGGCCCTGTTCCTCCATCAGCGGGATCAACTCGCGGGCGACGAAGGGGAAGGTGACGAAGATGGTGGCCAGGACGATGCCGGGCACGGCGAAGACGATCTTGACGTCGTGTTCGATCAGCCACGGCCCCAGGGCGCTTTGGGCGCCGAACAACAGCACGTAGATCAGCCCCGAGATCACCGGCGACACCGAAAACGGCAGGTCGATGAACGAGATCAGCCAGGCCTTGCCGGCAAAGTCGAACTTGGCGATGGCCCAACTGGCCGCCAGGCCGAAGGCCAGGTTGAGCGGCACGGCGATGCCCGCGACCAGCAGGGTCAGGCGGATCGAGGCCAAGGTGTCGTCGCCGCCCAGGGATCGCCAATAGGCATCGGCCCCCTTGCGCAAGGCCTCGGTCAGCACGGCGGCCAGGGGCAGCACCAGGAACAGGGCCAGGAAGGCGATGGCGATGGTGATCAGCAGCCAGCGGACAAGGACGGGGTCGCGGGTGGCGGCGCGGCTCATGACAATCCCCCCAGGCGTTGGCGATTCCATTTTTGCAGCATGTTGATGGCCAGCAGCATGGCGAAGGACACCGCCAGCATCAGGCTGGCGATGGCGGTGGCGCCGACGTAATCGTATTGTTCCAGCTTGGTGACGATCAGCAACGGCGCGATCTCCGACACGCCGGGCAGATTGCCGGCGATGAAGATGATCGAGCCGTATTCGCCCACCGCACGGGCGAAGGCCAGCGAGATGCCGGTCAGAAGCGCCGGGGCGATGGACGGCAGGATGACACGGACAAAGGTCTGCACCCGGCTGGCGCCCAGACAGGCGGCGGCTTCCTCCAATTCGGCATCGACGTCCTGCAACACCGGTTCGACCGTGCGCACGACGAAGGGAACACCGATGAAGATCATGGCGATGATGGCGCCCAAGGGGGTGAAGGCGACCTTGAACGGCAGCAGACTGCCGATCCAGCCGTTGGGGGCGTAAAGCGCGGTCAGCGCGATGCCGGCGACGGCGGTGGGCAGGGCGAAGGGCAGGTCGATGAAGGCATCGATCACCTTGCGTCCGGGAAACGGATAGCGCACCAGTACCCAGGCCACCAGCAATCCGAAGATTCCGTTGACCAGGGCGGCGATGGCGGCACCGCCGAACGACAGCCGGAACGAGGCCAGCACGCGCGCATCGGTCAAGGTGCCCAGCCATTGCTGGGCGGTCATGCCGGCGGCTTTCAGGATCAGGGCGGCCAGCGGGATCAGCACCACCAGCGACAGATAGCCTATGGTCAATCCCAGGGTTAGCGAGAACCCTGGGATGACGCGAACGGTTTTGGCCGTCATGGTTGGTTTACTTCTTGGCTTGGATGCGGTCGAAGATGCCGCCATCGCCGAAATGTTCCTTCTGCGCCTTGCCCCAGCCGCCGAAGACGTCGTCGATGGTGAACAGCCGCACATTGGGGAAGTCGGAGGCGTACTTCTTGGCGATATCGGGATCGCGCGGACGATAGTGATTCTTGGCGGCGATTTCCTGGCCCTCGGGCGAGTAGAGGAACTTCAGGTAGGCCTCGGCCTGGGTGCGGGTGCCCCGACGGTCGACCACCTTGTCGACCACCGCCACCGGCGGCTCGGCCAGGATGGACAGGCTGGGGATGACGGTCTCGAAGCCGCCGCCGAATTCGCGGTTGGCCAGGATGGCTTCATTTTCCCACGACAGGAAGACGTCGCCGATGCCCCGTTGGGCGAAGGTGGTGAGCGAGCCGCGCGCGCCGGTATCGAGCACCGGAACGTTCTTGTAGATCTTGCCGACGAAATCCTCGGCCTTGGCCTGATCGTTGTTCCACTTGTTGAGGGCATAGCCCCAGGCGGCCAGATGGTTCCAGCGCGCGCCGCCCGAGGTCTTGGGATTGGGGGTGACGACCTGGACGTCGGAGCGGATCAGGTCGTCCCAATCCTTGATGTTCTTGGGATTGCCCTTCCGCACCAGGAAGACGATGGTCGAGGTGTAGGGCGACGAATTATAGGACAAACGCTTCTGCCAATCGGGCTCCAGCAGCTTAGCCTTTTCGGCGATGGCGTCGATGTCGTAGGCCAGCGCCAGGGTGACCACGTCGGCTTCCAGGCCGTCGATGACGCCGCGGGCCTGCTTGCCCGAGCCGCCATGCGACTGGTTGATCTTCACATCCTCGCCGGTCTTGGCTTTCCACGACTTGACGAAAGCGGCGTTGAATTCCTGGTAAAGCTCGCGCGTCGGGTCATAGGACACGTTCAGCAAGGTCTTGGGCTCGGCCGCCTGGGCGCCGGGAATGGCCACCGCGATGGCGGCGGCGATGGCGGTGGCGGCAGCGGCGGCGATGGCGGCACGTTTGATGTCTTGGATCAGAAACCAGGTCATTTATTCGGCTCCTAAGATAGAAGTCTATCGGAAATTAGGTTTATCGGGCCGGAAAAAGGCGACGGGCGGTGCCGTCGCCGGTTTTCCTCAGCCCCAGGTGTCGGTGGTGATGGACTTGTACCAATCCCGGGCATAACGGGCTTCCAGGGCGCGGAACTGGGCATCGGCGTCCTTGGGGCTGACGCCGCCGGAACCGGGCACTTCTTCCAATCCCTTGTCGCCGACCCGGTACACGCCGGCGACGGTGATGCCGTAATCGGGGGCGATCAGCGAATAGCAGGTGTTGGCCCACGACGGTTCCAATTGCCCCTTGCCGTTCACGGCATTGACGATAGTGGCGGCCACCACCTTGCCGTGGGCGTTGGCGATGAAGCCCGATTTGGGCTGCGGATTGGCGATGGTGGCGTCGCCGACCACGTAAACGTCCTTGGCCTGCTTGGCCTCGAAGGTCTTGGCATCCACCGGCACCCAGCCCGACTTGTCCACCAGCCCGGCCACATGGGCGATGGCGCCGGCCTGTTGCGGCGGAATGACATTGGCCACCGCCACCTTGTGCTTGGTGCCGAATTCGCTTTCCAGCACGCGGGCGGCGGCGTCGACCTTGGTGATCTTGCCGTCCTTGGACAGCGGCACCCATTCGATCAGCCCCGGATATAGCTTGGCCCAGGCATCCTGGAACAGGCCCTGCTTGGAAAAGCTGTCCTTGCCGTCAAGGATCAACAGCTTGGACTTGGGCTTTTTCGTCTTCAGGTAATGGGCGATCAGGCTGGCCCGCTCATAGGGGCCGGGCGGGCAGCGATAGGGGTTGGCCGGCACCGACAAGGCGACCACGCCACCGTCTTCCAGGGCTTCGAGCTGACGGCGCAAGGTGATGGTCTGGGCCCCGGCCTTCCAGGCATGCGGCAGGATTTCCGCCGCCTTTTCGTCGTAGCCTTCGATGGCGTCCCATTTGAAATCGATGCCCGGCGCCACCACCAGCTTGTCATAGGACAATTGGCGGCCACCCTTCAGCGCCACGACCTTTTTCACCGTGTCGATGGCGATGGCCTCGTCATGGATGACGTCCACGCCCCAGCGCTCGGACAGCGCATCATAGGAATGGGTGATGGTGGAAATATCCTGCAAGCCGCCGATGACGGCGTTGCTGAACGGGCAGGTGACGAAGCTTTTGGACCGCTCCACCAAGGTGACGTCGATGGCCGGGTCGAGGCGGCGGATATACTTGGCGGTGGTGGCGCCGCCGAAGCCGCCGCCGATGACCACCACGCGGGCCTTGGCCGGCGGGCGGGTGGCGCAGGCGGACAGGCCGCCAAGGGCGGCGGCGCCGGCCAGCAGGCCGAAGGAACGGCGGGAGAGACGGGTGGTCATGGTCGGGCGCTCCTTACTTGTCGCCGAAATGGGCGGCCAGCTGTGACAGCTGATCGTCGGAATAGCCCTTGGCCAGCCGGCCCATGACCGTCGAGGGCAGGGCGCCCGAGCGGAAGGCCTTCAACTGGTCGAGCAGGACCGAGGCGGGGCGACCCTTCAAGGCCGGAATGGCGCCGGCGCCGCTGCCGTCGCTGCCGTGGCACGACGCGCAGGGGCCGGCCAGGACGCTGCCCTGGTTGGGCAGTTGATCGGTGGCGGACGCGGGATGGGGGGCGGTGGCCAGCAGGCCGAGGGCGAGAATGAAGAATGGGCGCTTCATGGTCGATCCGTTCCGATGAATTTGTCTGCGATCAGGGTGCCCATGTGCTTAGTCTATGTCAACCATAAATCTACCTGTTAATAGATTACTGGGGTGACCATGTGAAATGCGGGGCAGGTGGAGGCTGTCGGGCGACTTTTCGTGATGGTTGTAATGTCGTTCGACTAAGGCTTCCTTGCGTGCTAAATCCCTGGTCGTGTGATGGGGTCCGCCGACATCAGGGGGAGAGGGTGGTGTCTGTTTGCGTGCGCGTTGCCGCTTGGGCGGCCTGGGATGGACACGCCGATGTCCTGGCCGTGGGCGGTATGGTGCCAGCGGACCGCCCGGCTTTGCCGTCCCTGTTGCGCCGCCGCGTCTCGGCCATCGGGCGCAAAGCGCTGGAGGCCGCCTGGACGATCCTGCCCGCCGATGGCGATCCGCGCCTGATCCTGGCCTCGCGCCATGGCGAATACGTCCGCACCTTCGATCTGCTCAATGCCCTGGCCGAAAGTGGCGAGGTGTCGCCGGCTGAATTCAGTCTGGCGGTGCATCATGCCCTGGCCGGGCTGCTGTCCATCGCCACCGGCAACCGCCAGGGCCACTCGGCGGTGGCCGCCGGCCCCGATTCTTTCGGCTATGGCCTGCTGGAAGCGGCCAGTTTCGTCGCCGAACAGGCAGTACCCGCCCTGTTGCTTTATTTCGACGAGCCGTTGCCGTCCCTGTACACCGCCTTGGACGACGACGACGTCCCGGCGCCGGTGGCCCTGGCCGTGCTGCTGGTGCCGCCCGCATCGCCTGTGGCGCGGGTTGTCCATATGGATCTGCACCCCGGCACCGGTAGTGTCGGCCAGTGCCTGGCGCGGTCGTTCCTGTCGGTGTTGGAACAAGATATCGACGTCGCCGTCCAGGGTGGGCGTCATGTCTGGCGGTGGTCCCATGCGGCTTGATCCTGGCCGGCTGTGGCGCGGTTTCGGCACCGCCTTGTTCCTGTCGCTGATCGCTGTCGGCGGGACGCTGATGGCGGTGACGGTGTTTCCGCTCATCAATCTGCTCACCCGCGATCCAGGACTGCGGCAGCGGCGCATTCTTTACGCCATGCATCTGGCGTTTCGGCTGTATTGCGCCGCCATCAAGGTCTTGCGGGTGGCCGACATCGACATCAAGGGGGGCGAACGGCTGCGCCACCTGCAAGGCGCCCTGATCGTCGCCAATCACCCGTCGCTGCTGGATGTGGTGATGATCATCGCGGCGACGCCTAAGGTGCAATGCATCGTCAAGGCCGGGCTGTGGCGGCATCCGCTTTACCGCCTGACCGTGGGCGGCGCCGGCTTCATCCGCAACGATCTGGAGCCGGAAGACCTGGTCGCCGCCTGCACCCGCGACCTGCACGCAGGGCTCAACCTGATCATCTTCCCCGAAGGCACCCGTACCATCCCCGGCACTCGGCCCAAGCTGCAACGCGGCTTCGCCAATCTGGCCATCACCGCCGATTGTCCGGTGCAGGTGCTGACCATCACCTGCGACCCGCCGGTCCTGCACAAGGGCAATCCGTGGTGGCGGGTGCCGGAAAAGCGTTCGCGCTTTTGCCTGGAGGTGGGAGAATTGTTGGACATCGAACGTTTCACCGACGGCCATATCCGTTCGGTGGCGGCGCGGCGGCTGGTCGCTCATCTGGATAACTTCTACCTGGAAAAATTGGGTCATGGACACGCTGGAACAGCACTTGAAGACATTGATCGTCGATGCGTTGAAGTTGGAGGATCTCTCGCCTGACGACATCGACGCCGCCGAACCCCTGTTCGGCGATACCGGGTTGGGCCTTGATTCCATCGACGCGCTGGAACTGGGGGTGGCCATCCGCAAGACTTTCGGCATCAAGATCGACACGGTGACCGAGGACGTACGTCACCACTTCGCCAGCATCGACAATCTGGCCGCCTTCATCCGCGCCCAGCAAGGGAACGCCCAGGAATGACCCGCGACGAAATTCAGACCTCTCTCGCCGGCTATCTGACCGAAATGTTCGAGGTGGCGCCGGAAAGCATCACCGCCGAGGCCCGCCTGTACGAGGATCTGGACCTGGACAGCATCGACGCCGTCGATCTGGTGGTGAAGTTGCAGGAATTGACCGGGCGCAAGATCAAGCCCGAGCAGTTCAAGACCGTCCGCACCGTCGGCGACGTGGTGGACCGCGTGCATGAACTGTTCAACGAATAAACGGGGCCAGTTGGTCTCGGCCCTGTTGGCCGGGGCCGGCATGGCCTATCCGTTCGTCGTCCATGCCGTCATGGGGCGGGTGCCGCCGGGGGCTTTCGTCCTGCTGGTGCTGGTGTTGATCGGCCTGCGCTTCATGGCGTTGCGCGGCACCGCCATCGCCCGCACCCTGGCGGTGCCGCTGGGGCTGGCCTTTGCCGGCACCATCGTGTTGGGGCTGATGGACGCCCAGGTGGCCGCCTTGGCCTATCCGGTGATGATGAATTTGGCCTTCGCCGCCGCCTTCGGCTGGTCGTTGCGGGCGCCGCCATCGCTGGTCCAGGTCTTCGCCAGTATCACCGAGCCCGACCCGTCGCCGGTCGCCATCGCTTATATGCGGACCGTGTCGCTGGTGTGGTGCGCGTTCCTGACCGTCAACGCCCTGATCGCCCTGGCCTTGGCCCTGTGGGCCGACAGGGGGCTATGGGCGCTTTATACCGGATTGATTTCCTATGGGCTGATGGGGTTGTTGTTCGCGGGGGAATGGCTGGTGCGCCAATGGGTGAAAAGGCGGGCGGCATGACGGACTGCATCCCCCTGGCTGGCCCCCGTTCGGCTGATGCCGTCATCGCCCGTCATGATGGTCAAGCCATTGCCTGGGGCTGGGTACTCCGGCACTCCGCCTCGCTGGCCGGGCGGTTGCGGACCCAAGGGGTGAAACGGTTGGGTCTGTGGTGCGCCGACGGTCATGTGCTGCTGGTCGGCCTGCTGGCGGCGGCGCGGGCCGGCTGCACCGTGGTGCTGCCGCCGGCGGATCAACCGGGTTTGCTGCACGATCTGGCGGGCGCCTGGGATGTGCTGGCCGGTGACGGCGCCGGCATGATGCCGGTCCTGGCCGAGGGCGGCGACGCGGCGACCGCCCCGATCGGCGACATCGTCATCGCGTTCTTCACCTCGGGCAGCACCGCCCAGCCCAAGCGGGTCGAGCGTCGGCTGGACCACTTGCAGGCCGAAGTGGCCGCCTTGCATGCCTTGTGGCCAGGGGTGGGCTGGGGCTTTCACCACGCCACCGTACCGCATCAGCATATCTATGGGCTGGTGTTCAAGCTGTTGTGGCCGTTACTGTGCGGGCGCGGCTTTTTCTCGTCTTCGCACCAGTACTGGGAAAGTGTGCAGGCCGAGATGCAAGACGGCGACGTGCTGATCTCGAGCCCGGCCCATCTCCGCCGTTTGGGCGGGCTGAGTGCCATGCCCAGGCCGGCGTTGCTGCTGTCGGCGGGGGCGGCCTTGCCGATGCGTGCAGCGGACGAGGCCGAAAGCGTATTCGGCTTGCGCCCCATGGAAGTGTTCGGCAGCACCGAGACCGGGGCCATCGCCGCCCGCCCTGCCGTGGACAGAGCGCCATGGTCGGTCCTGCCGGGCAATGTGGTCACCGCCGATGCCCATGGGCTGCTGATGCTGACCTCACCCTGGGGGGCGGGCGTTCACACCGGGGCCGATGCGGTGGACATCTTGCCCGATGGCCGCTTTCACCTGTTGGGTCGCGCCGACCGGGTGGTCAAGATCGAAGGCAAGCGGGTCGGGGTGGCGGCGGTGGAAGCGGCCTTGCGTACCCTGCCGCAGGTGGCCGATGCCGTGGTCATCACGGTCAATGCCGGGCGCGACCAACTGGCGGCGGCGGTGGTGCCCAGCGTTCTCGGCCGGGCCGAGCTGGCGCAATTGGGCGCTTTCCGCTTCGGTCGGCGCTTGCGGGCCGGGCTGGCGGAAATGTTGGAACCCATGGCGCGGCCACGTCTGTGGCGCTTTGTCGACGAAGTGCCGTGCAACGCCATGGGTAAGCGCACCGAAAGCGCGGTGGCCGCCTTGTTTAACCTGGGGGCGTCATGATCGAACCGACCCTGATCAACAGCCGCGCCATGGATGGCGGGATCGCGCTGGATTTGTACCTGGACCCGGATTTGCTGTGGTTTCAGGGCCATTTTCCCCATTTGCCGTTGCTGCCCGGCGTGGTGCAACTGGATTGGGCCTTGCTGTTGGCCGGGCGTCATCTGGGGCTTGCCGCCCAATACACCGACCGCTTTCAGGTCAAGTACAAGGCCGGCCTTTTCCCCGGCGACCATGTGACCTTGGTGTTGCGCCACGACGGGGCCAAGGGGCGGCTGAGTTTTGATTATCGCCGCGATGGCGCCCTTTGTTCCAGCGGCTCGCTGGCGGTGGCGTCATGACCGGCTTCAACCCTTGCGCCCTGGTGCCCAGCCGCAATCATTATCTGGCCTTGCCGCAAGTGGTGGCCGGCTTGCGCGCCTTGGGCCTGCCGGTGCTGATCGTCGATGACGGCAGTGACGAGACAGCCGCCGCCGCCATCGCCGCCTTGCATGACCCGGATGGCGGCGTCACGATCCATCGCCGGCCAGTGAACGGCGGCAAGGGCGCGGCGGTGAGCGATGGTTTCCGCCTCGCCCATGCCCAGGGGTTCAGCCATGCGGTGCAGGTGGATGCCGACGGCCAGCATGATCTGACGGCGCTGCCCGCGCTGCTGGAACAGGCCCGCGCCCATCCCGACGCAGTGGTCAGCGGCGCCCCGATTTATGACGACAGCATGCCCAGGGCGCGGCGCATCGGTCGCTGGTTCACCCATGTCTGGGTGTTCGTCGAAACCCTGTCGTTGCGCATCACCGACAGCATGTGCGGCTTTCGCGTTTATCCGCTGGGGCCGTGCCTGGATTTGCTGGCGAGCGAAAACGTGGGCGCGCGCATGGATTTCGACACCGACATCATGGTGCGGCTGTTCTGGCGCGGCATCGCCCCGATCATGGTGCCGGTGCGGGTGACCTATCCGCCCGGCAATACCTCGAATTTCGACGTCTGGCGCGACAATGTGCGCATATCCTGGATGCATACAAGGCTGGTGCTGACCATGCTGGCGCGTCTGCCGTCGATTCTGCGCCATCGTCCACCGGCCATCGGCACGGCACCGTCGCATTGGGCCGGTCTGGCTGAACGCGGTGCCGCCTGGGGTCTGTGGTTGACCGCCTGGGTTTACGCCCGGCTCGGGCGTGGCGCCTGCCTGGCCCTGTTGGCCCCGGTGGTCGGCTATTTTTACCTGACCGGGGCAGAGCAACGTCTGGCCTCGCGCCAGTTTCTGGGCCGGGTGCTGAAGCGTCAGCCCCGGGGCTGGGAATGTTACCGCCATACCCTGGATTTCGCCATCCGCGCCGTCGATACCATCGCCGCCTGGTCGGGACGACTGCCCGCCGCGGCCTTGCGGGTGGACGACCCCGACACCCTGGCCGCCGCCGCTGGCGACCCCAAGGGCGCGGTGCTGGTGGTGTGCCATCACGGCAATGCCGAGCTGGCCCGGGCCCTGATGGACCCCGCCCTTCGTCAGCGCCTGACCGTGCTGGTCCATACCCGCCACGCCGAGAACTTCAACGCCGTGCTGCGGCGCTTCAACCCCGAGGCGGCCCTGCGGCTGATCCAGGTCACCGACCTTGGCCCCGATACCGCCATCGCCTTGCAGGAACGGGTGGAGCGGGGCGAATGGATCGCCATCGCCGGCGACCGCGTGCCGGTGCTGTCGCAAGGCCGGGTGGTCGAGACCGAGTTCCTGGGCGAGACGGCAGAATTCTCGGTCGGGCCATGGGTTCTGGCGGCTTTGCTGGAATGTCCGGTGCATCTGCTGTTTTGCCGCCGCACCGGGGCAGGTGAGTGGTCCATGGTGCTGGAACGCTTCGCCGACCGGGTGGATCTGCCGCGCGGGCGGCGGGCGGAAGCCTTGCGGCAACTGGTCCAGGCCTATGCGGCGCGGCTGGAAAGCCAGTGCCGGCGTGATCCCTATCAATGGTACAACTTCTTCGATTTCTGGGCGCAGGGGGCGCGACGCGGTGATCTCGGCTGAAACCATCTTGAAGGTGCAATTCTACGATCTCGACCCCATGCAGGTGGTCTGGCACGGCAATTATGCCCGTTTTCTCGAGCAAGCGCGCTGCGCCCTGCTCGACAAGATCGGCTATAATTATACGGAAATGGCCCAGTCCGGCTATATGTGGCCCATCGTCGACATGCGGCTGAAATACGTGCGTCCGGCCCGGTTCGGCCAGGAATTGCGGGTGATCGCCAGCTTGCGCGAATACGAAAACCGCCTGCGCATCGAGTATCGGGTGCAAGATCACGCCAGCGGCGAGACCCTGACCAAGGCCGAGACCATCCAGGTGGCGGTGTTGGCCGAAACCATGGAATTGTGCCTGGAATCGCCTGCGGCCTTGACCGACCGGGTCCGGGGGCTGCTGTGATCCGTCTGCTCGCCCTTTTCGCCCTGCTGTGGCCGTTATCGGTACAGGCCGACCCCGTCAGCCTGAAACCGGGAGAAATCCTGCGTGGTCATTTCACCCAGGAACGCTTTTTGGCCGGTTTCGCCCAGCCGGTGCGCTCCGAGGGGCGCTTCGTCCTCGCCCCCGGTCAGGGGTTGATCTGGCAGGGCGACAAGCCCTTCGCCGTCCTTACCGTCATCACGCCGGCGGGCATGGCGCAAAGCCTGGGCGGCAAGGAAACCATGCGGCTGTCGGCGACCAAGGCGCCGTTTCTGGCCCGCCTGCACGAGGTGATGGCCGGGGCCATGGCCGGCGATTGGCGGGCGTTGGAAGGCGAGTTCGTGGTCAGCCGCCAGGGCGACGCCGTCACCTTGGTGCCGCGCCGCCCCGACATGGCCCAGCCGGTCAAAGCCATCCGCGCCCGCATCGGCGCCTTCGTCGATGAGGTCGAGGTGGAAAAGCCCGACGGCGACCGCGACCATCTGGTGTTCAGCCGGCAAAGCATCGATCCGGGGCCGTTGACGGCGGATGAAGCCGCGGCCTTCGCCGGTCTGCGATGAAACAGCGCCTGTTCGCCCTGCTCTGGCTGGCTGTGGTGCTGGCCGCTGGCATCCATGTGGGTCTGACCGCGTGGCGCGGTCTGCCGCTGCAAAGCGACCTGCTGGCCCTGCTGCCGGCAGAGGAACGCCAGCCCATGGTGCAGCGGGCCAAGGACCACATGGCCGCCCAGGTGTCGGGCCGGGTCGCTGTCCTGGCCGGTCACGCCGATCCGGCTGCCGCCTTGCGCGCCGCCCAAACCCTGCGTGACAGCCTGATGGGGCAAGGCCTGCTGGCCGATGCCGGCGACGTGCCATCGGCCCAGGCCTTGCGCCAATTGGGCGGGCTTTACCATCCGCACCGGGCCGGATTGCTGTCGCCCGCCGACCGTCAAACGCTGGTGGACGGCAATCCCCAGGCCTTGGCCGACCGCACCTTGTCCCAGGTGTTCGGCATCGGCGGCATGGCCGATGCCCGGCTGCTGGCCGGTGATCCCTATCTGCTGTTGCCGGCCTTCATGACATCGTTGCCGGTGCCGGCCAGCCGGTTGACGCTGGTGGACGGTTGGCCCAGCGTCACCACCGACGGCATCACCTGGGTGCTGGTCAGCGGGCGCCTGACCGGTCGGGCCTATGGCCTGTCCGACCAACAGGCCTTTGTCGATGGCTACGCCAAGGCCGCCCAACTGGCGGCAGCGCAGGCGCCGGGCCTGCGTCTGCTGCGGCTGGGGGCGGTGTTCTATGCCCAGGCCGGGGCGGCCCAGGCCATGGCCGAAACCTCGTTCATCGGTGTGATCTCGACCATCGGCACCGTGCTGCTGCTGCTTGTGGTGTTCCGCTCGCTGTCGCCGTTGCTGCTGAGTTTGCTGGCCATCGCCTCGGGCCTGCTGGTGGCGGTGTCGGCGACCTTGCTGGTCTTCGGCTTCCTGCACGTTACCGCCGCTATTTTCGGCGCCAGCCTGATCGGCATCACCGTCGATTACAGCCTGCATTACTTCGCCCGCCTCTTCGCCGAGGGTGAGCCGCGCCAGCGGTTGCGCCATGTGGGTACCGGTCTGATCCTGGGCCTGCTGACCACCTTGATCGGCTATGGCGCCATGGCCCTGGCACCGTTACCGGGCCTGCGTCAGGTGGCGGCGTTTTCCGGTTTTGGTCTGATCGCCGCCTTTGCCGCCGTCGTTTTGTGGTTTCCGCTGCTCGATCGCTCGCGCTGCCGCCCGCTGCCGCCGCTGCTTGGTCGTCTGGGGCGTGGTTTTTGGGCTCTGTGGGACAACCAGGGACGCCGGTTGCTGCTGCTGGGGCTGGTGGCCCTGGCCCTGTTGGGGGCCGCCCGCTTGCGGGTTGACGACGACGTGCGCCGGCAACAGGCGCTGGACCCGGCGCTGGCCGCCGAACAGGCGCAATTGCAGGCCATGGCCGGCTTTGCCGGGGCGGGGCAATTCTATCTGGTCCGTGCTGGCGATACCCAGACGGCGCTGCGCCAGGAAGAGGCCTTGGGCGAGCGGCTGGCGGAGTTGCGCCGGCAAGGCGCGCTGGCCGATTGGCGTTCGCCTGCCCGTTTCGTCCCCTCGGTCCAGCGGCAGGTCGACAACATCCGGTTGACGGGGCAGCATCTGGACGGGGCACCCTTGGCCGAGCTGTCCGCCGCCATCGGTCTGCCCATGGCCTTGGCCCCGGTGGCGTCGGAGATGCTGGAATTGGAGCAGGTGATGGCCACCGGGGCCGTGCCGGTGCTATCGGGGCTGGTGCTGGCGCCGGGAATGCATCTGGTCGCGCTCGACAATGCCACCGATCTGGCCAAGTTGCGCGACGCCGCCAATGGTCTGGACGGAATCAGTTTCATCGATCCGGTCGCCGATATGGGCGAGTTGCTGGGCCAGTACCGCCAGCGGGCCTTGTGGCTGTTGGCCATATCCCTGGTGCTGATGCTGCCCTTGCTGATGTGGCGCTATGGCGTCACGGGCGGGTTGTGGGTGATGGTGCCGCCCCTAACCGCTGTGCTGTTGACCCCGCCTTTGCTGGCGCTGGTCGGTCTGCCTTTTACCTTTTTCGCCGCCATGGCTTTGATTCTGGTGGCCTCGGTCGGTGTCGATTATGCCGTTTTTTGCGCCGAAAGCGGCCAGGGCCGCGATCCGCTGACCATCCTGGCCACCTTGCTGGCGACGCTGACCACGGTTTTGTCCTTCGGCCTGTTGGCCTTCAGCGGCGTGCAGGGCGTGCGCTCGTTCGGCGCCGTCATGCTGACCGGTATCGTGCTGTCGGCCTTGCTGGCGCCCCTGGCCGGGCGGGTACGGCCAAAACGCGCATGCAATTGGCAGGCTCACCATGATTGATGTATATGCTGCCCCCATCATGGTGCGCCATCTCCTTTCCCTGATCCTGGTCGGTCTGTTGGCCGCCTGCAGCCTTTCGCCGCCTGCGGGTGGGTCGGTGGCCCTTGCCCCCCAGGTCAGCTTGCGGCTGCCGACATCAGCGCAATCGGGGGAAGCCATCGAGGCGGTGCAACTGGTCACCGCCAGCCACGGCGGCGACAGCTTCACCTTTGAAGGGCGGTTGTCGGTGAATGCGGACCGCCTGATCCTGGTGACCACCGACGGCATGGGCCGGCGGGCCATGACCATCCGTTGGGGCAACGGATCGCTTGAGGTGGAGAAGGCGTCGTGGCTGCCCGCCGGCCTGCCGCCGCCGGCCAACATGCTGGCCGACATCATGCTGATGTATTGGCCGGTGGAGGTGTTGCGCACCCATGTGGACGGCGCCTCGGTCGAGGCGGATGGAACAAGCCGGTCCTTGCGCCGCGATGGCGCTGTAATGGTCGAGATCAGCGGCGATGCCGATCCGTGGAACGGCACGGTGTCTTTGTATAACCGGGTGTGGGAGTACCGCATCCACGTCGTTTCCAGTCGGTTGCCGTCATGAGCGCGCCCTTGTACCTGCCGACCATGGCGGTGGCCACCTGCCTGGGTCTGGGCAAGGATGCCAATATGCGCGGTCTGCTGGCCGGCGAGCGGGGCGGCCTGATTCAGCGGGCCGGTGATCCGGTGCCGCTGGGGCATCTGCCGGAAGAGCCAAATCAGCCGGGCGACAGCCGCAACAATCGTCTGCTGGCTTGGTTGCTGGCGGAAATGGCCGAACCCTTGGCCAAGGCCGTCGCCCGTTATGGCCGCCACCGCATCGCCGTGGTGGTGGGCACCAGTACGTCGGGTATCGCCGAGGGCGAAGCGGCGCTGGCCCGTCGGCTGAACACCGGATCGTGGCCCGACGGTTTCCATTACAGCCAGCAGGAAACCGGCAGCGCCGCCAGTTTCATCGCCGAAACTCTGGGTTTGACCGGGCCGGCCTATGTGGTCGGCACCGCCTGTTCGTCCAGCGCCAAGGTGTTCGCCTCGGCCCGGCGGCTGATCCGTCAGGGGCTGGCCGATGCCGCCATTGTCGGCGGCGCCGATACCTTGTGCGGCCTGACGGTCGCCGGCTTTTCCGCCCTGGGGGCGGTGTCGCCGCAACCGTGTCTGCCGTTTTCCGCCCAGCGGCGCGGCATCACCATCGGCGAGGGCGGCGCCCTGTTCCTGCTGACTCCCGATCCGGCGGAAATTGCCCTTTTGGGTGTGGGCGAACGATCCGATGCCCATCACCTCAGCGCCCCCGAACCTGACGGGCGCGGCGCGCGGGAAACCATGGAAGCGGCCTTGGCCGATGCCGGGCTGCGCCCTGACCAGATCGCCTATATCAATCTGCACGGCACCGCCACCCAACTGAACGACGCCATGGAGGCGCGCGCCGTCAACGCATTGTTCGGCCCGCATGTTCCGTGCAGTTCGACCAAGGCGTTGACCGGTCACACCCTGGGCGCCGCCGGGGCGGTGGAAGCCGCCTTGCTGTGGCTGACCCTGTCGTCCGGGTGGAACCCAGCGGGCCTGTTGCCGCCCCAGGCCGGCGATGGCAGCCTGGACCCGGAGATGTCGCCCATTCATCTGGTGCAAGGCGGTGAAACCCTGCCGGCCATCGGGCCGGTGGCCGGGCTCAGTTCGTCCTTCGCCTTTGGCGGCAGCAATTGCGCCCTGGTGCTGGGGCGGACGTCATGACCGCATGGACCATGACCGACCTGTTGCCGCATCGCCCGCCCATGGTGCTGGTCGACCGCTTGCTGTCCTTCGACCAAGACAACGCCATCGTCCAGGCGGACATCCGGTCCGATCATCCGTTCCTGCGGCCCCAGGGGGTTGCCGTCCATGTGGGCATGGAGATGATGGCCCAGGCCTGCGGCGTCCATGTGGGGGCCTTGGCCCGGCAGGCGGGCACGGACGTGCGCCTGGGTTTCCTGCTCGGCACCCGGTCCTATGTGGCGCATCTGCCGTGGTTTCCGCCCGGCGCGGTGCTGGATGTGCTGGTGCATCGGGTGTTCAACGATGACGGCATGGGCGTCTATGACTGCCGCATTCTGCTGGCGGGGGCCGAGGCCGCTGCCGCGCAATTAAGTCTGTATCAACCGCCGGACCAGGAAACGGCCTTGGCGCGCTTAAGGGGGGAACATGGCTGACACCATTCTGGTGACCGGGGCCAGTAAGGGCATCGGTGCGGCAATCGCCGAGCGGCTGGGCCGCGACGGCTTCAATGTCGTCGTCCATTATCATTCCGACCAAGCCGGCGCCACCCGCGTCGCCGATGCCATCGGCGCGCGGGCGCGGCTGTTGCAATTCGACATCGCCGACCGCGACGGCACCAAGGCCAAGCTGGAAGCCGACATGGCCGAGCACGGTGCCTATTGGGGCGTGGTGCTCAATGCCGGCATCGCCCGCGACACCGCCTTTCCGGCCATGACCGACGCCGATTGGGATGATGTGCTGGGGACCAACATGGACGGGTTCTACAACGTGTTGCGACCGGTGGTCATGCCCATGGTGCAGGCGCGAAGGGGCGGGCGCATCGTCACCTTGTCGTCGGTGTCGGGGCTGGTGGGCAATCGCGGTCAGGTCAATTATTCCGCCGCCAAGGCCGGCATCATCGGCGCCACCAAGGCCCTGGCGCTGGAACTGGCCAAGCGCTCCATCACCGTCAATTGCGTCGCGCCCGGCGTGGTCGAGACCCAGATGGTCGCCGATCTGCCCATGGACGAGGTGTTGAAGATGGTGCCCATGCGCCGCTTGGGCAAACCGGCCGAGGTGGCCGGGGTGGTGTCGTTCCTGTGCTCGGCCGATGCTGCTTATGTCACCCGGCAGGTGATTTCGGTCAACGGGGGGATGGTGTGATGCGCCGCGTCGCCGTCACCGGCATGGCCGGCATCACCGCCTTGGGCCACGACTGGCCGACCATCAAGGCGGCCATGGCCCAGGGCCGCACCGGTATCCGCGACATGCGGCCCGAATGGGACCGCTTTGAAAGCGTCAATACCCGGCTGGCGGCACCGGTGGTGGATTTCGCCACCCCCGCCCATTGGCCGCGCAAGAAGGCCCGCACCATGGGCCGGGTCGCCACCATGGCGGTGGCGGCGTCGGAACGGGCCTTGGACCATGCCGGATTGCTGGGCGCCCCGGTGCTGACCAGCGGGCGGGCGGGGGCGGCCTATGGCTCGTCGTTCGGCTCGCCCGATTCGGTGCTGGGATTCTTTGAATTGAAGATGAGCGGGGTGTCGCGCCATCTGAACGCCACCACCTATATCCAGATGATGAGCCATTCCGCCCTGGTCAATATCGGCCTGTTCTTCGGCCTGACCGGACGGATGATCCCGTCATCCAGCGCCTGCACCTCGGGCAGTCAGGCCATCGGCTATGCCGCCGAGGCCATCCGCTGGGGCAAGGCCGAGGTGATGATCGCCGGCGGGGCCGAGGAACTGGACATCACCGACGCCGCCGTTTTCGATACCTTGTTCGCCACCTCTGTGCGCAACGACACGCCCGAGGCAACCCCGCGTCCATTCGACCGTGACCGTGACGGTCTGGTGATCGGCGAGGGCGCCGCCACCCTGATCTTGGAGGAATGGGAGCACGCCCGCGCCCGTGGTGCCGAGATTTATGCCGAGGTGGTCGGCTTCGGCACCAATTCCGACGGCAACCATGTGACCCAGCCGCAGGCCTCGACCATGGAGCAGGCCTTGCGCATGGCCTTGGACGACGCCGGGTTGAATCCCGCCGATATCGGTTTCGTCAGCGGTCACGGTACCGCCACCGAATGGGGCGACATCGCCGAAAGTCAGGCGACGGCGGCTTTGTTCGGCGACAGCGTGCCGGTGCATTCGCTGAAAAGCTATTTCGGCCATTCGCTCGGCGCCTGCGGCGGCATCGAGGCGTGGCTGGGCATCGAGATGATGCGTGACGGCTGGTTTTGCCCCATCGCCAATCTGGACAATATCGACCCGCGTTGCGCCGCCCTCGATTATGTGCGCGGCCAGCCGCGCCTGACCAAACCCCGCTATCTGATGAGCAACAATTTCGCCTTCGGCGGCATCAACACCTCGCTGATCCTGGCCGCCAGTACGCCCTAATCCCAAGGCGCCGAGCCGAAGGCGGTTTGCAGAAAGTCCAGGAACACCCTGACCTTGGCCGACAGATGGCGGCCATGGGGATAGGCGCCGTACAGGGCGCTGTCCTGGGGCACGTACTGATCCAGCACCGATACCAGGGTGCCGGCGCGCAGATCGGCGCCGATGAAGAAGCTGGGCAGATAGACGAAGCCCAGCCCGGCCAGGGCCATGGTGCGCAGCGCCTCGCCATTGCCGGCGCGGAACCGACACGATACGCGAACGGTTTCCAACCCATTATCGGCGGTAAGGAAGCGCCATTCCGACGATCCCATTTCCAGGTGCCCCAAACAGGCATGGTGGGCCAGATCGGCGGGGTGTTGCGGGTGTCCGCAGCGGGCCAGATAGGCTGGACTGGCGCACAACACCCGGCGGATCGGGGTGATGCGGCGGACGATCAGGCTGGAATCAGCCAGCCGACCGATGCGTACGGCGACGTCGAAACCTTCCTCCACCAGATCGACGAAACGGTCGGTCAAAGCCAGATCCATTTCCAATTCCGGGCATGATTCGAGAAAACGGGGCAGGGCCGGTGTCAGATGCAGCACCCCGAACGACATGGGCGCGCTGATGCGCAGCTTGCCGCGCGGCATGGATTGCAACTGGCCGATTTCCGCCGATGCTTCGGCCAGATCGGCCAGGATGCGGTGGGCACGCTGGTAATAGGCTTGGCCAGCCTCGGTGGTGGACAGCTTGCGGGTGGTGCGTTGCAGCAGGCGCGCCCCCAATTGCGCCTCGAGCTGAGCCACTTGGCGGCTGATCAGCGATTTCGACTGGCCCAGGCGGCGGGCGGCCTGGGTGAAGCCGCCGCATTCCACGGTCTGGACAAAGGCGGTCAGGGCGGCGAACTGGTCCATCATTGTCCTGTTTTATGCAACGATATGTCAAAAACATACATAATTGTTGATTGATCGGCAAAGAGGCATCTTCGTCACAGCTTAATTGTCCAGTTTGGAGAGCCCCGATGAATACCCATATCCTTCGTTCTGCTTCCGCCCCGGTCATTCCCGCCTTGGCCCCGGTTTATGCTGCCCTGTCGCCCTTGGCCGATCCGCTGGTACGCGTGGTCGCCGGTCTGTTCCTGGTCCCCCACGGGGCGCAAAAGTTGTTCGGCTGGTTCGGCGGTTACGGCCTGTCGGCCACCGACCAGTTCTTCCAGACCAAGCTGGGCCTGCCGGCGGGTGTCGCCTTGGCCGCCGGTCTGATCGAGTTCTTCGGCGGTCTGGCCCTGGCCCTGGGCCTGTTCACCCGCCCGGCGGCGGCCCTGGCCACCGGCTTGTTGCTGGTCGCCGCCTTGCAGGTGCATCTGGGGGCGGGGTTCTTCTGGACCGCCGGCGGTTTTGAATATCCGCTGCTATGGGCGGTGGTCACCTTGGGCTACGCGGTCAAGGGCGGCGGGCGTTATTCCGTCGACGCCATCATCGGCAAGGAAATCTGATCATGGCCGGGCTGAAGTCGCTGTTCGTCTCTCATGGCTCGCCCATGATCGCCTTGGAAGCGTCTCCGGCCAGTCATTTTCTCATGGAACTGGGGCGCACCATGGTGCGCCCCAAGGCGGTGGTGGCGATTTCGGGCCATTGGCGTACCGATGGTTTTGCCGTCGGTGCCGCCGCCATGCCGGAAACCATCCACGACTTTTTCGGCTTTCCGCCGCCGCTTTACGCCATGACCTATGCCGCCCCCGGTGATGCCGCCTTGGCGGTACGGGTGGCGGAACTGACCGGCGCCCGTCTTGATCCGCGCCGAGGGCTGGATCATGGCCTGTGGACGGTGATGAAATTGCTGTGGCCCGAGGCGGATGTGCCGGTGGTGCCGCTGTCGCTGGGGCGCCGCCTTGGCCCCGAAGCGCATTTCCAACTGGGCCGCTGTTTGCAGCCCCTGACCGACCAAGGCGTGCTGATCCTGGGCAGCGGTGCCGCGACCCATAATCTCGCCGCCTATGCCGGACGCGAGCGCGACGAAACGGCCTTGCCCTGGGTCACCGCCTTCACCGACTGGCTGGCCGCGGCGGTGACACAGGGGCGTCAGGACGATCTGACGCAATATCGCTGTCTGGCCCCCCATGCCATGGACAATCACCCCACCGACGAACATCTGTTGCCGCTGTTCGTCGCCGCCGGCGCCGCCACTGCTAAGGGGGTGGTTCTGCACCGGTCGGTGGAGCACGGGGTGATCGCCATGGATGCCTATGGCTGGGAGTAGTTAGTCTTTATCGACAATGGCTTCCAGGCCGTTGTTCGTAGCCGCTTTCAACAGGCGGCCATCCTTTTTCGCCCGTTCGACGAAGCCGTCGACGGTGTCGCGCCAAAGGCGATCGCCCTTGGCCACAGCATAGGCATAGGCGGTGGGAGCCAGCGGCGTCGGCGGGGCCAGCAATTTGGCCCAATCGTGGCGAGCCAGCATCTTGCGACTGTAAGGGTAGTCGGTCATGAACAGATCGGCGCGTCCGCTCATCACTTCCTGCTCGCGGGCTTCCGGGGTGGCGACCACGTTCAGGCTGGCTTGCTTCAACTCGGCCTTCATCACGTCGACCATGTAGGTACCGGCTTGGGCGGCGACGACGATTCCGGGCTTGTCGATGTCGGCCCAGGTGGCGACCGCCGGATTGGTCTTGGTGGTGATGGCATAGATGCCGCTGCGCAGATGCGGACGGCTGAAATCCAGCTTTTCCTGCCGCGCCGGAGTGATGCCGATACCATGCATGCTGACGTCGCATTTATCCTCGGTCAGGTCGGCGATCAGGGTCTTGAACGACGAATCGACGAATTCCACCTTCACGCCCAGGTCGGCGGCCAGTTCCCGCGCCAATTCGATGTCGATGCCTTCCAGGGCGCCGGTGCGGGTGTTGCGGTAGGTGATGGAGTAATAGTCGGGCCAGATGCACACGCGAACCAGGCCGGCAGACTTGATCCGATCCAGGCGCGAAGCGGTTTGCGCCTGAGCTTGAGAGAGGGCCGTGCCACAAAAAAGTGTGGTACAAACCAGGGCTGTCAAAAGGCATGCTTTACGCATGGCGTTGCTCCGTCAATAATCCAGCGGCAAGATATATCACTTTTGGGGGATGAGATTGAGTCCGCTGATAGCATCCGAGACCGGAGGCTTGCTCCGCCGCCCCATGGGCGCGGTGACGCGGCTTTATTCCAACCGCCTGATCGTCATGGTCGCGGTGTTCGGTGTGTTGGCGGTCTTGGGCCTGACCGCCGTGCTGCTGGTCTCCATGCGCAATTCCCGCCTGATGGCGTTGCAGGCGGCGGAACATTCGTCCCATACCATCGCCCAGGCGGTGACCGGTTCGGTGGCGCGGACGGTGCAGTCGGTGGATGTGCTGCTGCTGGCCACCGCCACCCAGTTCGAGGAAAATTCCTGGCCGGCCAATCCCGCTGATGCCGACGGGCAATTGCGCCGTCTGCTGGCGTTCATGCCCCATATCCGTCAACTGGCCCTGATCGCCGCCGATGGTCGCGTCCTCGGCGACAGCGGCGACCGGCGGCTGACCGCCCAATGGGATGCCCGACCTTATTTCGCCCAGGCCGACAGCGGGTTGCGCGGGACTTTGATCGGCACCCGCCAACCGGGGCGCATGCTGGGGCCGGCGGGGGCACCCCATATTCACCATTTCATCCCGTTTTTCCGGGTGCTGAAATCCCGAAGCGGCCAAGGCGACGCCCTGTTGGTGGCGGCGGTCAACCCGCTTCACTTCAACGACATGTTCACCAGCCTGGATCTGCCGCCCAGTGCCCGGCTGCGCATGTGGCGTTATGACGGTACCTTGCTGGCCGGCGACGAGGATGACGGCGGTTTCGCCGCCGCCGACCATGCCGGTGATACATTGTTCGCCGAGCAGCTGAAAAAGTCCGAGTTCGGCACCTTCCTGCTGACCGATACCGACGGCACCGAGCGCATCACCAGCTATCGCACCACCGCCAATTGGCCGGTGGTGATTTCCGTCGGGCTGTCGCGCGATGACGTACTGGCCCTGTGGCGGGACGCGTCATTGCCGTTGCTGTGGCCGGTGGGCGGCCTGGGGCTGGGGCTGCTGGTCCTGACCGCCATCCTGACCCGGTCGTTGATCCTGCGCGCCCGCACCGAAGCCACCTTGGTCTTAAGCGAGCAGGTGTTGCAGACGGTCAGCAACGGCGTCGCCATCGCCGACGCCACCCAGCCCGATTTCCCGCTGGTTTACGTCAACCCCGCCTTTGAGAGCATGACCGGCTACAAGGCCGCTGACGTGGTGGGGACCAATGCCCGTTTTCTGCACCGCGACGACCACGATCAGCCCGATCTGGCGCGCCTGCGCACGGCCTTGGAAACCGGTGATTCGGTGCATGTTGTGTTGCGCAATTACCGTGCCGACGGCAGCCTGTTCTGGAACGACATGACGGTTTCGGCGGTTCACGCCATCACCGGGGGGTTGACCCATTTCGTCGCCATCCAGCGCGACATCACCGAACAGGAACAAAATCGCGTTTCGCTGCGTCAGGCTTATGACCGTATCGAACGCTACAGCGCCGAGCTGGAACGGTTTTCCTTCATCCTGGCTCATCATCTGCAAGAGCCGGCGCGCCATATCGTCTTGTATTCGCAGATGATTTCCCGTGCCTTGGACGAAAATACCGACCTGGAGCTGCGCGGCAACCTGGAATTTCTGACCAGGGCCGGCAGCCGGCTGAAGGATCTGCTGCGCGACGTTCAGCTTTATCTGGCCATGGACCGGTTGGCCATGGTCGGCGGTAACGCCGAGGCTGAAATGGTGTTGGACAAGGAATGGGTCAATCGGTCGGTCGGGATCGACGGGGCTGAAATGTCGTCGTCGGCGTTGCCGCGGGTTCAGGTGCCGCCCCGGCGTTTGGCCGACCTGTTTGCCGTCCTCATCGACAATTCCATTTTGTTCCGCCACCCCGACCGGCCCTTGCGGGTCACGGTCGAGGCCAAGCGGCAGGACGACGGCTTCTGGCGCTTCGACTTCAGCGATAACGGCATGGGCATCCCGCCGGAATTTCTGGAAAAAGTATTCGGCGTGTTCGAACGTCTGCATGGGCGCGAACAGTTTCGCGGTAATGGCGTCGGGCTGGCAATCGCGCGCAAATTGGTGGAAACTTTGGGCGGACGCATCAGCGCCCATTCCGATGGTGTCAGCGGAACTACTCTGACCTTCACCTTACCCGAAGCGACGGAGTAACTATTCGTGCCTCATTCACAGACTTTCGATATCTTGCTGGTCGAAGATGATCCGGGTGATGCCGGCCTGACCAAGGCGGCCCTGGCGCAGGCACGAATCTTGTGCAAGCTGCATCACGTGAGCGACGGGGTCGAGGCCATGGCCTTTCTGCGTCGGCAGGGGATACATGCCAACGCACCCACTCCGCATCTGGTGCTGCTGGACCTCAACATGCCGCGCATGGGCGGACGCGAGGTGCTGGCGGCCATGCGTGGGGACGAGACTTTGCACAAGATCCCGGTGGTGGTCCTGACCACCTCTGATGTCGAGGCGGATATCGAGACCTCGTACGAGTTGGGGGCCAACAGCTTCATCACCAAGCCGGTGGATATCGACCAGTTCATCGATTCCATCAAGGCGGTCGGTGATTACTGGTTCAGCATCGTCCGCTTGCCGCAATGACGAGGGGGTTGTTCCCCTGGCTACAGGCCGTTTGAATTTCATTTACCCTAAGCCATAAGTATATTTAATCTCATAATCTAAAGTATGAGACCTGAGGTGTTGGGGTCGCATGGACTGGGGGCGCTGCGCGAATGCCTGAAGGGGAAAAAAACGTTTCCGGATTGGTGAAGATCGCACCGCTTCCCCATTGGGGTAAGGCGGTGGAGATTCCCGCGGCGGACCAGGGGGACCAGGTGGGCGGCGCCGCCAAGGTCAAGACCAAGGTCTTGCGCGTGCTGCTGGTCGAGGACCAGCCCGGTGACGCCATGCTGGTGATGATCGCCTTGCGTGAATGTCTGTCCACTCGCTTTGCCGTCTCACATGTGGCGACCCTGGCCGATGCCCGCGACCATCTGGGGCGCGAGGTCATGGATGTGGTGCTGTTGGACCTGTCCTTGCCGGATTCCAGCGGGTTGGACACGGTGACCAAGGTGTTGCAGGTGGCGCCGCGCATGCCGGTGGTGGTGATGACCGGGCTTGACGATCCGTCGCTGGCGTCGCGGGCGCTGGAGGTGGGGGCGCAGGATTATCTGGTCAAGAGCGATGATCCGGGCCGGGCGGTGGAGCGTGCCATTTTGTACGCCATCACCCGCATGAATTCGCAGATCGAACGCGAACACCTGTCCGAGCAACTGGCCCACGAGCAGCAAAGAGTGCAAGAGGAAATGGTGGTGGCGCGGACCATGCAGTTCGACCTGCTGCCGCGCCCCGACCGTTTGAATCCGGTCTTGGAAAAGCAAGGAATTCGACTGCATTCCTATTTCGAGCCGTGCTCGGGCATCGGCGGCGATCTGTGGGGGTGTCACGATCTGGGGGACGGTCGTCTTTCCCTGACCGCCTTCGACTTTTCCGGTCATGGTATCGGTGCCGCCCTCAACGTGTTCCGTCTGCATACCCTGATCGACGAACATCGCAGCTATCTGGGCGATCCGGCGGCCTTGCTGAACATGCTGGCGCTGTCGTTGCGCCAATTGTTGGGGCGCGGGCAATTCGCCACCATGTTCGCCGGCATTATCGATTTCGCCAATTCCGAGTTGACCTGGGCCGGGGCGGGGACGCCACCGCCCATTCTGTTTCGCGGTGGCCGCCGCGAGTTTCTCGATACGCGCGGCGTGCCGCTGGGGTTGTCGGCCAAGCCGGCGCATGAAAATCACCGGACCGCCTTTCCGCGTGGGTCCGGTCTGCTGATCTACAGCGATGCCCTGGTTGAAGCCCAGGGGGCAGACGACAAGATGTTGGGAAATGATGGCCTGCTGGACATGGTTCAGGATTGTTCCGGCGATGGCCGGGGGCTGTCGGTCGATCGTTTGCTCGACCAGTTCTACGCGTGGGCCCGGCCACCCATCGAGGACGATTTGACAGTCATTTATTTGGATTGGCCATAAGGGCTGGGGGATTTAAGGTGGATATACAGACCTTTGCTCAGACGGATGGATTGCGCTTCAGCCTGAAGGGCAGCTTGTCGTTTCGCGACAAGGATGCCTTCTCTCCCATCCTGAATGCGGCCAATGGCCCGACCGGTCGGATTATCGCTGTCGATCTGTCCGAATTGGAGAACGTGGATTCATTCGGGATCGGCCTGTTCCTGCTGGCCAACGAACAGGCGGCGGCGGCGGGGGTTCGCCTGCATCTGCTCAATCCGCGCGGCAATGTCGCCCGTGTGTTCGAGTTGGCCAATCTGGAGGCGGTGCTGCACCTGAGCAAGCCGATCGCCCATCAGCCGGTGCCGGCGCGGCGCGGCGGCATCGGTTTCCGCCGTTTGCCCGATGCCGCCGACGGCTCGCCTTGCGCCGGCTTTTCCGGGCGGTTGGTGTTTGCCGAACACAACAATTTTCAGGAAATCATCGAAACCCTGTTGGGGGCCGGTGGTCCTCGCATGGTGCTGGACCTGCATGACCTGGAATTCATGGATTCCGCTGGCCTGTCCATGATCATGATCGCGCGCGAGGAAGCCGAGAGCCGCAACATGGAGTTGGTCTTGCGCAATCCGCGCGGTCCGGTGGCCCAATTGCTCAGTCTGTCGGCGCTTGATTTCATGGTCGAAGTGTAGGACTCGCGCCATGACGTCGCGCCCGGTGATCCTGTTCGAAGGTGGCGAGGTTCCGGCCAGTCTGGCCTATCGCGCCGGCAAGTTGGGGGTGGATGCCTGTCCCCACGTGGAGTTTCTGGATATTCCGGCGCCATGCGTGTTGATGGCCCCCATTTCGCTGATCGAGAATGGTTTTACCGGTGGCTTGCGCGGCTTCATCGAATATCGCGCCGATGACGCGGTTTGTCCGCTGACGGCGGAAGCGGTCGAAGCGGTGGCCCTGGGCGGCCTGTGCCTGTCGGCCTGCACCACCAGCATGTTGTCGTCCGATCCGGCCCAGGTGTTTTGCGCGGCGGTGCGCAAGATCGCGCCGGCCATCGGCGATATGATGGTCGAATTGGCCCTGGCCGAGGCACTGGGGAATTCCATCATCCATGGCAATCTGGGCTTGCAAAGCGATCTGCGTCACAGTCTGGCCGGTCTGGTCGAGTTCAACACCCGCCTGGCCCAACGCTTGGCCGATCCCACCTTGGCTTCCCGGCGGGTGACGGTCACCGCTGTTCCTTTGGCCGGAGCGGGCATCAGCATTTCCGTCACCGATGACGGCGATGGTTTCGATATCGAGCATGAATTGAAAAAACCGGTGGATGTGGCCGCTAAAAGTGGGCGCGGTTTGGGGCTGATCCGCAAAGTCAGCAGCCAGATCGAAGGCAGTAATGGCGGACGCACCTTGACCATGCGGTTCTTACGCACAGGGTGAGCCGGCTTTATTCACAGCATATTTAATTTGTCCAAATATCCTGTTGCCATACCGATGTTAAGCTAGGGTAATGTCAGCCATTGGCATGGGGGGATGGACATATGGATGTCAGGCAAATTCAGATTTCCGCGTTGCAGGCGCAGCACTTGGGCGATCTTCGGGCTTTGCAGCCGGATTTGGTATTGGTCTTCGCCGCCCTTGGGCATCTGCAATCCCCCGACGCCTTCGATGTTCTGCGTCAGGCTTTTCCCGCCGCGCTTCTGGCCGGCTGTTCCACCGCCGGTGAAATCACCAATCAGGGCATGTCCGACAACACGGCGGTGGTCACCGCCGTCAAGTTCGACCGCACCCGGGTCAAGGCTGCCACCGGGCGGGTTACCGCCATGGACCAGTCGGACGCCATCGGCGCCAAGCTGGGGGCGGAATTGGCTGCTCCCGATCTGCGGGCGGTGCTGGTTTTCGGCAAGGGCGTGGGCATCAACGGCAGCGCTCTGATCAGCGGCCTGATCGATAAGGTGGGGGTCAGTGTACCGGTTTCCGGCGGCCTAGCCGGCGACGGCGGCGCCTTCACCGGCACCCTGACCGTGACCCCCGATGGCATGGATGCCGACGGCGTGGTCGCCATTGGTCTTTATGGCGACGATGTGCGGGTCAGCCATGGCAGCTTCGGCGGTTGGCAGCCGTTCGGTCCGCCGCGCAAGGTGACCAAGAGCGAAGGCAACATCCTGTACCGTCTGGACGATCAGCCGGCCTTGGATCTGTACAAGGAATATCTGGGCGAATACGCCAAGGATTTGCCGGCCTCGGGGCTGCTTTTCCCGTTCGAGATGCTCGATGCCGACCATCGCTCCATTGGTCTGATCCGCACTATCTTGGGGGTGGACGAGCAAGCCGGGTCGCTGATCCTGGCCGGCGACATCGACGGCGAGGGCTATCTGCGCCTGATGCATGCCAACAATGAAGGCCTGATCGACGGTGCCGAAACCGCCGCCCGTCTGGCCCGCGATGGGCTTGGCAGCCCCGGCGGCTTGGGCATTTTGGTCAGTTGCGTCGGGCGCAAGCTGGTCATGGGCGATGCCGTCGACGAAGAGGTCGAGGTGGTGTCCCATGTCCTGGGGCGTCAATTGCCGCTGACCGGTTTTTATTCCTATGGCGAGATCGCGCCGTTTTCCTCGACCACCGAGTGCAAGCTGCACAATCAGACGATGACCGTGACCTTCATCGCGGAGGCCTGAGGTGCATCGTCTGCTGGTTCGTCAGATCAGGCGTGCCGTCGGTGCCGCCGATGATTCCGAAGCCCAGGCCTTCATCGATGCCTTGGCGGCAGCGGATGTCTCTGCTTTGCCCGAGCCGTTGGCACGTTTGGCCCAGGGTTTGCCCGACCTGCTGCGGCGGGTGGGGGAAACCTATGACCAGCACGAACGCGACCTGACCCTGCGCAACCGCTCGCTGGAACTCAGTTCCAGCGAGCTGACCAAGGCCAATGCCAAGCTGCGCGAGGAATCCGCGGCCCAGGCCCGGGCTATCACCTCGTTGCGCACCACCGCCAACGAGATTTTGGATGCCGCCGGTCGACCGCCCTTGCCCGAGGATGAAACCGGGCTTGAAGGCCTGAGCACCTTGATGGCCGATCTGATGCGCGAACGGGCCGAGTTCCAGCACAATCTGGAACGGCAGAAATTCGCTCTTGATCAGCACGCCATCGTCAGCATCACCGACCAGACCGGCACCATTATCTACGCCAACGAGAAGTTCTGTCAGATCAGCGGCTACGATGCCTCGGAACTGCTGGGCGCCAACCATCGCATCGTCAATTCCGGTCTGCACCCGCGTGAGATGTTCACCGATATGTGGCGGACCATCGGCAATGGTCAGGTGTGGCGCGGCGAGGTCTGCAACAGCAAGAAGGACGGCTCGCTTTATTGGGTCGACGCCACCATCGTCCCCATTTTGGACGCCAACAACCGCCCGCGCCAGTATATCGGCATCCGCACCGACATCACCGCGCGCAAGACCATGGAAGCGGCGCTCAGGGAAAGCGAAAAGCGGCTTCAGATCGCCCTTGATGCCGGTCGCATCGGCCTGTGGTCGTGGAACACCCGCACGGACGAGGCCTTTTTCAGCGACCAGTGGATGGCCATGCTGGGCTATGCCGCCAATGAACTGGCGGCCTGCGGCTCGACCTGGAAGACCCTGCTGCACCCTGATGATTGCGATGCCACTTACACCGCGCTGGAACAGCATCTCGAAGGGGCTACTCCGGTCTACGAGGCCGAGTTCCGCCTGCGTCACAAGGACGGGTCGTGGCGTTGGGTGTTGGCTTCGGGCCGGGTGATCGACCGTGATGCCGAGGGCCGGGCCATCCGCATCGCCGGTGTGCACAAGGAAATCACCGACCGTAAGCAGGTCGAGGACATGCTGAAGGAAGCGGTGGAGCGGGCCGAGGCTGCCAACCGGGCCAAGTCCGAGTTCCTGGCGACCATGAGCCACGAAATCCGCACGCCCATGAACGGCATCATCGGCATGACCGGTCTGTTGCTGGACACCCAGCTGACGCGCGAACAGATGCATTTCGCCAATACGGTGCGCACCTCGGCGGAAGCCTTGCTCAGCATCATCAACGACATCCTCGATTTCTCCAAGATGGAGGCCGGGCGGCTGGAATTCGAGTATGGGCCGTTTGAAATCCGCCCGCTGATCGAGGGAGTGGTCGATATCCTGGCCCCGCGCGTCAAGGGCCGCAATGTCGAGCTGACCTATGTGGTTCCGCCCAGTGCGCGCGGCGTGTTCTATGGCGATGCCGGACGTTTGCGTCAGGTGCTGCTGAATTTGGCCGGCAACGCCATCAAGTTCACCGAAACCGGGTCGGTGCATATCGGCATCCGGGCCGAGACCGAATTCGACGACATGGTCCGCCTGCGCATCGAGGTGGTCGATACCGGCATCGGCATTTCCGACAATGCCAAGTCGCGCCTGTTCACCATGTTCACCCAGGCCGATTCCTCCACCGCGCGGCGTTTCGGCGGCACCGGTCTGGGCTTGGCCATTTCCAGGCGCATCGTCGACATGATGGGCGGCGAGATCGGTTTCGACAGCACCGAGGGGCAGGGATCGACCTTCTGGTTCCAGGTGTCGTTGCGTCGCAGCGACGAGCAGACCTCGGACATCGAGGTCATCAATCCGCTGGAAGGGGCGCGGATTCTGGTGGTCGACGATAACGCCACCAACCGCGAGGTGTTCCAGCACCAACTGGAGAACTGGGGCGCCCAGGTCGATCTGGTGGATGGCGCCGCCGGTGGCCTGATGGCCATCCGTCAGGCGCAACACAGTGCCCATCCCTATCAGTTGGTGTTGCTGGATCACCACATGCCGGGCATGAGCGGCCTTGATCTGGCCGCTGTAATCCGTGCCGACCCGACCACCGCCGACCTCAAGCTGGTGCTGGCGTCGTCGGCCAATCCGTCGGATTTCCGGCAGCTCAATGCCAGCCTGCGTCTGGATGACGTCCTCTCCAAGCCGGTCCGGCAAAGCGCGCTGCTGGATTGCCTGATGTCGCGGCTGGGGCGTGGTCAGGCCTTGCCGCAACAGACCACTTTGTCGGCCCTGTCCGATCTGCCGGCGCCGGCTTTGGCCTTGCGCATCCTGGTGGTCGAGGACAATCCCATCAATCAGCAGGTGGCTGTCGGCCTGTTGGCCAAGCTGGGGCATCGTGCCGATGTGGCCGATGACGGCGCCGAGGCGGTGGCCCTGGTCGAGCGCGGTGATTATGACCTGATCCTGATGGACATGCAGATGCCGCGCATGGATGGCCTGACCGCCACCGGTATCATTCGCCGTCTGCCGGCGGGCAAGGGCGAGGTCACCATCATCGCCATGACCGCCAACGCCATGGAAGGCGACCGCGACGCCTGTCTGGCCGCCGGCATGAACGATTATTTGGCCAAGCCCATCGATCGGCACCGCTTGGCCGCCGTGCTGCAGCGCTGGATCGACCATATCATCGACACCCGGGGCGAACGCACCGCCTGCGTTCCGTTTCCCAACGATTTCGACTTTGTGCTCAATGCCTCGCCGCCGCCGGCGGCGCCTGCCAGCGAAAGTGCTTTTGTCGATCTCGACATCCAGACCGATCTGATGGATGCCCTGGGGCCGGACTCGTTTCAGTCGCTGTTGTCGTCGTTCAGGGGCAGCATTCCGGTGCGGCTGGGCGAGATACGCGCCGCCATCGACGCCAACGACATCAACGCCATCGCCTCGGCCGCCCATTCCTTGAAAGGGGCGGCGTCCAACCTGGGTTTTCTCAGTCTGGCCGATGCCGCCGGCGGGTTGGAAAAAGCCGGCAAGTCCGGTGGGGGCGATTTCGAGGAACTTGAACAAAAGCTGGTCGTTGCCGGCAAGGCGGCCATCGACCATTTGAGCCGGGCCAATCCCAAGACCTGAGAGGCGATAGATGCGGATTCAGATTGTTGACGATAACGAAACCAATCTGATGCTGTTCGAGCAGATTGCCTTGCGCGTGGCCGATGACGTCACGGTGGAATGCTTCGCCGATCCGGTCAAGGCCCTGGAAAACGCCCGCCAATCGCTGCCCGATCTGGTGTTGGTGGATTACATGATGCCGGTGATGGACGGCCATGAATTCCTCTCCCATATCCGCAAGTTGCCGGGCGGGCGCGACGTTCCCATCCTGATGATCACCGCCGCCGGCGAACGTTCGGTACGTCAACGGGCGCTGGAACTGGGCGCTACCGACTTTCTCACCAAGCCGGTCGATCCCACCGAGGTGCGGGTGCGTCTGGTCAACCTGCTGGCGCTCAGGCGCAGCCATCTGCGCCTGCACGACCGCAATCGCTGGCTGGCGGAAGAGGTGCGCAAGGCCACCCAGGCCATCGGCGACCGTGAGGTCGAACTGGTGGTGCGCTTGTCCAAGGCGGCCGAGTTCCGCGATCCCGAGACCGGCGGCCATATTCAGCGCATGGCCCATTATTCCGCCCTGATCGCCCGCGACATGGGGCTGGCCCCCGATCTGGTCGACCTGATCCTGCGGGCGGCGCCCATGCACGACGTGGGCAAGCTGGGCATCCCCGACGGCATCTTGCTGAAGCCCGGGCGGCTGGATGAAAGCGAATTCGACATCATGAAGCGCCATGCCGAGATCGGCCATGCCATCCTGGCCGGCAGTGCGTCGCAATTGATCGCCCTGGGGGCGGAAATCGCCCTGACCCACCATGAAAAAATCGACGGCAGCGGTTATCCCAACCGCCTTAAGGGGGAACAGATCCCGTTGCCCGGGCGCATCGTCGCCGTCGCCGACGTCTTCGACGCCCTGACCAGCGAGCGGCCCTATAAAACGGCTTGGACGGTGGAGCGTGCCCGCGCTTTCCTGGTGGAGGGACGCGGCAGCCATTTCGATCCCGCTTGCGTTGACGCCTTCATCGCCGCCTGGGATGAAGTCATGACCATCAAGGCCCGCTTCATCGATGATTTCCCCACCATCGAGGAAAACGTCGATCAGGTTCTGGCGTGAGAGGATCGCTGTTCATGCGGCGCGCCAATTTCAACGCGGTTTTCATCATCGCGGCCGTCACCTTGGCCTCTTTGGTCTATGGCGGTTCGATCTGGTTCGTGCGCGCCTTGCTGATGGACAGTATCATTCAGTCGACCCAGTCGGCCAATCTGGCTCTGACCCGGGTGTTCGCCAACCAGCTCTGGCCGGAAATCGGTCCGCAAGTGAGAAACGGTGGCGCCGGGCCGGGATGGGTGGACGACAAGGTGCGGGACTTCAGCGCCGGCACCGACATGGTCAAGGTCAAGATTCTCGATCCCAACGGTCTGGTGGTTTATTCCAGCAATCCCGCCGATTACGGCAAAAGCTATGCGGACAACAAGGCGTTCCAGCGGGCCTTGGCCGGGGGGGTGAGCGTCGGCACCCATGCGGAACGGCAGGATTTCCACGGCATCGGCGGGATCATGGCCCAGGTGGACGTGATCTCCAGTTATGAGCCGATCATCGATGCCGAGGGCGGTATCGACGCGGTGCTCGAGCTTTATACCGACCGCAGCGCCGCCATTGCCCAGGCCCGCCATGGCCTTAGCCAATTATCCGTGTCCATGGCCTGTTTTTTCTTTTTCGCCATCGTGTGTCTCAGCTTCATCGTTTGGCAACTGGACCTGGCGCGGCGGCGGCAAGAAGAGCAACTGGCCGAACGCAACGTTGAGCTGGCCCATCTGCTGGAAGAAAACGCCCAGGCGCGGGAGGCGGCGGAACAGGCGACCAAAGCCAAATCGGAATTTCTGGCGACCATGAGCCACGAAATCCGCACGCCCATGAACGGCATCGTCGGCATGACCGAATTGCTGATCGACACCGGCCTGACGCCCGAACGGCTGAAATTCGCCCAGACCATCCGCACCTCGGCCGAATCGCTGTTGACCATCTTGAACGACATTCTGGACTTCTCGAAGCTGGAAGCCGGCCATCTGCATTTCGAGAGCGTCGAGTTCGATCTGTCGCTTCAGGTCGAGGATGCCATTGACATCGTGGCGCCGCGCTTGCGTGGTCGCAATGTCGATCTGGTCTATTGGATCGCACCCTCCTTGCGGGGGCGGTATTTGGGCGATCCGGTGCGTCTGCGCCAGGTGATTCTCAATCTGTTGGGCAATGCCGCCAAGTTCACGGAATTTGGTGTGGTCTCCATTGATGTCGCATCCGGGCAGGGCGGGCGCCTGCGTTTCGCCGTCACCGATACCGGCATCGGTATCCCTCAGGCCGCGCAAGCCAGCCTGTTCGGCATGTTCGCCCAGGCGGATTCCTCCACCGCCCGACGCTTCGGCGGCACCGGCCTGGGGCTGGCCATTTGTCGTCGCATCGTCGAGGGCATGGGGGGCGACATCGGCTTTTTCTCGGAGGAGGGCAAGGGCAGCACCTTCTGGTTCGAGGTGATGTTGCCGCTGATCCAGCCGGTCCCGGCGCAGGATGTGGGCTTGCGCGGCATCCCGGTGCTGGTGGTCGACGACATGGCCGCGTCGGGTGGTATCGTCCGCGACGTGCTGACCGAGGCCGGAGCCACGTGCCATCTGGTTGCCACGGTGTCCGAGGCCTTGGGGTGGTTGCGCCAGCCCGGCCGGGCGCAGGCGAATCTGGTGGTGGTGGCCGACCAGGATATGCCGCTGATGGGCGGGTTTGAACTGCTGACCATGATGCGCGGTGACCCGCATCTGGCAGCGCTCAAGGTGGTGATCGGACTTCCTGGCGGCAACCGCGAGCTGATGGCCGCGGCGAGCCAGCGCGGCGCCGATCTGGTGCTGGCGGCGCCTTATCGTCATGCCGAATTGGTCGACGCGGTGGCGCGGGTCGCCGGCCTGACCGCCAGCGCCGAGGTCGGCGAACATGCGGCGGCAGCGGTGGCACCTTCTGGCGGTCGCCCGCTGCATCTGCTGGTGGTCGAGGATAATCTGGTCAACCAGGAAGTGGCCAAGGGCTTCCTGACGGCCATGGGACACAGTGTCGACGTGGCCGGCGATGCCGGCGACGGCGTCGCCATGGTGTTGCGCGGTGGCTATGATCTGGTGTTCATGGACCTGCAATTGCCGGATATGGACGGCATGGAAGCAACCCGGCTGATCCGCGATCTGCCGGGGCCCAACGCCCAGATTCCCATCATCGCCATGACCGCCAACGTCATGGAGGAAGATCAGCGCAATTGCCGCGAGGCGGGGATGAACGGTTTCCTGCCCAAGCCGGTCCGCCGTGACGCCCTGGCGGCGCTGCTGGCGGAATGGCAGGCCAAGCTAAGCTAAAGCTAGCGCGACAGAACCTTCAGCACCTGTTCCAACAGATTGTCCACCTGTTGGCGGTTGGCGGGGGCGGATTCCGCCGGTGCCGTCAATGGCGGCGGAATAACCGGGGCCACCGGCGGTTGCGGCTTGACCGGCGCAGCTTCCGCCACGACGGCTTGTTGCGGTTCCGGCGCCATGACGACGGTTTCGGGTTCGGGCGGCGCTTCCGCGGGCGTCCCGATCGCCGCCGGGTCGGTGGTTTGGGCCTCTTCCACCATCTGCTCGGCCTGTTCGCTGATCGCCGCCATGTTCAGGCCGCTTTCCATGCGCTCCAGCCGCTGGTTGACCATGTCCAGGAACGAGGTCAGCGCCCCCAGATTGGCCCCCGATTCCACCTTGTTTTCCATGGAGGAAATGCGGCTGGAAATGGCGTTGAGCACTTCGGTGATGGGGGCGGGGTCGAACGGCTCGGGGACTTGATCCTTGGGTGTGGTTTCGATGCGCCGTTCAATGCGCGAAACCCGTCGGGCGATGGTGTCCAGGGATTCGCGCAAGGGCGCGATGTCGATCTGGTTGGCTTCATCGATCTTGCGCTCGACGCTGGCCACCCGTTCGGCGATGGTTTCCAGGTTGGCGTTGACCGGGGCCATGTCGACGGTTTCGGTGACGATGCGGCTGGGCAGGTCGTCGATCTTTTCCTCGACCTGCTCGACCTTGTGCGCCATCTGCTCCAGCAGGCTGGTCAGCGGGCCGGTATCGATGCCGTCATGCTGGCCGACCATTTCCTCGATGTGGCCGAGACGTTCGGAAATGATCGCCAATTGACTGCCGTGGGCGGCGGGCAGGGCGGTGTGGGGGGCGCCCAGCTGGTTTTCCAGCAGGTCCAGGCGCTCGCTGATGACATGGAAGCCGTGGGCGGTATCGTGGGCGGTGGTCTGGATGGCGTTGCGCAGGCCGGCCAGATGCTGGCTGACGGTTTTCAGCGCGCTGGCAAAGGCTTCGATGGCGGCAAGCGACTGAAGATCGCGCCGCTCCATGCGGCCCAGGGTCTCCAGCACCGCTTCGGCGGCATAGGTGCGGCTGCCGGCGTTCAGCGCCTCGAAGGTGAAGGACAGCGTTTCCAGCCGCTCCAACAGCGGCATCAGGGCGTTTTGCTCCACCGCTGCCGTCCGGGCGGGGGGCGAACCGGGTTTCACCGTCAGGCTTTGGCCCTGAGGATTGTCCCCGCCTTGACTTCCCGGTTGAGCCGGATTGCCGGATATCACACGAAACGCCATTGCTTCCCACCCGATGCCGAATCAATCAACACTATGCCTTCATTGTCATTGTGCTACAAGGCCGCGCCCCAGGGAATCAGTCATGGACCCCAGTGCTAAAGGAATAGATCGGCCAAAGCTGCTTTGGCTAATATAGGCCGTTTCTCGCCTGGCGTGATTATGTTAGAGGTATGCATCAACCTTCTGGGCATTGACATGGCGGATACGGTTCAAGGGCAGGATACCGATCGCGTTCGCGTCACCTCGAGTGGGCGCTTTGCCGTCATTACCGCCATGGTTTTGACCTTTGTGTTGCTGCTGACCCCGGTTTTGCCTCGGGTGACGTTGTTTCACCGGCTCAACGATTATCTCGCCGCGCATCAAAGCATCGAAATATTCGCGATGATTGTCGCCGGTCTGGTGTTCGCCATCGGCTGGAACTCCCATCGGCAGGCGCGTCCGGGCAATGTCAGTATTTTGTCGGCGGCCTTTCTTGGCGTCGCCCTGATCGATCTGGGGCATAGCCTGTCCTATAAGGGTATGCCTGATTTCATCACCCCCAGCGGGCCGGAAAAGGCCATTGCCTTTTGGCTATCCATGCGGGCTTGCGGCGCCTTCGGTCTGTTGGTTGCGGCCTTGTTGCCGTGGCGGCGCTTCGCCACTCCTCTTGGTCATTGGCTGGCCATGGCGGTGGTTCTGGCCTGGGTGGCGGTGACCTATTGGGGCGCCCTGGCCCATCTGGAAATCTTGCCACGCACCTTCATTTCCGGCCAAGGCCTGACCCCTTTCAAAGTGGCGGCCGAAGCCTTCCTGGTGCTGGTTTATCTGCTGGCCGCCTTCTTGTTCTGGCATGCCGCCAATCTTCCCAATGCCCGCTGGCTGGCCTCGGCCAGTTGGGTGATGGGGTTGGCCGGGGCCTATTTCTGCCTCTATGACGACCCTTTCGACATCTACAATCAGGTCGGCCACCTTTACATCGTCATCGCCTATGCGCTGCTGTACCAGGGACTGTTCATCAGCACCATCCGCGATCCTTATGTGCGGTTGCAGCAGGCGCAAGACGAACTGGAAAACCGCGTGGTCGAGCGGACCCGCGAATTACACGACGCCCTGATCAGCCTGGAGCGTCAGCAACACGATCTGGAGCAGGCCAAGCTCGGCGCCGACCGCGCCAATCAGGCCAAGTCCGAATTCCTGTCATCCATGAGCCACGAGCTGCGCACGCCGCTTAACGCCGTCATCGGCTTTACCCAATTGCTGCGCACGGAACGTCCCGGCCCCTTGAACGAGAAGCAGGCCGGGCAGTTGGATCACATCCTGCGTGGCGGTCAGCATTTGCTGGAACTGATCAACGAGGTTCTGGATCTGGCCCGCATCGAAACCGGCAAGCTGTCGCTGTCGGTGGAAGTCATCGACCCGGTGGTGGTGATGAATGAGTGCCTGGCCTTTGGCCGCGCCTATGCCCGCGAACGCGGGGTCGAAATCGGTGAGTGGCAGGGCGGGCCGGTTTTGCCCATCAGTGTCGATTACACCCGCTTCAAACAGATTCTGCTGAATCTGATTTCCAACGCCATCAAATACAATCGCGCCGATGGTCGCGTCACCCTGACCGCCCAGCCCTGGGGGACCGGGATGATGCGGTTTTCCATCGCCGATACCGGGCCGGGTATCGCCAGGGACAAGCAGGCCCACCTGTTCGAGCCGTTCAATCGACTGGGGGCGGAAAGCCGGGACGTCGAAGGAACCGGTATCGGTCTGACCATCACCAAGCGGCTGGTCCAGGCCATGAATGGACTTATCGGATTCCATAGCCAGGAAGGCCAGGGGTCGGTGTTCTGGATCGACTTCCCCATCGCCCGCGACGGTGCGGTGGCCGCGCCTGCACACCCGGTGACGGGCAAGGTCGAGTTGTCATCGCCGCCGGGGGCTGGCTGCCGCATTCTGTATGTCGAGGACAATCCCGCCAATGTGCAGTTGATGGAAGCGGTGCTGGGAGAGATTCCCGGCTTCGTCCTGGAGACCGCCACCACCGTCGAGACCGGGCTGGAAAAATTGCACCACAACCGCCCCGACATCATCGTCCTTGATATCAACCTGCCGGGTATGAGCGGCCTGCAGGCGGTGCGGCAATGGCGGACCATGCCGGAATTCAACGGCTTGCCGATCATTGCATTGTCAGCCAATGTAATGCCCAACGCGGTAGAGGCGGCGTTGTCCGCCGGCTTCGATCGCTATTTGACCAAGCCGCTGGATCTGGATCAATTCCTGCGCACGGTCCGCGAACTGACCCATTCAGGGGGGCAGTGCACTTAGGGGGGCGCCGTGACGGAAAATCTGGTTGTGGTTGTCGACGACAATGCCGCCAACCGCGAGCTTTATCGTGATCTTTTGGACATGACGCCGTTTTCGGCCATTGCCCTGGATTGCGGTGACACGGTGGTGCAGGTGGTGCGGGAAAATCGCCCCGGTCTGGTGCTGATGGATCTGCACATGCCAGGCCGCAGCGGCCTGGACGTTTTCGCCGATCTGCGGGCCGCCCTGGGCGATGCGTCCCCGCCGGTTTTGGCCTTGACCGCCTCCAACCTGCCCGATCTTGCCAAAAATTTGCGTCAGGCCGGGTTTGCCGGGCTGGTCAGCAAGCCTTGCGGTGTCGCCACCTTCATCGAGGCGGTGACCTGGGGCATGGCGGAAGGACCGAAATCCTTCCGCGTCTTTAATGGCTGATCAGAACCGTCGCTTGCGTTCTGGCGCGGTGGCGACGATGCGGCCCCACAGGTCGAAATCCTCGGCGTGTTCCACCTCGACCATCACCACGTCGCCGGGCTGGGCGTCGGTTTCGTGGTTGATGTAGACGCAGCCGTCCACTTCCGGGCTGTCGGCCCACGACCGGCCATAGGCGCCGTCCTCGTCCACCTCGTCGATGATGACTTCGATGGTCTTGCCGATCTTGCCCTTGGAAATCTCGTCGGAAATCTGCCGCGCCACCTCCATCAGGCGGTTATAGCGTTCCTCCTTGACGTCCTCGTCCACGTGGTCGGCCAGATGATTGGCGGCGGCCCCGGCGACGTTTTCGTACTTGAAGCAGCCGACGCGGTCGATGCGGGCCTGTTGCAGCCAATCCAGCAGGAACTCGAAATCCTCTTCCGTCTCACCGGGGAAGCCGACGATGAAGGTCGAGCGGATGGCCAGATCGGGGCAAATCTCCCGCCAGCCATTGATGCGCTCCAGCAGCCGTTCATGGTCGGCGGGGCGGCGCATGGCCTTCAGCACCTTGGGGCTGGCGTGCTGGAACGGGATGTCCAGATAGGGCAAAATCTTGCCCGCCGCCATCAGCGGGATGACCTCGTCCACATGGGGATAGGGATAGACGTAATGCAGGCGCGTCCACACGCCTAAATCCCCCAGGGCCTCGGCCATTTCGGTCAGGCGCGCCTTGACGGCGCGGCCATGCCACGGGCTTTCGGCGTATTTGATGTCCAGGCCATAGGCGCCGGTATCCTGGCTGATGACCAGGATTTCCTTGATGCCGGCCATGGCCAGACGCTCGGCCTCTTCCAGCACCTCGCCCACCGGACGGCTGGCCAGATCGCCGCGGATGCCGGGGATGATGCAGAAGGAACAGCGGTGGTTGCAGCCTTCGGAAATCTTCAGATAGGCATAATGCGACGGCGTCAGGTGCAGGCCTTCCGGCGGCACCAGCGAGTGCAGGGGCGAGCTTTCCGGCGGTGCCGCCTGATGCACGGCATCGACCACCTGCTGGTACTGGTGCGGCCCGGTGACCGCCAGCACGTCGGGGTGAGCCTTGCGGATGACATCTTCCTCGCCGCCCATGCAGCCGGTGACGATGACGCGGCCGTTCTCGTTCATGGCCTCGCCGATGGCTTCCAGCGATTCGGCGCGGGCGCTGTCGAGGAAGCCGCAGGTGTTGACCACCACCACGTCGGCGCCGTCATAGCTGTCCGAGATGTCGTAACCTTCGGCGCGCAAACGGGTGAGAATGCGTTCCGAATCCACCAGGGCCTTGGCGCAGCCCAGGCTGACGATGCCGATCTTGGGAATGGTGATTGCTCCTTAAGGGCAAGGGGTTTGTGCACGAAGTAGCCTTTTGCGCCGCCAGTTTCAAGCCATGCGCAAACATCCCTTGACGTTTTGCTGCACATGCTAAATTAGTTCCCGCTGTTTATCCATGCTGTAACGGGTTGGAACCGATGGTCCTGGCTGAGTTTTCCCCCTTCACCGCCTTGGCTGGCGGCATGCTGATCGGTGCGGCGGCGGTGCTGCTGATGCTGGTCAATGGCCGCATCATGGGCATCGCCGGCATTGTCGGTGGTCTGCTGGGCGGCGGGCGCGATGCCGACAATGCCTGGCGTCTGGCCTTTGTCGCCGGCCTGCTGGTGCCGGCGATAATCGCCGGTCTGAGCGGCGGCCTCAATGGCCCGGCCATAAATCTGGGGCTGCCGGTGCTGCTGGGGGCCGGCTTCCTGGTCGGCTTGGGCACCCGCATGGCCAATGGCTGCACCTCGGGCCACGGCATCTGCGGCCTGTCGCGGCTGTCCAGGCGGTCGTTGGCCGCCGTCGCCACCTTCATGGCGGTGTGCGGGGTTACCGTCTATGTCACCCGTCATCTGTGGGGGGGCTTGAGATGAAGCGGCTGTTGTCGGCCTTTGCCGCCGGTCTGGTGTTCGGTTCGGGGCTGCTGCTGTCGGGCATGGCCGATCCGGCCCGGGTCTTGGGCTTTTTCGATCTGTTCGGGGTCTGGGATCCTACCTTGGCCCTGGTCATGGCCGGTGGGCTGGCGGTGACCGCCTTGGGTTATCGCTGGTGCCTGCGCCGCTCGGGGCCGCTTTGCGCCGTGCAGTATCAGATTCCGGCCAACCAGAGCTTGGATGCGCGCCTGTTCATGGGCTCGGCCCTGTTCGGTCTGGGCTGGGGGCTGGTGGGCTATTGCCCCGGCCCGGCCATTCTGTCCGCCGGTGGCGGCGTGTCCCAGGCCTGGTGGTTCTGCCTGGGCATGGTGGCGGGCATGCTGGTGTGGCGGGCGCTTGAATACGCGCAGATGCCGCAAGGTCGTATCGCGCAACGGGGATAAAAAAGCCCGGAACCAAGCGGTTCCGGGCTTTTTCTTTGAGCGCTTCGCCGCTTACTGGGCGATGACGCTGATGGCGCGGCGGTTCTGGGCCCAGGCCTGCTCGTTGGCGCCATTGGCTTCCGGGCGTTCCTTGCCGAAAGTCGAGGTGCTGAGGCGGCCCGAGGCGACGCCCTGGGCCAGCAGGTATTCCTTCACCGACTGGGCGCGACGATCGCCCAGGGCCAGGTTGTATTCGCGGGTGCCGCGTTCGTCGGCATGGCCTTCGATGCGCAGCATCACGGTGGGGTAGCGGCGCAGGAAGGCGGCCTGACGGTCCAAGGTGGCCTTGGCGTCGGCGTTCAGCGAGTGGCTGTCGGTGCCGTAATAGACGCGATCCCCGACCGAGGTCTGGAATTCGCGCTGCATCTGGGCCAGACGCTCGGCCTCGCTCATGACGTTGCCCGACGGGCGGGCGACGCCGCCGCCGGTATTGGAGCCCGAGCCGGTGACGCCACCGGATTGCTGAGCCTGATCCGAGCAAGCGGCGACGGCCAGCAGCGCGGTGAGCGCGGTGAAAGTTACAGCGATGCGACGCATGTGCGTGTCCCCTGAAAGAAGTCTATCCAGTCGGCGAATGTCGCCGAAGAACGTGGCGGAAATATGGAACGGCCCCTCCCGAAAGGGAAGGGCCGTTTCGCATTTGCATCAAACTTGGGCTCAGCCCAGGTTCTTGGCGACGAAATCCCAGTTCACCAGCTTGTCCAGGAAGGTCTGGACGAAATCGGGGCGGCGGTTCTGGAAATCCAGGTAATAGGCGTGTTCCCACACGTCCACCGTCAACAGCGCCTTCTGGCCGTGGGCCAGGGGCAGGTCGGCATTGGCGGTCTTGGTGATCTTGAGCGCGCCGTTTTCTTCCACCAGCCAGGCCCAGCCCGAGCCGAACTGGGTCACGGCGGCGTTCTTGAATTCCTCGGCGAACTTTTCGTAGGACCCGAAAGCGGCCTCGATCTTGGCCAGCACGGTGCCGGTCGGCTTGCCGCCGCCGCCCTGCTTCATGCAATTCCAGAAGAAGGTGTGGTTCCACACCTGGGCGGCGTTGTTGAACACGCCCTGCTTGGCCGGCAGATCCTTGGCGGCGATGGCGATGATCTCTTCCAGCGACTTGGCCGCCAGATCGGTGTCCTTCACCAGATTGTTCAGGTTGGTCACATAGGCGTTGTGATGCTTGCCATGGTGGAAGTCCAGCGTCTGGGCCGAGATATGGGGTTCCAGAGCGGTCTTGTCATAGGGAAGCGGGGGAAGCTCGAAAGCCATCATTGCCTCATATGCATAATGTTGAAGGGTAGTTTGGAAGTTGTCTAAACCTGCTGCACAACATAGGGGGGCGCAGGCTGAATGTGAAGTGGCAAAATCCTATCACGATAATCGGAGATCGTCGCGTCCCAAGGCAAGACGGGCGGCGGCAAGGCCGGAAGAAATGGCGGATTCCATGGTGCACGGCCACGGCGACGCGAGCCAGTCGCCGGCCAGGAACACCCCATCCCGGTCGGTGGTCGGGCCGGGGCGGCGGCGGCTGCTCGATGGGGTGTGCCGTAAGGTGGCGCGCTTTTCCTGCACTACCCGATAGGGTGGCAGCGGAAGGTGCAAATCCAGTACGGGGGCGATTTCCCGCCAAAGGATGGCGGCATCGGGCGGAGTTTGCGCCGCCGAGAGAGTCACCGAAGCGACGTCGCCGCGCACGAACAGCCATTGCCCCATACCGCCGATCAACCCCAGCGGATGGGGCAGGGTGTGAGCGTGGGGCAGGCGGAAATGCACATTGGCAATAGTTTCTGTATCGAAATTATCTTGCTCGGGCAGCAAGGTTTCCAGCACCCAAGGCGGCAGGGCCAGGATGACGCGGTCGTTTTTCCCCAAGGAAACCGCCCTTTCAGCAAACGTCAATCGCTGTTGACTGATGCCGGTCAGGCGCTGGCCGAAATGGATACTGGCCCCCAATTCGCCCAGTCGGGCCAAGGCGGGGTCGACCAGGGC
>Ga0209066_10000293_pt1 | contig 74600 bp, 69 predicted proteins | sample All_14_2_FD_187198 | JGI IMG/M metagenome (GOLD analysis project Ga0209066, IMG submission 187198) | Freshwater microbial communities in response to fracking from Pennsylvania, USA - Allegheny Zone_MetaG_DW_15 (SPAdes) (version 2) ...
GTGCAACACGGCCAGCAACATGGCCAGACGGTCGCGCTCCAGGCCCACGCTCAGGCGCCGGGGGCTGGGCCCGCCCGCGTCCACCAAGGCCTGGATCTCGACCAGCAGGGGGCGTGTGCCCTCCAGCGTCACCAGCACGCACGAGCCTGGCACCGGCTCGCTGTGCGTGGACAGAAAGATGGCGCTCGGGTTGGTCACCCCCTTGAGCCCCTTGTCGGTCATCGCGAACACGCCAATCTCGTTGACCGCACCAAAGCGGTTCTTGATGGCGCGCACCAGGCGGAAGCTGCTGTGCGTGTCGCCCTCGAAGTACAGCACCGTGTCCACGATGTGCTCCAGCACGCGCGGGCCGGCAATCGCCCCTTCCTTGGTCACATGGCCCACCAGCACGGTGGTGCAACCGGTGGCCTTGGCGACGCGGGTCAGGTGGGCGGCGCATTCGCGCACCTGCGCCACCGAGCCGGGCGCCGAGGTGAGCTGGTCGGAGTAGATGGTCTGGATCGAGTCGATCACGCAGAAGGAGGGCTTTTCAACCTCCATGGTCGCAATGATGTTCTCCAGCTGGATCTCGGCCTGCACCCGCACCTGCGAGCCATCCAGGCCCAGCCGGTGCGCGCGCATCGCCACCTGGGCGCCGCTTTCTTCACCGGTCACATACAGCACCGGCATCTGGCGCGAGAGGGCGTCCAGCGCCTGCAGCAGCAGGGTGGACTTGCCGATGCCCGGGTCGCCGCCGATCAGCACCACACCGCCGGAGACGATGCCGCCGCCCAGCACCCGGTCCAGCTCTTCCAGGCCGGTGGGCGTGCGTGCCACGTCGGCCGCCTCGATGTGCGAGAGCGTGGTCACCGGTTGCGCCGCGTTCAAGCCGCGCGAGAGCGCCTGCATCCGGTTCTTGCCGGCAGCGGGCTCGGCGCGGGTCTCTTCGAGGGTGTTCCAGGCGTTGCAGTGCGGGCACTTGCCCAGCCACTTGGGGCTGATGCCCCCGCACTCGCTGCAGGTGTAGACGGTTTTCTCTTTGGCCATGCCCCTATTGTCAGGGACGCGTCGATCAGCTGGCTGGGGCTTCGCCAGACTGGATGGCCTTGAAGCGTTGCTCCAGCTCATGGCGCAGCTGGCGGCGCAGCTTGGCGGCCTTGTAGCGGCGCTCCTCTTCCGGCGTGCCGGGGGTCAACGGCGTCACCGGGGTCGGCTTGGCGTGTTCGTCCACGGCCACCATCGTGAAGAAGCAGCTGTTGGCATGGCGCACCACCTGGGTGCGGATGTTCTCGGCGATCACCTTGATGCCGATCTCCATCGACGAGGTGCCGGTGTAGTTCACCGAGGCCAGGAAGGTCACCAGCTCGCCCACATGGATGGGTTGGCGGAAGGTGACCTGGTCGACCGACAGCGTGACCACATACGAGCCCGCATAGCGGCTGGCACAGGCATAGGCCACCTGGTCGAGCAGCTTGAGGACGGTGCCGCCGTGCACATTGCCGGAGAAGTTGGCCATGTCGGGCGTCATGAGCACGGTCATGCGCAGTTGGTGGCGTTGGTGTTCGAGGTCCATAGGGGTTCCGGTTCGGCCCGCACGCTCACAGGGCGGCGGCGCCGAAAGTGGTGAAGCAAGAAAGGTGCGGAGTGCGCGGGGCTCAGCCCTGATGGGGTTGGAGGACTTCCACGGGCACGCGCGGCGACAGGGCGCACATCAACTCGTAGCCGATCGTGCCGCAGTGCTGGGCCACCTCGTCGATCGACAGCAGGCTGCCGTGCGGGCCGCGGCCCCACAGCGTGACCTCGGTGCCCATCTGGGCCTGGGGCACCTGGCTCAGGTCCACGGCCAGCATGTCCATCGACACGCGCCCGATCAGCGGCACCCGCACGCCATCGACCAGCACCGGGGTGCCGGTGGGGGCGTGGCGCGGGTAGCCGTCGGCATAGCCGCAGGCCACCACACCGATGCGCGTCTCGCGGTCGGCTGTGAAGGTGCTGCCGTAGCCCACCGTGTCGCCCGCCTGCAGGTACTGCAGCCCGATGAGCTTGCTGTGCAGCGTCATGGCGGGTTGCAGGCCCCAATGGGTGGCGTCGTGCTCCGGGTAGTCGGGCGAGGCGCCGTAGAGCATCACGCCGGGGCGGATCCAGTCGCCGCGAATGGCTGGATCGTGGGCGTGGCGCAGCGTGGCCGCGCTGTTGCACAGGCTGCGCTCGCCGCTGAGGTCGGCCGTGTGCGTGAGGAAGACCTCGGCCTGCGCCGCGATGCCCTTGGGGCTGTCGGCATCGGAAAAGTGCGTGATGAACGAGACCTCATCGACCTGGGGCAGGGCGCTCAGGCGCAGCCAGGCATTGCGAAAGGCCTGCGGCGTGAAGCCCAGGCGGTTCATGCCGGTGTTCATTTTCAGGAACACACGGTGCGGCCATTCGGTCTTGTGCTGGGCCAGCCAGTTGATCTGCTCGTCGCAGTGCACCACATGCCACAGGCCCAGGCGCGAACACCACTCCAGGTCGCGGGCATCGAACACGCCTTCGATCAGCAGGATGGGGCCTCGCCAGTCGAGCTCGCGCAGGCGCTGCGCTTCGGCAATGTCGAGCAAGGCAAAGCCATCGGCGCCGCGCAGCCCTTCGTAGACGCGCTGCAGGCCATGCCCGTAGGCGTGTGCCTTGACGACCGCCCAGACGCGGGCATCGGGGGCGCATTCGCGGGCTCGCTGCAAGTTGTGGTGAAGGGCGTCGAGATGGATCAGGGCTTGGAGCGGGCGCGGCATGGTCGTGATTTTGCCACTCGGATCTCAACGCCGCAGGCGTCCCCTCTGTTCATGCGTCAGCTTGTCGGGCTCCGGGAGGCAGAATGGGGGGCCGTGCTATAACCGGCGGCCGTTGATGTGACCGGGGCTTCGTGGTGCCAGGACATGTTCGCCGGTCTGGCATGAATCTCACGGAAACGATCTCTCACGACGCTCGCGCATGAAAAAAGGCTTTTTCACCATCATGGCGGCGCAGTTCTTCAGCTCGCTGGCCGACAACGCGCTTTTCGTCGCGGCGGTTGAACTGCTCAGAACCGACGGCTCGCCAGAATGGCAGCGAGCGGCCCTGGTGCCGATGTTTGCGCTCTTTTACGTGATCTTGGCGCCTTTTGTCGGGGCTTTTGCCGACGCGTGGCCCAAGGGCAAGGTCATGTTCATCTCCAACGCCATCAAGGTGGTGGGGTGCCTGATGATGCTGTTCGGCTCGCACCCGCTGATGGCTTACGCGGTGGTTGGCCTGGGCGCGGCGGCGTACTCGCCGGCCAAGTACGGCATCCTCACCGAACTCCTGCCCCCCTCTCAGCTCGTCAAGGCCAATGGCTGGATCGAGGGCCTGACGATCTCCTCCATCATCCTGGGCGTGGTGCTGGGTGGGCAGTTGATGGGGCACACCATCGCGCCCTGGTTGCTGTCGCTTGATCTGCCGTGGGTTGACACGGGCATCAGCACGCCGGCCGAGGCGGCGATTTCGACGCTGATCATCCTCTACGTTATCGCCTCGCTGTTCAACCTGCGCATCCCGCGCACCGACACGCCCTTGCAGCCTTATGCGGTCAACCCGTTGTTTCTGATGCGGGATTTCGTGTCGTGCAACTCCCGTTTGTGGCGTGACAAACTGGGTCAGATCTCGCTGGCGACCACCACGCTGTTCTGGGGGGTGTCGGGCAATTTGCGCTACATCGTGCTGGCCTGGGCGGCGGTGGCCTTGAACTACGACACCACCAAGGCTTCGGCCCTGGTGGGCGTGGTGGCCATCGGCACGGCCGTGGGGGCGGTGTGGGCCTCCGTCAAGATGCGCCTGGACCGGGCCACGCTGGTGATCCCGCTGGGGGTGGCGATGGGCCTGCTGGTGCTGGGCATGAACTTCCTGCGTGACATCACCGTCACCGTGCCGTTCATGATCCTCCTGGGTGGACTGGGGGGCTTCCTGGTGGTGCCGATGAATGCGCTGCTGCAGCACCGGGGGCACAACCTGATGGGCGCCGGGCGCTCGATCGCGGTGCAGAACTTCAACGAGCAGGCCTGCATCCTGGTGCTGGGCCTGATGTACACCGGGCTGACCAGCTCCGGGCTGTCGGCCTACGGGGCGATCACGGCCTTTGGCCTGTTTGTGGCCAGCACCATGTTGCTGATCGGCCTGTGGCACCGCCGCAATGTGCGTCAGCACCCGGACGAGTTGGCGCGCCTGCTGGAGATCGCCCGCAGCGACGGGCATCACCACCATCATTGAATGGCCGCCGTGCCTCCTGGTGCCCAGAGGTGCCGGGGTGCGGACACAAGCCCTTACATCGCTTTACACACGGTTTGTCTGCGGCGCGTGAGGGCGGTGCGTTGAAGTCTCAAAGGAGGAACTTCATGCGTACCTCAATGAAAACGTGGCTGTCGCGTCTGACGGTGATGGCGGGTCTGGGTCTGGCGGCGGTGTCCGCTCAGGCGGGAGACAAGGTCTACTGGGCGGTCAATGTCGACGCGCCGGTGCAGGGGATGGGGCGCGTGAGCACCGCCTTCTCGAACACCCGCGTCGGGGTCCATGCCCACCCAGGCGTGGTGGTGTACGCGCCGCCGCCGGTGGTGGTGCATCACCCCCGTCCGCAGGTGGTGGTGATGCCGGGCTACGGCTATGGCCCAGCCCGTGTCGTGTACGCCCCGCCCACCCGGATGTACCGTCCTGACCGGGCGCGCTGGGATCGCCATGACCGTCACCACGGCCGTCACCATCAACATGAGCATCGCCGCTCCCGAGGTGATGACCGTGACGACGGTCGCGACGGCTGGCATCGCCGCTGATCACGGCGAGGGGCGACGGTCGTTCAGCGTCGGCGGCTGCCGCCCAGCAGTGAGCCCAGCACGCCGCGGATGATTTCGCGGCCCACGCTGGACCCGATGGTGCGGGCGGCCGATTTGGCCACCGTCTCCAGCACCGAGTCCTTGCGGCCGCTGCCTTGCAGCAGGTCGCCCAGCCAGCCACCGCCAGATTCGGCAGGTTGGCTGGCGCTGCCTTTGCTGGCGGTGCCACGCGGCGCGCGCACGGCGTCCTGAGCCTCGTCGCGCAGGCTGCGCTCGTCGGCCTCGCTGGCAGCGGCGGCGGCTCGGCCTTTGAGCTTCTCGTGGGCCGATTCCCGGTCCACCGTCTTCTCGTACACCCCCGCCACCAGCGACTGGGCGATCAGGGCCTGGCGCTGCGCCGGGGTGATCGGACCGATCTGGCTGCCCGGTGGCACCACGTACACGCGCTGGGTCACGCCGGGGCGGCCCTTTTCGTCCAGCAGGCTCACCAGCGCTTCGCCGACGGCCAGCTCGGTGATGGCCGTGGCGATGTCCAGGCCCGGGTTGGCGCGCATCGTGTCGGCAGCCGACTTCACGGCCTTCTGATCGCGCGGGGTGAAGGCGCGCAGCGCGTGCTGCACGCGGTTGCCCAGTTGGCCCAGCACCGTGTCCGGAATGTCCAGCGGGTTCTGGGTCACGAAGTAAACGCCCACGCCCTTGGAGCGCACCAGGCGCACCACCAGTTCGATGCGCTCGACCAGGGCCGTGGGGGCATCTTTGAACAGCAGGTGGGCTTCGTCAAAGAAGAAAACCAGCTTGGGCTTGTCCAGGTCGCCCACCTCGGGCAGGGTCTCGAACAGCTCCGACAGCATCCACAGCAGGAAGGTGGCGTACAGGCGCGGCGAGTGCATCAGCTTGTCGGCCGCCAGGATGTTGACCACGCCCTTGCCATCGACCGTCTGCATGAAGTCGCTGATGTTGAGCATGGGCTCGCCAAAGAACTGGTCGCCGCCTTGCTCTTCAATTTGCAGCAGGCCGCGCTGGATGGCGCCGATGCTCGCCGGGCTGATGTTGCCGTAGCTGGTGGTGAACTGGCTGGCGTTGTCGCCCACATGCTGCAGCATGGCGCGCAGGTCTTTGAGGTCGAGCAGCAGCAGGCCGTTGTCGTCGGCCACCTTGAACACCAGTTGCAGCACGCCCGCCTGGGTCTCGTTCAGATTGAGCATGCGGCCCAGCAGCAGCGGGCCCATGTCCGAGATCGTGGCGCGCACCGGGTGGCCTTGCTCGCCAAAGACGTCCCACAGCGTGGTGGGGCAGGACTGGGGCGACGGGGGCTCGATGCCCCGCTCGGCCAGCACCTTGGCCAGCTTGGGCGACATGCTGCCCACTTGGGAGATGCCGGTCAGGTCACCCTTGATGTCCGCCAGGAAGACGGGCACGCCCAGGTTCGACAAACCCTCGGCCAGGCCTTGCAGCGTGATGGTCTTGCCCGTGCCCGTGGCGCCGGTGATCAGGCCGTGGCGGTTGGTCAGGGCGGGCAGCAGGTGGCACTCGGTGTCGCCATGACGGGCAATCAGGATGGGGTTGGCCATGATGCGGGGACTCCACAACAGTCAAAAAAGTCGGACTTCGGTCGGCCTGACGGTGCGGGCGTGCCCCATGATCCGGGTCAAGGCCGCCGACAGGTAAAATCACAGTATCGCCCAGCTTGCGCTGTGGCTGTTTTCAAGCGCGCGCCGGTGTTTCGCCGGGGCGCCTTCTGTCGTTCACATCGCACATTTTCATCCGGAGCAAGACGCCATGGCCGGCCATTCCAAATGGGCCAATATCCAGCATCGCAAGGGTCGTCAGGACGACAAGCGCGGCAGGATCTGGACCCGCATCACCCGTGAAATCATCGTGGCTGCCCGTGCCGGGGGGGCTGACGTCAACATGAACCCCCGCCTGCGCCTGGCCATCGAGAAGGCCAAGGCGGCCAACATGCCGGCCGACAACATCAAGCGCAACGTGGACAAGGCCACGGGCAACCTCGATGGCGTCACCTACGAAGAAATCCGCTACGAAGGCTACGGCATCGGGGGCGCGGCCATCATCGTTGACTGCATGACCGACAACCGGGTGCGCACCGTGGCCGATGTGCGTCATGCTTTCAGCAAATACGGTGGCAACATGGGCACCGAGGGCTCGGTGGCCTTCCAGTTCCAGCACGTGGGCCAGTTTCTGTTTGCCCCGGGCGTGAGCGAAGACAAGGTCATGGAAGTGGCCCTGGAGGCCGGGGCCGAAGACGTCATCACCCATGAAGACGGCTCCGTGGAAGTGCTGAGCGCGCCGCCCGATTTCGAGGCGGTGAAAGCCGCGCTGGAAGGTGCTGGCTTGCAGGCTGAAATGGCCGAGGTGACGATGCGTGCCGAGAACACCATCGAGTTGTCGGGCGATGATGCGGCCCGCATGCAAAAGTTGCTGGATGTGCTGGAAGACCTGGACGATGTCCAGGAGGTCTATCACAACGCCGAATTGAACTGAGTGAACTGAGAGAGCAAGGTCCCCGTATGAACATCCTCGTCATTGGCTCTGGTGGCCGTGAACACGCCCTGGCCTGGAAGCTGGCTCAGTCGCCCAAGGCGGGCAAGGTCTATGTGGCCCCTGGCAATGGCGGCACGGCGCGCGATGCGCGCCTGGTCAACGTGCCCATCACCGACATCCAGGCGCTGGCCGATTTCGCCCAGGCCAACAAGGTCGTGCTGACGGTGGTTGGCCCTGAGGCCCCGCTGGCCGCCGGTGTCGTGGACGAGTTCCGGGCCCGTGGCCTGCGCATCTTCGGCCCCACGCAAAAGGCCGCGCAGCTGGAAAGCTCCAAGGCTTTTGCCAAGGACTTCATGAAGCGCCATGGCATCCCCACGGCCTTCTACGAAACCTTCACCGACACCGAAGCGGCCCACGCCTTCGTCGACAAGCACGGCGCGCCCATCGTCATCAAGGCCGACGGCCTGGCGGCGGGCAAGGGCGTGGTCGTGGCCATGACCCTGGAAGAAGCGCACCAGGCGGTGGACTGGATGCTGCTGGACAACACGCTGGGCGTGCAGCACAACGCAGGCGGCGCCCGCGTGGTGATCGAGGAGTTCCTGGCCGGTGAAGAGGCCAGCTTCATCGTCATGTCCGACGGCAAGAACGTGTCGGTGCTGGCCACCAGCCAGGACCACAAGCGTCTGCTCGACGGCGACGAAGGCCCCAACACCGGCGGCATGGGCGCCTACTCGCCCGCGCCGGTGGTCACGCCCAATGTGTACGCCAAGGCCATGCAGGAAATCATCCAGCCGACGCTGGCTGGCATGGCCAAGGACGGCGTGCCCTTCACGGGCTTCCTGTACGCCGGCCTGATGATCGACGCGCAGGGCAACCCCAAGACGCTGGAGTTCAACTGCCGCATGGGTGACCCGGAAACCCAGCCGATCATGATGCGCCTCAAGAGCGACCTGATCGACGTGTTCCTGCACGCCACCGACGGCACGCTGGACCAGGTCGAGCTGGAGTGGGACCGCCGTGTGGCCCTGGGAGTGGTGCTGGCCGCGGCCGACTACCCGCTCAACCCGCGCAAGGGCGACGTCATCACCGGCTTGCCAGCCGAGGCCGACGATGCGATGGTCTTCCACGCCGGCACCACCATGGGCGAAGACGGCCAGGTCCGCACCAGCGGCGGCCGCGTGCTGTGCGTGACGGCCTTGGGCGACTCGGCCAAGCTGGCCCAGCAGCGCGCCTACGACTACATGCGCGGCATCCAGTTCGACGGCATGCAGTTCCGCAGCGACATCGGCTGGCGCGCCATCAAGGCCCGCTGAACCGATTCCTGCCCTTCGTTTGCCTGATGCCCTCACGACGCCCATGAGCACGCCCATGAACACCGACGCCGTTCGCACTTACCTGCTCGGCCTGCAGGACCGCATCGTGGCGGCCTTCGAGGCCGAAGATGGCACGCCCTTCGTGCGGGACGCCTGGACGCGTGCGCCCGGTGAGCGTCTGCAGGGCGACGGCTGCTCGCGCCTGGTCGAAGAAGGCAAGGTGCTGGAGCGGGGCGGCTGCAATTTCTCGCACGTGAAGGGGCCGCAGCTGCCGCCCTCGGCCACGCAGCACCGCCCCGAGTTGGCCGGCTGCCCCTTCGAGGCCATGGGTGTGTCCCTGGTGTTCCACCCTCGCAACCCTTACGCGCCCACCGTGCACATGAACGTGCGCATGCTGGCCGCCCACAAGCCCGACGGCACCGTGGTGGCCTGGTTCGGTGGTGGCATGGACCTCACGCCGAGCTACGGCTTTGCCGAAGACGCCGTGCATTTCCATCAGGTGTGCCAGGACGCGCTCGCCCCGTTTGGCGACGACAAGTACCCGCGCTTCAAGACCTGGTGCGACGAGTATTTCTTCCTCAAGCACCGCAACGAGGCGCGCGGCATTGGCGGCATCTTCTTTGACGACTTTTCCGAGTTGGGCTTCGATGGCGGCTTCGCCATGATCCGCTCGGTGGGCGATGCCTTCACCGAGGCCTACCTGCCCATCCTGCAGCGGCGACGCGACACGCCCTATGGCGAGCGCGAGCGTGATTTCCAGGCCTACCGTCGCGGCCGCTATGTCGAGTTCAACCTCGTCTGGGACCGGGGCACCCTGTTCGGCCTGCAATCGGGTGGCCGGACCGAAAGCATCCTGATGTCGATGCCGCCCATCGTGAAGTGGCGCTACGACTGGCACCCCGAGCCGGGCACGCCCGAGGCGGCCCTGTACACCGACTTCCTGCCCGCGCGGGACTGGGTCTGAGCCGTTGACGACCCCTGCGCCTGTTGCGCCTCCACGGGCCCGCCGCATTGGCCTGATGGGCGGGAGTTTCGACCCTGTTCACGTGGCACATGTCGCGCTGGCCGAGACCGCGCTGGCACATCTGCAACTGGACGAGGTGCGCTGGATTCCGGTGGGGCAGGCGTGGCAAAAGCAACGCACCCTGGTCGCGGGCGAGCACCGCATCGCCATGGTGCAGGCCGCGACCGCGCACGAACCCCGTTTCACGGTCGACCCCATCGAGGTGCGGCGGCCCGGCCCGTCGTACACCTTGGACACGGTGCAGGCGCTGCAACAGGCTCAGGGCGTTGACGCGCAATGGTTCCTGATCATGGGTCAGGACCAGTACGCGAACCTGACGACCTGGCGTGACTGGCCGCACTTGCTGGCCCGTGTCACCGTGGCGGTGGCCTGCCGTGGCCACGATCAACCTCAGCCGTCGGCCGAACTGGCTGGCCACCCCCACCGGGTGGTCACCCTGCCTTTGCCGGCGCAACACGTTTCATCTACCGAAATCCGGACACGTCTGGGTCGCGGAGACGATCCTATCTCTCTCGTGCCCGCTCTGGTGTCCTTGCCAGTCGCGCGCTATATTGCCAACCATCAACTTTACGCCCCCGCGCGCACCCCCTGAATGGACATCCGTAAACTGCAACGCGCCATCGTCGATGGCCTGGAAGATGTCAAAGCCCAAGACATCGCCGTGTTCAACACCGAACACCTGTCGCCGCTCTTCGAGCGCGTGATCATCGCGACGGGCTCTTCCAACCGTCAGACCAAGTCGCTGGCCACCAGCGTGCGCACGTCGGTCAAGGATGCCGGTTTCCCGGTGCCCCGCGTCGAAGGTGAAGAAAACGGCGAGTGGATCATCGTCGACTGCGGCGCTGCCGTGGTGCACGTCATGCAACCCGCCATCCGCCAGTACTACCAGCTCGAAGAGATCTGGGGCGACAAGCCCGTGGCGATCAAGACCAAGGCCAAGGCCGGCCTGGTGAAGGCGTCCGAGCCTGAAGACGAGGCACCGGCCAAGCCCAAGAAGGCTGCTGGCAAGACCACGCCGGCGCGCAAGGCCGCCACCACGGCGCCTGCCGCCAAGAAGGCTGCGGCCAAGAAGACGTCAGCTGCCAAGCCTGTGGCGACGAAGAAGGTGGCCTCCAAGAAGGTGGCCGCCACGAAGGTCGCCAGCAAGACCACGACCCGCAGCGCATCTACCAGCAAGGCTGCATCGGCCAAGCCCGTGGCCGCCAAAAAGGTTGCCAGCAAGACCGGGGCCGTGAAGAAAGTGGCCACCAAGACGGCAGCCAACGTGAAGAAGATGGTCATCAACGCGCCTGAGAAGAAGACGCCGGCCCGCAAGGTCGCCGTCAAGAAGGTCGCAGCCAAGAAAGCGGCCGTCAAGACGGTGGCCGTGAAGAAGGTTGCCGCCAAGAAGGTCGCGGCCAAGAAGGCGCCTGCCAAGAAGACGGCACGCTGATGAAGCTGACGGTGGTCACCATTGGCCACCGCCTGCCTGACTGGGCCAACGAAGCGTGCGAGGACTACCTCAAGCGCTTCCCGCCCGACTGGAAGGTGGAGGTCAAGGCCCTCAAGGCCGAACCCCGCGAGGGCAAGCCCGTGGCCGTCATCATGCAGGCCGAAGCGGCCCGCATGGAAGCGGCCATTGACCGGGGCGTGCGTCGTGTCATCCTTGATGAACGCGGCTCGCGCCTGACCAGCGTGCAGCTGGCCGAGCGCACCGAAGCGTGGCTGCACGATGGCCGCGATGTGGCGCTCATCATTGGCGGTGCCGATGGCATCGATCCGGCTTTCAAGCAAACGGCCGACGAGGCCATTCGCCTGTCGGACATGACCTTGCCGCATGCCCTGGCACGCGTGCTGCTGCTTGAGCAGCTCTACCGAGCCTGGTCTTTGCGCAACAACCATCCCTATCACCGTGCCTGAGATGCCTGCCCACGCCACGCTCCCCTGGCTCTACCTGGCCTCGCAAAGTCCGCGTCGACGTCAGCTGCTGGACCAGCTGGGGGTGAGCCATCACCTGCTCCTGCCCGATGCGCACGAAGACGCCGAGGCGCTGGAGGCCGAGCGCGTCGGCGAGTCGCCCGAAGACTATGTGCAGCGTGTGACCTTCGCCAAGTGGGAAGCCGCGTGCGCGCGCCTGGTGCGCCGCCGTGCTGCGGTGGGCCACGACTGGGCCGAGGCGCCCATTCTGTGTGCCGACACCACGGTGGCCCTGGGCGATCAGATCCTGGCCAAGCCGGTGGACGACGCCGATGCGGCGCGCATGCTGAGCCTGCTGTCGGGCCGCACGCACCGCGTGTTGACGGCGGTGGTGGTGCACGGGCAACTGCGTCTGAGCACCTCGCATGTGACGTGGCGCACGCTGGATGCCGACGAGATCCGCCGCTACGTGGCCAGCGGCGAGCCCATGGGCAAGGCCGGGGCCTATGCCATCCAGGGCCGCTCCGGTGCCTGGACGCAGCACATCGACGGCAGTTACAGTGGCATCATGGGTCTGCCGCTCTTCGAGACGGCCGAGTTGCTCAAGCCGCTGGGTTGGGCGTTCTAGTCCTTTTGCGCTGACGGGAGAGTCATGGTCATGCCAGTGTCTCTTGCCACATCGTCACCCCCTCGACGTGTGTTGCTGGCCGGCGCCACGGGCCTGGTGGGGCGCGCCTTACTGCACCAGTTGCTGGCCGATCCCATGGTGGGCGAGGTCAGGGCCCTCACGCGGCGCGCGCTGTCGCGCAGTGAGCTGCTCGGGCGCGGGGGCCATCCGCCCGGTGACGAGCGCCTGCAGGTGTGCGAGATTGATTTCGAGCGCCTTGATCGACACACGGAGCTGTTCGAGGTCGACTGGGTGTGCTGTGCCATGGGCACCACCCTCCGCAAGGCCGGCTCGCGCGCGGCCTTCCGTCAGGTCGATTTCGATTACCCCTTTCAGATGGCCCAGTTGGCCCGTGCGCACGGTGCACGCCAGCTCTTGCTGGTCAGCGCCATGGGGGCCGACGCCGACTCCCGCGTTTTCTACAACCGCGTCAAGGGCGAGCTGGAAGAAGCCCTGTCCGAGCTGGACTACGAGAGCGTGTGCGTGGCGCAGCCTTCGCTGCTGGCCGGTGAGCGCGGTGAGTTCCGCCTGGCCGAGCGCCTGGGCCTGGCCCTGGGTTTCCTGATGCCCGAGCGCTTCAAGCCGGTGCAGGCCGCTCAGGTGGCGGCCGGCTTGTTGGCCGTGGCGCGTGACGAACGGCCCGGCTGGCATGTGCTGAGCAACACCCTGTTGCGTGGCATGCGGTAAATTGCCGTCCATGCCCCATTCACAAGACATCCTCATCAACTGGACGCCCCAGGAAACCCGCGTGGCCATCATCGAGAGCGGGGCCGTGCAGGAATTGCACGTCGAGCGCACGCTGGAGCGTGGCCTGGTCGGCAACGTTTACACCGGCAAGGTCGTGCGCGTGCTGCCCGGCATGCAGTCGGCCTTCATCGACATCGGGCTGGAGCGGGCGGCCTTCCTGCACGTGGCCGACCTGCACCGCGAAGACGGTGCCGCCCGCGTGCACCCGCGCTCGGCCGAGGTGCAGGTGCCCATCGAAAAGCGCGTGCACGAAGGCCAGACCCTGATGGTCCAGGTCATCAAGGACCCCATTGGCAGCAAGGGCGCGCGCCTGTCCACCCAGATCAGCGTGGCCGGTCGCCTGCTGGTGTTCCTGCCGCAGGACGACCACCTGGGCATCTCACAGAAAATCGGCTCGCCTGAGCTGCGCGATCAGTTGCGCGAGCGCATGCTGCGCCTGTTGGGCGAGGCCGACAGCCGTGAGGGCCGCACCCGCTCGGGCGGCTTCATCCTGCGCACCAATGCCGAAGACGCCAGCGACGACGAGCTGGCGGTGGACATCGCCTACCTGCGCAAGACCTGGGCGACGATCCGCGAACACGGCATGAAAGCCCCGCCGGGCACCTTGCTGTACCAGGAGCTGAACCTGGCCCAGCGCGTGCTGCGCGACCTCGTCAACGAGCAGGTGCAAAGCATCCGCATCGACTCGCTGATCCAGTTCGATGCGCTCAAGTGTTTCGGCGAGGAATTCACCCCCACCTCGGTCGAAAAGCTGCAGCACTACAAGGGCGAGCGCCCCATCTTCGACCTGTACAACATCGACACCGAGATCGAACGGGCGCTGGCGCGGCGCGTGGAGCTCAAGTCGGGCGGCTACCTCATCATCGACCAGACCGAGGCGCTGACCACGGTCGACGTCAACACGGGCGGCTATGTGGGCGCCCGCAACTTTGACGAAACCATCTTCAAGACCAATCTGGAGGCGGCGCAGGCCATTGCGCGCCAGCTGCGCTTGCGCAACCTGGGCGGCATCATCATCGTCGACTTCATCGATATGCTGCGCGAAGACCACCGCGAGAACGTGCTGGCCGAGTTCCGCAAGCAACTGAGCCGCGACCGCACCAAGCTCACCGTGAGCGGCTTCTCGCCGCTGGGCCTGGTCGAGATGACACGCAAGCGCACGCGTGAGTCGTTGGCGCACATGCTGTGTGAGCCGTGCCCCACCTGCGAGGGCCGGGGCCAGGTCAAGACCGCGCGCACCGTCTGCTACAACATCCTGCGCGAGATCCTGCGCGAGGCGCGGCAGTTCAGCCCCAAGGAGTTCCGCGTGGTGGCCAGCGCGGCGGTGGTCGAGATGCTGCTGGACGAGGAAAGCCAGCATCTGGCGGGTTTGAGCGACTTCATCGGCAAGCCTGTTTCGCTGCAGACCGAGCCGTCCATGTCCCCAGAACAGTATGACATTGTGTTGCTGTGAGGGAACTTCGCCCCGGTACGCGGCACAATGGACCTGTGTTTTCATCACTGTCAGGTAACCGACCCATGACGCAATCCCCCTCGCGCCGCGCTGCAGCCCTGCGCATCTTGGGTGGTGTGGCGCTGCTTGCAGGCGGTGCGCTGTGGCCGTGGCAAGCGGCCCAGGCCCAGTTCCGTGTCGAGATCGCCGGGGTGGGGGCCACCCAGATCCCCATCGCCATCGGCACTTTCCGGGACGAAGCCCGGGTGCCCCAGCCCGTCTCGCGCATCATCAAGGCCGACCTGGAGCGCAGCGGCCTGTTCCGCATCCTCGATGCCTCGGCCGACCGCCTGGACGACAGCAGTCGCCCGCCACTGCCGGATTGGCGCGGCAAAGGCGCGGATGCCTTGCTGGCCGGTTCGGCCACGCCCCTGGTCGATGGCCGCTTTGACGTGCGCTACCAACTGTGGGACGTGCTCAAGGGGCAGGGCAGCGGCATTGTCAGCATGGTGGTGCCCGCAGCCGATCTGCGCCAGGCGGCTCACCGCATTGCCGATGACATCTACCAGCGCCTGACGGGCGACATGGGCGTGTTCTCGACCCGCATCGCTTATGTGAGCAAGGCCGGGGCACGGCACACCCTGGTGGTGGCCGATGCCGACGGCGAGGGCGCGCAGGCCCCCTTGACGATCTCCCAGCCCATCATCTCCCCCGCCTGGTCGCCCGATGGCCAGCGCCTGGCCTACGTCTCCTTCGAAGGGGGCAAGCCGGTGGTGGTGGTGCAGGACGTGAGCACGGGACGGCGCCGCGTCGTCGCCGGCTTCAAGGGCTCGAACAGCGCGCCCGCGTGGTCGCCGGATGGCCGGCAGTTGGCCGTCACCCTCAGCCGTGACGGCGGTTCGCAGCTCTACCTGATCGGGGCCGATGGCCAAGGCCTGCAGCGCGTCACGCAGAGCGCCTCCATCGACACCGAGGCCGCCTGGTCGCCCGATGGCCGCACGCTGTATTTCGTCAGCGACCGTGGCGGTGCGCCGCAGATTTACACCGTGCCCGCCTCGGGCGGTCAGCCGCGTCGCGTCACCTTCCAGGGCAGCTATAACATCAGCCCGGCCATCAGCCCCGATGGTCGCTACATGGCCTACATCAGCCAGGTGGACGCCGGCTACCGCCTGCACCTGATGGAGCTGGCCACCGGCAAGGTCACGCCGCTGACCGACACCCGCGACGATGAAAGCCCGAGCTTTGCCCCCAACAGCAAACTCATCATCTATGCCACCCGCGCCCAAGGGCGCGACGTGCTGATGACCACGTCGCTCGACGGCCGCATCAAGGCGCGTCTGGCCACCACCCAGGCCGACGTGCGCGAGCCGGTCTGGGGTCCGCATGTACAGCCCCCGCGCCGCTGAGCCTGTCCGCCTTTGCCCCTGTCTTCCTGATCACTCTCACTGGAGATCCACCATGAACTTCTCTCGCACCCTGTTCGTTTCGGCCGTGAGCGCCGCTGTCCTGACCCTGGCTGGCTGCGGTTCGTCCGTCAAGCTCGACGACCAGGCCGGTTCGGGCGCCGCCCCGATCACCTCGGCCACACCTGGCGCCGACGCCAATGCTGCGTCCTCGAGCAACGTCGCTTCGGTCGTGGTGCCTGACCAGAACGCCGCAGCTGATGCCAGCGGCCTGACCCGCGTCATCTACTTTGACTTCGACAGCTTCGTCGTCAAGTCCGAGTTCGCCGGCGCCATTGATGGTCACGCCAAGCGCCTGAACGCCGCCAAGGCCAAGAAGGTCATCATCGAAGGTCATACCGACGAGCGCGGTGGCCGTGAGTACAACCTGGCCCTGGGTCAAAAGCGTGCCGAAGCCGTGCAGAAGTCGCTGACGCTGCTGGGTGTGTCGGGCGAGCAGATCGAGGCCGTGAGCTTCGGTGAAGAGCGCGCCGCCGCCCAGGGTTCGGGTGAGGCCGTCTGGGCCCAGAACCGCCGCGCCGAAATCAAGGACCGTTGATTGCGCCTGGCGCCCGTTTTGCCCGTTTCTTGAGGACAGCTCATGCCTGATGTTCAGCCTTTCCTGGGGCGCTTGCGTCCCTGGGTGTTCGTGATGACCGCGGCCCTCGGGTCGTTCAGTGCCCATGCGGCCCTGTTCGGTGATGACGAAGCCCGCCGCGCCATCCTGGAGCTGCGTCAACAACGGACGCTGGACAAGGAGGCGCACGCCGCCTTGTCCGCCCAGGTGGACCAGCTCAAGCGTGGCCTGTTGGAGATGAATGGGCAGGTCGAGCAGTTGCGTGCCGACCTGGCCCGCCAACGCGGGCAGGAAGAGCTGCTGCTGCGGGATGTGGCCGAGTTGCAGCGCCGCCTGAAGGACGCGCAGACCGCTCAGGAAGAGCGGCTGCGCCAGCTGGAGCCGCAAACGGTCGCCGTGGACGGCAAGACGTTCAAGGCGCAGTCTGAAGAGAAGCGCTTGTTCGAGGAGGCCCTGGCCCACCTGCGGGCGGCTGACTTTGCCACGGGCGCAGCGGGCTTGAACAAGCTGCTGCAGAACCATCCGCAAACCGGCTACCGGGAGTCGGCCTGGTACTGGCTGGGCAACGCGCACTACGGACTGCGGGCCTACAAGCCCGCCATCCAGTCGTTCAAGAAGCTGGCCGATCAGGCCCCGGACCACGCCCGTACCCCCGAAGCCCTGCTGTCCATCGGCAACTGCCACCTGGAGCTCAAGGACAACACCAGCGCCCGCAAGGTGCTGGAGCAGCTGATCAAGCAGTATCCGCAGACCGAAGCGGCCCAGGCGGCTCGCGACCGTCTGCTGACCATGCCCAAGGGCAAGTGACGCAAGCGACGTGACCGTGCTGATTCCGGATGCCGAACTGCTGGCCAAGGCCAGCGAGCCTGACGCCGAGCGTCGCTTTGGTGGTCTGCGCCGCCTGCACGGGGTGAGCGCCTATGAAGCCCTGCGCGCGGCCCGTGTGGCCGTGGTGGGCGTGGGTGGCGTGGGCTCGTGGACGGCCGAGGCGCTGGCGCGCAGTGGCGTGGCCCGCCTCGTCCTGATTGACCTCGACAACATCGCCGAGTCCAACATCAACCGGCAGGTGCACGCTTTGGAAAGCACGCTGGGTCAGGCTAAGGTGGTGGCGCTCAAGGAGCGCATTGCCCAGATCCACCCCGAGTGTGTGGTCGAGGCCATCGAAGAGTTCGTGGACGAAGCCAATGTGGCCGAGTTGCTGAAGGCGCAGGACCTGGACGGGGTCATCGACTGCTGTGACCAGGTGCGCGCCAAGGCTGCGTTGGCCGCCTGGGGCGTGGCCCACGGCAAGCCGGTGGTGAGCGTGGGCGCGGCCGGGGGCAAGACCCGGCCCCAATTGGTGGAAGTGGCCGACTTGTCGGAGGTGACGCACGACCCGCTGCTGGCCTCGCTGCGCCAGCGCTGGCGTCAGCGCCATGGCGGCGCGCGCCGGGGCAAGATGGGGCTGAGCTGCGTCTTCTCACGCGAAGCCGTGCTGCCGCCGCAAGACAGCTGCGAGGTGGGGCAGGGCGGCGATGGTTCGCTCAACTGCGCGGGCTACGGCTCCAGCGTCACCGTGACGGCGACCTTTGGCATGGTGGCTGCGGCGCAACTGATCGAACAGTTGTTGTCGCGCGCCCGCAAATGACGCGCTGAAAACACGCTATACTTGTCGGCTCGGCGGGGGTCGGTAGCTCAGTCGGTAGAGCAGCGGACTTTTAATCCGTTGGTCGAGGGTTCGAGTCCCTCCCGACCCACCAATGAATCTCTGAGTTTGACAATGACTCAGGCAGCATGGCCACCCTTGAGGTGGCTTTTTGCTTTTCAGGCCTTTGCGTGGGTCATACTGACGACGTATATACTTCCTCACTACCTATCGTGTGAGGTTGCGTCATGTCCAAAGAAGCCGTTTTCACCATGAAGCTGGAGCCAGAGTTGCGTGCCGAGTTCATGGCCGAAGCCGAGGCTGCACACCGACCCGCCTCGCAGATCCTGCGTGACTTGATGCGCGAGTTCGTGCAGCGCCAACGTGAGGCCCGCGAGCATGAGGAGTTCATGCGCACCAAGGTTGCAGAGGCTCGTGACCAGATCCGTGATGGGGCCTATGCCAGTGCTGAGGAGGTGGAAGCCCGGTTCGCCGCACGACGCGCACAGCTGTTGGGCAAAGCAGGTAGCGATGGCGTATGAGGGTCTTTTGGGCCTCAGGTGCCGAACAAGACCGCGCCGACATCATTGATCACATCAGCGACGACAACCCACTCGCGGCCATCCGGATGGATGAGCTGTTTGCCGAAGCAGCGGGTCGATTGGCTGATCACCCACACCTTGGAAGAGTGGGTCAGATTGCAGGCACGCGCGAGCTGATTCCGCACGAAAGCTACAGGCTGGTGTACGAAGTACAGGGCGATGCCATCTGGATTCTGGCGTTGGTGCACACCGCACGACTGTGGCCCAGACGTCTGCCATGACGGCTTGAGCGCACATCGGATGTTCATCTTCTCGAAGCTGCTGTCGGCCATCACCCAGCCGATGTTCTGGTTGGCGCTGTGGTGGGGTCTGGCCCTGCTGGTGTTGATGCGCTGGCGCCGGCCGGCCCTGGTCATGCTTTGGGGTGGGCTGATGGTGTTGGGCTTGCTGGGCTTTCAGGCCATACCCGACGCCTTGCTGCGTCCGCTGGAAAATCGCTATCCGACGCCAACGCCCGACTCCCTTGACCGCCATGTCGGCGTGATCGTGTTGGGTGGAGCTGTAGGCCACCCCGACAGCTACGAAGCCCATGGCCAGGTGCCCCTGGGGGACTCTGCCGAGCGGATGACGGCGCCAGTGGGCTTGCTGCGTCAGCACCCGAAACTCCAGCTCGTGTTTTCCGGCGGAGAGGGGCGACTGCTGACAACCGGGGTCACGGAGGCGGCCTTGGCGCGGGCTTTCTACCTGGAGCAAGGCGTGGACATGAGCCGTGTTCAGCTTGAAGGCGGATCCCGCACGACCCGAGAAAATGCCTGGCAGGTGGCCAAGCTGTTGGGGAATCGCTGCCGGGAGCCTTGGCTGCTGGTGACCTCGGCCTGGCACATGCCACGCGCGATGAGCGAGTTCGAGGCCGTGGGCTGCAACGTCACCCCGTACCCCGTGGATTTTCGGACTGGGGACTCAACGTCCTGGACTGAATACTCACTGGCTCAAAGCTTGCTGCGGTGGCAGACGGTGCTGCACGAGTGGCTGGGCCTGGCGATGTACGGGCTGACTCGCTGACAGGTCTGGCCTCACCCCGACGCCCGCGTACACGCCTCACAAATGCAACTCACGCCCTGTTGCGCCTCGGGCACGCGCGCCAGCAGGTCGGGGCTGAACGTCAGGTTGGCGCACCAGCAGGGCCCGTCCGTCGGGCTGCCTGTGGCTTGTGCGCAGGCATTGGCTTGGCCACACAGCGGGCACAGGCCCGGACAGGGGCTGGAGGAGGAGGCGCAGGTCGACATGCCGCAAGCCTAAGCCATTTGGCCCGAGCCAGTACCGCCAAGCGTGCGGATGTGCGCAATGCGCCCCACCCCTACCTTCTTTCGTGCCAGAGAACAGCGCTTAAACTCTCATGCATCCGGGCTGGGCGATGCCCCTCGTTCGCGCTGCCGTCGCCCCTGTTTGAGTCGTGATGATTGACAACGAAGAAGCTCGCTCACTGATCAGTCGACCGTCTGCCGCGCTGGCCACCGCAGACGGCGCGGCGCGTGGCATCCTGATGCGCATGACCTCAGGGGTGCTGGCCGTGGCGCGCGCGCAGCAGGCCCTGAGCGAGCAGCCCACCCATCAGGTCGGTGAATACCAGTTGCGCGAGGCCGATCACCGGCAGGTGCTGATGTGGGCGCAGGCCCTGGCCCTGTCACCTGAAGAGGTCTTGCAGCGCCTGGCCCAGGCCCGCATCGACAACGCCCACGGCGAAACCCTCTCATTCGCCATCGACAACGGCGCGTTGACCAGCTTGGTATGGGACTTCGATGCCTTGCCCCTTGCCCAGTTCGAGTGGGTGGACGGCTTGCAGATCCGCCGTCTGGGTTTCAAGCAGGCCAGCACGCCTTCGCCACGGACACTGGCCCTTCGCCTGCCGCGGCTCGATTTTCTGTGGTGCAACCGGGTGGGCTTGACCGAGTTGCAGTTGCAGACCGCCCCCGCATTGACGCGCCTGTTTTGCGCCTACAACGAGCTCACCGTGCTGGATGTGCGTGCCGCCCCCGGGCTGACGACGCTGGCGTGCGACAACAACCAGTTGCGCACCCTGAACTTGAGCGGCGTGTCGGCCCTGACGACGCTGTGGTGCCAGGAAAACCAGTTGACCGAGCTGGACCTGGCCGAGGTGTCGCAGCTGAATTTGCTGGTGTGCGACTACAACCGCCTCCATGCCCTGCAACTGCCGGAGGCCTCGGCACTGACCGAGTTGTGGTGTCGCGGCAATCAGCTCACGCGACTGCCGCTGGCGTCCATGCCCGGGCTGCGGGTGCTCAACTGCAACCACAACCACCTGCGCGAGCTGGATCTGGCCGCCACGCCACGCCTGGCCGAGCTCTGGTGCCGTCACAACCTGCTGACCCAGCTTGATCTGGCGGCCGTGCCCGCGCTGGGGTCACTGGCCTGCGACCATAACCAGTTGACCCGGCTGGATCTGGCCGCCGTGCCGCAGCTGAGCATGCTCAGTTGCAATCACAACGACCTGTCACAGCTGGACCTGGCTGCCGTGCCGCAGTTGCGCGAGCTGTGGTGCCGGGAGAACCAGCTCACCCTGCTGGCGCTGTGGGCCGTGCCGCAGCTGAGTTTGCTGGATTGCAGCAGCAACCGGCTGACCACGCTGGCGGCGGTTGCCGTGCCGGCCCTGACCAAGCTCTGGTGTGCCGACAACCAGATCACCCGCCTGGATGTGTCGGCTTTGCCGGCCTTGAGCCTGCTGGTGTGCGACAACAACCAGCTCGCCGCGCTGAAGCTGGGCAATCTGCCCGGTCTCAAGGAGCTGTGGTGTCGCCACAATCAGCTGACGCAGCTCGACCTGTCGCGGGTGCCGGGGCTCACGGCCCTGGCCTGTGATCACAACGCCTTGCCCGCGCTCGATCTGTCGGGCGTGCCGGCGCTGAGCCTGCTGGGCTGTGCGCACAACCGGCTGCGCCAGCTGGCGCTGACCGGGGTGCCCCGCCTGTCCAAACTGTGGTGCCGGGCGAACCAGTTGATGGCCTTGAACCTGCCGGCCGTGCCGCAACTGAGCTTGCTCGACTGCGGCGGCAACCGCCTGACGCTGCTGGACATCCGCACCCTGTCGCAGTTGAGCGTGTTCGCGGCCGACCCCACCGTGGGCTTGCTGGGCACGCCGCCCGGCAAGCGACGTTGAAGGCGAGGCATGGACGACCGCGACTGGGTGCTGATTGACGTCGAGACGGCCGGCTTGAGCTCGCCCGTGGTGGTGGAGCTGGCCGCGCAGCGCATGCGGGGCTGGACACCACAAGGGCCGGCCTGGCGTCGTCTGCTCAACCACGGCCCGGACATGAATCAGGAGAGCTCGCGCGTGCACGGGCTCAGCCGCGCCCTCATCGAGCGCGATGGCGAAGCGCCGGCGCAGGTCTACCGCGAGTGGGCCGACTACATCGACGGACTGCCCCTGGTGGCGTTCGACCTGCCGCAGGCCCTGCACCGCGCCTTGCAGCCCGAGTGGGTGAGGCTGGGCATCGCGCCCATCGGCACCGAAGGTTTTTGTGCGCTGCGCCTGGCGCAACGCCTGCTCGATCCGGTGCCCGTGGTCAGCGGCAAATTGCAGACGCTGAGGCAGTACTACCGCTTGCCCGAGCGTACCCCCGCATCGGCCCTGGGCGAGGTCGAAACCGGCGTGGACCTGCTGGTCACGGTGCTGCAGCCGCTGGCGTTGCGCCGTGGGCTGCACACCTGGCAAGCCGTATGTGAGCACGCGCAGGCTCCCTGGTACCCTTCGCGCCTGGCGTTTGGCGAGTTCAAGGGCCGCCATTTCCGCGAGGCCTTGAGCGATCCGGCCCTGCGAGCCTGGCTGGACTGGTTGGCGGGCTCGTCCAGCCCGCGTTCGGCCAGCATGGGGCGCTGGTACTTGGACCAACTGGCCGAGCCGGCTCCCGAGGTGGACGAGGCGCTGGCGCAGGTGGAGACACCGGCCGGTCGGGGCGCACAGGGTGAGCCTGTCGCGGCCGATCCGGCTCAGGCGGGCGTGCTGGTGTTCGTCAAGCCCGAGGTGGAAGAGCTCAAGGCCCTGATTGCGTCGGCGCGGGTGCGCCTGGCCGATCTGGAGGCGCGCTACACCCAGGAGCGCCACGATGTCGACGTCACGCAGGCGCGCTTGTTCGGTCTGCTGCGCCCGCATTACCAGCAGCGCGATCGTCTGCGCCTGCTGGTGAGCTATCGCCGCCAGTACCTCGACGCCCTGGTGTACGACGGAGAGGAAGCCGCCGAGGCCGTGGCCCAGCAGTGCAACGAGGCCTGGCAGCAGTCGGATGCCGAGTACGAGCAGGTGGCGTTCGAGGCCGCCGAGCAGAAGGCCTTGCCCGAAGACGAGGCCCGCGAGCTCAAGAGCCTGTGGCGCAAGCTGGTTCGGCTGTTCCATCCGGACCGCTTTGCGCACGATGCGGCCAAGCTGGCCATCTTTCAGCAACTGACCAGCGAGATCAACCGGGCGCGCGACAGCGGCGATGTGCAGCGCTTGCGCGAGATCGCGCAGGACCCCAATGCCTTCCTGCTCAAGCAGGGGTGGGGGCACCTGGACTTCACCGATTCGATCGAGGCTGCGAGTCTGCGCAAGCTGTTCGAGACCTTGCAGTTGCAGATCGTGCTGATGCTGGACGCCCTCAACGAGTTGCGACGCGATGCCCGCTATGAGTTGCACCAGCTCAGTCAGGAGCGAGAGGGCTACCTGCAAGAGGTCGCACGCACCCACGTACAGGCGCTGGACGAGGAGATGGCGGCGCTGGCCCTCGAGTCAGGGGCGCTGAGCGAAGAGATCGAGATGTTGACGGGACGCCCGGCGCCCGGCCAGTTGTTGTGAAGCGGAGACGGTGAGAGAGGGGCGATTTTGTGTGTATACTTTCGGTCTTCGTTGGACAGCGTCAGCGCTGATCTCAGGATCAACCCAGACAATGCCGATGAAAAGTTTGAAAGAGACTTGAATGTTTGCAGAAGTTCTGTATATAATTCAAGTCTTCGCTAGATAACCACTTCTAGCGATCTTCGCAAGAAGATAACAGGTGCGGGCTCTTAGCTCAGTTGGTAGAGCAGCGGACTCTTAATCCGTTGGTCGAGTGTTCGAGTCACTCAGGGCCCACCAAATTTTCAAAAGGTCTGAATCGCAAGATTCAGGCCTTTTTGTTTTGCGCGTTCCGTTTGTGCAGGGCGGCTGTACAGCGGGACCCGGTTTCTGCGGCGCGCTCAGCGCGTGAGCCGGGCTTGAGGTAGGGTTGATGTTTTGCACCCTTTGCCTTTCACGATGTCTGCATCCTCTCTTCTGAACGCCCGCTATGGCCAGCAGGCACCCTGCGTGCCCGAGGCCTGGTCCCCCCTGATCGATCAACTGTTGACGCACCGTTCCGTGCGTCACCACCTGCCCGACCCGGTGAGCGATGCGCAGCTGACCGCCATCGTGGCCGCCGCTCAGTCGGCGGCGTCCTCGTCCAACCTGCAGCCCTGGAGCGTGATCGCGGTGCGTGATCCGCACACGCGCGCTCGCCTGGCCGAGCTGGCCGGCGATCAGGCGCATGTGCAGCAAGCCCCGCTGGTGCTGGTGTGGCTGGCCGACCTGGCGCGCCTGGAGTCGGTGGGCCAGGCCGAGGGCCTGGGTCATGCGGCGCTCGATTATCTGGAGATGGCGCTGGTGGGCGTGATCGACACCGCCCTGGCGGCGCAGAACGCCATGGCGGCGGCCGAGTCGCTGGGCCTGTCGGGCTGCTACATCGGCGGCATGCGCAACCACCCTGAAGCGGTGGCCCAATTGTTGGGCCTGCCGCCGCGGGTGTTCGCGGTCTTTGGCATGACGCTGGGCAAGGAAGACCCCGCGCAGCAGGCGTCGGTCAAGCCACGTCTGCCGCAGCCTGCCGTGCTGCACCACGAACGCTATCGCCCGGTGGCCGAGCAGCAGGCCGACGTGGCCACGTACAACGAGGCCATGGCCGCGTTTTATGCACAGCAGCAGATGAAGGTGCGAGGCACCTGGGCGGTGCATTCTGGCAAGCGGGTGGCCACGCCGGAGGCCCTGACGGGCCGTGATCGGCTCAAGGAAGCGTTACAGGCACTGGGCTTTCCCTTGAAATAGGCATGTTTGCGACGCATGCGCGTCAACACCAGTGTTCATCGGCCTTTGCGCAAGGCACAATCGAGCTGCCCGACATTTGCGGGTGCTTCCAGAACATCATTCATGAACAAGACTGATCTCATCCAGCGCCTTGCTGACCAGCACCAACTGTCCAAGGCTGAGGCTGGCCGCATCCTCGACACGCTGCTCGACACCGTGGTGACGGCTGTCAAAAAGGGCGACGCCGTGACCATTCCCGGTTTCGGTTCGTTCAAGCAACACGCGCGTGCCGCCCGCAATGGCGTGAACCCCAGCACCGGCGACAAGATCAAGATCCCCGCCGCCAAGCTGCCCAAGTTCACCCCCGGTGCCACCTTCAAGGCTGCGGTCGATCCGAAGGCTGCCGCACGCAAGGCTGCCAAGGCTCCGGCTGCGCCGGCCAAGAAGGCTGCGAAGCCTGCCGCCAAGAAGGCCGCTGCCAAGAAGAAGTGATCGCTGCGCAGACTCCGCGTGGGTCTCGCTGCAAAAAAACCGGTGTCGCTCGCAAGGGCTGCACCGGTTTTGTTTTGTGGCGTCTGCAGTCTCAGCCGGGCATCACAGGAAGCGTTCAAGCAGCAGGCGTGAGGCCTTGTCCAGGCGGGCGCGGTCCGCGATGGCGAAGTTCAAACCTTGCGCGCTGTGGATCAGCAGGCGCCCGTCGCCCAGGCGGCGGATGTCGTCCTCCGACTTGAGCACGAAGGTGGCGCGCCCACGGTCGGTGTCGACGGTCCAGGTGCTGGGCGTCGAGAAACTGGAGACGCTGACCAGCGCGGCGATCTGCGGCGTGAACTCGCGCACCGCCAGCTCTGCCTCCAGCAGGCTGCGGAACTTCTCGGGCAGGGTGCTGACGCGATCGACCCAGGCCACTTCGTGGCCCTCGGCGCTCATCAGCGACAGGCCTTCGTCGGGGGCGCTCAAGGGGTAGGCGCGCACGGGCACGATGCCGGTGTGCGTGCGGCCATCGTCCAGCGTCAGGGTCAGCTGGCCCAGGTCGTTGCGGGTGAGGTGGCGCATCGGGGTGCTCATGGCGTCTCAGGCCTTGTCGGCAGGTTCGTCATTGATCAGGGCTTCTTGCTCGGCCTTGCGGGCCTGCGCTTGGTAGAGGCGCCAGTACGCGCCCTCGCGGGCCATCAGCTCGTCGTGTGGGCCCACTTCCACGATGCGGCCTTTGTCCATCACCACCAGGCGGTCTGCCTTGCGCAGCGTGGACAGGCGGTGGGCAATCGCAATGGTGGTGCGGCCCTGGACCAGGTTGTCCAGCGCCTTCTGGATTTCCTTCTCGGTTTCGGTGTCCACGGCCGAGGTGGCCTCGTCCATGATCAGGATGCGCGGGTTGATCAGCAGCGCACGGGCAATGCTGATGCGCTGGCGCTCGCCACCGGACAGGCCTTGGCCACGTTCGCCCACCAGCGAGTCGTAGCCTTGCGGCAGACGCAGGATGAACTCGTGGGCATGGGCGGCGCGGGCGGCGGCGATGATCTCTTCGCGGGTGGCGTCGGGTTTGCCGTAGGCGATGTTTTCGGCGATGGTGCCAAAGAACAGGAAGGGCTCTTGCAGCACCAGGCCGATGTGGCGGCGGTAGTCGGCCACGGCAATGCGGCGCACGTCCACGCCATCGACGCGGATGCCACCCTCGGTGACGTCGTAGAAGCGGCAGATCAGGTTGACCAGGGTGCTCTTGCCCGAGCCGCTGTGGCCCACCAGGCCGATCATCTCGCCGGGCCGGATGTCCAGGCTCACGTCGCGGATGACGGCACGGCTACCGTAGCGAAAGCCAATGCGGTCCAGCTCCAGACGGCCTTGCAGGGGGGGCAGTTTCACCGGGTTGACCGGGTCGGGCACGTTGGAGACGTGGTCGAGGATGTCGAAGATGCGCTTGGCGCCGGCGGCGGCCTTTTGCGTCACCGAAACGATGCGGCTCATGGAGTCGAGCCGGCCATAAAAGCGCCCGATGTAGGCGATGAAGGCGGTCAGCACGCCCACGGTGATGTCCTGCTCGGACACCAGCCAGATGCCGAAAGCCCACACCACCAGCAAGCCGATCTCGGTCAGCAGCGAGACGGTGGGGGTGAACAGCGACCAGGTCTTGTTGAGCTTGTCGTTGGCCTGCAGGTTGTACTGGTTGGCGGTGCGAAAGCGGTCGGCCTCGCGCTGTTCTTGCGCAAAGGCCTTGACGACGCGGATGCCCGGGATGGTGTCGGCCAGTACGTTGGTGACCTCGCCCCAGACGCGGTCGATCTTTTCGAAACCGGTGCGCAGGCGATCGCGCACCAGGTGGATCAGCCAGGCGATGAAGGGCAGGGGCACCAGGGTGACCAGGGCCAGCCAGGGATTGATGGAGATGAGGATGGCCGCCGTCATGGCGATCATCAGCACGTCGGTGGCGAAATCGAGCGCGTGGAGCGACAAAAAGACGTTGATGCGGTCGGTTTCAGAGCCGATGCGGGCCATCAGGTCGCCGGTGCGCTTGCTGCCGAAGTAGTCGAGCGACAGGCGCAGCAGGTGCTCGAACGTGGCGGTGCGCAGGTCGGCCCCGATGCGTTCGGACACCAGTGCGAGCACGTAGGTGCGTGCCCAGCCCAGCGCCCAGGCGGCCAGGGCCGACGCCAGCAGGCCGGACAGCAGCAGCAGCACGTGCTGGGTGTCGATGGCCTGGCCGTTCTGGAACGGGATCAGGATCTCGTCCATCAGCGGCATGGTGAGGTAGGGCGGCACCAGCGTGGCGGCGGTGCCAGCCAGGGTCAGCAGGAAGCCGGCCAGCAGCATGCCCTGGTAGGGGCGAGCAAAGCGCCACAGGCGCAGCAAGACCCAGGTCGAGGGCGTGACCTGTTTGTCAGGGTGGCAGACGGGGCACTCGTCACGTTCGGGGGGCAGCGGGGCGTGGCACACGGGGCAGTGGGCCGTGTCCTCGTCCTCGGGGGTGAGGCCGGTGGCGCGGATGTGCTGCTGCCGCTCAAATTGATCGGTCAGGCGCTGCAGCGCTTCTGGCTGGCCCATCGTGAGGTGCCAGGTGCCCAGGCTGTGGGTAGGGGTACGCAGGGTCAGCGTGGCGACACCGGCATGATCGTGGTGCGCGAGCGACAAATCGGGGCTCAGGCGCCATGATTGCCACGCCCCTTGCGCACTGGCCCGCGCATGCAGATGATGGTCGGTGAGGACAAGTTCGCCCTCGGCAAAATGAAGTTGTGCGTTCAGGTCAACCGTCAGCCGGGTGAGAACGTTCTCTCCGGATACCAGTGGCGGTTGCGCGCTGGCAAGGGAATGGCGAGGGTGCATGGAGTGAGCCGGACCGATGAGTGCCACACGGGAAGTCTCCCAAGGCCGTGGCGGCATTCTGACCGATGCGGCTCGGCCCATGTTGACTTTCTGACCCTTGAAGACCGCGGTGAATGGACAAGATGCAGTCAGACAGGCTGAACATGAGCAAGAAGAACGACATCACGTTGCTGCGGGTCAATTACCTGCGCGGGCCCAATATCTGGACCTACCGCCAGGTGCTGGAGGTGTGGCTGGATCTGGGTGAGCTGGAAGACTGGCCTTCCCACAAACTGCCCGGGTTCAACGTCCGCCTGACGGCCTTGCTGCCGGCCCTGGTCGAGCACCACTGCGGTGTGGGTGAGCGGGGCGGCTTCGTCCAGCGGCTGGAAGAGGGCACCTGGGCAGGCCACATCCTCGAACATGTGATCATCGAGTTGCTGAACCTGTCGGGCATGCCCACCGGTTTCGGCCAGACCCGCAGCACCTCGCAGCGCGGGGTGTACCGCATGGTGTTCCGCGCCCGCGACGAGCAGGTCGCCCGTCTGGCCCTGGCCGAGGGGCACGCCCTGCTGATGGCCGCCATCAACGACGAGCCGTTCGATGTGCCTGCGGCCGTCGCGCGGCTGCGCAACCAGATCGACGACTGCTACCTGGGCCCCAGCACGGCGGCCATCGTGGGCGCCGCCACCGACCGGGGCATCCCGCACATCCGTCTGAACGACGGCAACCTGGTCCAGTTGGGCCATGGGCGGGCGCAACGCCGCATCTGGACGGCCGAGACAGACAAGACCAGCGCGATCGCCGAGGCGATTGCCGGCGACAAGGACCTGACCAAGACCCTGCTGAAATCCTGCGGGGTGCCGGTGCCCGAGGGCGAGGTGGTGGACAGCCCCGAGGCCGCCTGGGAAGCCGCACAGGACATTGGCCTGCCGGTGGTGGTCAAGCCGCTGGACGGCAACCACGGCCGGGGCGTGTCGCTGGAGTTGACCGAGCGTGCCGACATCGAGGCTGCGTTCAAGATCGCCGAGGCCGAGGGCAGCGAGGTGATCGTCGAGCGTTACGTGCGCGGCGACGAGCACCGGTTGTTGATCGTCGGCGGCAAGATGGTGGCCGCCGCCAAGGGAGAAAGCCTGTGGATCACCGGCAATGGCCGTGACACGGTGCTGCGCCTGATCGAAGACCAGCTCAACAGCGATCCGCGCCGAGGCGATGCCGAAGAGTTCCCGCTGGAGACCATCGTGCTGGAGCGCGAGCCGGCGATGCGCCTGTTGCTGGAGCGTCAGGGCCTGAACGCCGAGGCCGTGCCCAAGGCAGGTCAGAAGGTGCTGGTGCAGCGCAATGGCAATGTGGCCATCGATTGCACCGACGACGTGCACCCTGACATTGCCTATCTGGCCTCTCTGGCCGCGCGCGTGGTGGGCCTGGACATCGCCGGCATCGACCTGGTGGTGGAAGACATTGCCCAGCCGCTGGCGCCGCAGCGTGGGGCGGTGGTCGAAGTCAACGCCGGCCCGGGTTTGCTGATGCACCTCAAGCCTGCCGAAGGCTTGCCGCGCCCTGTCGGGCAGGCCATTGTCGACAACCTGTTCGATGAAGACGAGACGGGGCGCGTGCCCATCATCGGTGTGGCGGGCTCGCAGGGGGTGGGTCACATCGCCCGCCTGACGGCGTGGTTCCTGCACCTGAGTGGCAAGGTGGTGGGCCTGGCCTGCAGCGAGGGCCTGTTTCTGGGCTCGCGTTGCGTCGAGTCCGGCAACCGCGCCAACTTTGCGGCGGCCGAACGCCTGCTGATGAACCGCGAGGTCAATGCCATCGTGGTGGAGAACGGGCCGGTGTCCATCCTCGACGATGGCCTGGCTTACGACCGCTGCCAGGTCGGCCTGGTGACGGATCTGCGTGGCGCCGAGGCCCCGGTGGAGCCGGCGCTGGCGGCGCACGACATCCATGAGCCCGAGCAGATGTTCAAGGTGCTGCGCACCCAGGTCGACGTGGTGCTGCCCGAAGGCGTGGCCGTGCTGCATGCGGCCGATGCACGTCTGGTCGAGATGGCCGATCTGTGCGACGGCGAGGTCATTTTCTACGACGTCGATCAGCATAGCCCGGTCATGGTGGCGCACCGCGCCAAGGGCGGGCGCACCGTGTCGGTGGCCGACAACCATGTGCTGCTGACCCACAACGGCCATGCGCCCGTGCGCTGCATCGACCTGGACAGCGCCTCGGCGCGCCGGGTGATGGGCGGCTTGACCAAGCACCCGCTGCCTGGCGCCGGGGTGCAGGCCTTGCTGGCGGCCGTGGCGGTGGCCTGGGCGCTGGACATTTCGCCGGAGCTGATGGCCGCCGGCATGGAAACTTTCGACCCGACCGCGCAGGCCGTGCGCTGAGCGCGGCCCGATCTCACGACGCGAACATTCGACGCGAACACCAAGAGACAAAGAGATGGACGTTTCTCGCATCCGGGCCCTGCGTGGCCCCAATCTCTGGAGCCGCCAGACGGCCATCGAGGCCGTCGTGGCCTGTGAGCCGTTCGAGCGCACGCTGGAGACACTGCCCGGCTTTGAAGATCGCCTGCGCAAGCTGTTCCCGTCCCTCGGGGCACTGCGCCCGGCGGGTCGGCCCGATCACATCTCGCTGGCCCATGTGCTGGAAGCGGCCACGCTGGCGCTGCAGGCGCAGGCCGGTTGTCTCGTCACCTTCGGCCGCACGACGGCCACCCTGGAAGACGGCATCTACCAGGTGGTGGTTGAGTACAGCGAAGAGGCCGTTGGCAAGTTGGCGCTCAAGCACGCACAGGCCCTGATCGCGGCGGCGCTGCAGGACACGGCCTTTGATTTGCAGGCGGCCCTGGCCGAGCTGCGCGATCTGGACGAGGACGTGCGACTGGGGCCCAGCACCGGGGCCATCGTGGCGGCCGCAGCCGCGCGTGGCATTCCCTGGCGCCGCCTGACGCAAGGCAGCCTGGTGCAGTTCGGTTGGGGCGCCAGGCAGCGCCGCATCTGGGCCGCCGAGGTGGATTCGACCAGTGCCGTGTCGGAGTCCATTGCTCAGGACAAGGACCTCACCAAGCGCCTGCTGGCCGCTGCGGGCGTGCCCGTGCCGATTGGCCGCCCGGTGCGCGATGTGGACGACGCCTGGGCCGTGGCCCTGGAAATTGGGCTGCCGGTGGTGGTCAAGCCCCAGGATGGCAACCAGGGCAAGGGCGTGACGGTCAACATCGTCAGCCGAGACCACCTGGAGATCGCCTACAAGGCCGCGGCCGAGATCGGCACCGTCATGGTCGAGAAGTACCTGCCGGGACACGATTTCCGCCTGCTGGTGGTGGGCGACAAGCTGGTGGCGGCCGCTCGCCGTGAGCCGGCGCACGTGATCGGCGACGGCATCCACACCGTGCGCGAACTGGTGGACGAGGTCAACAAGGATCCGCGCCGCGGCGATGGCCACGCCACCTCGCTGACCAAGATGCGCCTGGATGACATCGCGGTGGCGCGCCTGGGCATCCAGGGCCTGACCCCCGACGCCATCCCGGAGGAGGGCCGTCGGGTCATCCTGCGCAACAACGCCAACCTGTCCACCGGGGGCACGGCCACCGATGTGACCGACACGGTGCACCCGGCCGTGGCGGCGCGCGCCATTGCCGCTGCGCAGACCATCGGTCTGGACATCTGTGGGGTGGACGTGCTGGCCGAGGGCATGCACCAGCCGCTGGAGGCTCAGAACGGCGGGATCGTCGAGGTCAATGCCGCGCCGGGGCTGCGCATGCACCTGTCACCCTCGTTCGGCAAGGGGCGCAACGTGGGCGAGGCCATGGTGGCCCATCTGTTCAAACCGGGCGAGGACGGTCGCATCCCCGTGGTGGCCGTGACCGGCACCAATGGCAAGACCACCACTGCCCGCCTGACCGCGCACCTGCTGGCCACCAGCGGCCTGCGTGTGGGCATGACCAACACCGATGGCGTGTACGTCAACGGTCGCCAGATCGACAGCGGTGACTGCTCCGGCCCCAAGAGCGCCCGCAGCGTGCTGATGCACCCCGATGTGGACGCTGCGGTGTTCGAAACCGCCCGCGGTGGCATCCTGCGTGAAGGCTTGGGGTACGACCGCTGCCAGACGGCGGTGGTGACCAACATCGGCGCCGGTGACCACCTGGGCCTGAACTACATCACCACGGTCGAAGACCTGGCCGTGCTCAAGCGCGTCATCGTCATGAATGTGGCCGAAGACGGCTACGCGGTGCTCAACGCCACCGACCCCATCGTGGTGGCCATGGCCGCCAAGTGCCCGGGCGGTGTCATCTACTTCTCGGCCGAGCCGCACAACCCCGTGCTGACCGCGCACCGGGCGCAGGGCAAGCGCAGCATCTGCATCGATGGCGATGCCATCGTCGTGGCCGAGGGCAGCTGGCGCGAGTTGCTGCCGCTGCGCGACATTCCCATCACCCGCAACGGCACCATCGGCTTCCAGATCGAGAACGTGATGGCCGCCGTGGGCGCCGCATGGAGCAGTGGCCTGGACTGGGACGTGATCCGCCGTGGTCTGGCCAGCTTCGTCAACGATGCCGACAACGCACCGGGTCGCTTCAACGTGATGGACTACAAGGGCGCCACCGTCATTGCCGACTATGGCCACAACCCCGACGCCATGCGCGCCCTGGTGGCCGCCGTGAACGCCTTGCCGGCCCAGCGCCGCTCGGTGGTGATCAGTGGCGCCGGTGACCGGCGTGACGAAGACATCCGCGAGCAGACCGTCATCCTGGGGCAGGCCTTTGATGAGGTCATCCTGTTTCAGGATGCCTGTCAGCGCGGCCGCTCCGATGGCGAGGTGCTGAAGCTCTTGCGTGAGGGGCTGGCCGGTGCGCCCCGCGTCCAGCACATCGCCGAAATTCGCGGCGAATTCCTGGCCATCGATACCGCCCTGGGCCGCTTGCAACCGGGGGATTTGTGCCTGGTGCTGGTGGATCAGGTCGAGGAGGCGCTCACTCACCTGGCGCGCCGCTGTGAAGCGGCCGCAGGCAATGTGAACGCCTGACAGAATCCGTGGCCGCGCCGTGTCAGTACGACACGGCGTAGCGCATGCCGCGGTAGCGGAACACCGCCGACTTCAAGCGGATCTCCTCCAGCACCAGCCCGGCCACGGGCTGGTCCCCTTCGTGGAAGACGCGGTTGTTGATCAACAGCATCCGGTTGGCGGGGCTGTCCGAGTACATCGCGCCGCTCACGCTCAAGGATGGCAGGCTGCGACGCACGTCGTCCGGCAATTCGGCCAGGGTGGGCACCTTGCTGGATGGCGTGGGGGCCGGCGCCGGGTCCACGTGGATCGGCGCACGCGGCGCGGCGGGCGCCACGGGTCGCGTGATGGCCGGCTCGGCCCGGTGCGGAGGACTCGGCGGTGGCGTGGGGGTGGCCTCCGGTGCGGGGCGTGAGGTCTCGTTGCCGGCACGGTTGGCTGTTGCCGACGCCTCAGACAGGCTTTTGGGTGCGGTCGTCGGCGCTGGCGCTGGATATTGATCTGGAGCTGGAGCTGGAGCCTGGTCCGCGCGCAGGGACTGGGACTGGGTGGGCGCGGTCGCGATCACCGTCACGGGGCGTGGCCACAGCCAAACCGCCCCCAGCGCGATCAGCACCAGGAGCGCGCCCAGGCCCATCACCCACAGAGGCGGCGTGCGCAGCTGCGGTCCATCGGACAGGTCAGTGTGGCCGGTGGGCGTGTGCAGCCCTGGCACCTGGCCTTGTTCACGTTCGGCGTCGGCCTTTTTCAGGGCATCAAGGATGTAGGACATGAGCGGACGGGCTGGCAGACGAGGAGGGGAGCGGGGCAGAGTTTGAGGTGCCGAGGCGAGGCTCAAGCACGCCGATGGCCCGGTTGAGCTGCATCAGGGTGGTGGCGCCGACCACCCCATCCGGCGTCAGACCCTGGGCCAGCTGAAAGGCCTGCACCTGGGCCTCCAGTGCGGCGTCGAACTCGGTGGTGGCCGTGGTGGGCAGGGTGCGCCCATCCAGGCGTGCCAGCTGAGCGGCCACCCAGCCAACGGTGGCGTTGCGTTGCCCCAGTAGCAACTTGGCACGGTAGCCCGGTGGGGTGCGCCACAAGGTCACGAAGTCACCGCGCCACAGGGTGGCCAGCGTGCCCAGCGGCACCGACACGGTTTGCTCGCCGGTTTGCAGCTGGGCGTATCGCGCATCCAAGCCGGTCAACACCGCATGGCGCATCTGTGTGCCCGTTTGCAGGCGCAGCATCACCGGGCGGTCCAGTTGCCGAATCTGGGCCAGGCCACCGCTGTTGGGGTGGCACATCAGCCCCTGGCGCCAGACGTTCTGGCAGACATTGCCCGGCACGGCGCTCACCTGCCAGCGTGTCAGCAGCAGACGCAGGGCGGTGTTCTCGTCGGGCAGGGCCCCCTGCATCAACTCGCTCGCGCTGACCACCGTGGACGGCGCGGACCTGTCGGCGCTCGGTGTGCCTCCTGCCGTACGAACTTCGCCGCTGCGTGCGGGTTGAGAGGGCGCGGATGCGACGGCGCGTGCCGCTGCCACGGCCACCGGACCGCCTGCCACAGCGGTGGGGCCCTGTTGAGACAGCCAGATCGCCACGCCGATGCCGGCCACCCCGAGCAGGGCCAGGCCTGCCAAAGCCAGCTGGGTGCGACGGCCTGAGGGCGCACGCGCCTTGGGAGCGCTGGCCGCCGCCTGCGCACGCTGACGCACCGCGCGGGGGAACACCTCCGCCGCGGCCTTGTCGACAATTGCCAGGGTCACCTGCGGCTGGTTCTCGGCATACGCGCCCAGCAACGCCCGGTCACACAGGAGGTTGATGCGCCGCGGCACCCCACGCGTCCAGCGGTGGATGCGGCGCACGGCTTCGCTGTCAAACAGGCGTCCACGTGCCAGGCCTGCCACCTTCAGGCGGTGCTGGATGTACTGCGCGGTTTCGGGGGGCGACAGCGCGTCCAGGTGGTAGCGCGCAATCACCCGCTGCGCCAGTTGCTCCATGTCGGGGCGCTCCAGCATGTCGCGCAGCTCCGGTTGGCCAATCAGCATGATCTGCAACAGCTTGCGCTCATTCGTTTCCAGATTCGTCAACAGCCTCAGTTGCTCCAGCACCTCCGGGGACAGGTTCTGGGCCTCATCGATGATGAGGACGTTCTCATGTCCCTCGGCATGGCTGTTCAGCAGGTAGGCATTGAGCCGGTCCACGTTCTCCTTGACCCCGGCCGGGGCGCCCGAGCGGGCGACGTCGGGCAGGTGGAATTCCTCGCAGATGGTCTGCAGCAACTCCGGCACCGTCAGCTTGGGGTTGAAGATGTAGGCCACATGGCAGCGCGGCGGCACCTGCTCCAGAAAACAGCGGCACACCGTGGTCTTGCCCGCGCCGATCTCCCCCGTCAGCAGCACGAAGCCGCCCCCGCCGCCCACGCCATACAGCAGGTGCGCCAGCGCCTCGCGGTGCCGCTCGCTCATGAACAGATAGCGAGGGTCGGGCGCGATCGAAAAGGGTGGCTGGGTCAGACCAAAAAAGGGCGCGTACATCTGCACAGGATAACGGTGTCCGTGCGACGGTCATGCCCCGCTACGGTGCACAATTGTCAGATGATGCCGCCGCTGACCTTTCCTGCCGCCAGCCTGACCCCTGCGACCTATGTGGTCGACACCAACGTCATCCTGGTGGCCAACGGTCAGCACCCTGATGTGAGCCCGGCCTGCGTGGCCACCTGCCAGGACTGGTTGCAGCGCATCATGGCCGAAGGTCGCGTGGCGCTGGACGACGCTTATGCGATTGTGGGCGAGTACCAGCACAAGACCCATGCCAGCGATGGTCAGGGCGTGGGCGATGCCTTCGTGCGGTGGGTGCTGCAGCATGTGGACGACGCCGCCCGCTGTGACCTCGTGAACCTGCCCCCCGACGCCGGGCGCGGTTTTCTCAGCTTCCCGGTGGACGAGGGGCTGGCACATTTCGATGACGCCGACCGCAAGTTCGTCGCCGTGGCGCATGCGCATCCCGAGCGCCCGCCCATCCTGCAAGCCGCCGACTCCAAGTGGCTGGACTGGGCGCCCTACCTGGCCGATCACAGCGTGCAGATCCGTTTTCTGTGCCAAGCCGAGGTCCAGGAATTCCATCACCACAAGTTCGGCTGCTGACGCACCCCCTGTGACCCATCTCATGTCGCACACCCACGATTTCTTCCGCTTCCCGCACACCCCACACATCGCCTGGCTGGCCAGTGGCACGCCGCGCGACGACAAGGTGCTGTCAGCCGATGAGGCACAGTCTTTACTGCAGCACCCCGTGGTGGTCGAAGAAAAGCTCGACGGCGCCAATATGGGCATCTCGTTTTCGAGCGAAGCCGTGCTGCATGTGCAAAACCGTGGTCAGTATCTCAACAAGCCCTACGGCGGGCAGTTCTCCCGCCTGGACGAGTGGCTGGCCATCCGCGAGGGAGATCTGTTCGATGCCCTGGGCGACCGCCTGATCCTGTTCGGAGAGTGGTGCGCCGCCCAGCACTCGCTGGACTACGAGACCCTGCCTGACTGGTTCCTGGCCTTCGATGTGTACGACCGCGACGCACAGCGTTTCTGGAGCACCCGCCGCCGCCATGAACTGGCTCAGAAGCTGGGCCTGCGCGAGGTGCCCCGTGTCAGCGCGGGCGAGACCAGCCTGCCCGTGCTCACCGAGTGGGTGCAGACCCACCGCAGCCACTACCGTCTGGGCTCGCTTGAAGGCGTGGTGATCCGTCAGGAAGACGAGGACTGGCTGCTGGGCCGTGCCAAGCTCGTGCGGCCGGACTTCGTGCAGAGCATCGAAGAGCACTGGCGCAGTCGCGCCATCCAGTGGAACCGCGTGGCCTGGACGGACGAGGGCTGAGCATGGCTGAGCAACACGGTATGCCGTTTTTGCGGGAGACCCTGGAGTTTCTCGTGCTGGCGGGGATTCTCATCCCCTTGCTGCAGCGCTTCAAAGTCAACCAGGTGCTGGGTTTTCTGGGGGCCGGTTTGATCGTGGGTCCTTACGGGCTCGGTTTATGGGTCGACACCTGGCCCTGGCTCGCAAAGTTCACCTTCCCTCGAGGTGAGGGCTTGTCGGCCCTGGCCGATCTGGGCGTGCTGTTCCTGATGTTCATGATCGGGCTGGAGCTCTCGGCCGAGCGCCTGTGGGCGATGCGGCGATGGGTGTTCGGCGCCGGTGCGCTGCAGGTGGTGCTGTCCTCGGCCATCATCTGCGCCCTGGCCATGGCCTTTGGCAACACCTGGCAGGCCTCACTGGTGCTGGGCATGGTCTTGTCCTTGTCGTCCACGGCCGTGATCGTGCAACTGCTGTCCCAGCGCGAGGCCTTGGCCTCCCCGATGGGGCAGTCCATTTTTGCCGTGCTCATGTTCCAGGATCTGGCCGTTGTGCCCGTCCTCATCCTCATCGACCTGCTGGGCCGAGGCAGCAGCCCGGACATGTGGTCGGTCACTGGCCTGACCTTGCTCAAATCCGTGGTGGCCGTGGTCCTGATTTTTGTGATCGGGCGCAAGGTCATTCGCCCCCTGTTCCGCAATTTCGCACGTCAGCGCCAGTCCGATGTCTTCATGGCCCTGACCCTGCTGGCCACCCTCAGCATTGCCGGCCTCACTGCGGCCGCGGGCCTGTCCATGGCCCTGGGGGCCTTGCTGGCGGGCTTGTTGCTGGCCGAAACCGAATACCGTCACGAGGTCGAGGTCACCATCGAGCCCTTCAAGGGCCTGCTGATGGGCCTGTTCTTCATGACCGTCGGCATGGGCATCGACGCCCGCGAGATCCTGGCCAATCCCCTGTGGGTGCCCCTTTCCGTGATCGGCCTCATCCTGATCAAGGCAGTCGTCGTCACCGGCATTTTCCGCATCGGCGGCCTCAGTTGGGGGCGCTCGGTCGAGTCGGGCTTGCTGCTGGGGCAGGGCGGCGAATTTGCCTTCATCGTGGTCGGCGTGGCGGCCGCCAGCCAGTTGCTGTCACCCGAGATGGCGCAGTTCGTGTTGCTGGTGGTGGGCCTGACCCTCTTTGTCACCCCCATGGTGGCGCAGTGGGGGCAGTGGCTGGGCGTACCGCTCGATGCCAAACGGCCGCCGACCCACATGGCCAGCATGCTGGAAACCGTGCCGGCTCTGGGCACCGGACAGGTGGTGGTCGCCGGCTACGGTCGCGTGGGTCAGTTGATTGGTGATGTGCTGCTCGACCAGGGCGTGTCCTTCGTGGCGGTCGAGCAAGATGCCAACCTGGTCGCACAGTTGCGCAACAAAGGCAAGCCGGTGTTCTATGGCAACGCTGCCCGCCCTGAGTTCCTGCAGCGCCTGCATGTGGGCGAGGCCGCCGCCGTGGTCGTCACCATGGATCAGCCTGCCGCGGCACTCGCCACCGTGCGTGCGGTGCGCGGCGAGTACCCCAAGCTGCAGATTTTTGCCCGCTCTCGTGACACCAAGCACGCGCGCGACCTGCTGGCCGCGGGCGCCAACATGGTGATCCCGGAAACCGTCGAAGCCGGCTTGCAACTGTCTGCCTTTGTGCTCGACGCCCTGGGCGTGCCCGAAACCACCGTGGGGCATGTGCTCGACCGCGAGCGCACGCGCCGCGTGGCCGACCTCAACAACGGCACCGCAGTCTGAGACCGTGGTGCGGTCGGCGGCGCAAGCTCAGGGCTGCGCCAGCCAACGCTGCGCCAGCTTCACCCACAGGGTGCCGCCCAGCGGAATCAGCTCGTCGTTGAAGTCGTAGCTGGGGTTGTGCAGCGTGCACGGCCCCAGACCATGGCCGCCTTCACGGTGCGTGCCATCGCCGTTGCCAATCACGAAGTACGCCCCCGGCTTGTGCTGCAGGAAGAAGCTGAAGTCCTCGGCCCCCATCGTGGCCTCGAACAGCTCCACCCGCTCCGGCCCCACCACCTCGGTCATGACCTGGCGTGCGAACGCCGTCTCGGCGCTGTGGTTGATGGTGGGTGGGTAATTGCGCTGGAACTCGAACTCGGCCGTGGCACCAAAAGCGGCGCTCAACTGGTGGCTCAGCTCCCGCATCCGCTCCTCGATCAGGTCCAGGGTCTCGTCGGTGAAGGTGCGCACCGTACCCTGCAGGGTCACCGATTCGGGCACCACATTGGTCGCTTCACCGGCCTGGATCATCGTCACCGAGATCACACCGGTCTCGATGGGACGCAGGTTGCGCGTCAGGATGGTCTGAAAGGCCAGCACCAACTGGCAGGCCACCGGGACCGGGTCGATGCCCAGGTGTGGCATGGCGCCATGACAGCCCTTGCCCCGGATGGTGATGTGAAACTCGTTGCTGGACGCAAAACAAGGCCCGTCCTTGATGGCGAAGGTGCCCGCCGGCATCCCCGGCCAGTTGTGCATGCCGAAAATCGCATCTATCGGGAAGCGCTCGAACAGCCCGTCCTGGATCATCTCGCGGGCGCCACCACCGCCTTCTTCGGCCGGCTGGAAGACCAGGATCACCTTGCCGTCGAAGTCGCGGGTGGCCGCCAAGTGCTGCGCGGCCGACAACAGCATGGCCGTGTGCCCGTCATGGCCGCAGGCATGCATGCGCCCGGCATACCGACTGGCGTGCGTAAACTGGTTGTGCTCGGTCATGGGCAGGGCGTCAATGTCGGCGCGCAAACCGATGCTGCGCGGGCCCGGCCGACCTTGAATCACCCCCACCACCCCGGTCTTGCCCAGGCCCCGGTGCACCTCGATGCCCCAGGCCGCCAGCGTGCGGGCGATCATCTCGGACGTGCGTTCCTCCTGGAAGCACAACTCGGGGTGCGCGTGGATGTCTCGGCGCAGCACGCGCATGGCGTCGCTCTGTGCCAACAGTTCAGGCAGCACGATTGAGGGTGGGACGGCTTGGAGCTGGGACATCGGTATCTCACCGCAAAATTGGCGTCTGGCCCATCTTACCTGCCCGGAAAGCCCCCTCAACAAGGGGGAAGATTGTCCGCCAGGCGATCAATGCTTGAGACTGGGGCTTGACGTGCGGGGTGAGCTATTTATAGTTCGCGCCTTGGACACCTTTACCTACATTTGAGGACGCTCATGAGCGACGTGCAGTTTCAGCAAGCCCACAATCTCGGTCTGCCCAAGGCCCGCGAACTCGCCCAACGCTGGGCCGACGGCGCCGCAGCCAAGATGGGCCTGACCTGCAAGCACCAGCAAGGTGCCGAGCAGGACGTGATCGCCTTCGAGCGCTCGGGCGTCAACGGCACCATGACGGTCACGGCCGACAGCTTCGATGTGAACATCAAGCTAGGCCTGATGATGAAGGCCTTCAAGCCCATGATCGAAGCCGAACTGGCCAAAAACGTCAGCCGCATGGTGGAAAAGGGCTCCGCTTCCCAGGCCTGAGCCCGGGATTGGATGGGGTCGCGAGCACGCCGGGCCGTGCCGGCCTAGAATCGCCCCCTTCATGAGCGCCGTATCCTTTCAGCACGTCTCCAAGACCTTCGACTCCGGCGGGCGCACCGTGCGCGCCCTGCAAGATGTCAGTTTCGACATCGAAGAAGGCGAATTTTTCGGCCTGCTGGGCCCTAATGGGGCCGGCAAGACCACCCTCATCAGCATCCTCGCGGGGCTGAGCCGTGCCTCGGCCGGGCGGGTCACCGTGCAGGGCCACGATGTGGTCAGCGATTACGCCGCTTCTCGCCGGGCCTTGGGTGTCGTGCCTCAGGAACTGGTCTTCGACCCCTTCTTTTCAGTTCGTGAAACGCTGCGCAACCAGAGTGCCTACTTCGGCCTGCGACGCAACGACGACTGGATCGACGAACTCCTGGCCCACCTTGGCCTGAGTGACAAGGCCGAGGCCAACATGCGCCAGCTCTCGGGCGGCATGAAGCGCCGCGTGCTGGTGGCCCAGGCCCTGGTGCATCGCCCGCCCGTCATCGTGCTCGACGAGCCCACCGCCGGGGTCGACGTGGAATTGCGCCAGACCCTGTGGCATTTCATCGCCCGCCTCAACAAGGATGGGCATACGGTGCTGCTGACCACCCATTACCTGGAAGAGGCCGAGGCCCTGTGTCACCGCATCGGCATGCTCAAAAAGGGTGAGCTGGTGGCGCTGGACCGCACCTCCTCCTTGCTGGCGGGCACGGCTTCCACCATGCTGCGCTTCAAAACCGATGCCGCCTTGCCGTCCGATCTGGCGGCACAGGCCCGCATCACCGGCCGTGTGGTGCAACTGCCAGCCCGGGACGCCACCGAGGTCGAAACCCTGCTGACGCGCCTGCGCGAGGCCGGGTGCGCCGTGGAGGATCTGGAGTTGGGTCGAGCCGACTTGGAAGACGTCTTTCTGGCCATCATGCAAGGCCAGCAAGGAGCCCCAGCATGAACTGGCGCCAGTCTTTCGAGGGCACAAGCCCTCTGTTCGTCAAGGAAATCATGCGCTTCTGGAAGGTGGCCTTCCAGACCGTCGGTGCGCCGGTGCTCACCGGCATGCTCTACCTGCTCATCTTTGGCCACGTGCTCGAAGCGCATGTCGAGGTCTTCCCCGGCGTGCGCTACACCAGCTTCCTCATCCCCGGTCTGGTGATGATGAGCCTGCTGCAGAACGCCTTCGCCAACGCCTCGTCCTCGCTGATCCAGAGCAAGATCACGGGCAACCTCGTGTTCGTCCTGCTGACACCCTTGTCACACCGCGCCTGGTTCGTCGCCTATGTGGGCGCCTCGCTGGTGCGTGGCCTGGTCGTGGGCTTCGGCGTGTTCGCCGTCACGGCCTGGTTCGCCTGGCCCGGTCTGGCCGAACCGTGGTGGATGCTCACCTTCGCCGTGCTGGGCGGCACCCTGCTGGGCACGCTGGGTCTGATCGCCGGGCTGTGGGCCGAGAAATTCGACCAGCTGGCGGCGTTCCAGAACTTCGTCATCGTGCCCATGACCTTCCTGTCGGGCGTGTTCTATTCGGTGCACTCCCTGCCGCCGTTCTGGCAGAGCGTGTCCCACCTCAATCCCTTCTTCTACCTGATCGACGGATTCCGTCGGGGCTTCTTCGGGGTCAGTGACGTCAGTCCCTGGCTCAGCCTCGCGGTCGTGGGCACCGCCACGACTTTGGTCGCCTTGCTGGCCCTGCGCCTGCTCAAGACCGGCTACAAAATCCGTCACTGATTGCTTGAAAGACACACCATGGCCAACCCCACCCCCGACGAAGTCCAGCAGTACATTGCCGCCGGCCTGCCTTGCACCCACCTCGCCGTAGAGGGCGATGGTCAGCACTTCTTTGCCACCATCGTCTCCGGCGAGTTCGAAGGCAAGAGCCGTGTCATGCGCCACCAGCGCGTTTACCAGGCCCTCGGCGATAGAATGCGGGAGCAGATCCATGCGCTGTCGATGAAGACCCTGACGCCCGCCGAGTGGGCCGCGCAGAGCTGAGTCGGCTGCACACGGTTTTTTCACGGTCACCCCTAATTCAGGCGCGACCTCCACTGCGGTGGAGGCATCGCGCCCTCTGTGTTTCATGGACAAACTCCTGATCCGTGGCGGTCGTCGCCTCCAAGGCGAAGTGACGATCTCCGGCGCCAAGAACGCCGCCTTGCCCGACTTGTGCGCCACGCTGTTGAGCGCCGAGCCGGTGACCCTGGCCAACGTGCCGCAGTTGCAGGACGTGTCCACCACGTTCAAGCTGCTGGCCAATATGGGCGTGGTCGCCCGTCGCCACGAGGACAACCCCGACCTGGTCACGCTCGACGCCGGTGGGGTGGCCAACCCCGAGGCGCCGTACGAGCTGGTCAAGACCATGCGGGCATCCATCCTGGTGCTGGGCCCGCTGCTGGCGCGCTTCGGCCGTGCGCGCGTGTCGCTGCCCGGTGGCTGCGCCATCGGCTCACGCCCGGTCGATCAGCACATCAAGGGTCTGCAGGCCATGGGCGCGCAGATCACGGTGGCGCACGGCTACATCGAGGCCAGCACGCCGCTGGACGCCAACGGGCAGCCTACGCGCCTCAAGGGCGCCAGCATCACCACCGACATGGTCACGGTGACGGGCACCGAGAACTTCCTGATGGCCGCCGCCCTGGCCGAGGGTGAGACCATCCTGGAGAACGCCGCCAAAGAGCCGGAAATCACCGACCTCGTTGACCTGCTGGTGGCCATGGGCGCCCAGATCGAGGGCCGAGGCACCAGCCGCATCCGCATCCAGGGTGTTGAGCGCCTGCACGGCCTCACGCCAGCGCAGGCTCACCAGATCATCCCCGACCGCATCGAGGCGGGCACCTTCCTGTGCGCCGTGGGCGCTGCCGGGGGCGATGTCACCCTGCGCAAGGCACAGGCCGAGCACCTGGGTGCGGTCATCGACAAGCTGCGCGAAGCCGGTGTGGGCATCGAAGCCGGCGCTGACTGGATCCGCGTGACCGCCAGCAGCCGCCCGAAGGCCGTGGGTTTCCGCACCAGCGAGTACCCCGCTTTCCCCACCGACATGCAGGCCCAGTTCATGGCGCTCGACTGCGTGGCGGAGGGCAGCGCGGTGATCCACGAGACCATCTTTGAAAACCGCTTCATGCACGTCAATGAGCTGATCCGCCTGGGTGCGAACATCACGGTGGACGGCCGCAGCGCGGTGGTCACCGGCGTGCCCCAGTTGTCGGGCGCCACCGTCATGGCCACCGACCTGCGCGCCTCTGCCAGCCTCGTGATCGCCGGCCTGGTGGCCGACGGCGAAACCCTGGTGGACCGCATCTACCACCTTGACCGTGGCTACGACCGCATGGAAGCCAAGCTGCGCGGCATCGGTGCCGACATTGAACGTGTCAAGGGAAATGCCTGACCATGATCACCCTCGCACTCTCCAAAGGCCGCATCTTCGAAGAAACCTTGCCCTTGCTGGCCGCCGCCGGCATCGAGGTGACCGAAGATCCGGAAAAGACCCGCAAGCTCATCCTCAACACCAACCGCCCTGATGTGCGCGTGGTGTTGGTGCGCGCCACCGACGTGCCCACCTACGTGGCCTACGGCGGTGCCGACATCGGCGTGGCCGGCAAGGACATCCTCATCGAGCACGCCGGCAGCGCCGGTGGCAACGATGGCCTGTACCAGCCACTCGACCTCAACATCGCCAAGTGCCACATGAGCGTGGCGGTGCGCGCCGACTTCGACTACGCCGCTGCCGTCAAGCAAGGTTCGCGCATCCGTGTGGCGACCAAGTACACCACCATCGCCCGCGAGCACTTTGCCAACAAGGGCGTGCACGTGGACCTGATCAAGCTGTATGGCTCGATGGAGCTGGCACCCTTGACCGGGCTGGCCGATGCCATCGTCGATCTGGTGTCCACCGGCAACACCCTCAAGGCCAACAAGCTGGTCGAGGTCGAGCACATCATGGACATCAGCTCGCGTCTGGTGGTCAACCAGGCCGCCCTCAAGCTCAAGCGCGATGCCATCCGTTCGCTGATCCAGGCCTTCGAGTCGGCCATCCCGGCCTGAGTGCTCGGGCAGAGCCTGCTGCTGACCTATGACGCTGATCGCGAGAACCCATCGCCTCAGCGTCCCCTTCGCCCCTGATTTCTGAGATCCTTGGCACCATGACAGTCCAGATCCGCCACCTCGCTACCTCCCAGCCCGACTTTGAAGCCGCCTTCCAGAAGGTGCTGCATTGGTCGGCCGAGACCGACACGGCCATCGAAGACCGCGTGGCCGCCATCCTGGCCGATGTGCGCACCCGGGGCGATGCCGCCGTGCTGGCGTACACCGCCCGCTTCGACCAACTGGACGTGGCGAGCCTGGCTGACCTGGAGCTGGGTCAGGCCGAACTGAAGGCCGCGTTCGACAGTCTGCCCGCCGAACAACGTACCGCGCTCGAAGCCGCCGCCGCCCGCGTGCGCAGCTACCACGAGCGTCAGAAGCAGGCCTGCGGGCTGAGCTGGTCCTACCGCGACGAAGACGGCACCTTGCTGGGTCAGAAGGTCACGCCGCTCGACCGCGTGGGCATCTATGTGCCCGGCGGCAAGGCCGCCTACCCCTCGTCCGTGTTGATGAACGCCATCCCCGCCCATGTGGCCGGCGTGCCCGAGATCATCATGGTCGTGCCCACCCCCCGTGGCGAAAAGAACCCGCTGGTGCTGGCCGCCGCCTACGTGGCCGGCGTCAGCCGTGCCTTCACCATCGGTGGGGCGCAGGCCGTGGGCGCTTTGGCCTATGGCACTGCCACGGTCCCCAAGGTGGACAAGATCACCGGCCCGGGCAATGCCTATGTGGCCAGCGCCAAGAAGCACGTCTTCGGCCAGGTCGGCATCGACATGATCGCCGGCCCCAGCGAGATCCTCGTGCTGGCCGACGGCAGCACCCCGGCCGACTGGGTGGCGATGGACCTGTTCAGCCAGGCCGAGCACGACGAACTGGCGCAAAGCATCCTGCTGTGCCCGGACGCCGCCTACATCGCCCAGGTGCAAGCGGCCATCGACCGCCTGCTGCCCACCATGCCGCGCGCCGCCATCATCCGTGCGTCGCTGGAAGGGCGGGGGGCCCTGATCCACACCCGCAGCATGGAAGAGGCCTGCGAGATCAGCAACCGCATCGCCCCGGAGCACCTGGAAGTCAGCAGCAACGACCCGCACACCTGGGAGCCTTTGCTGCGCCACGCCGGGGCCATCTTCCTGGGGGCGTACACATCCGAGTCGCTGGGCGACTACTGCGCCGGCCCCAACCACGTGCTGCCCACCTCGGGCACCGCACGGTTCTCGTCGCCCCTGGGGGTCTATGACTTCCAAAAGCGCAGCAGCCTGATCGAGGTCAGCGAAGCGGGTGCCCAGGTCCTGGGCAAGACGGCGGCCGTGCTGGCCTATGGCGAAGGCCTGCAAGCCCACGCGCAGGCGGCTGAGTTCCGCTTGCGCCGCCCCACGCAAGACTGACGCGGGCCCAAATACCGGTCCCCGGTATCTGGGGACAGGGCTGTTCAGCGTCGACACTTGGCGGTAGCATCGTCGGCAAACGGTGATTGTTCTGATATCTGGTTGGATAAAACATGACACCGGACCGCTGGGAGGGCGTGTGCTGAGTGCCGCTGGGCTGATCTTCGTCGGGTTGTGTGTGGGTGGTTGTGCCGGTGCCTGGCATGACTGTTGAAGGCGTGTCCGTGTCGACCTGGGGGCTGTTGCTCCTCGTCCTGGCCATGGCCTTGGCCTTCCTCTTGAGCCTGCGCACGCATGCCGACCCCCGGCGTGGCCCGCGCGCCAGCCTGGGCAATGCCCTGCTGTCGGCAGACCCCTTGCAGCGGGCACGCATCTGGCGCTTCCTGTTCGGGGCCAGCAACCATGCGTTTGGCATCTTGGCCTTGAATTACGGCGCGCATCGCGGGGTGCTCGATGCCCCGTCCGCCCATCAGTTGACCGCCGTGGCAGCGCTCGCCATCGGTGGCATGTACCTCGTGCTGCGCACAGGCTGGAACCGGCGCTTCGCCGATCCGGCGCTGACCGAAGCCCAGATGTGGGTGGGCATCGTCTTGCTGGGCTGGGGCTACTTGATCGGAGGGCCGGGCCGGCCCGTGGCCCTGATTCTGCTCTTCGTCATCCTGATGTTCGCCCTGCTCACGGTCACGTTCCGGCAGATGACCCGTGCGAGCGCGCTGGCAGTGCTGGTGTTTGGCGCGGCCTCGATGGGGGTGGTCGGTCGGGAGGGCGCGCTGCCGCTCACCGTCGACTTGCAGGTGCTGTATTTCTGCGTTTTGCTGATCATCCTGAGTTGCGCCTGCGTGCTGGTGCGACAGCTCTCCCTGTTGCGTGAGCGGGCGGCACACGCGCGCCACGATCTGGCTGAGGCCATGGCCAAGCTCCACGGGCAGGTCATCCGCGACGAGTTGACCGGGCTGTTCAACCGTCGCCACATGCACAAGCTCCTGCGCATCGAGCAGGCCCGGGCCGACCGCTCCGGCTTCCCCTGGTGCGTGGCCATGATCGACCTGGATCTGTTCAAAAGAGTGAATGACGAGCACGGACACCCGGTGGGCGACGAGGTGCTGCGCTCGACGGCCCAGGTGCTCAGTGGCGGGCTGCGCGGGGCCGATCAGGTGGCCCGCTGGGGTGGGGAAGAGTTCCTCGTCATGTTCCCCGATACCGACAGCGACGATGCCTGCCAGGTGCTGGAGCGCATTGGCCAGACCCTGTCGCGCACCCAGGTGAGCCCGACCGTGCCGGGCCTGCGGGTCACGTTCTCGGCCGGGGTGACGCGCCATCTGGCCGACGAGCCCTTGGCCCGCACCATCGACCGGGCAGACCATGCCCTGTACCGCGCCAAAGCCTCGGGTCGCAACCGCACGGAGTGCCTGTCCGGGCCTGATTGACGGACTGGGCGACACCCTCGTGAGATAATCAATCGGGCTACCCGCGCTGTTTCAGCCTTGGCCTCATGAGCACCCCTGATATCCTTTTGAACACCTTCCGCGCCGATGTGCGCGCCATGCACGCCTACCACGTGCAGGATGCCGCCGGCTACATCAAGCTCGACGCGATGGAGAACCCCTTCACCTTGCCGCCCGCGCTGCAGGATGAGTTGGGCCAGCGTCTGGGCCAGGTGGCCCTGAACCGCTATCCGGGCGCGCGCCAGCAAGACCTGCATGCTGCCTTGCGCCGCCATGCGCACGTGCCTGCAGATTGCGGCCTGGTGCTGGGCAACGGCTCGGACGAGTTGATCTCGCTGCTGTCGGTGGCCTGCGCACAACCTGGCGCCGTGGCGCTGGCACCGTTGCCCGGTTTCGTCATGTACGAGGCCTTCGCCAAGCAAAACGGCCTGCGCTTCGTCGGCGTGCCGCTCACAGCCGATTTCGAGCTCGATACGCCCGCCATGCTGGCCGCGATCCGCGAGCATCGCCCGGCCCTGACCTACATTGCCTACCCGAACAACCCCACCGCCAACCTCTGGGACGACGCCGCGATCGAGCAGATCGTGCAGGCCGTGGGCGCCAATGGCGTGGGTCTGGTCGTGATCGACGAGGCCTACCAGCCTTTCGCCAGCAAGAGCTACCTGGATCGCCTCGCGCGGCATCCGCACGTGCTGTTGATGCGCACGCTCTCCAAGTTCGGCCTGGCTGGCGTGCGCCTGGGCTACATGATGGGCCGTGCCGACCTCATCGAGCAGGTCGAAAAAGTGCGCCCGCCCTACAACATCAGCGTGCTCAACACCGAAGCCGCCTTGTTTGCGCTGGAGCACGCCGATGAGTTCGCCCGCCAGGCCGAGGTCATCAAGGCCGAGCGCGAGCGCCTGCTGGCCTTCCTGGCCACCTTGCCCGGTGCCCGCGCCTACCCCAGCCAAGCCAACATGATCCTGGTGCGCGTCAACGATGCCGCCACCACCTTTGCGGCCCTCAAGTCCCGAGGGATACTCATCAAGAACGTGTCCGGCCTGCACCAATTGCTGGCAAACTGTGTCCGATTGACCGTGGGCCTGCCTTCGGAAAATGATGCCTTGATGGCGGCTTTGGCCGAGATCTTGCGTGAACCCCTGACAACTCCTTCTGCATGAACGCTCTTCAACAGGTGTCGGCCCCTGACTGCGCCGACCGCGTGGCCGAGGTCACCCGCAACACTGCCGAAACCCAGATCACCGTGCGCGTCAACCTCGACGGCACGGGGGCTGCCAAGCTGCACACCGGCATCGGGTTCTTCGACCACATGCTCGACCAGATTGCCCGTCACGGCCTGGTCGACCTGGACATCCATGCGGTGGGCGACCTGCACATCGACGGTCACCACACGGTGGAAGACGTGGGCATCACCCTGGGCCAGGCCTTTGCCAAGGCCGTGGGCGACAAGAAGGGCATCCGCCGTTACGGTCATGCCTATGTGCCGCTCGACGAAGCCCTGTCGCGCGTCGTCATCGATTTCTCGGGTCGCCCCGGCCTGCACATCGACATCCCCTTCACCTCGGGCAGCATCGGTGGTTTCGACACGCAGCTGACCTACGAGTTCTTCCAGGGCTTCGTCAACCATGCGGGCGTGACCCTGCACATCGACAACCTCAAGGGTGTCAATGCGCACCACCAGTGCGAAACCGTGTTCAAGGCCTTTGCCCGTGCCCTGCGCGGCGCACTCGAACGCGATCCCCGCATGGCGGGTGTGATCCCCTCGACCAAGGGCTCCCTGTGAGCCTCGCCCCCCTGTTGCCATCTTTGTGACTCTCATGAGCCAGACCTCAACAGTGGCCGTCATCGACTACGGCATGGGCAATCTGCGATCGGTGTCGCAGGCGGTGGAGCACGCCGCCAAGGACCTCAGCCTGAACGTGGTGGTCACCAATGACCCCGCTGTGGTGCGTGCCGCCCAGCGCGTCGTGCTGCCAGGGCAGGGGGCCATGCGTGATTGCATGAGCGAGTTGCGGGGCGCCCATGGCGGTGACCTGCTGGGCGCCGTGCTGGACGCCGCCGCCACCAAGCCCCTGATGGGCGTGTGCGTGGGCATGCAGATGCTGCTCGACCACTCCGAAGAGCAGGACACGCCCGGGCTGGGCCTGATCCCCGGCCAGGTGGTGCGGTTCCGTCTCGATGGCATGACCCAGCCCGACGGCAGCCGCTACAAGGTGCCGCAGATGGGCTGGAACACCGTGCACCAGGCCCGCCACGAGGGCATCTGGGGCGGCCAGCCTCACCCCGTTTGGGCCGGCATCCCTGACAACAGCTATTTTTACTTCGTTCACAGCTACCATGCCGTCGTGAACGATCCCCGGCACAGCGCAGGCGAGACCGAATACGGTGTGCGCTTTACCTGCGCCGTTGCCAGGGATAATATTTTCGCGACGCAGTTCCACCCTGAAAAGAGTGCGGAGCATGGCTTGGCCCTGTATCGCAATTTCCTGCTCTGGCAGCCCTGAAGTCGGGCCCGGGCTTTTCAACGACTTCCTCACTGACGCACCACAGCCATCATGCTGCTGATCCCTGCGATTGACCTGAAAGACGGCAAGTGTGTTCGCCTCAAGCAAGGCGACATGAACGACTCCACCACCTTCGGCGAAGACCCGGCCGCGATGGCCCGGCGCTGGCTGGATGCCGGCGCGCGTCGCCTGCACCTGGTGGACCTCAATGGCGCTTTCGCCGGCCAGCCCGTCAATCAGGCTGCCATCAAGGCGATCCTCAAAGAGGTGGGCGAAGAGATCCCCGTGCAACTGGGCGGCGGCATCCGCGACCTCGACACCATCGAGCGCTACCTCGACGGTGGCCTGAGCTACGTCATCATCGGCACGGCTGCGGTGAAGAATCCCGGTTTCCTGCGCGATGCCTGCACTGCTTTTGGCGGTCACATCATCGTGGGCCTGGACGCCAAGGACGGCAAGGTTGCCACCGACGGTTGGAGCAAGCTGTCGGGCCACGAGGTCGTGGACCTGGCCAAGAAGTTCGAAGACTATGGTGTCGAAGGCGTCATCTACACCGACATCGGCCGTGACGGCATGCTGTCGGGCGTCAACATCGACGCCACCGTCAAGCTGGCCCAGGCCCTGAGCATCCCCGTGATCGCCTCGGGCGGCCTGTCCAACATCCAGGACATCGAGCGCCTGTGCGCGGTCGAATCCGAGGGCGTGGAAGGCGTGATCTGTGGCCGCGCCATCTACACCGGCGATCTCGATTTTGCCGCCGGCCAAAAGCGCGCCGACGAGCTTAACGGCGACGGCGTCTGACGTGCTGGCCAAACGCATCATCCCCTGCCTGGACGTGACCGGTGGTCGCGTTGTCAAGGGCGTCAACTTCGTCGAGTTGCGCGATGCCGGTGATCCGGTCGAGATCGCTGCGCGCTACAACGACCAAGGTGCCGACGAGCTGACCTTCCTGGACATCACCGCGACCAGCGATGGCCGCGACGTGATCCTGCACATCATCGAAGCCGTGGCCTCGCAGGTCTTCATCCCGCTGACGGTGGGGGGGGGCGTGCGCACGGTTGAAGACGTACGTCGCCTGCTCAACGCCGGGGCCGACAAGGTCAGCTTCAACTCGGCGGCGCTGGCCAACCCGCCGGTCATCCGCGAAGCCTCCGAGCGCTATGGCTCGCAGTGCATCGTGGTGGCCATCGACGCCAAGAAGCGCCAGGGTGACGATCTGGTGGCACGCGGACCGGGCTGGGACGTGTACAGCCACGGGGGCCGCAAGAACGTGGGCCTCGATGCCGTGGCGTGGGCCAAACAAATGGCCGAGCACGGCGCGGGCGAAATCCTGCTGACCAGCATGGACCGCGATGGCACCAAGTCCGGTTTCGATCTGGAACTGACTCGTGCCGTGAGCGATGCCGTGGGTGTGCCGGTGATCGCCTCGGGTGGCGTGGGCAACCTCGACCACCTGGCCGATGGCGTGCAGCAGGGCGGGGCGGATGCCGTGCTCGCCGCCAGCATCTTCCACTACGGCGAGTACACCGTGGCGCAGGCCAAGGCCTTGATGGCGCAGCGCGGCATCCCGGTGCGGCTCTGATCTTGGCCGTGCTTACGCCGGGTTGTCGATCTCGATGAACATGTGCTCTACGCCCAGCTGCGCCGCCAGGTGCTGGCCCAGCGCCTGCACGCCATAGCGCTCGCTGGCGTGGTGACCGCAGGCCAGGAAGGCCACGCCGGTCTCGCGCGCATAGTGCGCCTGCGGCTCGGAAATCTCCCCGGTGAGGAACACATCGGCCCCGGCCGCAATCGCGCCCTCGAAGTAGCTCTGCGCGCCACCGCTGCACCAGGCCACGCGTCGCAGAGGGCGACCATCGCCCGGCAGGCCCACCGGTTCGCGCCCCATCACCGAGCGAACGCGTGCCTGCAAGGCACTCAACTCCAAGCCCGCTGGCGCCGCCCCAATGAAGCCCAACTCCTGCTCACCAAAGCGCGCATCGGCCTGCAAGCCCAGCTTCTCGCCCCACTGCGCGTTGTTGCCCAGGCTGGCATGGGCGTCCAGCGGCAGGTGATAGGCCAGCAGGTTGATGTCATGGGCCAGCAGGCGTTGCAGACGCTGCTTCATCCAGCCCGTGACCCGGCCATCCTGTCCCTTCCAGAACAGACCGTGGTGCACCAGGATGGCATCGGCGCCGGTCTCAATGGCCGCCTCGATCAACGCCAGACTGGCCGTGACCCCGGTCACCACCTTGCGAATGACCTGCTTGCCCTCCACCTGCAGACCGTTCGGCCCATAATCCCGAAAGCGCTCGGCTTCCAGCAGTTGGTGGAGGTGGGAGTGCAGGGTGTCTCTATCGATCACGGCGGGCCCTTTCTGGCTTGTGATGTTCATGCGCAAAACATGGTTGATTTTCTCGCAGACGGTGACGGTTGCCGTCGGTGTGCTCTTTGTCGTGGCGACGTTTCGCCCGCAGTGGCTCTCTAGCTGGACGTCCCGACAGGGCCTGCCCGCGCCCACGGTGCTCGTGGCCCCGTCCCCGGCGGCCAGCGCCGCCAGTGCCGAGCGCCAGGCCCTGACCAGTTTCCGTGATGCCGCTCGCAAAGCGGCCCCCACGGTGGTCAGCGTGAGCGCCAGCAACACGGCGGCCCGCCAGAACCGCCGCAGCGACCCGTGGTTCCGCTATTTCTTCGGTGACCAGGAGTCGCAACCGCAGTCCGGCGTGGGCTCGGGGGTGATTGTCTCGCCAGAAGGCTATGTGCTGACCAACAACCATGTGGTCGACCGCATGGACGACATCCAGATCATGCTCACCGACGGTCGCAAAGCGGTGGCCAAGGTCATTGGCACCGATCCGGACACCGATCTGGCCGTGCTCAAGGTCGAGCTCGATCGCCTGCCAGCCATCACCTTTGGCAGCTCCGACACCTTGCAGGTGGGCGACGCCGTGCTCGCCATCGGCAACCCCTTCGGCGTGGGCCAGACCGTGACTTCGGGCATCGTCAGTGCCCTGGGTCGCAACCAGCTGGGCATCAACACCTTCGAGAACTTCATCCAGACCGACGCAGCCATCAACCCCGGCAACTCGGGCGGCGCACTCGTGGACATCGACGGTAACCTGGTGGGCATCAACAGCGCCATTTACTCGCGTTCGGGCGGCAGCATGGGCATCGGGTTCGCGATTCCCGTGTCCACCGCCCGTCAGGTGATGGAGAGCCTGATCCGCGACGGCCAGGTCACCCGCGGCTGGATCGGTGTCGAGCCACGCGACCTGACACCCGAGATCGCCGAAACCTTCAACCTGCCGCTCAAGGAGGGCGTGCTGATCACCGGCGTGCTGCACAACGGGCCAGCGGCCTTGGGCGGCGTGCGCCCGGGCGATGTGGTGGTGGAGGTGGCCTCGCAGAAGGTCGCCAACACGGCCCAGTTGCTCAATGCCGTGGCCGCGCTCAAACCGGGTGAGGCGGCGCAACTTCGCCTGCTGCGCGGCGGCCAAAGCCTGACCGCCATGGTCACGGTGGCCAAGCGCCCGCGGATGGCCATGCCAGCGCAGCCCCAGCAGGACGACAGCGAAGAGTGAGTGCGAGGGGCATCCACGCACCCTAAGGCCATTCGCGTGAGGTGCCAGGTAGCTGCAGCGTCAACGCAAGAAACGTAAAAGGCCCGCTCAATGGCGGGCCTTGATGTGCCTGAGCCTGGTGCTCAGAGCTGGCTCACGTGGTCGCCTTGTCGTCGCTGTCCGGTGCCTTGGTGTGCTTGGCGAACAACTGCGCCGCCCAGATGCCCACCTCGTACAGCAAGCACATCGGGATGGCCAGCGCCAGTTGCGAGACCACATCCGGCGGGGTCACCACGGCGGCGATCACGAAGGCAATGACGATGAAGTAGCTGCGGAACTCTTTGAGCTTTTGCACCGACACCATGCCCATGCGGACCAGAATGACCAGCACCACCGGGACCTCGAACGCCGCACCAAAGGCCAGAAACATGTTGAGCACGAAGCTCAGGTAGGCCTCGATGTCAGGCGCGGCCGTGATGCTCTTGGGTGCAAAGCTCTGGATGAAGGTGAAGACCTTGCCAAACACGAAGTAATAGCAAAACGCCACGCCGGCAAAGAACAGCAGGGTGCTGGAGACGATCAGCGGCATCACCAGCTTCTTTTCGTGGCTGTACAGGCCGGGCGCCACAAACGCCCAGATCTGATAGAGCACCACCGGCAGGGCCAGCATGAAGGCCGCCAGCATGGTCACCTTCACTGGCACCATGAAAGGCGAGATCGGGTTGGTGGCGATCAGCGTGGCACCCTTGGGCAGGTGCTCGACCAGCGGCATCGCCAGGAAGTCATACAGGCCGGACGGCGAAGGGTAGATGGCCAGCACCGCAAACGCCACCGCAATGGCGATCACGGCACGGATCAGCCGGTCGCGCAGTTCGACCAGGTGCGACACAAAGGGCTGCTCGGAGCCATCCAGCTCGTCTGGATTCTTTTGGGGATCGCTCACAGGGGTGTGTGTCAGGGTTGGCGTGGCTTCGAGGCCACGGGGGGACGGAAGCGGGCCACACGGGCCGCGCCGGACTGCGCATGGCGCCGGATGCCGTGCTGCTGCTTGTACCAAAGCGGCATCGCGCCTCGCTTGAGGCGCCAGTTCTTGCGCACCGGCTTGGCACTGCCATAGAAGGGCTGATCGTCGTAGAAGCTGGCCGCTGTGGTCTGGTCTTGCTCGCTCAAGGCCTCGCCTGCTTCTTGCAAGCCCGCTGACACGCTCTGGCCGATGTCGCGCGCGGCTTCCTCCAGGCCCTCTTTGGCCTTCTTGAGCTCCTCCAGTTCAATCGAGCGGTTGACCTCGCTCTTGACGTCGGAGAGGTAGCGCTGCGCCTTGCCCAGCAGCAAACCCACCGTGCGGGCCACCTTCGGCAATTTTTCGGGGCCGATGACGATCAGGGCCACGGTCCCGATCAGGGCCAGTTTGTCGATACCAAAATCAAGCATGGATCAGGCCACTCCCGGCAGTCGGCAGGGAGCGTCCATCAGGACTTGGTCTTGGTTTCGACGTCGACGGTGTTGGCGTCGTCGCGGGTCGCATTGGCGACCTTTTGCGGATCGGTCGGCTCGCTGGTCGTGCCGTCACGCATGCCATCCTTGAAACCCTTGACGGCCGACCCGAGGTCGCCGCCGATGTTCTTGAGTTTCTTGGTGCCGAACACCAGAACGACGATGGCCAGCACGATCAACCAGTGCCAGATGCTGAAAGAACCCATGATGTACTCCGATAAAGGGGTGTGTCCCCACAATGAAACGTGATTCAGGCGCCTTGCGGGCCTGCTGCTGGCTTGCTGCGTGCGGCGAACTCTTCCAGACCCGACAGGCCTTCACGGCGTGCCAGTTCTCCCACCACATCCCGTGGGCTCACACCCAAGTGGGCCATGGCCACCATCGAATGAAACCACAAATCGGCAAACTCTCCCACCAGGGCCTTGCGATGACCCTCGCTGGGGTCGGCCGCCATGTCCTTGCCGGCCATGACCGTTTCGGTGGCTTCCTCGCCGACCTTCTTGAGGACGGTGTCGGTGCCCTTGTGGAACAGCCGGGCCACATAGCTTGCGTCGGGGTCACCACCTTTGCGTGACTCGATGACGCTGGCCAGGCGGCTCAACACGTCCAGGGTGTCCAGGGAATCGCTCATTTGTAGATGTGTTCAGGGTCTTTGAGAACCGGGTCGACAGCAACCCACGCGCCATTCTCATACTTTTGAAAGAAACAACTGTGACGCCCCGTATGACAGGCGATGCCCGGTTCGTGACCGATTTGCGTCACGCGCAACAGCACCACATCGTTGTCACAATCGAGGCGTATGGCGTGCACTTTCTGAATGTGGCCCGACTCCTCGCCCTTGTGCCACAGGCGCTTGCGCGAGCGACTCCAGTACACCGCTTCGCCTTTTTCGGCCGTCAACGCCAGTGCCTCCCGGTTCATCCAGGCAAACATCAGCACATCACCGGTGCTGTCCTCCTGGGCAATGACCGGCACCAGACCGTTGTCATCCCAGCGAATCTCATCAAGCCACATCATGGTGGGAGTGTAGCAATCGGCAAGCCATGCCAGCCTTGTCCCTATAGCTGAGGTCACAATATGTTGATGTCAAGTAACGCTTGAAGGAAATTTCTGGTGACCCCTGCTCCACACGCTCTCGCAGACCTCATGGCCGTCACGATGGGCGATGCCTGCGGCATTGGCCCGGAGATCATCGCCCAGTGGTGGCCTGGTGGGCGTGAGGCCGTGGTGGTCGGGTGCCCCAAGGTGATGGCGCGGGCCGTCAACTGGATGCCAGCTGGGCAACGCCCGCGTGTGCGTGAGCTCGCGGATCTGGGCGAGGTTTCCACCTTGGCACCAGACGAGATGGGGGTCTGGGCGCCCCCAGGCTTGCCTGAGGATCTGCTGGACGCGCCCTTGGGGCAGGTTGATGTGCGCGCCGGCCGGGCGGCGGCAGCGTGCATCCGCGAAGCCGTGCGTTTGGCACAGACGGGCGCGGTCGCCGGCATCGTGACCGCGCCTCTGCACAAGGAGGCGCTGGCGCTGGCAGGAGAGCCTTATCCCGGGCACACGGAATTGCTGCAAGCTGAAGGCAGTCCACCCGGGCAGCCCCCGGCGCCCGTGCGCATGATGCTGGCCAACGACCAGCTCAAGACGGTGCTGGTGACCATCCACGTGTCGCTGCGCCAGGCCATTGAGCAGGTGACGTTCGACAGCGTGCTCGAAACCTTGCGCATCACCCACCGCAGTGCCGCGCTGTGGGGGCAGAACCAGCCGCGCATCGCGGTGGCCGGTCTCAATCCGCACGCCGGGGAGGGTGGCCTGTTTGGCGACGAAGAGCTGCGCATCATCGGCCCGGCCATCGAGGCGGCGCGATCGGAGGGTATCAACGCGATCGGTCCGATCGCACCCGATACCGTGTTCATGCGCGCCCGCCACGCGCCTCCCGCCCACCCGGGGGAGTTCGACGTGGTGGTGGCGATGTACCACGACCAGGGCCTGATCCCGGTCAAGTACCTCGGCTTGGATCAAGGGGTCAATGTGACGCTGGGCTTGCCGTTCGTGCGCACCAGTCCGGATCACGGCACGGCCTTTGATCTGGCTGGCACCGGACAGGCTGACCCGGCCAGCCTGGCTGCGGCCGCCCAAATGGCGCGGGCGCTGGTGGCCGGGCGTCGTCGCTGAACGCCGCAGGCCGAGCAGGCGTCAGTGCTGTGTGCTGGCGCTCAAGGCGGCCAGTTGCTTGCGGGCCCGCACGGTCGCCCGCTCGATCAGCTCGGCCTGCTCGAACGCCTTGAAGCGGCCGGTTTCGCACATGCGGGCCAGGGTCCGACCGGTCAGTGAAATGGTCTGCTTGTGCAGGTGGCCGGCATTGAAGATAAAGAAGGTCCGCCCCTCGCTGATCCAGGTCAGGCGCACCTTCTGCCACTTGCCTTGCATGACCATGTGGTAGGGCGTGCCCTTCTGGATGTGGTGCACCAACTGCAGCCCGGCCGCTGGCGGCGGTGGGGTGTCGAGGTTGATGTCGAGATCGCCCAAGGTGGGGTCGATGTCGATGTCCGGGGCGCCCAGATCGAGGTTGATGTCCAGGCTGCCACCGTCCAGCGCCGCCTCGGGGATGAAGCCCGATTGCTTGATTTCCTCGGCGGTGAAGGCCGAGGTGCTCATCAGGCTGTGGTCGGTGTGCAGGCTGTCCAGCGGCGTGGGCATCGAGTCGCCGGCGGTTTCTTCCCGCGTCGGGATGGCGAGGCTCTCGACCTGCTTGAGGCGTTGCTCCAGCAGCCGCTGCGTCAGGTCGTGCGTGGGGGCAGCTTTCAGGCAGGCCGCATGGGCGGGCAGCAACTCGGCAAAAAACGCCTGCTTGGCTGCTTCCGGGTGCTGGATCAGGGCCAGGCCTTCGTTGACGTCCTTCATCAAGGACGGCAGCTTGAGCAGGAAGGCCTGCCGCAGCTTGGGGTGCCCCTTGGGTTGAACGCTCAGGGCCAGTTCGCGGCCAGCGGCCTTCATGCGCTGAGCCAGGGCCGAATCGACGCCGTCGCGGGTGGCCGCCACCACCTGCACCCGGCTCCAGACCTGGGCCAGGAAATCTCGCAGGAAGTCGGGCAACTCGACATCGAGCAGCTCGCGCTGCAGCATCTGCATGTAGCGCTGCTGCACGCGCAGGTCGGCTTCCTTGGTGCTGAGCAGGGCGGCGATGTCGGCGCTGTCGGCGGCGTCCTGCGCTGTCTCGGCTTCGATGAAGGTTTCGAGTTCGCGCAGCTTGGTCTCGTAGAGATCCATGCGATCGAAGTCGCCGTCAACGATGTCATTGACCAGGCTGGTGATGCGCGCCAGGCAATCGGCCCCAGGTCCCTGGGTGTAGTCGTCAAACGCCGCCGAGAGCGACGCAATGCGGTTCACGAAGCGCCGCACGGGGTGCTTGCGTGAATTGAAGAAGTTCATGTCGCCCAGGGCCACCCGCAGCACGGGCATCTGCAGGCGGGCGATCTGGCGCGCCATTTCTGGCGCCACCTTGGGGTCGGACAGCACCTGATCGAACAAGGCGGCGACGATGTCGATGACCATCTTGTCCAGCGCGGCCCCGCCACTGGCACGCACCAGTTCCTCGCGGTTGGCGCGGATCTGGTTGATGGCCATCAGCGGGCCGGCAAAGCCGGGCACGTGCAGGCCGGCGTCGTGATGGGCACCAGCGCCACCCAGACCGGCCGCGGCCATCGCCTCTTTGCCGATTTCGCCCGCTTGACGGCTGATCTGCCTGAGCAGATTCTGGAAATCGACACTGATGGGTGCCCCGGAGGACAGCCCTCTGCCACCGCCGCCAACACCGCCACCACCCGCACTGCCGCCTTCGTCGCCCGAGAAGCCGGGGTCTGGCATGGTGACACCGAACATCTCGCCCAGGGCATGTGCCGCCCGCGCATGCAGGGCAGAGGGGCGCGTGGTGATCGGTTCTGCGGCCAGGGGGGGGGGCTCGGTGCGTCGGGCATCGGCGCCCAAAGGCATGGCGCCAGAGTTGCGTGCTTTCTGCACGGCCATGCCCTGCGCCTGCAGGCCGGCGCCTCGCATGTCGTTGGCAATCTGTTCGTAGCACGTGGCCAGCGCCGTGCCCAGCAAGGGGGGCAACTGCGCAGCGATGGCCTGGGTCACATCCTCGGGGATGCCGACCTGAATCAGGCTGTCTAGCAAGGCTTTGGTGATCAGCTTGGGGCGCAAGGGGTTGCGCTCCGGGTTGGCGTCGTCGAGCAGGCCCGCGATGTAGCTGCCCACGGCTTCCAGAGGGCGCTCGCACGCGTGTGTGACCGCCAAGGCGAGGCGGTCTGCCTGCACGTCGCGCTCGACCTGGGCGTTGTCCACCAGGGACAGGGAGGCCCAGTCCGTGTTGGCCAGGCTGTTGGGGCTGGTGTCCGGGTTGCTCTGCAGGCATCCGTCCACCAGCGCATTGAGCTCACGCTCGAAACACGGCTTGAGCCGACCGGCCTTGAGTCGCAACTCGCGGTCGGCGGTCATGAGCAGTTGTCTTTGCAGATTGCTGGTGCTGCCCGCCGCCTGGGCAGCCAGTTGCACAACGGCCTGATCCAGCACGCCCGAGACGACGCCTCGGATGCGTCCGAGAGCGGGTTGCAGCACGGCGTCAAGGCGTGGGTCGGTCACGAAGCAATCCAATCAGAAGTCATGCGGTCCATCTGTCCAGAGTCAGATGCCCGATTCTGTCCCGAAACAGAGGGCGACCTGCACGCGGCAAGGCACCGTGACCGTGCAGATCTGCATGAGTCGCTTACTTTTTCAAACTGTCACGAATTTCACGAAGCAAAACAACATCTTCGGGCGTGGCGGCGGGGGCGGCTGCTGGGGCTTCTTTCTTCAGTCGGTTGATCTGCTTGATCATCAGGAAAATGATGAAGGCCAGGATCACGAAGTTGAGCGCGACGGTCAGGAAGTTGCCGTAAGCGAACACGGCACCGATCTTTTTGGCTTCGAGCAGGGGCAGGGTGGGGTCCTGTCCCGCCAGCGCGATGTAGTAATTGCTGAAATCCAGCCCACCGACGACCTTGCCGACCAGCGGCATGATGAGGTCATTGACGATGGAGTCGACGATCTTGCCAAACGCTGCGCCGATGATGACGCCAACGGCCAGATCCATCACATTGCCCTTGACGGCAAACTCTTTGAACTCAGTGAAAAAACCCATGTGTGGCTCCTGTCTTGTGTGGAAGGACGGCGGTGTGCTGCCGCGATGTGGTGAATTGTCGTCAACGAAGCGGGAGAGGCCCGGAAATCGACGACACGGCGCCAGTGTCACCTGGGGATGTTGCAAAAATGTAGCAGGATCGGGCGGGCAACGCTTGAGCAAGCTGCTGAGAATCGACCGGGATGCGCCTTTGACCTCCGTTAGAATATGCGGTTGACCCCATATCTCTGTCATCGTCCTATCAGTCCCTAAGGATACCCATGAGCAATCAGCCAGTGGACCAAAGCCGTCGGACCTGGGTGACCATGGCCTGCGCCGCCGGTGGCGTGGGCGGCGTGGCCACCGCCATCCCCTTCGTTTCGACCTTCCAACCCTCCGAGCGCGCGAAAGCCGCCGGTGCTGCCGTTGAGGCGGACATCAGCGCCCTCAAGCCGGGCGAGATGATGACGGTTGAATGGCGCGGCAAGCCCGTGTGGATCCTCAAGCGCACGCCCGAGCAGGTCGCTGCGCTCAAGAGCATCGATCCGCAACTGGCCGACCCCGATTCCGAGCGCAAGCCTGCCGAGCTGACGCCCGAGTACTGCCGCAACACCCAACGCTCCATCAAGGACGACGTGCTGGTGGCGGTTGGCATCTGTACCCACCTGGGTTGCTCGCCTTCGTCCAAGTTCCAGTCTGGCCCGCAGGCTTCCCTGCCTGACGACTGGCCGGGCGGGTTCCTGTGCCCTTGCCACGGTTCGACCTTTGACCTGGCAGGTCGCGTGTTCAAGAACAAGCCGGCTCCGGACAATCTGGAGATTCCGCCCCACATGTACTTGTCCGACACCAAGCTGCTGATTGGTGAAGACAAGAAGGCCTGACAGGAGACACGCACATGGCTGAAATGAAGCAGGCGCCCGCGGGTGCCTCGAACGGCGAGAAGTTCATGACCTGGGTGGACAACCGGTTTCCGGCCACCAAGCTCTGGAACGAACACGTCGGCGAATACTACGCACCGAAGAATTTCAACTTCTGGTATTTCTTCGGCTCGCTGGCCCTGCTGGTGCTGGTGATCCAGATCGTGACCGGGATCTTCCTGGTCATGAACTACAAGCCGGACGCCAACCTGGCGTTTGCGTCGGTCGAGTACATCATGCGCGATGTGCCCTGGGGCTGGCTGATCCGCTACATGCACTCCACGGGTGCCTCGGCGTTCTTCGTCGTGGTGTACCTGCACATGTACCGCGGCCTGATCTACGGCTCCTATCGTACGCCACGCGAGCTGGTCTGGATCTTCGGTTGCCTGATTTTCCTGGCACTGATGGCCGAAGCCTTCATGGGCTACCTGCTGCCTTGGGGTCAGATGTCCTTCTGGGGCGCTCAGGTGATCATCAACCTGTTCGCCGCCGTGCCCTTCATCGGTCCTGACCTGGCCATCCTGATCCGCGGTGACTTCGTGGTCGGTGACGCCACACTGAACCGCTTCTTCTCGCTGCACGTGATCGCCGTGCCCCTGGTCCTGCTGGGCCTGGTGGTCGCACACATCATCGCGCTGCACGAAGTGGGCTCGAACAACCCGGACGGTGTCGAGATCAAGCAAGGCCCCAAGGACGCCAAGGGCAAGCCGCTCGATGGCATCCCCTTCCACCCTTACTACTCGGTGCACGACCTGCTGGGCGTGGTGGGCTTCCTGATCGTCTTCACGGCCGTGATCTTCTTCGCGCCTGAGATGGGTGGTTACTTCCTGGAACGCCCGAACTTCATCCCGGCCGACCCGTTCCAGACACCTGCGCACATCGCGCCGGTCTGGTACTTCACCCCGTTCTACTCGATGCTGCGCGCCACGACCGACCTGATGGTCAACGTGCTGGCCATCATCATCGCGCTGGGTGCCGTGCTGAACCTGATCAAGGGTCAGGGCAAGTCCAAGGTGGTGGGTGTGGTCATCGCCGCCGTCGTGATCGCGCTGCTCAAGACCTTCGAAGCGAAGTTCTGGGGCGTGGCCGTGATGGGTGGCGCCGTGGTGATCCTGGTGGGTCTGCCCTGGTTGGACAAGAGCCCGGTCAAGTCGATCCGCTACCGTCCGAGCTGGCACAAGCTGGTGTACGGCGTGTTCGTGATCAACTTCGTGATTCTGGGTTACCTGGGCGTGCAACCGCCTTCGCCCACGGGCGAGATGGTCTCGCAAGTCGGCACGCTGATCTACTTCGGCTTCTTTGTGCTGATGCCGTGGTGGAGCCAGTTGGGTACGTTCAAGCCCGTGCCCGATCGCGTCACCTTCAAGCCCCACTGATCGCTGCAGGAAAAACAGACATGAAAAAGATTCTTGCTTCCCTGTTGGCCGCCTTTGCCCTGGTGACGGGTGCGCAGGCTGCCGGTGGCGCCCTGGTGCTGGACAAGTTCCCCAAGGAACGTGTCTCTGACCTGGCTGCTCTGCAGAACGGCGCCAAGCTGTTCGTCAACTACTGCCTGAACTGTCACTCCGCTGCCTTCATGCGCTTCAATCGCCTGACGGACATCGGTCTGACCGAACAGCAGATCAAGGACAACCTGCTGTTCCCCACCGACAAAGTGGGTGAAGTGATGAAGGTGTCTCTGGACGCCAAGGACGCCAAGGCGTGGTTCGGTGCTTTGCCACCCGATCTGACCTTGGTGGCCCGTTCGCGTGCCAGTGGCTCCGGCTCGGGTGCGGACTACCTGTACACCTACCTGCGTACGTTCTACCGTGACGACACCCGTCCGACCGGCTGGAACAACCTGACTTTCCCCAACGTGGGCATGCCGCACGCTTTGTGGGAATTGCAAGGTCAGCGCGCCGCCAAGTTCGTCGATGTGGTCGACCCGCATGATCCGACCAAGAAGACGCATGAATTTGAAGGCTTCGAGCAGTTGACGCCGGGTACGATGTCGCCGCAAGAGTACGACAGCGCGATCGCCGATCTGGTTGCCTACATGCAATGGATGGGCGAGCCGGCTCAGCAGCAGCGTACCCGCATCGGCGTGGGTGTCCTGATTTTCCTGGCGATCTTCTTCGTGATCGCCTGGCGTCTGAATGCCGCGTTCTGGAAAGACGTGAAGTGATCCTGACGCATTCACTGAGTGATCGGTGAGTGCTGTGGTGGCGCAGTGGTCTGCTCTCAGCGACCACTGCGCTTCGTTGTTTTGAGATATTTAGGAGACCCACCCCCATGATGGTGCTTTATTCCGGGACGACCTGCCCTTACTCGCATCGTTGCCGTTTTGTGCTGTTCGAAAAGGGCATGGATTTTGAGATCCGTGACGTGGACGTCTTTGCCAAGCCCGAAGACATTGCCCTGATGAACCCGTACAACGAGGTGCCCATCCTCGTTGAGCGCGACCTCATCCTGTACGAATCGCACATCATCAACGAGTACATCGACGAGCGCTTCCCGCATCCCCAGTTGATGCCTGGCGATCCGGTGGCCCGTGCCCGCGTGCGCCTGTTCCTGCTCAACTTCGAGAAGGAACTGTTCTCGCACGTGAACCTGCTCGAAGGCCGTGGCGGCGTGAAGGGGACCGACAAGCAGCTGGAGAAGGCCCGTTCGCAGATCCGCGATCGCCTGACGCAGCTGGCGCCGATCTTCCTGAAGAACAAGTACATGCTGGGCGACGATTTCTCGATGCTCGACGTGGCGATTGCCCCGCTGCTGTGGCGCCTGGATTACTACGGCATCGAGCTGTCGAAAAATGCCTTGCCGCTGTTGAAGTATGCTGAACGCATCTTCTCGCGTCCGGCCTACATCGAGGCGCTGACGCCGTCTGAAAAGGTGATGCGCAAGTGATCGTGCTGCGTGATCGACAACCGACCCCATGAGCATGTCCACAGAACAAGAAGCACAAGGGACGTCCACCCGTCCTTACCTGATCCGCGCCTTGCATGACTGGTGCACCGACAACGGGTTCACGCCCTACGTGGCGGTGTACGTCGACCGTTCGGTGCAGGTGCCTCAGGAGTACGTCAAGAACAACGAGATTGTTCTGAACGTGAGCTTTGAGGCGACCAGCCAGTTGGTGCTGGGCAACGAGTTTGTGGAGTTCAAGGCGCGCTTCGGTGGCCGGGTGCGCGACATCGTCGTGCCGGTCGATCATGTGGTGGCGATTTACGCACGTGAAAACGGGCAGGGCATGGCCTTCCCGGTGCCGACCTCTTTGGGCGGCGAGGGGGTGGATGCACCGACTTCGGCGACCGAGGATGAGCCGGCTGCCGCAGCGGCTGAGTCCGGCGTCGCGGACAAGGCCTCGGCTGAGGAGCGTTCGGTGGGGTTGCACCTTGCACGTGCCCCGAAGCCTGCCAAGGAAAGGACCGTCTTGAAGTCGGTGGAGTCGGAATCGCGACCTGCATCCGCAGGGGGTAGCAGCGATGACAGCCCCGAGCCCCCGCCGTCTGGTGGCGGCCGCCCGACACTGCGCAGAATCAAGTGAAGAAGCTGTGTAGAATGTGAGGCAGTGCCGGCTTAGCTCAGTTGGTAGAGCAACCGCCTTGTAAGCGGTAGGTCGTCAGTTCGAATCCGACAGCCGGCACCACCCGTATCGACAAGAAAGCCGCTTGGCCATGCGCCTCGCGGCTTTTTTGCATATGGCGCATCCTCCTTTGGGGTGCATTCCGGCTGACCCTGAGCTTGATGCCGGGGTGCCCCTGTTAAAGTCTTCCGATACGCCTTCCCTTAACGTATCAACAAGACACATCATGGGCAGCAAGACCGAACGGTTCTACAAGATCGAGTTGATGATCGGCCACCGCGGCCAGGTGAGCTTCGAGGAGATGCTCGCAGAGCTGGAGGTGTCGCGTGCGACGCTCAAGCGCGATCTGCAGTTCCTGCGGGACCGCATGGGGGCGCCCATCGTGTACGACCGTGCCGAGAACGTCTACCGTTTTGCCGATGAGGGACACACAGGCGACAAGCATGAGCTGCCGGGTTTGTGGTTCGACCAGAAGGAGCTGTATGCGCTGCTGATGGCGCACCACTTGCTGTCGGATCTGGACCCGGAGGGCACGCTGAGCCGCCACATGGGTCCTTTGCTGGATCGGGTGCACCAGTTGCTCGGCAGCGCCGAAGTGGATGCGACCGAGTTGATGCGCCGGGTTCGCATCGTGGGCTCGGCGCGGCGCGCCGTGGGCTCTCAGTGCTTTGAGGTGATCTGCGCGGCGCTGTTGCAGCGTCGCCGTGTGCAACTGCAGTACTTCACGCGTTCACGCAAGGCGCGTTCGGTGCGCGAGGTGTCGCCGCAGCGCCTGATCCATTACCGCAACACCTGGTACCTCGACGCGTGGTGCCACGAGAGCGAGGCCCTGCGCCGCTTTGCGCTGGACGCCGTCGAAGACGCGCAGCCCCTGGAGCGCAAGGCTCGCAATTTGTCGCTCAAGCGTGTGGAAGAGGAGATGGACGGGGGCTACGGCATCTTTGCCGGCAACAAGGTGAGTTGGGCACACTTGCGCTTCACGGCCGAGGCGGCGCCAAGGGTGTCGCAAGAAGCCTGGCATCCCCAGCAGGAGACCGAGGTGGATGACACCGGTGCCTTGCTGATGAAGTTGCCCTATGTCGAGCCCACCGAGTTGATCATGGACATCTTGCGATGGGGGCCGGATGTCGAAGTACTGCGGCCCGCACCATTGAAGCAGGCCGTTGCGGCGCGCCTCAAGCAGGCTTGCGCCCAATACCGTTGAGTCTTTCTCCGTGTCGCCCTTAAGAGGGGTGGCGCTGACATCTGTGTGCCTCGTTCAGATGTAAGAATATGTTGCGCTTGGCGCTGAGCTGAGCAAGCGCGGCCGGTGCGCGTCGCGCCAGATGACGGACATGATGAAAAGACGAACATGGCTGATGACGGGTGGTCGGGCGCTGTTGAGTGCGCCGGTGCTGCCCTGGGCGCTGGTGGGGTGTGCGGCCCCGCGCATGCCGGTGCAGGTGGCGCTCAACGCCTGGGTGGGCTATGCCTTGCTGCATCTGGCCACCGAGATGGACTACCTCAGTGAGCGCGAGGTGCGGTTGCAGGAGTTCCCGTCCAACACGGCCAGCATGATGGCGCTGGTCAATGGCCAGGTGCCTGCCGCCGCCTTGACCCTTGATGAGTTGCTGTTGGTGCGTGAGGGGGGTGTCGACGCGCGCGCCGTGCTGGTGTTTGACGAGTCGCACGGTGCGGACGTGGTTCTGGCCCATCCTTCGGTGGCCCGGCTCAGCCAGTTGCGGGGGCGGCGCATCGGCGTGGAGTCCACCGCACTGGGGGCGGTGGTGTTGGCCAAGTTGTTGGAGGCGGCAGGGCTGAATGCGGCCGATGTGGTCAAGGTGCCGTTGACGGCGGACCAGCATGTCGCGGCGTACGCACGCCGTGAGGTGGACGTGGTCATCACGTTCGAGCCCATGGCCTCGCGACTGCGGTCACTGGGCGCTCAGGTGCTGCTCGACAGCACCCGTCTGCCCGGCTTGATCCTGGACGTGCTGGCGGTGCGTGCCGACGCTTTGCCAGGGCAGCACGACGCATGGCGCCATCTGCTGCAGGGCTATTTTCGGGCCTTTGAGCACAGGCAGGCGCAGCCTGAGGTGGCTGCACGCCTGATGGCACCCCATCAGCAATTGTCGCCAGAAGAGGTGATGAAGGCCTTTGAAGGCATCGCCCTGTCCGACCTGGCGGGCAACCACGGGTGGCTGGGGGGCACGCAGCCGCGCCTGCTGAAGTCGGCCGAGATGGTGGGCAGGCTCATGCACGAGGCCCGTTTGCTGGATCGTGTGCCCGATCTGACGACCTTGTGTGAGCCGACCTTCTTGCCGGAGGTGGCATGACGGAGCGATCGCTGCGCCTGTTTTTGCCGCTGGTTCTGCTGGTGACCATGCTGGTGGTCGGGGCGGGCTCCCTGGCTTACGCCTTGCATCAGAAGCAGCGTGACCTGACGGCATCGGAACGACTGAACCTGTTGCGCGACGTGGCGCATCTGGTGCGCCTGGCCGATGAGTTGCCACCTGGCACCTCGGACCTGTTGGCCGAGGAGGTGGCTCAGGTGGCGAGCCGTCCTCAGGTGCAGGCGGTCTTGCTGGTGACCGAGGCCGGTGAAGTGCTGAATGCCAGCCGCGCCGCCTGGCGTGGGCGGACGGTGCGCGAAGTCTGGCCCACCCTGGATCTGGGGCGTTTGCGCCAGGCTGCCCGGGGGCGTTTGCCGGATTGGCAGATGCATGCCGATGGCCTGCGCATGGATGCGGTGCAGTCCTTCACTTTGCCCAGCCGGGACGACGAGGTGCGCAGCCTGCGGCGCGCGGTGGTGTATGTGGCCTATGACCTGAGCACGCTGCGGGCGCAGGCGCAGCATGCCGAGGTGATGGGCCGTGTGCCGGACATGCTGGGCTGGCTGGCGATGATGGGGTTGATGGTCTGGTTGTTGGGGCGCCATGTCACGCGTCCGCTGGCGCAACTGGACAAGGCGTCTCGGGCCTTGCGTCGCGGCGAATGGGGTGCACCGGTGCCGCGGGGGGGATTTCTGGAAATTGATCACCTGTCGGCAGGTTTCGATGCCTTGCGCCAGGAGCTGGCGGCGACCTGGCAGGCCTTGCCCGATCTGTTGTTCGAGCTGGATGGCGAGGGGCGTTACCTGCGCGTGCTGACCCCCAAAACAGAGTGGCTGGTGTTGGAGCCGGCACAGTTGCTGGGCAAGACGGTCCGCGAGGTCATGCCCCCGGCAGCCGCCGAAGTGGTGCACCAGGCGCTGCGCGATGCGGAGAAGCTCGGGGCGGTCTGGGGGCGCGAGCTGGCGTTGGATGTGCCTGACGGCGCCCAATGGTTCGAGATTTCGGTGGCCCGCAAGGACTCACCCAACGGTGACCGAGCCACCTACATTGTGATTTCGCGCAATGTGACGCCGCGCAAAGAGGCTGAGGAGCGCCTCAAGTTGCTCAACGAGGAGCTGGAGATGCGCGTGGCGGCACGTACCCTTGAGCTCACCACGGCCCGGGACGACGCCGAGCGTGCCAGTCACAGCAAGAGCGACTTCCTGTCGCGGATGAGCCATGAGCTGCGCACGCCCCTCAATGCGATCCTGGGCTTTGGGCAGTTGCTGGAGTTGTCGGCGCGGGATCCGCAGCAGAGCGCACATGTGCGTCAAATTCTGCAAGGTGGCAAACACCTGCTGGCCTTGATCAACGAGGTGCTGGACCTGGCGCGTGTGGAGTCAGGTCAGATGACCGTGAGCCTGGAGCAGGTGGCCTTGTGGGACCTGCTCGAAGAGTGCCTGACCTTGGTGCGCCCCCAGGCGCAGGCGCGAGACATCCGCATGCTGGAGGTGGCCTGTGACTGTGCCTGGCAGGTTCGCGCGGACCGTACGCGGCTCAAGCAGGTGATCCTCAATCTCTTGTCCAACGCGATCAAGTACAACCAGCCTGCGGGCGTGGTCAGCGTGGGATGCATTGTGGCGGACGACGGTATCAGTGTCCGCATCAGTGACACCGGGGCAGGTCTGACGCCGGAGCAGCAGGCACGTCTGTTCGTGCCTTTCGAGCGCCTGGAGGCGAGCGAACATCAGGTGGAAGGCACCGGGATCGGTCTGGCTTTGAGCAAGCGCCTGATGACCCTGATGGGCGGACAGATCGGGGTGGAAAGCCAGGTGGGCGAGGGCAGCACCTTCTGGTTGCGACTGCCGCGCGCCGAAGATGGCGTGGCGCCGGCTGACGCCGCCGGGACGGTGCGTCAGGCTGGCGCGGCATTGGACGGAGCCGGCGGCGTGACGCGCACGGTACTGTGCATCGAAGACAATCCGAACAACCTGCAGTTGATCGAGAGCGTGGTGGGCATGTTGCCCGGGGTGCGTTTGCTCAGTGCCATGGCGCCGGGCCTGGGCCTGGAACTGGCGCGAACCCACCGGCCTCATCTCATTTTGCTGGACATCAACTTGCCCGACATGGACGGCTATGCCGTGATGCAGTGCCTGCGCGAACATCCGGCCACCCGAGGGATTCCGGTGATTGCCGTCAGTGCGAATGCCATGCCACGGGATCTGGAGCGCAGCCGCGCGGCAGGGTTTGCCGCCTATGTGACCAAGCCCATCGACGTGGGGCAGTTGCTGCGCAAGGTCGATGAGCTGGCTTTGTCGGTTGACCCCGGCTGACTCGGGCTGAGCCCGGTCAGGCCGACAGACCTGAGAGGGTCAGGGGGCAACGAGCTTGTTGAGCTCGGTCAGGTCGGCGGCGGTGAGGGTGCCGGCCGCCTGACGCAGCTTGATGGCGCCGATGATCACGTCGTAGCGGGCCTTGTAGAGGTCTTTTTGCGTGTTGGTCAGTTGCGTCTGGGCGTCCAGCACATCCTTGTTGATGCGCACACCGACGCGGTAGCCCAGTTGGGTGGCTTCCAGGGCCAGCTTGGCCGATGACTCAGCGGCCTCGTAGGCCTTGACCTGGGCCAGACCGGACTGGACGCCCGAATAGGCCTGACGGGTGCCCAGTTCGACACCGCGGCGGGCGTTGTCGAGGTCGCGTTCAGCCTTGTCTTGCAGGCTCAGGGTCTCGCGCACGCGGTTCTGGATGGCGTTGCCGGCATACAGCGGCATGTTGAATTCCAGACCGATGGAGCCTGCTGTGCCGGCGCCGCTCAGCGCTTTGACCAGGTCGTTGCCCGAGCTGATGTGGGTGCGGGCGACCTGGGCCACGGCGTCCAGGGTGGGCATGTGGCCGGCACGGGCGCCGTCCACCTCCAGCTTGGCGACCTTCAGACCCACTTCGGCCTTGCGCACCATGGGGGCGGTGCCGGTGTTCTGCACCCAGGGGTCGATCTGCCCGGGATCCAGGGAATCCAGGTTGACGGGCGTGCGCAGCGGGTTGGGCTTGACGTCGGCGCGGCCCACGAGCTGGTCGAGGGCGATGTGCTTGACGCGCAGGTCGTTGGTGGCTGCGATCTCTTGCGCGGTGGCCAGGTCGAAGCGGGCCTGGGCTTCACGCGTGTCGGTGATGGTGGAGTTGCCGACTTCGAAGCTGCGCTTGGCCGAGGCCAGTTGCTCGGCCAGGGCTTTCTTGTTGTCCTTGGCGGTGGCCAGCACGTCCTGGGCGGCCAGCACGTCGAAGTAGCCTTGTGCCAGTCGGGCCACCAGGTCGTCCTCGGCCATTTTGAGGTCGGCTTCGGCGGCGGTCAGCGAGGCTTCGGCTTGAGACACCTTGGCGGCGTTGCCGAGGTTGAACAGGGGCTGGCGTGCGGCGACAGCCACCTGGCTGTTGGTGCTGGTGCTGTCGTAGCTGATGGTGCCGCCCGCGCCGTTCGGGGTGTCGGGCAGGGGCGACTCAAGGCGACTGCGCTTGACCGTGGCTTGCAGGTTGACGGAGGGGCGTTGCAGCGACCGGGCCTGGTCGGCCTTGAACTGCGCGGCGTCGAATTGCGACTTGGCGGCCAGATAGGCGGCGTCGTAGCCACGCGCGGCCTGGTACAGGTCGATGAGGTTCTCGGCCTGGGCCGCGAAGGAGCCCGCCATGCCCAGCACGGCCAGGGCGCAAGCCCGCGCCAGCGGCCGCCACGAGGTTGGTGCGGCGGCGTGAGGGTGCGGGTGCGATGAAGGAGCGTGCTGGAACATCTTGGGTTTCCTCAGGTGGGGACGGAGCCGAGCTGGGCTCAGAACTTGAATTGGCTGGGTTCGGTGAAACCGCTCAGGCGTGGGATCACCGTGTCAAACAGCTGTTGGCTGCTGAACTGGGCCTGGCCTTCGCGGGTGTAACGGGTGGCGTACATCATGGGTTGCTGGCCGACGACGGCCACCAGACGGCCACCGGGCTTGAGTTGGTCAAGCAGCACCTGGGGCACTTCGGCCACCGAGCCTGCCAGCACGATGGCGTCGTAAGGCGCTTGGCCAGGGTAGCCCTGGGTGCCGTCGGCCTGGGCCACTTCGACGTTGCCGATGCCGGCCTTCTTCAGGTTGGCGCGGGCGGCCGAGACGAGGGCGGCGTCGCTGTCGATGGCGACCACGCGCTGGGCCAGATGGGCCATCAGGGCCGCCATGTAGCCGGTGGCGGCACCGATCAGCAGGGCGGTTTCTTCTTTGGCCAGGCTGAGGTCTTGCACCAGGCGGGCTTCCACGCGCGGGGCCAGCAGGGCACGGCCGTTGTCCAGCGGGATCTCCAGGTCCATCAGGGCCTGGGCGCGGTGGGCTTCGGGCACGAAATCTTCACGGTGAACGGACGACAGCAGGGACAGCACCGCAGGGTCCAGGACATCCCAGGGGCGGATCTGTTGCTCGATCATGTTGAAGCGGGCTTGTTCGACGTTCATGCTGGGCATCCTACGAGAGACGGTAAGGAAATGAATCCGGGTAAAACGGGCATTTTAAGAAGAGCCGCCCGATTTGGGGGGGATCTCGGTCAAGTTCGTCGGATGCAGTCGACTTTTGAGCCACGCTGACAGGTCATCGAGGAAGGTGTAGACCACCGGCACCACGACCAGGGTCAGGAGGGAGGAGGCCAGCACGCCACCGATCACGGCCTGGCCCATGGGCGCGCGTTGTTCGGAGCCCTCGGTGAGCGAAAACGCCAGTGGCACCATGCCGAAGACCATCGCCAGGGTGGTCATGAGGATGGGGCGCAAGCGCACGCGGGCGGCCAGCAACAGGGCTTCGCGGCGGGGCAGGGGGGCGCTGTCATGGCCTTCGCCCGCATCGCCCGCACGGGCACGGTTGGCAAAGTCCACCAGCAAGATGGCGTTCTTGGTGACCAGGCCCATCAGCATGATGATGCCGATGATGGAGAACATGTTGAGGGTGGAGCCGAACACCAGCAGCGTGACGACCACGCCGATGAGGGTCAGGGGCAGGGAGCTCATCAGCGCGATGGGCTGCAGGAAACTGCGGAACTGCGAGGCCAGGATCATGTAGATGAAGACGATGGCCAGGCCGAGGGCCGAGAGGGCGTAGGCGAAGGACTCCTGCATGTCCTTGGTGGAGCCACCGAAGCGGTAGTGGTAGCCGTTGGGCCAGGGCATCTGGTCGAGCACCTTGCGGATGTCGGCCGAGACCTCGCCCATGGAGCGGCCCGTGAAGTTGGCGGTGATCTCGATTTCGCGGTTGAGGTCGCGGCGGTTGATCTGCGAGGGGCCGACGCCTTCGACCACATCGGCGACCTGGCTCAGGCGCACTTGACGGGGACGGCCCTGGGCATCGGCGCCCACGACCAAGGTGAGGTTGCGCAGGTCGTCGGCGGTGCGGCGAGCGTCGGGGTGCAGGGAGACGCGGATGTCGTAGTTCTGCTCGTCTTGGCCGCGCCAGCTGCCCACCACCTTGCCTTCGACCAGCACGCTCAGGGCCTGGCTGACGGCGTTGACGTTCAGGCCCAGGTCGGCGGCAGCGTCGCGGCGCACGCGGATGTCGAGCGTGGGCTTGTCGGCCTTGAGGCTGGTGTCCAGGTCGACCAGGCCGGGGATGGGGCGCAGCAGGGCCAGGGCTTCACGGTTGAGGCGCTCCAGCTCTTTCAGGTTGCTGCCCTGGATGGACAGCATGATGGGCTTGAGGCCGGCGACGGCGTCGAGCAGGCCCACGTGCGTGACGGTGACGCCCGGCAGGGCGGACAAGGCCTGCCGCAGCGGGGCCGAGAGCTGGTCAACGTTGCGCTGGCGGAGGTGGCGGTCGGTCAGGCGCACGTAGACCGAGACCTGGTTGCGGCCCAGGGCCTGGCCGGTGTTGATGGTGGACAGGGTGTAGTCCACCTCGGGCATCTGGCGGATGAGGTGCTCGACCTCGCGGGTACGCGCTTCGGTGGCTTCGATGGAGGTGCCCGAGGGGGTGTAGAAGTTGACGAAGGTCTCGGAGTAGTCGGCCTTGGGGACGAACTCGGTGCCGACCAGGGGCATCAGGGCCAGGCTGCCCACCAGGGTGGCGCCGGCCAGCACCATCGTCCACCAGGGGTGGTCGAGTGCCCGACCCAGCATGTGTTGGTAGCCGTGGCTGAGCGATTCGGACCAGCGGTCGACCGCGCCGGTGAGGCGACCAAAGGTGCGGTCGTACCAGCTGCGCGGGGCGGTGCTGCCCGGTGGCTGGCCGTGCTTGCCGATGGCCGGGTCATGCCAGATGCTCGACAGCATGGGGTCGAGCGTGAAGCTCACGAACATGGAGATGAGCACGGCGGCCACGATGGTGATGCCGAACTCGTGGAAGAACTTGCCGATGACGCCGCCCATGAAGCCAATGGGCAGGAAGACGGCGACGATGGACAGGGTGGTGGCCAGCACGGCCAGGCCGATTTCCTGCGTGCCGTCGATGGACGCTTGCAGGGCGGATTTGCCCATTTGCAGGTGGCGCACGATGTTCTCGCGCACGACGATGGCGTCGTCGATGAGCAGGCCCACGCACAGGCTCAAGGCCATCAGCGTGACCATGTTCAGCGAGAAGCCGAACATCTGCATGAACAGGAAGGTGCCGATGATGGAGATCGGCAGGGTCAGGCCGGTGATGACGGTGGAGCGCCAGGAATTCAGGAACAGGAAGACGATGATGATGGTGAGCAGGGCGCCTTCGATCAGGGTGGCGCGCACGGTCTGCACGCTGACGCGGATGGGGCGGCTGCTGTCGCGCACGACGTCGAGCTTCATGCCGGGGGGCAGGCTGGGGGTGATCTCGGTGATGGCCGCGCGCAGGCCTGTGACCACGTCCAGCGTGTTGTCGCCCTGAGACTTGAGCACTTCCAGCGCGAGGGTGCGTTGGCCGTTGAACAGGGCCAGGGTCTCGATTTCCTGCGGGCCATCGACCACGTCGGCGACCTGGCTGAGGCGGATGGGCTGGTCGTTGCGGGTGGCGACCACGAGGCGACGGAAGTCGTCTACCGTGCGCAGGCGCGCGTCGATCTGCACGACGCGTTCGCGGTCGCGCGTGCGCACGCTGCCGGCAGGCTGGTCCTGGTTTTCGGTGCGCACGGTGGCGGCGATCTGCTCGGCGCGCAGGCCCAGCGCGTCAAGGGCGTCGGGGCGCAGGTAGACGTTGATCTGGCGCTTGAGGCCGCCCACCAGGTTGACGCTGCCCACGCCTTCGACGTTCTCCAGGCGCTTGCGCAGGATCTGGTCGGCGTAGGTGGTCAAGGCCTGGGTGCTCTGGCTGCCGTCGGGCGAGGTGAGGGCCAGCGAGAAGATGGGGCGGTTGGCCGGGTCGAAGCGCAGCACGCGTGGGTCTTCGACCTCGTCACGCATCAGAGGGCGGATGGCGGAGAGCTTCTCGCGCACGTCCTCGGCGGCGCGGCGCCCGTCCACGCTCATGTTGAACTGAATGATGACGACCGAGTTGCCTTCGTAAGAGCGCGAGTAGAGCTGGCTGATGCCGGCCACGGTGTTGACGGCCTCTTCGACCTTGCGGGTGACTTCGGTTTCGATGATCTCGGGCGAGGCGCCGGGGTAGGCCATCTGCACGACCAGGGTGGGCAGCTCGATGTCGGGAAACTGGTCGACCTTGAGGCGCTGGTAGGAGAACAGGCCGAGGACGACCAGGGCCATCATCATCATGGTGGCCAGGACGGGGTTGCCAATGGACAGGCGCGTGAACCACATGGTGCGGGCCCGGCTCAGCGTGAGGCAGCCGAAGCAGCCGGTGCAGACGCGGCCGGTGCCGACGCGGCCGTGGCGGCCGTGGCGGCGCCCAGCGTCACCCGGGCACCTTCACGCACGGTGCCGCTGGCATCGGGCAGGATGCGGTCGCCGGCTTTGAGCCCCGCAGTGATCTCCACGAAGGGCTGGGTGGCGTCGCCCCCGCGTGAGGCACGCA
>Ga0209066_10000294_pt1 | contig 74397 bp, 43 predicted proteins | sample All_14_2_FD_187198 | JGI IMG/M metagenome (GOLD analysis project Ga0209066, IMG submission 187198) | Freshwater microbial communities in response to fracking from Pennsylvania, USA - Allegheny Zone_MetaG_DW_15 (SPAdes) (version 2) ...
CATCATCGCGCGCACGGCCACGCTGGACGACGGCAGCAAGGTGGTCACGGAGGCCACCTTCAAGCGCGAGGCGGTCGGCACCGAGGAGCAGACCGCGCGCGCGCTGGTTTCGTCGCTCTTCGCCTTCTCGGTCGCCGTGCTGGTCCTGTCGTTCGGCGTGAGCGCCGTGGTGCTGATCGTCGCGGTCGCGCGCGACCGCCGCCGCGAGCAGCGCGCCCGCCAGGAGGAGCACCTCGCCTTTTCGGGCGTCCTGGCCAACGGCATCCTGCACGACTTCCGCAACCCCATGTCCGCGGTGCGCCTCGACGCCCAGATGCTCGGCAAGGAGATGCGGCGGACCGACGGCTTCCGGCCCGAGCGCGTGCGCGACCTCTCCGAGCGCATCGCCCGCACCATGGAGCGCATGGACAAGGTGTTCCAGGAGTTCCTTTTCCTCGCCAAGCCGGCCGACGAGAAGCCCGAGCCGGTCGACCTCGAACACGTGGTCCGGGAGTGCGTCGACACCCTTGCCCCGCGCCTCGAGCAGGCGGGAGTCACCGTGCGCACGCAGCGGCTCGGCGACCTGCCGCGCGCGGCGGCCTTCCCCTTCGCGCTGCGCCGCGCCCTGCTGAACGTGCTGATGAACGCGGTCCAGTTCGCGCCGAAAGGCAGCGAGATCACCGTGACCCTCTCGCACCAGGACCGCCACGTCGTGACCGACGTGCTCGACCGCGGCCCCGGTATCCGTCCGGAGCAGCGCGAAAAGATTTTCGACATGTTTGTGACCGGCCGCCCCGAAGGCACCGGCCTGGGGCTCTTCCTCGCCCGCACCGCGATCCGGCGCTGCGGCGGCGAGATCACGGCCCTGGCCCGCGAAGGGGGCGGCGCCGACCTGCGCATCGCCCTGCCCGTCAGCGACGCGCCGACGCTTCCCAACGCCCCCTCGCCCACGACTCACGCCTAACCCTAACCCCCTCCTCTGCCATGAACGACACGCCCACCCTACTCATCATCGAAGACGATCCCGACAACGCCCGGTCGGTCACCGAGGCGGCCGAAGACGCGGGGTTCAAGACGGTCTGCACCACCACGGGTGTCGCCGGCGTCGAGGCCTTCCGGCAGCAGGTGCCGGACCTCGTGCTGAGCGACCTGGTCCTGCCCGACATCGACGGGCTGGAGGTCCTCGCCCGCCTGCGCAAGCTCGACGCCGCAGTCCCGGTCATCATCATGACGGCCTACGGCTCGGTCGAGTCCGGCGTGCGGGCCATGCACGAAGGCGCCTACGACTACGTCACCAAGCCGCTCGACCTCGACGACATCCAGTCCAAGCTGCGCCGGGCCTTCGAGGCGTCGCGGCTGCGCCGCCAGGTGGACAAGCTTTCGCAGTCGGTGCGCGAGCGCTACGCCAGCACCGCCATGATCGCGGAGTCGGCCGGCATGAAAGCGGTGATCTCGCAGATCGAGGCCCTTGCGGACACCGCCGCCACGGTCCTGATCTGCGGCGAGAGCGGCACCGGCAAAGAGCTCGTGGCGCGCGCGCTGCACGTGGACTCCAAGCGCTCGGCCGGGCCCTTCGTGGCCGTCAACTGCGGCGCCTTCGCCGAAAACCTGCTGGAGTCCGAGCTCTTCGGCCATGAGAAGGGTGCCTTCACCGGCGCCGTGGGCACGCACAAAGGCGCCTTCGAGCGCGCCGACGGCGGCACGCTCTTCCTGGACGAGATCGGCGACGCGCCGACGCCGGTGCAGGTCAAGCTCCTGCGCGCGCTGGAGGAGAAGGAGATCTGCCGCGTGGGCGGCAAAGAGGTGATCAAGGTCAACGTCCGCCTCGTCTCCGCCACCAACAAAAACCTCGAGTCCATGGTCGCGGCCGGCACGTTCCGCGAAGACCTGCTCTACCGCCTCAACGTCGTGACCCTCCGCGTGCCGCCGCTGCGCAGCCGCAAAGAGGACATCCGCCACATGGCCGACCGCTTCATCGCCCGCGCCGCCTCGGAGAACGGCAAGCACATCACCACCGTGCGGCCCGACTTCTACGCCGCGCTCGAGGCCTACGACTGGCCGGGCAACGTGCGCCAGCTGCGCAACATCGTGGAGTCCGCCGTGCTGCTCTCGCCCGGAGGCGTGCTCTCGGCCGACTCGGTCGCCCTGCCCGGCGGCGCCGCCCGCCCGGCGGCGTCCCACGTCCCGTCCGGCACGCTGGCGATCCCGGAAGGCATGACCCTCGAACAGCTCGAGCGCGCCGTGCTGGAGGCCAAGCTGCAGCAGAACGCCGGCAACCGGACCCTCACGGCCGACCAGCTCGGCCTCTCGCGCCGCACCATCCAACGCAAGATCAAGGAGCACAACCTGCCCTTCTGACCCTGCCCGCACACGGTCGTCATGGACACTTTGGCACAGCTTTTGCTAAATTCTCAACTCGGACCGGCTCTACAGCCGGCCTGGAGTGACTTTTTGTCATCCTGCCGGCACGCCGGCAGGCGATACCGTCAACCATCAAAACAGAGGAACAAGGATGCTGACCGTAAGTAACCTCAAAAAGAACTTCGGCTCGATCCAAGCGGTGAAAGGCGTCTCTTTCACCGTGGAAAAGGGCGAAGTTCTGGGTTTTCTCGGGCCTAACGGCGCCGGGAAATCGACCACCATGCGGATGATCACCGGATTCATCCCTCCCTCAGCCGGCACCGCCACCATCTGCGGACACGACATCACCACCGACCCGGTGGCCGCGAAAAAATGCATCGGCTACCTGCCCGAGAATGCGCCAAGTTATCACACCATGACTGTGACATCTTTTCTCACCTTCATCGGTCAGGTGCGCGGTTTCGAAGGCCGGGCGCTCGCCGAAAAGGTCGAGAGCGCGATCTGCCGCAGCCGCCTGGAGCAGGTCCGCAACCAGACGATCGAGACGCTCTCCAAAGGCTATCGCCAGCGCACCTGTTTCGCCCAGGCGATCCTGCATGACCCGCAGGTGCTGATCATGGACGAGCCCACCGACGGCCTGGACCCCAACCAGAAGTTCGTGGTGCGCGAGATGATCAAGGAGATGTCCGCCAGCAAGGCGATCATCGTTTCCACCCACATCCTCGAAGAGGTCGACGCCGTGTGTTCGCGCGTGATCGTCATTGCCGGCGGCCAGGTGGTCGCCAACGGCACGCCCGCCGAGCTGCGCGCCCGCGATCCCCAGGGACGCCTCGACGTGGTGTTCCGCAACCTGACCCTGACGGAGGGCCAAGCCCATGTCTAACCTGAAGAGCATCAACTCCATTTTCAAACGCGAATTCAAAGCCTACTTCGACTCGCCGGTGGCGTACGTCTTCCTCGTCACGTTCCTCGTGCTGGTCGGATTCCTCACCTTCGGCGTGACGATGTTCTACGAGCGCCGGCAGGCCAACCTGACGCCGTTCTTCTTCTGGCACCCGTGGGTCTACCTGCTGCTGGTGCCGGCCGCCACCATGGGCCTGTGGGCGGAAGAGCGCCGCACCGGCACGATCGAGCTGCTGCTGACCCTGCCGGTCACGCTGGTCGAGACGCTGGTCGGCAAGTTCCTCGCGGCCTGGGCCTTCATCGGCATCGCGCTGGCGCTGACCTTCCCGGTCGTGGCGACCACCGCGTGGCTGGGCAACCCCGACATGGGCGCGATCGTCTGCGGCTACCTCGGCTCGCTCCTGCTCTCGGGCGCCTGCGTCGCCATCGGCGTGTTCGCCTCGGCGCTCTCGCGCAGCCAGGTCATCGGCTTCGTGATCGCCCTCGTGATCTGCTTCGTCATGCTGATCATCGGCTTCGACCCCGTGATCAACGCCGTGTCCGGATGGGGCGTCCCCGCGGGCATCGTCAACGCCGTCGCCTCCTGCAGCCTGATGCAGCACTTCGACGCCATGCGCCGCGGAGTGATCGACTTCTACGACATCACCTACTACCTCGGCGTGATGGTCTTCATGCTGGCCGCCGCGCACGTCGTCACCGACAACCGGAAGGCCTCTTAACCCAACGTCAACCGATGAAGCCGGACCGCGGCTGCGCGCCCGAATCCTACGCCCGCGCCCCGTTCCGGTTACGGAGTCACTACCATGTCTGACAAACAATCCAAAACGTTCTCACGCATCGGCACAGGTGCCGCAGGGCTCGCGGTCCTGCTGGTCATCATCGGTGCCGCCAACCTGATCATCTCCAACCTGCGCCTGCGCGTGGACCTGACCGCCGAGAAGCTCTACACGCTCTCGGACGGCTCCCGGCAGGTGCTGGGGAAACTCGAGAACGACGTGGTTCTCAAGTTCTATTTCAGCTCCTCCTCGGCCGAGATGCCCATGGGCCTCAAGACCTACGCCAACCAGGTGCAGGACCTGCTGAAGGAGTACGAGATCGCGGGCAAGGGCCGCGTGTCGCTCGAAGCCTACGACCCCAAGCCGGACTCGGACTCCGAGGAGTGGGCCCAGCGCTACGGTATCGAGCCGCAGCAGACCTCCATGTTCGGCCAGCCGGTCTACTTCGGCCTCGTCGCCGTCAGCGGCGACAACGAGCAGGTGATCCCGGGCTTCAACCCCCGCACCGAAGCGACGCTGGAGTATGACGTCACGCGCCTCATCACGCGCGTGGCCTGGCCCGAGAAGCCGGTCCTCGGCGTCCTGAGCAGCCTCAGCGTGCTGGGCGCGCCGCAGAACCCCATGATGATGATGCAGCGCCGCCGCCCGCCGCAAGACCAGGGCTGGGCCGCCTTCCAGGAGCTGCGCAAGGACTACACCGTCCGCGAGCTGAAGACCGACGCCGAAGAGATCGACGCCGACGTCAAGACGCTCATCGTGCTCCACCCGAAAGACCTCTCGGACAAGACGCTCTTCGCGATCGACCAGTTCGTGCTGCGCGGCGGACGGCTCGTCGTCTGCGTCGACCCCTTCAGCGTAGCGGACTTCGAGGCCAACCAGCAGCAGAACCCGATGATGATGCAGATGGGCGGCGGCGGACAGGCCGGCCCCTCGACTCTCGGCAAGCTCTTCGACGCGTGGGGCGTCAGCTTCGACACCTCCAAGATCGTCGCCGACTTGAGCTGCGCCACCAAGCTCAACGGCGGCAACGGCCGCGTCGAGGACAACCCCGCCTTCCTCTCGCTTGGCCAGGCCAACATGGTCAAAGGCGACCTCCTGACCGCGCAGCTCTCATCGGTGATGATGCCCTTCGCCGGCGCCCTCTCGGGCAACACGCCCAAAGAGATCACCTTCACGCCGCTCATCACCTCGTCCAAGGACAACGCCTGCCTGGTGGACCAGATGAACGCCCAGTTCGGCATGAGCGCCATGCGCGCCCAGCTGAAGCCCGACGGCGTCCAGCGCGTGCTGGCCGCCCGCCTGCAGGGCACCTTCAAGACCGCCTTCCCCAACGGCGTCGAGGGCGGCGCCACAAACGCCGCGCCGAACCACCTCACCTCCGGCACCAGCACCGTCATGGTCTTCGGCGACGCCGACTTCCTGAACGACCGCTTCTGCGTGCAGGTCATGAACTCGCTCTTCGGCTCGGTCGCCCAGCCGATCAACGACAACCTCACGCTCTTCGGCAACACGGTCGAACAGTTCGCCGGACGCGAAGAGCTGATCGGCGTGCGCTCGCGCGGCCAGTTCAACCGCCCCTTCGATAAAGTCGACGCCCTCGAGGTCAAGGCCATGAAGCAGTGGCAGGCCGAAGAGGAGCGACTGGAGGCCGCCCTCCAGGAGACCCAGCAGCGCCTCACCGCCCTGCAGCAGCAGAAGACCGGCAACGAGCGCCTGATCCTCTCCAAAGAGCAGCAGGCGGAGCTGGAGCAGTTCCGCAAAACCCAGGCCGACACGCGCAAGCAGCTCAAAGAGGTCCGCAAGAACCTCAACAAAGAGATCGAGCGCCTCGGCCTGACCCTGAAGGTCGTCAACATCGCGCTGGTTCCCCTGCTGGTCGTCGCCTTCGGCCTCTTCCGCTGCTTCCAGCGCAAAAAACGGTAGTCCCGGACCGGGGCCGGTCCCGCGCCGGCCCCTTCGATCCACATGCCCTGACCCAGAACTTAAGGATACAGCCATGACCAACAAGAAACTCGTTTCGCTCACCGCCGTCGCGGCCGTGCTGGTCGGCCTCGCCTATCTCAGCACCACCCGCAAAACCGTCAAGACGCCCTCGCTCGTCGGCAAGCCCGTACTCACCGACTTCGACCTGAGCGACGTCGCGAAGATCGAAGCCGGCACGACGGGCGGCAAGAAGCTCATGCTGGAGAGCACCGACGCCGGCTGGGCCATCAAGTCCCTCTACGGCTACCCCGCCGACATCGCCAAGATCCGCGAGAACCTGCTGAAGCTCAAGGACCTCAAGGTCGGCCACGTGGCCGCCGGCAAGAAGCTGGACAACCCCGCGCTCGTGGATCTCCAGAACGCGGCCGGCAAGTCGCTCGCCACGCTGCGCCTCGGCGACAAGCACATGCGCCAGCCCGCCGGCGAGATGGCGCAGTTCGGCGGCGGCGCCTTCCCCGACGGCCGCTACGTCTCCGCCGCCGGCAGCGACACCGCCGTGCTCGTCAAGGAGACCCTGGAGGCCTTCGACGGCGACCCCAAGGCCTGGACCGACACGCAGATCTGCTCGGTGCCGGCCGCCGACATCACCGCCATCGAGCTGAGCCGCGACGGCAAGACCGCCCGGCTGACGAAGCAGGACGGCGCGTGGACGATCGACGGCCTCGGCGCGAAAGAGGAGTTCGACGCCTCCAAGAGCTACGGCGTCGAGTCCGCGCTCAACTACCTGAACTTCAACGCCGTCGCCGACCCCGCGCTCACCGATGCGCAGCTCGGCATGGCCACCGGCGCAGTCTACAAGGTCTCGCTGAAGAGCGGCGAGAGCTACACCGCCAAGATCGGCAACGCCGCCGAGGGCGGGGCCGACCGCTACTTCAAGATCAGCGCCGCCTTCACGCCCGCCGGCACCAACGCCACCGAGAACGCCGAGCTCGCGAAGAAGGTCGAGACCTTCAACACCAAGACCGCCAAGTGGACCTACGTCATCCCCTCCTACAACGCGGAGAACATGACCAAGACCCGCTCCGATCTGGTGAAGGCCAAAGAGGAGCCCAAGAAAGAAGAGACAAAATAGTGCATTCGTGCGCGAGTTCATTCGTGCATGAATCTGATGCACCGCGCTTCCTCCAACGAACGCACTAATGCACGAATGAACTGAAGAACTTGAGAGTTACCTATGGACCTCCAAAACACCACCACCCTCGTCGCCGCGCAGGCAGAAACCCTGGCGAAGATCCGCCAGGAGGTGAACAAGGTGATCGTCGGCCAGGAAAAGCTGATCGACCGCCTGATCATCGCCCTCATCACGGGCGGCCACATCCTGCTCGAAGGCGTGCCCGGCCTGGCGAAGACCCTCTCGGTCCGCACCCTGGCCGACGCGCTGGGGCTGCAGTTCCAGCGCATCTCGTTCACGCCGGACCTGCTGCCCGCCGACGTGATCGGCACCATGATCTACAACCCGAAAGAGGCCACCTTCGCGCCGAAGAAGGGTCCGGTCTTCACCAACCTCCTGCTCGCGGACGAAATCAACCGCGCCCCGGCCAAGGTGCAGAGCGCCCTGCTCGAAGCCATGCAGGAGCACCAGGTGACCATCGGCGAGCACACCTACAAGCTGCCCGCGCCCTTCCTCGTGATGGCCACGCAGAACCCCATCGAGCAGGAAGGCACCTACCCGCTGCCCGAAGCGCAGGTCGACCGCTTCATGCTCAAGTGCGTGGTCACCCACCCCTCGCGCGACGACGAGCGCCGCATCATGAACCGCTTCACGGGCAAACAGGCCGCCGCCGCGGGCGTCCAGGCGGTGATCAGCGCCTCCGACGTGCAGGGGCTGCGCGACACGCTCGAGCAGGTCTACTGCGACGAGAAGGTCGGCGACTACATCCTCGACATCGTCTTCGCCACGCGCGACCCCAAGGCCCACAAGCTCGACGCCCTCGCGGGCCAGATCCAGATGGGCGCCTCGCCGCGCGCCACGCTCTGCCTCAACCTGGCCGCGCGCGCCAACGCCCTGATGCACGGCCGCGCCTACGCCACGCCGCAGGACGTGAAGGAGATCGCCCACGACGTGCTGCGACACCGCATCATGCTCACCTACGAGGCCGAGGCCGAAGAGGTCACGACCGACACCGTCATCACCCACATCCTCAACACCCTGCCGGTACCCTGACAGGGAAAGAGTTGACAGGGGAAAGGGAAGAGTCAACACCTGACCACGTATCGACGCCCCCCCTTTCAACTCTTCCCTCTTCCTTCTTAACTCTTCCTTGTTATCATGCCGATCGACACGACAGAACTGATGAAGCAGGTGGGGAAGATCAAGATCCTCACCTCGCACCTGATCGACGACCGCCTATCCGGCGACTACCACTCGGTCTTCAAAGGCCAAGGCGTCGAGTTCGATGAGGTGCGCCCCTACGTCCCCGGCGACGACGTGCGCTCCATCGACTGGAACGTCACGGCCCGCACCGGCGCGCCGCACATCAAGCGCTTCTCGGAGGAGCGCGAGCTCACCGTCCTCTTTCTGGTCGACGTCTCCGGCTCGCAGATCTTCGGCTCCGGCTCGCGCTCGAAGTCCGAGCTCGCCGCCGAGATCACCTGCCTCCTGGCCATGACCGCCATCCGAAACCAGGACAAGATCGGGCTCATCCTGTTCAGCGACCGCATCCTCAAGTCGATCCCGCCGCGCAAGGGCCGCACCGCCGTCATGCGCCTCGTGCGCGAGGTGCTCGCCGCCGACGAGACGCGCGAGGGCACGGACATCACCGCCGCGCTGCGCTTCCTCAACAACGTGCAGAAGCGCAAGGCCGTGGTCTTTCTGGTCTCCGACTTCCAGGACGCGGGCTACGAGCGCGAGCTGCGCGTCACCGCGCGCCACCACGACGTGATCGCCTGCCCGATCGCCGATCCCTGCGAGGCGGCGCTCCCGAACGTGGGCCTCATCGAGCTCCAGGACCCGGAAACGGGCGAGCTGCTGCTGGTGGACACCGCGTCGGCCGCCGTGCGCGACGCCTTCCGCCTGCAGGCCTCCGCCGAGAACGAGCAGCTTTTGCGCTTCCTGAAGCGGACCGGCATCGATTTCATCCGGCTCTCCACCGACACCCCGTACATCGACGACGTGCGAGCCCTCTTCCGCCGCCGCGCGAGGAAACACTAACCATGATGACACGCAGGACGCTCGACTCACGACCCACGACGCGCGGGATCCTTTCGTTCCCGCTCGTCGCCCGTCGCGGGGCGCTGGCCGCGCTCATCCTACTTCCCTTTTCCTTTCTGTCCGCCGCCTTCACCGCCGACCTCTCCTCCGGCGACGTCTCGATCAAGCTCGAAGCCACGCCCGAGAAGGTCTCGCCCGCCGAGGACCTGATGCTCACCCTCACGGTCGAGGCGCCCGCGCACCTCGCCGTCACGCTGCCCGACCTGCGCGACCGCTTCTCGGGCTTTGCCACCGCCGAGGACTTCGCCACCGATCCGGTGGAGGCCAACGGGCGCACGCGCCAGACCTACCGCTGGCGGCTGACGCCCGAGCCCGCGGCCAAGCGCTACCGCCTCGCCCCTTTCGCCGTCACAACCCAAGACAAACGCTCCGCGACGCCGCTGACCGCCGCCTTCGCGACCCGCCCGGTGCTCTTCCCCGACGAGGGCGCGCGGCCGGTCGTGACCGGCGACCCCGAGGTCATTGCCGAGCCCGAATGGATCCCGCCCACCGCCAAGACCGTGGCGCTCTGGATCGTCGCGGCGCTCGCCGGCCTCGCTGCGCTCGCCTCGCTCCTGTTCGGCCTCACCAAGCTTTCGCGCCGCGTCCGCGAGTACCGCATGTCGCCCGTGGAGCGCGCCATGGCCGAGCTGCAGCGCCTGCTCGGCCGCAACCTGCCGGGCCGCGGCCTCTACAAAGAGTTCTACATCGAGCTCACGATGGTTGTCCGGCGCTACATCGAGCGCACCCACGGCATCCGCGCGCCCGAGCAGACCACCCAAGAGTTTCTCGCGGCCGCGGCCGGCAACCCCGCTTTCAGCCGCGACGTTCTCGCCCAGCTCCGCACCTTCCTCGAGTCCGCCGACCTGGTGAAATTCGCCGGGCAGGAAGCCTCCGTCGCGATGACCGACGACGCCACCCTGAAAGCCCGGCGCTACATCGAATCCGACGCGCAGCAAGAGCCAAGGAAGAGTGAAGAGGGAAGAGTTTGATAAGGAACCGACATGAAAGAATCTCCCGTCAAAACCAAAAGCCATGCCTTCGCCGTGCGCATCGTGAAGCTCTTTCAAGATCTCTGTTCACGAAAAGACGAGTTCATCCTTTCCAAACAGATCCTGCGATGCGGCACATCAATCGGCGCGAATGTCCACGAAGCGGGAGGCGCCTACTCCGAAAAAGAGTTCACGGCCAAGCTTCAGATCGCTTACAAGGAGGCGCTTGAGACACTCTTTTGGCTCCGTCTGCTTCGCGACACGGACTACATTGAGCCCTCCGAATATGAATCCTTGCTAGCCGGTTGTGAAGAGCTGACCCGCCTGCTTTCATCCAGTATCAAGACCCTTCGCGAAAAATGCGGTATGGTCTGTGAAAACGCCGACGACTTTTCGTACGGCACCTCGTTTCCAACGCCAACGATTTCCTCGTAACTCCTCCATGCGACTCAATCTGTCAAACTCTTCCTTCTTCCCTATTCACTCTTCCCTATGATCAGCTTCTCCACACCGCTCGCGTTCCTCCTGCTGCTGCCCTGGGCCGTGGCCGCCTGGCGCCTGTACCGCACGGGCCCGCGCGCGGGCGTGCTCTTCGCGGCCACGCGCCGCCTGCCGGCCAAGACCGCCGGCTGGCGCGTGACCCTTGCCCGCGCCGTGCCGCTGCTGTTCCTGTTCGGCTCGCTGCTGCTGATCATCGCCGCCGCGCGGCCCCGCACCACCCTCGCCCGCGAGCGCCGCTCCGTGAACGCCATCGCCATCGGCATGGTGGTCGACGTCTCGGGCTCCATGGAGGCCCTTGACCTCTCGCCCTCCCCGCAGGCGTTCAAGACGCGCCTCGACGTCGTGAAAGAGATGTTCGCAACCTTCGTCGAAGCGCGCCCCGACGACCTGATCGGCCTCGTGACCTTCGGCGGCTACGCCTCCACCCGCGCGCCGCTCACCGCCGACCACCGCGCGCTCGTGCACGTTCTGAAAGGCGTCGAGATCCCGCGCGCGCAGACCGACGCGCAGGGCCGCCCCGTGGACCAGGAAGAGACGCTCACCGCCATCGGCGACGGCCTCGCCACCGGCGTCGCGCGCCTCATCGACGCCGAGCCCAAAACCCGCATCGTCATCCTGCTCTCCGACGGCGAATCCAACACCGGCATCATCACGCCCGAGCAGGCCGCCGACGCCGCAGCCAAGAGCAACGTGCGCGTCTACGCGATCGGCGTGGGCTCCAACAGCCGCACGCCGTTCAAGACGCGCGACCTGTTCGGACGCGAAACCATCGCCTACGCCGACGCCACCTTCGACGAGACCCAGCTCAAGTCCATCGCCGCCAAAACCAGCGGCCGCTACTTCAGCGTCCGCGACAACGAGGGGCTGAAGAACGCGCTGGCCGAGATCAACGCCCTCGAAACCACCCGCATCGACCGCCAGGTCTATCAGCGCTTCGACGAACACTTCGTGCGTTTCCTGCTCTGGGGCGCGGCGCTCGTCGCCCTCGCCCTCACCCTCAACATGTCGCTGACCCGACGGCTCCTCTAACGCCTAACTCCTAATTCCTAAGTTCTCCCATGCGCTTCGTTTATCCATGGCTCCTGTTGCTTCTCTCGGTCATCCCGGTCATCGGCGTGGCCTGGCTCTGGCTGCACCGGCGTGCGCAGCAGCGCCTCGCGCTGCTGATCGCCCCGGCCCTTCAGGCTAAGCTCATGCCCGCGCGGCCGCAAACCGCCTTCTACATCCAGTTCGTGCTCGTGCTCGCCGGGCTGACGCTCCTCGCTTTCGCCGCCGCGCGGCCGCAGTGGGGCCGCAAGGACGAGAAGGTCTTCACGCGCGGCCGCAACCTGGTCATCGCGCTGGACGTCTCGCGCTCGATGCTCGCCGCCGACGTCCACCCCAACCGCCTGGAGCGCGCCAAGACCGACATCATGGATCTGATCGAAGACCTCAAGGGCGACCGCGCCGCGCTGCTCGCCTTCCGCAACAAAGGCAGCCTGCTCTGCCCGCTGACCACCGACTACGCCTTCCTGCGCCAAGCCCTCGACGGCGTCAGCCCCGAGTCCGCGCCGCGCGGCGAGACCGACCTCGGCGACGCGATCCGCAAAGCGCTGGCCGCGCTCGACCCCGCACTCGACGAGTACAACGCGATCCTGCTGATCTCCGACGGCGAGGACCTCAAAGGCGGCGCCCTGGAAGCCGCAACCGAGGCCGCCAGGCGCAACATCCCGATCTTCACGGTCGGCATCGGCGACCCCTCGGGCACGACCATTCCCGGCGAGGGCGGTAAAGGCGTCCAGCAGTTCAAGGGCACCGCCGTGCAGACGAAACTCATGGACGAGACGCTCGACGCCATCGCCAAAGCCTCCAACGGACGCTACATCCCGCTCGGCACAGCCGGCACGGCCCACACCACGCTCGGCTCGATCTACCGTCGCCACCTGCGCACGATCGCCGCCAAGGAGCAGCAGGAGCAGATCGAAAACCGCTATCAGGAACGCTACCAGCTCTTTCTCTTCCCGGCCGCCCTTTGCCTGCTCGCCGCCGCGTGGCTCAGCCGCGGCCGTCTCTGCGGCAACCGCGTCAGGAATCAAGAGTCAAGCGTGAGGAGTTAGGAATCGGGGTCCGCCATGAAGTTCATGCTAACCAGCTTACTGCTCGCCGGCCTGTGCGCATCCGCTCAGGTCCCAGGCCCCTCTGTCTCCGCGTCCCCTTCTCAACCGTCTCAGGCTCCAATCCCTCATTCCCCTGTGGCGAGCCCTGCAGCCCCCTCACTCCAAACACAAAGTCCCTTGCCGTCCTCCCCGACTCCTAATTCCTCATTCCTAACTCCTCCTTCTTCAGACGTCCCCTCCACCAACCGTCCGCCAATCGTGGTCACCCCCGGGCGCGACGGCGCGCGCCAGGCGCAGGCGTGGCTCGGCAAGGGCAAGTATCTCGACGCGGCCGAAGGCTTTCTCTCCGCGGCCCGCGGCGCAGACCTGGAGGAGGCCGAGACCTACCGCTACAACGCCGCCTACGCCTATTACAAAGCCGGCGAGCTCGACAGCGCCGCCGAAGCGCTACGGCCTCTGCTGACCTCCAAGAAGAGCGGCGCGAAGGCCGGCGAACTGCTCGGCAAGCTGCTGATGGAGAAGGCCCGGGACAAGGGCGCAGAAGACCCGTCCGCCAAAGCCGAGTCCCTGGAAGAGGCCGCGACGGGCTTCCAGCGAGCCCTGCGCGACGCCCCCAAGGACGAGCGCCGCAACCGCAACCTCACGCGCGCGGTCTCGCCGCTCGCCGAGGCGCGCGAGACCGCCCACATCGCAGCCGTCATGAAAACGCACGGGCAGACCCCGCCCGACCAGCTGATGGCCACCCTGCTCGCCGAACAGCGCGCGCTCCTCGAAGAAGCCCAAGCCCTCTTCACCAACGACGCCCCGGCGCTGATCAGCAAAGCCGAAGCGCTCGCCAAGCGCCAGGAGACGCAGGCCGACCTGTGGATCCCCCTCAAGCAGCACATGCTGAAGGCCGTCACCAACCAGCAGCAGCAGGCCCAGTTCGCGCAGCAGATCGAGCTCGCCCGCGACAGCATGCGCGGCGCCACCGCCTCCCTGCAGGACCTGATGCCCGAAGCCGCGGACGACACCGCGCAGTCCGAGCCGCTGGTCTACGCCTTCTGGAAGGCGGTCGCCCTGCCGCCCGCCGCGCTCGACGAGGACATCCTCTGCCAGAGCAACGCCATCCGCAAAATCGGCGCGCGCTACCTCGAGCACCGCGACACGCAGGCCGAAGCGCTGCAGCTCACCCAGCTCTTCCGCCAGCGCTTCCCGGAGTGGGCCCAACAGTATCAGCAGCAGGCCCAGGCCGACACCAACATGCCGCCCTTCACGGCCGAAGACCAGGCGAAGATCAAAGAGATCGCCGCCCACGCCGAAAAGCTCCAGACCGAGATCGCGACGAAGCAGCCGCAGGAGCAGGAGCGCCGCGCCCTCCAAGAGCAGGCGCTCAAAGACCTGCTCGAAATCCGCGACCTCCTGCCCAAGCAGAAGAGCCAAAGCCAGCAGCAACAGCAGAACCAACAGCAGCAGCAGAACCAACAGCAACAACAGAATCAGGAGCAGCAACAGCAGGAACAGAAGCAGGACGAGCAAAAGCAGGAGCCGCAGGAGCAGCCCGAGCAGAAGCCCGAGCCGCCGAAGGACGTCCAGGAGACCCTCCGCCGCGCGCTGGAGCGCGAGAAAGAGCACGAGAACGACAAAAAGGAGAAGATGCGCAAACTCCCGATGTCGCCCTCCGAGCGAGACTGGTAGGGAAGAAAAGGGTGAAGGATGAGGGATGAAAACTAAAGGCTGAAGCCTGCCGAGAAACACTTAAAGGTGAAAGAGACGTTCACACACATGCAGAAGCGGATGCAACCCGTTGGAGTGATCCACCGGGTTCTTCGCGTTTTATTTCCGCGCATCCAAACGCGTGTCCACGCCCTTTCTTTTTCTTCCTCTCCCTCAGTCCTCCGTCCTCCGGCCGCCTCCATCCCTCATCCCTCATCCTTCCTCCTTCCTCTCTTCTTTTCTCTCGCCCTTCCCGCGCTGGCCGACTTCACGCTCAACGTGACGCCCTCGCGGCCGAGCATTTTCCTCGGCGAAAGCTTCAACCTCACGATCGAGGTCGAGGGCGCGGACCGCGGGCTCGGCACTCCCGACCTTTCCGCACTGCCGCCCTCCGAGGTGCAGTTCCTGGGCCAGCACAGCAACAGCCGCTCCTCCATCTCGATCGTCAACGGACGCATGACGCGCGAGTCGTTCGAGGGCCGCGTCTTCGCCTATCAGATCAAGCCCGCCCGCGAAGGGGCCTTCTTCACGGGCCCGATCCGCGTCACCGCCGCCGGCAAGACCCAGGCCCATCCGGGCGTTACCGTCCAGGTGGCGGGCATCGAGAAACAGGACACCGTCATCGCGGCGGTCACCGCCTCCTCCACGTCGGTCCTCGTCGAAGAGCCGTTCAAGGTGACGCTCTCCGTCGCGGTCGCGGAGCTCCCCGACCCCTTTGCCGAGAGCAACGAGCCGCTCCACCCCAACCTGCTGCCGCAGCTCTCGGCCGACTTCCTCGAAATCCGCCAGGATACGCCCGGGCTCAAAGGCCCCGACCTGAACCAGCTCCTCAACGGCCTGATCGACCAGAGCGGGCGCCAGCCCGGCTTCGCCATCAACAACTACCAGACGCGCGACATGGGCGGCTTCGGCAACCTGTTCGACAACGACCCCTTCCGTCCTCGCCCGATCCGCTTCCGCCTCGAGCCCAAGCGGATCACGGCCAACGGCAAGAAGTACCGCGAGTACACCCTCTCGCTCGACTACACGCCGACCAAAGAGGGCGAGTTCACCTTCGGCCCGCTCTCCTTCAAGGGCACGGTCATCACCGGCGTCAGCGCCGACCGCCAAGCCCTCACCAAAGAGGTCTACACCATCGGCCCCGCCGTGACCGTGCGCGTCGTCCCGCCGCCGGACGAGGGCCGCCCCGAGTGCTTCATCGGCTCGGTCGGCAAAGCGCTGAAAGCCGCCGCCGCGTTCGACGCCACCGTCTGCAAGGTCGGCGACCCGCTCACGCTCACGCTCGAGGTGACCGGCCCCATCAGCGTCTCGAATATGCGCACGCCGCTGCTGAACCTCCAGCCCGAGCTCGCCAAGGATTTCCGCATCTACGACGACAACGTCACCGCCGACACCCTGCCCAACGGCAAGCGCTTCAAATACCGCGTCCGCCCCACCCGCGAAGGCACGCTGGAGTTCCCGCCGATCCGCCTCGCCTATTACGACACGGCCGCTCGCGCCTATCAGACCGTGACCACCGCGCCCATCCCCATCCAGGCGCGCGCCACCACCCAGATCGCGACGGCCGCCGGCGACGACCCCGCCGCCGCCGCGGACGTGCTGGGCACGCCCGCCCGGCCCCTGCCCGCAGGGATCACCTTGTCGCCCCAAGGGCCGCGCGAAGCGTCGCTGGCGCCCTCGCGGCGCCTCCTGTTCACGCTCCTGCTGGCCGGGCCCGCGCTCTGCCTGCTGGCCGCGCTGCTGGCCCCCGCCGCCGCGCTGCTGGCCGCCTGGCGCGCCCACCGCCGCCACTCGGGCGCCTTGCACCGCGCGCGCGCCGCGCTGCGGCGCTCGTCGACGGCGGACCTCGCCGCGCGCGCGGTCCGAAGCTACCTCGCCGAGCGCCTCGACGTGGCGGGCAGCGCGCTGACCCCCGCGGACGCGGCCGCCCTCCTGCGCGCGCGCGGCGTTGCGGAGGCCGACGCCGCCGCGTGCCGCGACGGGCTCGCGCACCTCGACGAAGCCCTGTACCGTCCAGGCGCCACCACGTCCGTTCCCGAAGCGGTCCAGCGCCTTCTCGCCCTGCTGCCGAAACTGGACGCGGCGCTCGCCGAGCCCCCGAAACAGGAGGAGCGGTCGTGAGAACGCCTCCCGCCACACAGAACCCGACACGGCACAGGCTCGCCGCCGCGCGGCTGGCCGCGCTCGCCGTGGCCCTCGCCTTATGCGCCGCCGCCCCGCTCCGCGCCGACGACGCCACCCGCGCGTTCCTCTGGGAACAGGCCAACACGCAGGCCGCCTCCGCGGTCAAGCCCGACGACTATCTCAAAGCCGCGCAGACCTACAACCGCCTCGTGGCCGACGGCGTGCGCAGCGGCGCGCTCTTCCTCAACCTCGGCAACGTGCTCGTGATGGCGGGCGACGGGCCGAACGCGGCCGCGGCGTTCGCGCGCGCCGAGCGCCACCTGGGCGCAACGCCCGAAACGCGACAGGGGCTCGCGGCCGCGCGCGCGCTTCAGTCCGGCCGCGCTCACGCCGACCTGCCCTGGTCGCGCACCGCCTTCTTCTGGCACTACGCCTTTCCCTGCCCCGTGCGCGTGCTCATCGCGCTCGGCGGCTGGACGCTCTTCTGGCTCGGCGTCCTCTGCCGCATCCTGCTGCGACGTCGCCAGGGACACGCGGCCCTGCGAAGCCTCTCCGAGACTTGCCTGCTGACCGGCGGACTGATCGCCGCGGTCTTCGCCGCCTCCGCGCTCATGACCCTCGCCCACGAGCGCCACGACGACGCCACGTGGGGCGCGCGCCTCTTCACGGCCTCCTCAGGCAACGGAACGGAGGACGCGCCGTGAGAATCAGAGATCAGAGGTCAGAGGTCAGAGGACTGAACCAGGTGGTGCCACTGGCCGGCGTGTTCCGGATGCTTCTGCTTTCTCTCGGGCTCGTCGCGCCCGCCCTCGCCGGCGAGATTTATTCCGGACGGCTCTACACCGTCCCGGAAAAGATCTACGTGAACCAGCCGTTCGAAATCCACTTCGAGCTCGAGGTCTCTTTCGGCAGCGAGGTGGAGGACCTGCGGATCAGCGACTTCCCGAACAACCCGGAGCTGCTTTCGGTCGGGCGGCTGGAGTCGCTCTCGCGCGACCGCGTGACGCGCGACACGCAGGCGATCGACGTGCTGCACTTCTCGGCGCAGGCCCGCTGTTTCAAGCCCCTCGACCACACCTTTTCGCCCGCGCTCCAGTGCCTGCTCGTGGAGCGGCGCAGCGCCGGCTTCTTCTCGCAGTGGCAGTCGTATCCCAAGCAGAAGCCGCTCGAGCCCTTCGCGCTGCGGGTCCTGCCGCTGCCTGAAGCCGGCCGCCCCGCAAACTTCAGCGGCGCGATCGGCGCGTTCCGCTTGATCGGACGCCTCTCGCAGTCCAACGTCCAGCCCGGCGACATCGTCACGCTCAGCCTCAGCGTGACTGGCAAAGGGTGGCTGGGCGAAGCGGCCGCACCCGCGCCTGCCGCGTCGCCGCTGTTCAAGACCTACCCCGCCAAAGAGCTGGCGCGCGAGCCGCTCCGCCTCCAGACCGAGCAGATCTTTATCCCGCAGAGCACCAACGCCACCGAGATCGCGGCGGTCCGCTTCGTCTATTTCAACCCGTCCACCGAGCGCTACGAAGAGAGCGTCGCGGGGCCGTTCCGCCTCACCTTCGACGCGGCGGCGCCGCGACCCAAGGCCGACGAGGTCAGAGTCATCGACACGGCACAGCCGGTCCGCTCCGAGCCGTTGCCCCAAGTCGTCACCCTCGAGCGGGTCAACCTGACGGTGAGGCCGCTCCTGCCGCTGCTGGCGGGGTGCGCCGGCGCGCTCGCGGCCTTCTTTGTCTTCTTCCTGCTCTACGGCCGCCACACGCGCCTCGCCGTCTTGTTCGGCCTCGTCCTGCTCAGTGGCGGCGGTGCCGCCGGCTACCTCCTGAGCGGCCAAAAAGAGACGGTTTCCGTCGCGCTGATCCGCCAGACGGAGGTGTTGTTCGCACCCTCGCGCGCTGCGGCCGTCCTCTTCGCGCTCAAGCCGGGCACGCCCGTTGTCCCGGTCGAACACGCCGGCGCCTGGGTGCGCATCGATGCCGCCGGCCGCCGCGGCTGGATCATGTCCGACGCCCTCGCTCCGGCTGCGGCCACGCGCTGACGCCGGGCCGCGTTCACCGGCGCGCCGTTCAGCCGTGCATCGCGGAAACGACCCGACTCGCGACCCGAGACGTGCGTGATGGAATGGAGACGCGCGGCCGCTTCAAAGCAACGTCGAGAGCATGGCGTCGCCTTGCCCGGTAAAAGACATGCGGGGCATGGCGACGCGGACGCGCAGACGCTCGTCCCTCCAACGTTCGGAGTTGGGCGTTCAGCGTTCGGCGTTTTTCTCTTCACAGCCCCCTGCCGACTGAGACTGCCTACCGCACCGCGCCCCCAATATCCGATCTTCCCTCAGCCTGTCTGTCGAATGTCAGGTTACAATCCAGAATCCTCTGGTCTGCCGGGCCACGTGACCGGAGTGTTACCGGGCACACGGAAATCAGCGGCCCGTCCAGTGACACCGCCACTGGCGGGCCGCCACCTCATGCGCCTCGCCGTTGAGCCGGACCTTCACCGGACTGTCGTTGAAATTCATTACAACCCAACTTCCGTCATCAAAGGCGAAAAGGCCAACCGAATTGGGCGCCTCGACAGTGCTGAAGCCCAGCACGCTGACGAACGGAGCGCGCAACGCGTCCAAGTCGGACTGTAGCAGCTGTCGAATCACGTCCTCTAACAGTTTCAACACAATGTAGATTCTCGCCCCCTTCCCGTTCTTTTTGTCTTGATCAGCATGCCAGCCTGAAATACGCTTATGTTGTGATTTTAAATGAATATTAGATGTATAGCTCTTTCGCTTTTTCATAAAGGCTGACAAAAACGCTTAGTTTTTTTGGAGCACCACCGGAGAGGAGGTTCATCATGAAGCGCATGATCCGTTTTCCGGATGTACTTACGCTAGCGGCTCACACGCGACCCGCCGCATCATCGATGGCCAACGAGGGACAGAGAGAACGTCCGCCACCCGGCAGACTCCCTCATTTGCTCCAAAAAGTCGTGTACTCCCTGTCTTCCTTCGGCGTCTGGGTCGCCGTCTTCATGGCGGCGAGCCTTCTGCCTGAAACGGCTCAGCCAGCGCAGGAGACGCTGCCGCGGCCGACGAATCTTCCGGAGTTGATACGCATGACGGAGAGAGGCGTTTTTTTCATTCGCGTTCAGGATGCCGAAGGAAAAACGCTCTCCTCGGGAACCGGTTTTCTCACCGATGCCAAAGGAACTGTCCTGACCTCGCTTCATATCATCCGTCCCCCCGTGTCGCCTAAAGTGGCGATATCGGCTGAAGCCATTGACCCCACAGGCCGGGTTTTTACCGTCAAAGGAGTCAAAGCCGAAGACGAGGCGCTGGACCTGGTGTTGCTGCAGCTAAGTGACATTCCGGAGAACGGCATTCCCTTAACTTTTGCGGGGGATCAGCCGCCGGAACGGGGCGATTTCGTTCTTGTATTAGGGCACCCGAACGAATTCCGCTTCGTTTCCACAGACGGAATAGTTAGCGCGGTCAACAAGGCCAGCGAATGGCCCCCTCGCTTTTATGAAGTCGTCTGCCCGAACTCGCCCCCGGATGCCATCTGGATCCAAACGTCTGCCGCCGTCTCCATGGGTAACAGCGGAGGGCCCATGCTGAATGCCTCAGGCCAGGTCATGGGTGTTATGCAACTGAAAGCGTTCTGCAACGGGATGTCCTTTGCCCTTCACGTCTCTTCTGCGCGCAGAATCCTCTCCAAGCCGCAAGGCTTGACGAGCCTGGAGGCATTTACACGCCCCGAAGCAACGTTTGCAGAACTCACAGGCAAGCTTCAGAGCGACTATTTTCAATATGAGTTTCGCATGAGGCAACCGCCACGGATGAGGGCCAACACCGACAGGAAAGTGACGCAGCGTCCGGACATGGAACATCCTGGGAAAAAGTATTTTCCTCAACTGATTGCGCTGGCGGAAGCGAACCGAGGAAGGAGCCTTGAGCTCAAGGCGTTGCTGTTCCTAGTGATGGAGTTGTCCGACTTTGAATATCCTGCCGCCCTCGAATCCGAATTGAGCAAGGCCTCCCAGAGGCTTATCGACGGGTATCGCGATGACCGGCGGATTCTTCCAGTTCTAAGCCGGAAACTATATCCGACCGCGACCGAGTCCCGCCGCTATCTCAGGTCGCTTGCGGAACAATCGTCGGACCCGGACATCCGCGCACTGGCCGCACTCTCTTTAGCCGAAGCGCTGGCTTTCACTTCGACAGGTGAGTCCTCCCGTCTGGACGCCCTCGCACTCGCCCGTATAGCCGCCTCAGCAAAGGCTGAGTTTTCTGTGGGCCAGGAGTCCGTTTCCAAACTGGGGCGAGAACTCGTGGATCGGCTTCGCGTTTCGATGCCGGGCTGTGCAGCACCGCCGCTTTCGGGCGTCGATCAGGATGGCAAGAAAGTTTGCCTCACAAACGAACTTGGACGTCATGTGGTCATCGCCTTTTGGAATGAGCGTATTGACTTCTTTAAGCATCTTCAAGATTCCTTTGCCGAACTTGCCAACCATTATATAGGAGCGCCGATTTCGTTTATCAGCATAAGGATTAAAGGCGCGGACGAGGCGTTTTTCTCAACCTCTTTTAACGAGGCCCCAACATACACACTTATCACAGAAGATAAGAACGGACCGAACGCAAACGCTTGGCACGTCAAGCTATCGCCCACCATTTTCATCATTGATCCAAAAGGTGTCATCAGCCACCGGATTACAGCAAAACCAAACCCCGCCAGCGTGATTGCTAACAGCACGTTCTTGGGCTTTGGCTCCCACTCTGACCTCGAATGGAACGAACGACTGACACAGGCGCTCGAAACCATACCCTCACTCACCGAGGCCAAAAGAACGCTGACCTCTTTTCTCACGCAGGGTCCTTGGCTTTCTGCCGATGGCCTGTTGGGTGACGGCCCACGCACAATCTTTTTGCGCGACAACGGCCGGACCAGCATCAACACCTTTTCTAGCTGGAGTGTAGCCCCGCCTCACAAATTGCTCTTGCACATGAGAAACAGCGAGGACGTCGAGCTGGAAGTGAATAGAGAATCGGGAACAGCCGTTGTCCGAAGCCCAGAGCGTCTACTCAACTGCTCCCTGAAACTCCGCGACTTTTCTGCCGCCTCCACAGAAGGGTCGGAGACCTCCAAAAAAATCCGAGAGTGCCTCCTTAAAGAAACCTGGGAGTGGTTCCAGTACGGCAAGAAAGACGGAGAGGTCCCATACATGAAATTCCGATTCAAACCCGATGGCACGACAGACTCGACTTTGCTCCCGGCTTGGGAAATTCGACCTTCAGGCCAAATCTGGGTCTATGTTTACATGGGGACCTACTGGGCGTTCGAATTGGACATCGAAAAGAAGATCGCGCGAAACAACCTCGCCGACAGCCAGATCAAAGACCACAAAACCTTCTCTTCATTCACGCCCCTTCGTAAGGTGCCCGCCGACCGATAGCCCCTCTCGGTCAAATCCTCGCGCGTTCGTCCGCACGCCCTGCAGAATCGGGGTCAAAGTTGCTATGGATCGAAGTTACTTTCCTCCAGAGCGGCCTGTACGATCCGGTTGACGTTGATTTTCAAGCAAACCATCCTTTGTGCCCCGAACACAACCGTAAAGCTGCAAGGCGGCTGGACGCATCCTCGCGCCACGCCGCCCCGTCACGGTTCTCCGAAAAGGCTCTTGTTATTTACAACAGTCGTCAGAGCCTTTGGGCTGCCCGCACTTCGTACACAGGTCGGCGGTCTCGGTCGGCTCGTTAGCCTCTTTCCAGCCCTTGATGCCAGCCGAGAAGTGCTTCACGTTCGTGTAACCCAACTTGGACGCAGCCTCCGCCCCGGCCTTGTAGGCGCCGCACATGGGACCGCCGCAGTAGGCCACGACTAGCGCGGCCTTATCCTTGGGCAGCTTGTCAGAGAGGGTCGCCTTGGCATTCGCGAAGTTGATCGCACCCGGAATGTGTCCTTTCGCGTAAGATGCGCTACCGTTGCAGTCGATCAGAGTCACGGCCTTGTCCGCGATCGCCTGCTTGAGGTCCGCCAGGCTGATGTCCGGAACCTCATCCTTGGCCTTGTCCTCGCCTGCAGCCGCCGTCGGCACCATCAGTAACCCTGACGAAAACGCAAGCGCCAGTGTCATGATTCCGCATAGGATCGTCTTCATTCGCGCCTCCTTCCGTGGCCGTGGCCACGTGTTGTCCGTTGTTGACCGATTCGCCCACAGGGATGCCTTGCATTTATTCTTATTTAAGAAATGTTAACCTCGGTTAACATCAAAGTCACGTGGAAAAAAGAGGGGGGCGCTCAACGCCCAACGTTTAATGCTCAACGCTCAAGTTTTAAAACCATGATCGGCCACAGCTCGGGATGGCCGTCGCAGGGACGGCCGGGTTCGGTGGCGGTGCCGAGGCCTTTGCTGGCTTGCCACCCCGGCGCGTCGTGGTCGTGCAGATACACTCCGCAGCCGGCAACGAAGCCGGGCTTGAGCACGATGGGCTCGAGATAGCGCTGCGCGAAAGTGACGGTCAGCGTGTAACCGTGCGCCGTGCGCGCGTAGCGGCAAGCGATCTTCTTTGAGGCCTCTTCCTTGCTCGCCATGTTCACGCCGTCGGCGAGCTGGTGGTAGACCTCGCGGAAGCGCCACACCTGGCCCGCGCCGTCGCGGCCGTCTTTCGGCGGCGCGAAGTCGTAGCGGTAGTCGTCGTTGTCAAAGGTCTTGGCCGCGTTGGAGCGCCCGTTCGCGCCGGTGTCGAAATAAACCTCCAGCGCGCCGTCGGCGTTCCAGAGCTGCTTCTCGGCGTTGGGCGTCTTCCAGAGCTCGGGATCGGCGAGCACCTTGTCGTCCGCGACCTCGACGCGCAAATAGAGATTTCTCGTGTCCCAGGCGATCTTGTACGACGCCTCGTGGTCGCCGGGCTTGACGCGCTGCGCGCCGCCCTTGACGCAGCGGTTGGTGATCGCGAGCGCGGGCAGCGCCTCCCACTGGGGCTCGCCCTCGCAGCGCGCCGCGAAGAAGTAGTCCATGCGCCACGCGCCGGAGGTCGGGCTCCCGCCCTCCGGAACCAGCCGGTAGGCCGCGTCCCAGCGGTGCATGGCGGCGGCCGACGCGCCGTCGCCCGCGCCGGGTACGGCCAGCACCGTCTCGCCGTTGCCCGGCAGCGCGTACGGGATCTTTTGGCCGCCGACCTCCAGCACGCCCTTCTGCGGCCGGCCGGTCAGGTTCTTGAGCGCGGCCGAGATGCGGCCCTCCGCGTCCGGCGCGAACGTGACCGCCAGCGACGAGGCGCTGTCTTCCGGCTCGGCGGCCTGCAGCGCGCCCGCCAGCTTGACCGGGTCCTGGGCCTTCACGAAGAGCGGCGCGGGCGTGACCGTCAGGCGGATATAGCCCTCTTTGTCCGGCGCGGCGAAGCGCGGGTTGCCCATGAAGTCGACGAACTCGACGGGCTGGCCGAACTTGACCGCCAGCACGGGGCAGCGCTTCAGGCCGTTCTCGACGTCGGCCGTCGTGCACCACACCGGCGCGAGGCCGGAGCCGTCCGGCTGGCGGAAGGCGTAGCCGCGGATGCCGGCGGCGGGCCGGATGTCGGCGACATAGCGCGGATCGGGCATCAGGTGGCCGAGCGTGTTGACCGCCTTGCAGAGCAGGATCGGCGTGAGGTGCAGGTCCATGTACGGCCGGCAGCTCCAGATGTTGGCGCCCTGGATGCGGGGCCAGTATTTCATGCAGATGATGTAGAGCCGCATGGCTGAGGCGGCCTGGATGAACTCACGGTTGCCGAAGTCGTAGGTCGGCTTGCCGCTCGGATAGGCGTCGTACGACGGCCCCGCGCCCCACTCGGGCACGTAGGTCTCGGGAATGTTGAACAGCTCGGTGAAGAGGATCGGCGTCTCGTCGCCGTAACCGTAGCGCTTGCCCTGTTCGATCAGGCGCGCGGCCTCGTCGTCGAGATCGGAGGTCGAAAGCGAGCCTTTGTCGATGCTGCCGTACGGGTGCACCGCCAGCGCGTCGTAGGTAAAGCCCGCGTCGTGCGCGGCCTTGAGGTAACCCTCGTAGGGCTCGAAGCCGCGCAGCAGGTTGTAGCCCGAGGTTCCGCTGGTGGGCGTGCAGCCGAGGCCCGCGCGCTTGGCGGCGCGGCCGACCGCGGACTGCAGCTTGAAGTACTCGGCGAACTGGCCGCTGGCGGGGTACTTCGAGCTCTCCTCCTCGTTGCCGTAAGCGGTGTAGGGCAGCATGTCCTTGGGCACGCGCCTGAGGATCTCGTAGGAGGTGTCCTCCACATATTTCACGTACTCCGGCGTGACCGCGGGCAAGTCGTACAGGTCGCGGTGACCTTTGGCCCACGGCATGTCCTCGGGCTTGCGCGCGCGCCAGAGCTCATCGAGGAGCGTGGTCTGCGCGTTGACGAAGCGGTGGCGCCGCATCAGGTCGACCGCCACGCTGTTGGTTTCGAGCATGTCGTGGATCGGCATCCACGAGGTGCCGCCCCACCCCCACTCCATGAACTTGCGCGCCAGGTCTTCGCCGCGCGAGATGCGCCAGGCGTCGCCCAGCAGCGTGCCCGTGAGCCGGCTGGTGGGATGCGTGTTGGCGAGCGGGTCCATAATCGCGAAGCGGTAGTAGTCGCAGTATGGCGGAAAGCCGTCGACCGTGACCGTGGCTTTGACCACGAAGACGCCCGTGCCGAAGGTCGCCGCGTCGAGGCCGAGCGGCAGGCGCGCCACGCCGTTCGAGGGGACGGTCATCTCCAGCCGACGCGCGAACAGCACGTCGCGGAAAGCATTCTGGATTTCGAGCTCGACCGCACCGCGCGTCCCGACCGGGCCCACCCCGTTCAGCGCGGCGTCCATCGGCTCGCCCGGCCGCAGGTCGTTGTCGGGGTCCGACGTCACGAAGTTCACGTCGAGCGGATCGCAGACGAAGTCTGTCGGCGCGTCGCCCGCTTCCACCTGCAGGCCGTCGACCAGCACGCCCGAGCCCGAGAGGTGCAGCGCCACGCCGGCGGCGTCGGCGGTGAACGAGCGGTGGTAGCGCTGCCACGCGTCGGTGACGGTGAACTGCGACTCCTTGTTTTCCATGTCGCCCCAGGGCCTGCCCGAGAGCGTGCCGCCGCGCGCGGCGTTGCCGAAGGCGAGGTGGAAACCGGTCTGCCGGTCCAGCACCGACTTGGCGTAGAAGCTCACCGTGTAGCGCCGCCCCTTGTCCAGCGCGAGCGGCATCGAGCGCAGGCCGGGCGAGGCCATCTGCACGCGGTTCAGGCGCAGCGCGCAGGGGCCGACGAAGCCCTCGCGCACGATCTCGTACTTCGGCACGTGGGTGGGGGTGTACTTCGCGCCGCCGCCGATCCAGAACCAGCCGCGCAGGCCCTGTTCGAAGCTGGGGTTGTGCATCACGTTGCGCGTGGGCGCGAGCGGCACGTGCGTGGCGTCGTTCTTCCAGAAGTCGATGCCGCCGACCGGCGGCGGCAGGGCTGCGTCCGACAGTTCGACCTCGCCGAGGTCGATGACCACGCGCCCGCCGCGGTCGCCCTTGCGGTCGGTGGTGCGGTAGCTGAAGCTGAAGCGCCGGACCTGGCCCTTGTCGTGGCCCGAGACGCCCTCGTTGATGCCGCCCGAGAGGCCGCCCAGTTCCAGCCTGAAGCCGTTGAGCGGATCGTCCGCGTCGTAGACCAGGTCGCCGCCGGCGAAGGACTGGAACGTGGCGGTCTTGTCCTGCAGCGCCTCGAAGCTGTTCTCGACGAACGGCACGCCGCCGACCGTGATGCGCCGGCCGCGGTAGCGCGTGCCGAACGTGACCCACAGGCTCGCGCCGTCGGCCGAGCCGGTGTCCCAGGTGAGCTCGACGCGGCTGTCGCCGAGCGGTTTAAGGCGGTAGGTGAAGAGCGACCGCTGGCCCGCCGAATTGAGATAGGGCTTGGTGTAGGTGGTGACGCCCGTGGCGGGGTCCAGCTTCAGATCGTCCGGATCGCCGTCGATCGGCTTGAAGGGCCAGCCGAAGCCGCGGTCCTTGAGCGAGCCCCACCACATGAACGAGCAGAGCTCCTTGTCGGCGGCGTAGACCTTGACCGCGTGGGCCTGGTCTTTCATCTGCCGGTTCTCGGCGAGGCGCGTGGTGACGCTCTTGTGGCCGGCCCGGTAGACCGGCCGCGCCACCATCTCGGCGTCCTGCTCAGGAAACTCGACGACGCTGAACACCGGATCGGTCCGGCCGGTCTCACTCGCTTTGAAGGCGGGCGCGGGGTCCGGCAGTCCCGGTCCCTTGGCCGCCCGCTCTTGCGGCGCGGAACAGCCCGCCAGAAAAACAGCCACGACCCACCCTGCGGCACCCCATCGTTTCATGCTGCGTCTCCCCCATTCACACAGAATGGGGGGAGTATAGCACGGGAGCGGCGCGCAGGGAACCACGCTTACGCCAGCGCCGCGGCGGAGCCCTTGTTCTTGGACACGGCCCGGTTGACCACGCTCAGCAGCTCGTCGATCTGAAAGGGCTTGCCCATGTAAATGAGGGCGCCCCGTTCTCTCGCCTCGGCGGCGGTCTCCAGCGAGGTGTAAGCCGTCAGGATGATGACCGGCGTCACGGGATCGAGTTGCTTCACCTCGCGCAGGAAGGACATGCCGTCCATCGTCGGCATCCGCAGGTCCGTGATGACCAGATCGAAGAACTGGCTCTGGAACATCTTGAGCCCCGCCAGGCCGTTCGAGGCCTCCCGGACCTCATAGCCGTTTGAGGTCAACAAGGTCCTCAGCACGAGCACAATGTCGCGCTCATCATCGACGATCAGTATTTTAGCCATGTCTAATCTGCCCCTTCCGGGGATCGGTGCGGCAAGCCGCATCCGAGGTCCGATACCTGACAACAAATACCCCCATTTGTTTTTAGCAGGAGTTGTGCCAGCCCGGCACGCACGCATCCCTGGGCCTTGGCTGCCGCACCACGCCGCCGTCAGACCGGACCCTATCGAACGGCGCGGAAGGACGTCCGTTTTTACGTTTTCGCCGGAGCCCAAAACGGGGCGGTCCGAACCGCCGCGGGGCTCCGCCGCCGCTTGTCCCCTGGCCTCCCCGCAGCCTCATTTTCGCGAAACTGTGAATGTTTTCTTGAAAATTTGAGAGTCGTGGCCCGTGTTGATGTGCTCGTCCGTCCCCTCTTGCGTCGCTCCTGCCCATACGATATTCTATCTGCAAGTGTTGTTTGGGAGACGGATGAAAAGGGGGAGGGAGACCATGTGGCACAGGTTCGGATGGATCGTGGCGGCGCTCCTTTGCGGAGCCCCGGGGACAACGTCTTGGGCGGCTGAACCCGCCGTGGACACTGACCTGGTCGTGCTGGTGGCCGATCCTCACGTTTTCCCGGACAAGATCCGGCGCGCGAACGGCTTCGAGGCGGACACGCTGGCGAACTTCACGAACATGGTCCACGCCGTCACCGCCTTGGCGCCGCGCCCCGCGGCGGTCCTTTTTCTCGGCGACCTGGTCGAGCAGCCCTCTCTCGACGCGTACCGCCTGTTCCGCAAACTGCTGGCGCCGCTCGACCAGGCGGGCATCCCCTACTATCCGGTGCTCGGGAACCACGACCAGTCCGCGGCATTCTTCGAGGTCTTTCCGGAGTGGCGCGAGAAGACGCGCGCCACCGGGTCGCTGGCCTACCGTGTCTCCTTCCCGTCCTTCGACGTCTTGACGCTGGAGACCACGGACCCCGCCAACCACGGAGGTTACTACGGCAAAATCGCGCCGGAGCTCCGCGAGTGGCTGCAGGCGGAACTGCGCAAGACGCCGGCCAAGCCCGTATTCGTCGCCGGACACCACGACGTGGACTTCGGAAGAGACTATCCGGGCCTGGCGAAAGAGCCGAACCTCCAGGGCTGGCTCAACGGCCACTGGCACCGGTACGTGCAGAAGCAGTCGCCGGAAGGCGTGCGGATCTTCTGGCTGCCCAGCCTCGGCTTCATGGACGGCGGCGAGAATCCGGTCACCGGCTACCTGCTCCTGCGGCCCGACGGCAACCAGTACCGTCTGACGCTGATCGCCAACGAACGGACCGCCCTCATTCCCCGCCTTGCGCCGTGACGCGGCACCGGCGCGCGGCGGCCTACTGGATTTTCAGCAGCGTCCCGGCCGGGTAGACCGGCTTCAGGATCGTCAAACGCAGGTCGTCGATGATGGCGGCGCCGTTCGTGATCGCGGGGTTCGCCACGGTGCCCGTGCGGAAGATGATCTGGGCGCGGACGCCGGTCACGTCTTTCGGCGCGACGCCGGAGATGAAGATCGGCTTATACGCATCCCGCGGGTCCGTCGGCAAGAGGTTGTGGCTGTCCGTGCTGGTGATGAACGTGTTGTTCTGCGTGCCCCCCAGCCAGTAGATCCGGAATTCGACCTTCTGCTGCGTGTTGGTGACGAGCGGCTCGGCCGTCTCATGCCGGACGGCCCCGCTGAAGGTCACCACCCGGCCGGCGAAATCGGGAGCGCTCACGTCCTGCGCGAGGTTCAGATTGTTGGCGGCGTTGCCCGACTGGTCGCCGTTGACCGCCATGCGGTAGGCGTAGGATCCGCTGCGGACCGCGACGTTGGTCCGCTGACCCAGATACCCGTTGTAGGAGATGCCCCAACTCGTCGGCACGGTGCCGCTACCCGCCTCAAAACCGGCGTTGACGAGGTAGTTGCTCGACGCGTGGATGCTGCCCCACAGGTTGGCGCGCCGGTCAGGATTTGTCCGGTGTGAACCGCCCCACCGGACACCGCGCGCCGCCCCCGCCTGCGTCGAGTCCAAGTTGACGCGGAAAACCGCGAAGTCCCCCGGCTTGGCGCCGGCCAGATAGAGGTTGTTCAGGTACCGCGTGAGCGCGGCGCGCTGCGTCGCCGTCGGCTCCCACAGCGTGCCGGTGACGACCGACTGGCCGGACGTCACGATGTTGTCCGCCAGCTTGACCGGCGGGCGCCCGTTCAGCAGCACGCGTCCATCGACGTCGTTCGTGCAGAACCACGACGCGCTCATCACGGGCGACGCCTGATAGCCTAGCCCCCACACGTCGATGTTCGCGCCGACCAGCGTTCCGGAGATGATCTGCGCGGTCAGCGCCAGAGAAGCGGCCGTCATCGGCTGTTCCGGCAAAGGCATAAACGCGATGCCGCTGAAGTCGATGTTCGCACCGCCCGTGCCGCTGATCAGGTCCTGGTCCGGCATCGCGGACATGGCCTCGACCGCGCCGTCCTGCCTGTGGCTGTAGTACTTGAATGCGGCGTCCGTGGCCGCGGCCGAGTCCAGCGTGACCGCCAGCTTGCACCGCTGGTCCGGGCTTGTGGCGCCGGAACCGCCGAATCGGACGCTGACGCCGCCCGCCGCGACGGCGGCGTCGGGATTCACGCGTACAGCCACATAGTCGCCCGGTTTTGCGCCCTGCGCATAGAGTCCGTTGAGGTAGGCTGCGAGCGTGGTGCGCTGCGGCGCGCTCAGCTGCAGCACCGTGCCCGCCGCGGGCGTCTGCCCCGTGGCCACCAGGTTGTCGGCGAGCTTGACCGGAGCGCTGCTGTTGAGCAGCGTCCGCGAGTCGGTGTCAGCCATGAGCACCCACGCCGCGTTCAGGGCCGGCGCGCTGACGAAACCCAGCCCCCACACGTCGAGCGCGGCGCCCGTGTCGGCCCAGGTGCCGTAGGTGCTGCGCACCGTCAGCATCAGGTTGGCCGATGCGATCCTGTTCGTCGGCAGCCTGAAAAAGGCGATGCCGTTGAACGGCGTCGTGTTCGGGCTTCCCGCCGTGCCGCAGATGAGGTCCTGGTCCACGAAGGTGCCGGTCACGTAGATCGAGCCGTCTGCCGCATCGGAGACGATCTCCACCGCCTCCGCGGCCGATGCGGCGACGCCGAACGTGTTTGTGAAGACCGCGCTCATGGCGCCGGACAGACGCGCCAGCTCGGAGGACGTCAGGTGCCACAGGTCCGTGCGCTCATACCCGCGCGTATCGGCGCAGGAGCCGGACGGCGCGGCGCCCAAGTCGATCTGGCGGGCGCGGAACGTGTTGATGCCTTCACGCGTCCGCCCGCTGTCTGTCAGTACGGTGTCGAACGCGACGTTGGTGTTCGCGTCGATCACCGCCAGAGTGAAGCGCACGTCGTTGGTCAACCCGAGATCCTGCCTCAGGCGCGCCATCATCGCCTGGAACCGGTTGGTGTAGGCGTCCATCGTCGCGGCGCTGCCGGTGTCGGACTCGCCCTGGAACCAGAAGAAGCCCCGGAACACGGCCTGGTCGCCCGCGTTGGTGATAGCCTGAATCTGCGCCTGCAGGCGGCCGGTCCCCGCCGCGTTGAAGAGGTCGTTGCTGTAGTTGACCGCTGGCGCGGTCGTGAACCAGTTCGCCATCGCCTCGCCCGGATGGTTGGTGTGGACCATGACGAGGTCGGCGCCGTAGCCGGCCTGCAACCCGGCCGCGATGGCCGCGGCCCATTCCGCCTTGGCGTTGGACTGGCCGCCCGCAAAAAAGACGTTCCGCGATCCCGCCAGTCCAACCGACGCCGCACACACCAGCAACACACCGCACATGACGGACCGACGCATGGCTCCCCCCTGTTCATGAAACACACCCAGAAATTCGCATTACGCTAACAAGGGGCCGGGCAAAGTACAAGCGCGAATCACCGGGGAAAGGCGAGGCTGATCGGCCCCAGCGGCTCGCCCAGCTTGACCGTGTTCAGCACGCCGGGCGGGATGATCTCCCAGCCCAGCGTCGAGCTGTGCCGCGCCGCGGCCTGCGGCTGTTCCGCCGAGAGCCAGAAGCGGTCGGCGACCGCGCTGCGGACCGTGGCGCCGCCGGCCAGCTTCACGTCCAGGCGGACGTTGCCGAGCCCGAAAAGGGCGTTGCCGGGATTTTGGATCACGATCTCGTTGACGGCGCGCAACCGCTTCAGGCTTTCGGGGGGCAGCTTGATGCGCGTCTCGGTGGCGTAGGCCGCCCAATGCGGCATCGGATCGAGGCGCACATCGCCGACCTTCTCGCCGTTGACGAGGACCGAGAGCTCCGCACGCATCTCGGTCCACGGCGTGAACACGAGGGTGGCGGCGGCCGCCTGCCGCAGCGCGTCATCGGTCACCGCCTCGGCCGGACGCGGCGCGGGCGCCACGGTGTCGCTGATCTTGCCCGGCTCCTGCCAGGCGAACTCGCGCAGCACGGTCCGTCCCGAACGGAACTGGACACGCACGCGCGGGCCCTCCACGCTCACGAGATAGAAGCCGTTCGTCGGGCCGGACAGCACGCCCCAGCCGTAGTCCAGCTCGGCCCGCGGGATGAGCGAGGTGCGGGACTCCTCCATCGGCCGCAGCGGGGCGCTCTTGTCCATGGCCACGCCTTTGATCTGCGTAACCGGCACGCCGTCGACGCGGCGCACCCAAGCGCCCGAGTTGTGGGTGTGGCCGCAGAAGTAGGCGTCGACCGGGGTCTGCACGAAGGCCGGTACCACCGAAGCCGTGAAGCGGTCGCTGCCGAAGCCCGGCCGCACCACGGGCCAGAGCGGATAGTGGCCGAAGGCGAACACGTGCCGGATGCCGGGGTCCGCGCGCGCCTGGGCCAGCGTCTCCTCCAGGAACCGCCGCTGCGCCGCATAGTCCATGCCCGTGCCGGCCTTGGAGTAATCGCCGTAATCGAGAAAGATGAAGCATGCGTTGCCGTAGCGGAAGGCGTAGTAGGTCTGGGCGAGCGGTGCGTTCAGCTGGCGCGCGAGCGCCGGCAGCACGGTCTCGCGGTAGGGCGCGCCGCCGGCGTGCTTGTCGTGGTTGCCGACCGCAACAAAGAGCGGCGCTCCGAACGACTGGGTCACACAGCCGACGGCAACCGTGAGCTCCTCGACCATGCCGGCCCGGTCCAGCTGCTTATGGCCCTCAGCCTCTCCATGCGCGAGGTCGCCGGTCTGGCACACGAACGCCAAGGGCGGTTGCGCCTCGCGCGCGGCCGCGGCGATCGCGTCGACCGTCTGCCGGGCCTCGAAGGCCGGGCGCGACAGGTGCAGGTCGCCCAGCACGGCAAAGCTGAAGGGTTGCCCGGTCTCGGAGAGGACCGGGAACCCGCCCGCGCAGGCGGCGTGGACCGCCAGGCAGAGCACCCCTAAACGCGTTGAGACCGAGGACATGGTGAGCCTTTCCAGGCGCGCCCCGCGCACCTTGTCAAATAGGGTAATGAACGCGCGCCGCTTCGGCAAGCCCGCTTTCTCAGGCCGCCTTCTTGCGACCGGGGCGGCAACCTGATATGATTCCGCTTTCTGCTGGGGAAGAGAATCTTTTCCCGCGAGCCCGTTCCGTCCACCCAAGCACCGAACCTCTTATGAACAGAATCGTCACGAAAAAGCAACTTTCGGCGGACGTCTTCCGGATGGAAGTCGAAGCTCCGCTCATCGCCCAAGAGCGCAAGCCGGGGCAATTCATCATCCTGCAGGTCAACCAGGCCATCGGCGAGCGGATCCCGCTCACGATCGCGGACGCGGACGCCGCCAAAGGCACGATCACGCTGATTTTCCAGACGGTCGGAAAGACGACGCACCTGCTGGCCGAGAAAGAGGTCGGCGACAGCATCGAAGCGCTGCTCGGGCCGCTGGGACAGCCGACCCACATCGCGAAGGTCGGCCACGTGGTCTGCGTGGGCGGCGGCATCGGCGTCGCGCCGCTCCACCCGATCGCGCAGGCGATGAAGGCCGCCGGCAACAAGGTCACCATCATCATGGGCGCGCGCAACCAGTCGCTCCTGATCATGGAAGAGGAGATGCGCAAGATCGCCGACGAGCTGATCATCGTCACGGACGACGGCTCTTACGGACGCAAAGGGCTGGTCACCCACCCGCTCAAAGAGCTGTGCGAGCAGACGCCCCGGCCGGACATGGCGGTGGCGATCGGACCGCCCATCATGATGAAGTTCTGCGCGGAGACGACGCGGCCGTACGGCGTGCCCACCGTGGTTTCGCTCAACACGATCATGATCGACGGCACGGGCATGTGCGGCGGCTGCCGCGTCACCGTGGGCGGCAAGACTCAATTCGTCTGCGTGGACGGGCCCGAGTTCGACGGCCACCAGGTGGACTTCGACAACATGATGAAGCGCCTGCGCGCCTACAAGCCGCGCGAGGACGCCGACCACCAAGCGCACCACTGCAAGCTCGACGCGGCGGTGAAGGCCCTGCCCCACACCTAAACCCTATCCCCAAAGCCAACCCCCTTCTTTCCCATGCACGCTACACCCGAATCCCTCCATCAGGCCGCCGCCGCCAAACTGGCGGAGCTCGCCGGCAAGACGCTGTCGCCGAAAGACCGCATGGCCATCCCCGCGCAGGAGATGCCGGCGCAGGACCCCGACGTGCGGCGCCACAACATGAGCGAGGTCGCCCTCGGCTACTCGGCCGAGCAGGCGCAGCTCGAAGCCCAGCGCTGCCTGCAGTGCAAAAACGCGCCGTGCGTCCAGGGCTGCCCCGTGCGCATCCGCATCCCGGACTTCCTCAAGGCCGCGGCCGCAGGGCAGTTCGACGAGGCCGTCTCGGTCATCCGCGAGAACAGCCTGCTGCCGGCCGTGTGCGGGCGCGTCTGCCCGCAGGAGACGCAGTGCCAGGCTCCCTGCACGCTGGGCAAGGCGCTGAAAGACACCGACAAGGCCGTCGCCATCGGCCGCGTGGAGCGCTATGTGGCCGACCTCCAGCGCGAGAGCGGCAAGCAGGGCGTGCCTGAAGTCAGACCCGCCACCGGCAAGAAAGTCGCCGTCATCGGCAGCGGCCCGGCCAGCATCACGGTCGCGGCGGACATCCGCCGCGAGGGCCACGACGTAACGATGTTCGAGGCGTTCCACAAGCCCGGCGGCGTGCTGATCTACGGCATCCCGGAGTTCCGCCTGCCCAAGGCGATCGTGCAGAAGGAGATCGACACCCTGATCGCCATGGGCGTCAAGCTCGAGACCAACTTCGTGGTCGGCCGCACGCGCAAGATCAAGGACCTGATGGACAAGGACGGGTTCGACGCCGTCTTCGTCGGCACGGGCGCGGGGCTGCCCAAGTTCATGAACATCCCGGGCGAGAACCTCGTGGGCGTCTTCTCCGCCAACGAATACCTGACGCGCTCGAACCTGATGAAGGCCTACGACACCGCGAACGCCCACACGCCGCTCTACCACTCGAAGAAGGTGGCGGTGCTCGGCGGCGGCAACGTCGCGATGGACGCGGCCCGCACGGCGCTGCGCCTCGGCGCGGACGAGGTGCACCTGGTCTACCGCCGCACCGAGAAAGAGATGCCCGCGCGCGTCGAAGAGGTGGCCCATGCGCGCGAAGAGGGCGTGACTTTCCACATGCTGCAGAACGCCGTGCGGATCCTCGGCGACGCCGACGACCGCGTCACGCAGATCGAGTGCCTGCGCTACGAGTTGGGCGAGCCGGACGCCTCCGGGCGCCGCAGCCCCGTGGCGATCAAGGGCAGCGAGTTCCTGATGGACGTCGACACCGTGATCGTGGCGATCGGCAACGGCTCCAACCCGCTGATCAGCCAGACGACCGAGGGCTTGCAGGTCAACAAATACGGCAACATCGTCGTGGACGAGAGCGGCAAGAGCTCGATCGACGGCATCTATGCCGGCGGCGACATCGTGCTGGGCGCCGCGACCGTGATCCTCGCCATGGGCGAAGGCCGCCGCGCCGCCGCGTCGATCAACGCCTATCTGAAGGGACCGTGAACAAGCCGTAAACCGTAAGCCGATCAGCCGGCGCGGCCCACCCTTTTACCGTTTACTGTTTACCGTTTACTTTACCCCTTCCCGGGGCACCCGCCATGCATAGCCATACGCCCAGAGGTTACTCCGTTGCGGAGGAGATCTCCCACAGCGCGATCCACGCGCTGGGAAGCCACCTCGGGGCGGCGATGCTGGCTTTGCTGGTGGTGTTCGGCGCGCAGAGCGGTAGCCAGGTGCCCTGGAAGGTCGTCAGCGGGGCGGTCTTCGGCGCGAGCATCATCCTGCTCTACACCGTCTCCTCCGTCTACCACGCGGTGACCCACCCGCGCGCCAAGCAGATCCTCGAGGTCTGCGACCACATCGCGATCTACGTCCTGATCGCCGGCTCCTACACGCCGTTCACGCTGGTGACCCTGCGCGGGGCGCACCCGGTGCTGGCGTGGACGATCTTCGGCGTGGTCTGGGGGCTGACCCTCGCCGGCGTGGTCTTCAAAGTCTTCACGGCCGGCCGGCTGCGCATCCTCTCCACGCTGGCCTACATCGGCATGGGCTGGATCGCCGCCTTCGCGGTCAAGCCCCTGTTGGCAGCGCTACCCGGAGCGGGCTTCGTCTGGCTGGTGACCGGCGGCTGCCTCTACACGCTGGGCACGATTTTCTACCTGTGGCGCATCATGCCGTATCACCACGCCGTCTGGCACCTGTTCGTGCTTGGCGGAACGGTCTGCCACTTCTTCTGCATCCTGTTCTACGTGATGATGTGAACGAGAACGGGGCGGCCCCTGCGGAGCCGCCCCGTCGACTGCGATGCTTATAGGGCCTAATCGGCCGCGGCGGATCACGCCTTGGCGCCGACGTCCTTCACGATCGTCGTGGCGGCCTTGAGCACGCCGGCGACGTTCGCGAGGTCGGCCGGCACGATCATCGTGTTGTTGGTCTTGGCCAGCTTGCCGAACTCCGTGAGGTACTGCTGAGCGAGCTGGGTATTGACCGAGGCGAGGCCGCCCTCGCTGCTGATGGCGGCCGCGACTTGACGGATGCCGTTGGCCTGCGCCTCGGCCACGAGGAGGATCTCCTGCGCGCGGCCGGAGGCCTCGTTGATGCGTTTCATCTTCTCGCCTTCGGACTTGGCGATCGCCTCCTGCTTGTCGCCTTCGGCGCGGTTGATCTTGGCCTGGCGATCGCCCTCGGACTCCGCGATCAGCGCGCGTTTCTCGCGTTCGGCGCGCATCTGTTTCTCCATCGCGTCGCGGATCGTCTGCGGCGGCGTGATGTTCTTGATCTCGTAGCGCGTGACCTTGATGCCCCACGGATCCGACGCCTTGTCGACCGCCTCCACGATCGCGGCGTTGATCTGCGACCGTTCCTCAAAGCTCTTGTCCAGCTCCAGCTTGCCCATCTCGGAGCGCATGGTGGTCTGCGCGAGCTGCGTGGTCGCGAAGAGGTAGTTGCCGATGCCGTAGGAGGCCTTGGCCGGATCCATCACCTGCAGATAGAGGATGCCGTCGACCTCGACCGTGATGTTGTCGCGCGTGATGCACTGCTGCGGCGGCACGTCGATAGCCTGTTCCTTGAGCGAGTGCTTGTAGGAGACGCGGTCGATGATCGGCATCAGCAGGTGCAGGCCGGCGTCCAACGTCGAGTAGTACTTGCCCAGGCGCTCCACGATGAAGGCCTGTTTCTGCGGCACGATGCGCACGCACTTGAGCACCGTGTAAACCACGCCGAATGCGATGAACAGCACTACGAATTGTCCTGGGCCCATGTTCTTTCTCCTTGTTTGTCGGGCAGTGCGCCAGGCGGACCCTTCCGTCCGGCGCCGCCGCCCTCATTCACGACTCGACCGCCTCGATCTTGAGGGTCAGATTCTTCTTCCCGACGATCCGCACCGACGCGCCGACCGGCAGCGTTGCAACGGACTCCGCCTTCCACGTCGTCCCGCAGAACTCCACGCGGCCAGGCTTGTTCGGCGCCACGGCGTCGGTCACGGTCGCCAGCTTGCCGCTGAACTCGTCGTTCGGGCTGTCGGAGACCTCGCGCTCGCCGTTGAAAACCTTCTTCAGGCTCTTGCGCAGCAGAAGGATATACAACACGGAGAAGACGCAGAAGCCCAGCCACTGCAGGTTCTGCCCGAGCGAAGGAACCAGCCAGGTGATCAACGCCACCGTCAAGGCGGCCAAGCCGAAAAAGAGCGAGACCAGCCCCGGCGTCATGACCTCGAGAATGATCAGCCCGACTCCAGCGAACAGCCAATACATCGACGTCATCTGCATACTCACAGCTCCTTGTTTTGCCACGTAAAGCTTAACAAGGCCCAGTTAATCACGTCAGTGGGCACAAAGCAAGGAAAAGCGAAATGCGGGAAGCCGCCAAGCTTCGGTTGACTATCAGGGGTGCTTGGTTTATTATGGACCATCCTTTTTTAATTGAGGCGTAGGGTTTGTTCATAAATCCGCTGGAAAATAATGGAGCTGTCCCCATGATGGATCAAGCAGGCGTCTTTCGAGCGAGTGTATGTGCGGTAGCTGTGTCTTTGGTGTCGACGGTCTGTGCCCAGGACGACGCGCAGCCGGCGGCGGCTCCCGCCGAGCCCGCAGCGGCCCCCGCGGCGGATCAGCAGCAGGCGCAGCCGGCCCCGGCCTTCTCCCTCTTGGTCCGCGTCATGAGCATCCAGGGCGTCTGCGAAGTGAACAATCCGGACATCGGGAAATTCATGCCGGCGCTCAACAACAAGGCCTATCCGCTCGGCACCACGATCCGCACCGGCGCCGACAGTTCGGCCCTGCTCGTCTTTTCTGACCGCGAGAGCGTCCTGCTCGGCGCCAACACCGAGGTTCTCGTCGCAAGCGCCGACAAGGCGCCCAACAGCCGCGTCGTGCGCCTGGTTTCCGGCAAGATCAAGACCGACCTGCGGGACAATCTGCCCGAGGGCAGCTTCGGGGTCGAGACGCCGAACGCCAGCTGCAAGAACGTCGCCGGCCGCGGCGAGTACACCCTGACAACCGAGGCCAACAGCGAGACGTTCGAAGCCAAGACCATCACCGGTTCCGCGCGCATCGATGGCCCGCAGTACCACATCCCCGCGCTGCGCGCCGCCAACACCGTCAACATCCAGACGGCCCAGGACCGCTCCATGAGCCGCCTGACCAGCGTCTCCGGCGACTTCGCGATCCTCCTCGACAAGGGCGCCGAGGAGCCCGTCAACTTCGGCATGTCCCCCAAGGCGGTCGTCAAAATCTGGCGCGAGAACGCCCCGGTCGGCGGGCGCGCGATCATCTCCACGCTGGTCATGAGCCCGACGGGCTTGGTCCGCCACCGCTTCGCGTATGCCGAGGGCCGCGCCAACATCGCCACCGGCGAACTGGTCGCGGCACAGGCCGGCGACGAAAAGGCTGAGGACCTGCCGGTACTGCTCTCCACCGAGAAGAAAGAGGGCGGCGAAGCGGCCCAGCCCAAAGCGGAGGCCCCGGCCGCCGAGAACAACGCCGTCCAATAACCGACAGACCCGATCCCTTTTCCGAAGAACCGGCGGCCTGCGCAGCCTCCGGTTTTTCTTGTCAATACAGTGTTTGCGCGAGTGTTAACACCCTTTGGATCATCAGCCGTGTTCATCTATCACTTCAACAGACTCATCCGTAGCCGCATTCTGTGGGGCTTTTTCGCGGTCATCATCGCTGTGGCGTTTGTCGCGGTCGACTCCTGTTTCAAGGCGCCGCAAGACATGCAGACGGCCGGCACATTGAACGGGAAAAAGGTTTCCCTCAACCAGTTCGAGCAGGTCGTTCAGGCGATCCGCGGCTTCGGCCGCAACCGCGACAACGAAACCTCCGCCAACGTGGTCGACCGCCGCGCTTGGGAGCAGCTCGCCGCCCGCGCCACCGCCGAGAAGAACGGCCTGTCGTCCAGCAAGGAAGAGGTCCGCGCCATGATCCGCGAAGAACGCGGCTTCCAGGGCGCCAACGGCTTCGACCTCAATCGCTACCGCATGCTTCTCGCCGACATCGGGCTCACCCCCGCCCTGTACGAGAGCGTCGTCTCGCACCAGCTCGCGCTCATGAAGAGCGCCGCCCTGGTCGAGTCCGCCTCGTGGATCTCGCCGATGGAGCTGGACGACGAGCTCGCCGCGCTGACCGACCGCTTCACCGTGCAGGTCGCCACGGCCACCAACCGCTTCGCCAACGTCGAGATGCGGCTGACCGACGACGACTACCGCAAATACTACGAGGAGAACAAGGCCTCGTTCGCCCTCCCCGACCGGATCGCCGTCCGCTACATCGCCTTCGCGGTGACCAACTACCTCCCCTACGTCTCGGTGCCCGAGGAGGATCTGCAAGAGTATTACGACAGCCACACCGACACCTTCAGCCGCACCACCACCAGCAACACGACCGAAACCATCCCGTTCGCCGAGGTGCGCGGCAAGATCCTGAACGAGCTGCAGATGGAAGAGGCCCGCTACTGCGCCTCCACCTCCATCACCTTCAGCATCTACGGCAAGCTGGCGCACGCCGGCTCCAACGCCCTGGCTGTCGCCGCCGAGCAGGCGAAGCTCGCGGTCAAGACCTCGCCGCTTTTCGGCGCCGAAGACACGCTCTACTGGGTTGAGAACGGCAAGGAGTTCGCGAGCGCCGCCTTCGAGCTCGACCCCGACCGCACCGACTCCCGCTTCGGCATCGTCAAGGGCGACACCTTCGTCTATGTGATCGAGCCGGTGCAGCACTCGCCGGCCCACACGCCGACGTTCGAGGCCGTTCTCAACGACCTCCGCCCGCGCGCGATGACCAAGGCCCGCGCCGACGCCTTCCAGAGCTACACCAAGGAGCTGCGCGCCGACCTGCGCAAGCTGGTCGACGAAGGCAAGAGCTTCAGCGAGGCCGCCAAGGCCAAAGCGCTCAACGTCTCGACCTCCATCACCTTCACGGTCAGCGAAGTCCAGAACCAGACTTTCGAGAACAGCTTCTCGGTCGCCTACGGCGCCATGCAGCTCAAGAAGGGCGAGCTCTCAGAGGCCGTCCCCGCCTCGGCCGCGCAGTCCCTGTTCATCTACGTGCAGGACCGCCAGCCCGGCGACGCGCTCTCCGCGGAGATGATGCGCTCGCAGATCCGCTCCGGCATCGCACGCCGCCGCAACAACAACCTCTTCTCCGAGTGGATGTCGTGGAACCTGAAGCAGCAGTCGTTCGTTCCCCGCCGCCCGCTGCAAGAGGACGGCGAAGTCAGCATCGGCAGCGAGGACGAAGAGGACGCTCCTGCGGAGAAGAAGGACGGCGCCAAAGCGAAAGCCGCCAAGTAAAGCGGGACCTTCGAGAGCCCCCTCAGTCAGAGAAGCGGACGGAGTCGCAAGACCCCGTCCGTTTTTTCATGTGCGGGCCTCACTCCGCGCGGCGGAAGCCGAACGGGTTCGTGAAGGTCACGCCGCCCTTGCCCGAGACCTCGGCGCGGACATAGCCTTTGAGTCCCTGCACCTGGCTGTAGCGCAGAACCGGCCCCGTAGCCACCGTCTGGCCCTCCGCGATCCAGCGGTACTGGGCGTCCCCCGCCACCGCGCCGTCGGCCGCCGCCGACAGCGTGAGCGTCCGGGCCGCGGCGTCATGCGCAATTCCCAGAATAACGGGCGGATCGCTCTCGGCCTCCCCCTTGGCGGCTTTGCTGCGGACACAGAAAAAGAAGCTGCCTCGCGTCATCGCCTGGCGCAGCGCCGGCTCGCTCAACTCGCGGAGCAGAAAGACCTCCCAGCCGTACCCGATGTGCTTCCGCTCGTGCGTATCGTCGTTGGCAAAGCCCCAGACCGGACGGTCCGGCATCGCGGCGCCGAGGACCGCATCCCACAGGGCCACATCGTGCTGGCTCTTCTCGTTCCGGTTGTAGACCTCGATGCCGAGCAGGGCCGGGTGTTTCTTCAGCAGCGCCACGTAGGCGTCGCGCGTCTCCGCCGGCACCTCGCCGCCCGGCCCCGGATTCCAATACCGTTCCGGATGGTTGAGCACCGCCAAACCGCCGCGGGCCGCGATCTCGCCGACCAGGGGATCGGTGTCGCGGGTCTCGGTGTCGTAGTCCAGAAAGAACCCGCTGACGTGCGGCCCCTTGGAGTACTCCTGCCCGTTCACCGTGAAGAGGCCGAACTTTTTCATGGGGTCGAGTCCCTGGGTCAGCGCATGCCCGCAGAAGTCGTGCTCCGTGAGCACAAGGATCGTGTAGCCCCGCCGGGCATATTCCGAATACACCTGGTCCGGAAACAGTTTTCCCCCGCTCAACAGGGTGTGCGTGTGCAGGTTGGCCTTGTGCTGCGTGACGGCAGCCCAGTCTGTCCCCTCATAGGGGTTCAGAACCAGCCGCAAGCCCTCCGCGGCCTCCGCCGAAAACGACCCGAAAAACACCAGCGCCACGGCGCGCCAAAAACAACTCGCATTCATTCGCGCCACTGTATCACCCGCAGATTACCGCCCTCTTTCCGCGGCGTTACACTCCTGTAATCTGCGCCGCCCCCGTTCATTTCGGCGCCTCCAACAGCCGGTCCAGACGCAGCCGCTCGCGCCCGTCGAACAGCCGGCTCGCACAGAGCTGGATCGTGAGCAGGCTGCCGAAGCCGGCGCCGCTGGCGATCAGGTACATGATCATCATCTGATAGCGCACCGCCGCGAGAGGATCGCTGCCCGAGAGGATCTGACCCGTCATCATGCCCGGCAAGCTCACCACGCCGCAGACCGCCAGCGAGTTGACGATCGGCGTCATGGCGGTCCGGACGCTCTCGCGCTTGAGCTCGGCCACAGACTCGCCCGCGGTCTCTCCCAACGCCAGCCGGTTCTCGATCACGGCGCGCTGCTTCCACGCGCTCTGCGTGAGCGTGTCCATGCCCAGGGCAATGCCGGTCATCGTGTTGCCGAGGATCATCCCGAGCAGGGGAATCGCATACTGCGGCGACCACCACGGCGAGACCCCGACCAGCGCCAGCAGCGCGAAAACGGTCACCGTGAACCCCGCCGTGAACAGGCCCAAGACCGCCAGCCCCACGGTCCCGCCGCCCGCGAAACGGCGGTGCTGCCGCCGCGACACTTCCCAGGTGCCCATGCCCAGCATGACCAGCGAGAAACAGAGCGTCCACACCGGGTGCGCGTTCTGGAAAACGCCCTTGAGCACGAAACCGACCAGCGCCAGCTGCACGAAGGTGCGCGCCGCGCCGATCAGCATCGCGCGGCCCAGTCCGAGCCGCTGCCACGCGAAAGCGCCCGCCAGCGCGGCCAGTGGCAGCGCCGACAGCAGGATGTCGAGCCACGACAGCGCGATCACGCCCATGACGCCACCTCCCCCCACACGCCCCCGGCGGCCATGCGGTAGCCGCGGGCCGCGACGCGCCGCAGCTGTTCCGGATCGTGCGCCACCCACACCGCCATCATGCCGTCGCGCGCGCCGCGGTCCGCCACCAGCGCTTCGAAGGCGAGCGCGCGCGCCGCGTCCAGGTGCGCGGTCGGCTCGTCGAGCAGCAGCACCGCAGGCCGGTTCGCCAGCGTGCGCAGCAGGCCGAGCCGCTGCTTCTCGCCGCTGGAGAGGCGAGCCACGGGCCAAGCCAGCACCGCGGCATCAAGCCCGAGCGCATCGAGGTCCTCGGCCGCCGGCGCAGCCGCGAAATGGGCGCCGACGACATCGTGCCACCACTGGCTCTCGGCCGGCAGATACGCCACCCGACGGCGCCACGCGCTCGCGGCCACGGCCTGCGGCGCCTGGCCGTCCAGCCGGATCTGACCCTCCCACGCGTCCAGATCAGCCAGCGCCCGCAGCAGCCGCGTCTTGCCGCATCCGGACGGTCCGGTCACGCCGATGCGCTCGCCCGTCTGCAGGGCGAACGACACCGGCCCGAATCCGCCGTAGCACAGCTCCTTGACCTCAAATCGACTCATGTTCCCCGCTCTCCTGACGGTCTCGCGGGCCGCCACGCGGACGAGCCCCGCACTCGGCTTTCCGGGCCGCCAGCGCACAGTGTACCAGCCTGCGGACCCCGGCTCAAGCCGCACGCTTGGCGCCTTTCGCTCACATGTTTGAACTGGCAGAAGCGCAGGTCTCATGTTATCCTTTTTAGCCGTTTCACGAAAGGAACATGCTCAAAGACACACACATTGAACCGACGGTCGGGACCGTGACGCCGCAGACCCTCAAGCTGGATCTTCCCCCCGAGGGGTTCCGGCTTGAACGCGGCGGCGTCTTGCCCGAAATCGAAGTGACCTACGAGCGCTGCGGCGCCGTCCGGCCCGAAAACGACAACGTGGTCTTTATTTGCCACGCCCTCACGGGCGACGCGCACGTGGTCGGCATGCGTCCCGGCGAGGCCGAGCCCACCGGCTGGTGGGAGGGCATGATCGGCCCCGGCAAGGGGATCGACACCGACCACTACCAGGTCATCTGCGCCAACATCCTCGGCGGCTGCAAAGGCACCACCGGTCCCTCCTCCGTCAACCCGGCGACCGGCAAGGAGTACGGCTCCTCTTTCCCCAAGATCACCGTCGGCGACATCGTCGAGGTCCACCGCCTCTTCCTGCGGCAGATCGGCGTGACGCGCCTGGCCGGCGTGATGGGCGGCAGCTTCGGCGGCATGCAGGTCCTCGAGTGGCTGATCCGCTATTCGGGCGAGATCGACAAGGGCTTGGTGATCGCCTCGGCAGCCAGCCTGAACTCTCAGGCGCTGGCCTTCGACATCGTCGGCCGCCACGCGATCGTCGCGGACCCCAACTGGAACGCCGGCGACTACTACGACAGCGACAACCTCCCGCACAAGGGGCTCTCCAGCGCGCGCAAGCTCGCGCACATCACCTACCTTTCGCAGCAGCTGATGGACGCCAAATTCGGCCGCGAGAAGCGCCCCGAATGGCTGACCGCCGACCCCGATTTCCGCAACGCGATCGACCGCAACTTCGGCACCTTTTTCCAGGTCGAAAGCTATCTGCAGTACCAGGGCGAGAAATTCATCCAGCGCTTCGACGCCAACTCTTACCTGCACATCACGCTGGCGATGGACGAGTACGACATCGAAGAGCGCTACCAGAGCCTGGAGGCGGCTTTCGCCGGTCTCACCTCGCGCGTGCTGGTCGTCTCGCTCAGCGGCGACTGGCTCTTCATGCCCGAGCAGTCCGAGGAGCTGGTGACCGCGCTCGTGCGGCAGAAGAAACAGGTCTCCTACTGCCACCTCGACGCCGCCGCAGGCCACGACGCCTTCCTGACGCACATCAATGACCTCAAGCGCGTGGTCAAGGCCTTCATGCCGGCCGCCGCCGGCGACCACACGGCCGACGAGTCGCCCGAGGGCGGCTCGATCCGGCAGTGGCAGCTGCGCCATTACCAGAAGGTGGTCGATCTGGTCCCGCAAAACAGCCGCGTGCTCGACCTCGGCTGCGGCAACGGCTCGCTGCTGAACATCCTGAAGCAGCTGCGCGGCTGCAACGGCAACGGCGTGGAGATCGACGTCGAGCAGGTCATCACGGCCATCGGCTCCGGCTGCGACATCCTGCTCGAGGACATCGACGACGGCCTGGCCATGATTCCCGACAACAGCTTCGATGTCGCGGTCCTGAGCGAGACGCTCCAGACCATCAAGCGGCCGCGCGAGCTTCTGCACCAGATCCTGCGGGTGGCGCGCGAAGCGGTGATCACCTTCCCGAACTTCGCCTGCCTCGAAGTGCGCACGCGGCTGCTGCTCAGCGGACGCATGCCCAAAGGCAAACAGATCCCGTTCGAATGGTACAACACCCCGAACATCCATCTGTTCACCCTGGAAGATTTCCTCTCCCTGTGCCGGGAGGACGGCATCGAGATCCTGGACCTCATCTGCCAGGGCCGCGGCTTCGCCGAGCGGGCCTTGCTGACGCTCGGCTGGAAGAACCTCGGCGCCTCCCGCGTGATCGTGCGGATTGCGAAACGACCCTGATCCCCGAAGGACCCCGACCATGGAAAAGTGGCTTGAAACCAACCTCGGCTCACTGACGGAAGCCCTCTCGCCGTGCAAGAACTGCCCGGTCGCCAACACCGAGCGGGACGTGAACCTGCCCGGCACCGGCGCGGTCATCGCGGTGCTCGAACAGCTGCTGGCCGTGCTCTACCCCGGCTGCCACGGCCAAGCCCCGGTCGCGCACGACAACTGCCACGCCCACCTTCAGGACACCTTGCGCACGGTCGCGCTCAAGCTGTGCGACCAGGCGCACCGCGCCTTCGAGTACGCCTGCCGCCGCGCCACCTGCCAGACCTGCGACGACTGCGAGGCCAAAGCGCGGCAGGCGGTCGTGGCGGTGCTGAACAACCTGCCGGCTATCCGCGACATGCTCCAGCAGGACATCCAGGCCGCCTACGAGGGCGACCCCGCGGCCATGTCCACGATGGAGATCGTCATGAGCTACCCCGGGCTCTATGCGATCACGGTCCACCGCATCGCCCACGCCCTTTACGCGCAAGGCGTGCCGCTCATCCCGCGCGTCATGGGCGAGCACGCGCACTCCAAGACCGGCATCGACATCCACCCCGGCGCCACCATCGGCCCCGGCTTCTTCATCGACCACGGCACCGGCGTCGTGATCGGCGAGACCTGCCGCATCGGCAAGCGCGTGAAGCTCTATCAGGGCGTCACCCTCGGCGCGCTCAGCTTTGCGAAGGACGCGTCGACCGGCATGCTCGTGAAAGGCACCAAGCGCCATCCCGACGTGGAGGACAACGTGGTGATCTACGCCGGCGCCACGATTCTCGGCGGCGAGACGGTCATCGGGCACGACTCCGTCATCGGCGGCAACGTCTGGCTGATCCACTCCGTGCCGCCCGGCTCGAAAGTCTACAACCAGACGCCCAAGCCCGTGATCCGCCCCGGCTATCCCATTCAAGACGACTACAGCATCTGACGCTCGCCACGAGGAGTCCACACCATGACCGGGAGCCAGCCCGCCACCGTCTCACGGCCCGCGCGCGATCTGCCGCCGGCCGAGTTCCAGGCGCGCCTCAAGCGCCTGCACGCCTGTCAGAAGCGCCTGCGCCTCGACGCGCTCCTCGTCGTCACCGAGGTCAACCGCTATTACCTCACAGGCTTGGCGACCTCCAACGGGCTGGTGCTGACGCAGCGCGGCGACGCCCCGGCCTTCTACACCGACTTCCGTTACCTCACGATGGCGCGGCAGCGGGCCCCCTGGCTGCCCTGCCACACGCTGTGGCGGCCCGCCGACGAACCGTCCGTGCTCTCCGGCATGGGACGTTTCTGGCGCCGCATCGGCTATGAGGGCCAGATCGATGCCGCGCGGTTCCTGCGGCTCAAAGCCGCCCTGCCCGATGCCGAATGGGTCGATGTGGGCACCGCGCTCGCCGAACTCCGCGCCGTCAAGTCGGCCGCCGAGCAGCGCGCGCTGCGCGCGGCCGTCGCCGCCAACGACCGGCTCTTTGCCCGCCTCATGGAGCAGGCGCGCCCCGGCCTGAGCGAATGGGAGATCCGCAGCCTGGTGCGGCGCGAAGCCGACGTGCTCGGACAAGGTGAGGCTTTCGACACCATCGCCTGCGCGGGACGCAACGGCGCGGAGTGCCACCACCACCCGGACGGCACGGTGCTCAGAAAAGGACAGCCGCTGCTCGTGGACCTCGGCCTCAAGCTGGACCACTACTGTGCGGACATGACGCGCTGCGTCTGCTTCGGCGCGCCCACGCCGCTCTACCGCGACCTCTACGGCGTCGTCCTCGAGGCGAACCGCAAAGCCGTCCGGGCCGTCCGGCCGGGAGTGCCCTGCTGCGACATCGACGCGGTCGCGCGCGGCCACATCGACAAGGCGGGCTACGGCGCGAACTTCGGACACGGCCTCGGGCACGGTCTGGGACTGGAAGTGCACGAATCGCCCAGCTTCTCTCCCGCGTGCAAGACGGTGCTGGCGCCGGGCATGGTGCTGACGGTTGAGCCCGGAATCTATCTGCCGGGCAAGCTGGGTATCCGCGTCGAGGATGTGGTCCTCGTCACGCGCGACGGCTGCGAAGTGCTCACGCAGACGCCGCGCACGATCTAAGGCCACTCAAGGGGCGGCGCTCAAGGCGCCGGCCAGGTGAGCTTGAGGCGCAGGAAGCGCTGCGGCGCATTCGTGACGGGCACGTCGTGCCGGGTCGTCACCTGCCACCAGAGGTTGCTGTCGCCCCGCAGAATCTCAGAGACGCCGTTCGTGGTCCAGTCCTGCACCAACAGATCGGTGCACGCCTCCACCTGGAACAGCACGTCCGAGGCGGACTGGTTCTCGCGGTAACTCAGCGTCAGATACCCGGCCGTCACCCCGCCCGTGGGCAGGCCTTCGGCGTCGGGCGTCAGCGGATCCAGCGCCAGGGCGTATTCGCGCCAATTCTCGATGCCGTCCATGTCGGGATCGGCGAGATCGCCCGCGATCAGCGGATCGCCCGCGTCCGCGCCGAACATGTCCTGCTTCCACTGCTCATAGGCGGACTGATACACGACGTCGCCCGTGACCTCCACGTCGTCGATACAGACGCCGTAGCCGGCCTTCGCATACCCTTCAAAGGCGATCTGGTAGGACGGCGACGGATTCGGCAGGTCGAGCACCACGTTGGTCCACGCCGTGATCGAGCTCTTGAAATACGCCAGTTGCGTCCAAGCGGCATCCGTCGCGTTGGTCTTGTAAAGCACCTTCAGTTCGTCCTGATAGCTCTTCTTGGCCATGCACATCCAGAAAGAGAGACGGGTGTTCGTCGCATTCACGCCCATGTTCAGCACGGGCGTGATGAGCCGCGACTTGAAGCCGGCTGAATTGACGGTGGCCAGCAAGGCATTGTTGGTGCCGCTGTGCGCCGCAGCAGGAATGCCGGGCGTTCCGATGCTGCTGCCCTTGTAGAACGTCCAATTTAAGAACATCGTGCCGTACACGTACTCCTGCGACCAGCCGATGGGCAGTTGTCGTGCGGCTTCAAAGTCCTGCACATAAGGGAGCGTCCGCAACCCGCTGATCGTCAACTGCATCTGGTTGGTCGAGGCGTAGCCGTCCGCACCGATCACGCGCACGCTGAACGTGGAGGCCCGAGACTCTCCGGGGACGCCGCTCAGCACCCCGTCGGCCGAGAAGGTCATTCCCGTGGGCAACGTCCCGGAAACGAGTTCCCACGTGTAATCGCGCATCCCGCCCACCGCTGAAAGCGCCACGCTGTAGGCCGCGCCGATCTCGCCGCCCGGCAACGGCGACACCGTATTGATGATCGGCGCGAGCGACCCGTCGGTGATCCGCACGTTGTCGATGCAAACCCCCTGCCCGAAGCGGGCGGTGCCCTCGAAAGCCAGATAGTAGGTGCTGGAAGGCTCAGGCAGCGGCAACGACCTCCGCGTCCATTGCGAGACGCTGTTGGTGTACGCCGCCAAGAGCTGCCAGGCGCCTGAAGCTGAATTCTTGTAATAGACCCGAAGCGTATCCTGGGCACCGGTCAACTCGCCCATGCAATGCCAGAAATCCAGTCGCACATCGCTCGGAGCCGCACCCAAATTGATGGCCGGCGAATTCAAGCGCGTCGTGTTGTTGGAGTATGAGTCCGCCCAGAGAACGGCGTTGTAGGTTCCTTCGTAGGCGCTTTCCGGCATGTGGAAGCTGTCGCCGTTTCCGCCCCCCGCCTGGCATTTCCAAGCGACCTTATTGGTGACGAACACCTGTGTCCAGCCCGCTGGCAAGGCCCCGCCGTTCTCGAAGCGCTCAACGAAGAGATCGGCGCGCGGAAGCACGACGTCCAAGGTGAACGTTTTTTCGACCGTGCTGCTTGCCGCGTCGGTGATCGCCACAGTGAAGGTGCTCGTCCCCAGAACGGTCGAAGTGCCGCTGATCACGCCGTTCGTCTCGAGTGACAGCCCAATAGGCAGAACCCCATTCGTAAGCGCAAAGGTGTAAGGGGGGACACCGCTGACGCCAGCGAGCGTCGTACTGTACGGCTGGTTGATCACCGCTTCAGGCAGCGGGCTCTCCGTGGCGAAACCGAACGGGACGTAAACATCCGCGATCTCGACGTCGTCGATGTGAACGCCATAGCCGAATTTCGCGGTGCCTTCAAAGGCCACATAGTAGGTGGTGGCGGTGCTCGGCAGATGGATCGTTCGTTTGGTCCATACGTTTACGGACTGCGTGTACGTCTCGAGCAGGGTCCACTCGTCGCCGTAAGCGGTCTTGTAATACACGCTCAGTTGGTCTTGGAAAAACGACGATTTCGCCATGTAGTGCCAGAAGCTCAGTTGGACGTCGCCCGGAGCCTCGTCAAAGATGATGAGAGGCGAGACCAGGCGCGTGGCCGAACCGCTTTGCGCAACCAGATCGATCTTCAGTCGAGCGTTGTAGTATCCGCTGTGCGCCGTTGCGGGGCTGCGGACCGTCGACCCGTTGCCGTTCGCAAACGTCCACGGAATGGCATTGCTGACGTACTCTTGAGCCCAACCGCTCGGCAACGCGCCGGCCGCCTCGAAGGTTTCCGTAAAGGGCGCCGTGAACGCATCCAAGATGGTCAACGAGAACTGGTTTGTGGCCGCCTTGTTGTTGGCCCCCACAACGGCCACGGTGAAGGCAGAGACGCCTGCCGTGGTGGGCATCCCCGAGAGACGCCCCGTCCCGCTCAGGCTCAGGCCGTCCGGCAAATCACCCGCGATAACGGACCACACATAGGGCGACGCCCCATTCGACGCCATGAAACTGTACGAATAGAATGTTCCGACACGGCCATCAGGCAACACCGGAGGCGTGGCGATTACCGGCGGCGGCGTTTCGAACACGAAGGTCATGACGGGCCCCTGCACGCTGAACAGGTCCACGTCCATATAAGACTTGGTTCCGTCCCACCAACGGGAGCTCGGGGCGGACGAATCGGCAAAACGGTTCATGTAACCGGCCGCCGTATTGCCATCGAAATAAAGGTCCTTTGCGTCGCCTGCGTTGACATAGGACTGAAAGTGCCACAGATTATCGGCCTGCATCAGCGTGCACTCGTAGTTGGCATGCGTGCTATTATAGACGAGGCTCTGGTTGTCGCGGTCGCCCTGTTCATCGACATGCCAGATGGCCACACCGGCCCCGGGAATGTTGGCGTCGCGTCCCGCTTTCTGCCGGTTTTCGAAGAGATAATACTCCGTCGGAGAGCCCGGTTTCTCGAACCGGTAGAACTTGTTGAAATCTTCATCCCCCATCTCCGACGAGACGGAGGCAAAGATGGCGTCGCGTTTGGTGACCTCAACCGTCGTCGCCCAGCCGGACGCGTATTTCAAATACGCGCAGACCTGTACGGGGTTCCGGTCGTCTCCGCCGCCATATCCCATCAGGCAGAAATTGCCCGCGCCGCCGACCGAATCGTAATCGTAGTCGTACAGGTCGGGATAGCCGCACAGCATATGCCCGTTCTCATGACAGAACGTGCCGATCTGCAGCGTGTTGCCGATGTTGGTGATCTGATAGCGGAAGACCGACATGCCCCCGGGCTCCAACTCCTGCGGGCCTACCCTGTATAACGCGTATGAATGCGGCCAAAGGCCTTTGGCCCAGACGCCCCCGTTGCCGCCGGCATAGAACACGTTACAGGCCAGGATTTGGTTGTTCTCGTCGACGGTCAAACTGCTGAACGTCGGAAGAATCTCGGTCTCGTAATTCGGCGACGCCTTCAGGATGTCCAGCGCATCCTTGATCAGCTCGTTCGCCTGGGCACCGGCGTCCGCGCCGGTGTCGTTGTAGTAGCTTTTCGGCAACGCCATGCGGATGTAGGCGGTCACCACGTTGGTATAGGTCAGCTGATTCTTGGAGTTGTCCAAGAAATACTGTTTGACCGAGCCGTTGTTGCCGTAACCGGTGAAGTCGTCGGCATTGCAGAAATCGACAATGTCGGCCTGCGGAATCGTGGCGGGATCGTCTTTGAAGTCGATCAGCAGACACAAGCCCACTTTGGTCCCGGTCGTTGTGAAAGAAGGAGGCGAAAGCTCGACCGAGCCAGCCGCTTTCGCAGCCCTCAGCGTTTGCAGTTGCGTTTTCCGCTGAGCCCAGCGCCGCGAGACCTGCATGCCGGCATCCCACCGCTCAAAACGCGCCTGCATGGCGGCGCGATCGGCCTCCGCGGAAATGCGCAGATGCTGGGGCAGCCCGCTCGCGCGCGGGTCTGCGGTCCCCACGTCCAGCCGGGTCGGCAAGAGCTGTTTGCCGTCTGCGGAGAGCTTGGCGTACGTATAGGTTTTGCGGCCGGCATCAAAAACGACGGTATATCCATCGTGCTCAAAAACCGCATGGAACTCGTCGCCCTTGCCCCACAGTTCAATCTGTTGGCCGTCGGGCTGGGTGAAGCGAATCGTCTTTTCGAACGGCGCAGCCTGAACCCACAACGCCGACAGGCACAGGAGGGCAACCGTACGAATCGTTCTATATTTGCAACCTAACATAACGTTCTCTTCTACGGTTCTGTCTGCAACGGAAGCCGGGCTGGCCGTCAACAAGAACACCTCGCTCCTGACCCGCATTGTGCGGTGTCGGCAGCGGTCCCGCGTCTTTCGCGCGGGACCGCCCCAACCAGAGAGAGCGTTAAGGGCTGACCAGGCGGACCCGGAAGAAGCCCTTCACCGACTCTTCAACCGCGGCGGACTCGACCGCGCTCACCAGCGTCTGCACGCCCGAAAGCGTGACTGTGCCGGTCTTGACGGTGCGCCACTGCGGATTCGACAGCGACGGCGTGTAGACGATCTCATAACCGACGACCCCGCCCGTGACCGTGGAGAGCGCGCTGATCAGGGAGCGGTTCACGCCGCTCGCTTTCTGCACGCCGACCGACCACTGCACCACGGGATTCAGCGGATCGGCCGCATCCAGGCCCGTCAGGCTCAGGCTCAGCGTGTCCGCCGGAGCCAGGCCCAGCGCGAGCTTGTCGCCATCCGCATAGCCGTCGCCAGAGGACGAGGTCGCATCGGCATCAGAGCCCAACGCCAACTCGGCCAGATCGCCCAGCCCGTCCGAATCCAAGTCCGTCGTGCCAGCCGACAGCGCGATGAAGAACCCGGTGCGGCCGAGATTGGTCGTCAGCGACAGCCAAGGATTGACCTCGGTGTCCGCCTCGGCGGCCGGCGAAGGACCGACCAGATTGAGGAAGTCGCCCGACGGGTTCTTCTCATACTCCCACGCATCCGGGAACCAATCCTGATCCGAATCGGCGTCCTCGATCGTGATGTCCACGACCTCGGTGTCCGGAGCCAGCTTCACACTCACGGGGCGCGGCGAGTACGGATGTATCTCGCTGGCGCCATAGTAGTTCGCATAGCCCCACGACTCCCACAGGTCGCGCACCGTATTGGTGTTGTGGTCGATGAAGGCGCGGACGTAGTACTTGCCCGCGTTGCTGCTTAGGCTCAATCCCTTCAACATGACGTTCACGCTGGCCGCAGCCGGCGAAGTCAGGGCGTTCAGATCCGCCGACGTCAGGGTGTACTCGGCCACAGGCAGCCCCGTGAACGAAGCCGTGTGGAAGGCCTGAACCTTGACGCGGTTCGCCAACAGCGACGTCGCAGGGCCATGGTACTTCACCCGGGCCGTGAGCGCGCCGTAACCGGACGACTCGATCGGAGCGTTTACATCCAAGCGGAACAGCTTCCAATCGGACCAGTTGGCCTCGGTCGTCGTGTTGTAGAACTTGGCGTTCAGCGCCATCACGCGCCAGGCGTACACCTTGTTCGCGGCGAAGATCTGGCCGCCCGGCAAGCGTCCGTCCGCATAGATCGGGGCTTCCCAGACGCAGTTTCCATCGCTGTCGCGGGCCGGAGCCTGCACGGCGCCGGAGGTGTAGACCGTCGTACCGGCCTGAGAGCCGACCTTGATCTCGATTGCGAACGCCGTATACCCCTTCGGCATCGTCCACTTGAACGTGGGACGGGAGGAGTAGACATAGCTGCCATTGATCGGATAGGTCGTGACCGCCTTGGCGCGAGCCAAGTCGTAGGTGTTGGTGAAGACCGCGATGGCACCGTTGGTCAGCGCGGATTCAGGCATGTCACCTTTGTAGATCTCGTACGCGATGGTCGTTCGGTTCTGCGAAGTCGGTACACCGGCCAGCCCCCAGTCGAGGCCGAACTGCCCCACTTCCATCACATCACCTTCGTGCATGTAGTTGCGGGTCGAGTCTACCGTCTTGTCCAGGATCACACTCCGGTACGCCAGGTTGCCGTCGACCGATTTGCGCAGGACGCGGATCCGGGTGGCCAACGCGGCGCCTGCCCCGGTGCCGCCGCCGCCCGAGCCCACCGCCGTGCCGAAGTAGACGTCTTCAGAGCGCGTGAGGGAGGCCAGCGAGAAGCGCAGGTAGCTCGGTGTATAGTCCGTGAGGTCGATGCTGACCTCGTTGCGGTCCCAGCCGATGTTCGTCTCGAACGGCGTGGCCACACCGCACGGCTCGCCTGCGGTCCACGTGCCGCCGCCGTCGACATCCAAGAAGGCGAAGAAGTAGTTCGCACCCTCACGGATATAACCCGTATCTGCGCGACCGAGATACAGGCGCTTGGGCCAACCGTCGATCAGGCGGACTGAGTAATTGATTTCAACGAACGACAAGTTGCAGACCACATACTGATCGCGAGTCAGCGAGGTCAAGTCGGCCCCGTCGTCGACGATCCACCCTCCGTCGTAGAGGGACAAGTCCAAGGAGTATTCACCCGTCGTATAGTCGATCGTACCGACCGGAGAATAGTTCCCTGTGATTGAACCGGAATACAGGATGCCGTCAAAATCAAACCCCGTGTTCATCGTTTCACCCGTCCACATGTCTGTGAACGCGTAAGAGATGGAGCCAGGCTCGATTCCGCCGGGGCTCAAAGTCCCTTGGGACACTCGGCTCTCCCAGAAGCCGAGCGGCAGAGTTTTGACCGTCGCAGCAGTGGAGCCCGAGCCGAACGCCATCGTGTACGTGGCGTCAGGCTGACCGTCCATCGCAGGCGTCGAATAGGCGTTGATCACGACATTCGCGCTTCCGCGCACACCGTTGTAGCGCAGGACCGTCGAGATCAACGGCACAGGGAACTCGTAGGCTGTACTGCTGTTCGCCGTGGTGCTCATCACCAGGTCGGGACGCACCGCACTCTTCGAGAGCGAGTAGCGGCATTCGGCCCAGTTGGACCAGCCGTCTTCGTCGCTGTCCATCTGCGGGTCATAGACGAACCGGCTGACCGTTTCGGAACCATACTGATCCTCCCACGCGTCCTCCATGAAGTCGTGGTCGGCGAACATCTGGCCGTAGTACAGGTAGCCGGATTTCAGGAAGTAGTCTGAAACCGTCTGCGTGGCGCTCGACTTGAACTGGTTCGGGCGCAGCGTGCGGTTGAACGGATACTTCTCAGACACCAGGTACTCCGCATAGTTGCTGAGACCGTCGCCGTCCGGATCGCCGAGCGGACCGTTGGCGCCCACGCTGTCGTTGACCTTCAGGTTGTAGATGTTCTCCCACCAGTCGGGCAAGCCGTCGTTGTCGGCGTCGGCCGACTGCGCCAACCCCGTGGGGCCGGAGACCGTCGTGTCGCCCATCTGCCAACCGGCAGCGATGTCGCGCAGGTATTTCTCGCCGGCAGTCATGCCGCTGCCGTCGGGATAGAGGTCGTACCAGCCCAACGAGACGCCCGGATACGTGGTGGCGACCAACGCCTCCCACCAGTCGGCGAGGCCGTCGGCATCGAGGTCGTCCCCGGTCTCGGCCCAGACGCCGCTCGGCGAACCGTCGTCCCACATCTCGACCGCCTGCTTGGCCCAGGCATTGCCCAAGGGCAACAGGTCGCTCGCGATGGCCTGTCCGCCGCGGTCGACATCCGTCGCGTAACGCAGGCCATAGGGATTGCCGTTGTTCGGGAAGCTGTACTCCGTGAGGTCGTGCGATGCCGGGCTCGTGGGCAGCTCACCCGCGAGGTTGTTCGACCAGTAGAAGGAGTTGCGCACATTGCCGTTCGTCATCGGCAGGTGCTCGACCCCGTTCTCAATCCACGGGATGTACCCGTAGTCATCATACACCAAACTGTGCGTCGGCAGAGCATCCCACCAACCCACGACGTAACCCTCGGGACGGTTGACCGTCACTTGCGCGTAGTTGAAGCCACGCGGCACCTTGGCGACCGCGCCGATGCTGTTGGCGCTGAACATGTTGTCGAAGGTGTAGTGGTAGATCAGCTCGGCAGGCAGCTGGGGCAAAACTCCCGCCACTCGCGACCCGCCCTCTGCGAGGCTTTCCGCAACGGCGTCGCGGTTGAGCTTCAGATCGTCCGTGCTGAACCGCTTGGTGTAATTCTCAAGGATCTCGTTGTTGCTGCGCGCACCATCCCACACGCGGACCTCATCCATATACCCTTGGAAGAAGTTCGTGTAATCGGTCCAGGCCGGATCGCTTTCGGGAGCCGGGTTGAGGTTGCCGGCACCCAGCACCAGCAGTCCCGGACGGACCGTGACGGAATAGGGCATCGGATACTGCTGCGAGTCCGGATCAGCGAGGAGATTGATGACGCCGTTCGCCGGAATCAGCGACGTCGCGACCGTGGTCTCGACCTGGCCGTTGACCAACAGTTCGAACTTGCCGGCCGCGCCGTCCATGCGGGCCGCGACATGCACCCACTCGTCGGCGTTCAAGACCCTGCCGTAGGCCACGGAGCGTCCCGTGTGGTCGTCGTGTACACCGGCGTTCTGGAACAAGGCATAGATGCGGCCATCCGCCGCAATGCCCACGCGGAAGTTCAGCCGCACCACGTCGCCCGTCGTGCTCAGGTCGCTCGGCCCATAAACGATGGGGCGCTCGATCAAGATCTGGTCGCGGTTCACGACTTCGGGACGCGTCCAGAACTCAACCGTGAAGCTGCGGAAGGCCCACTCGTTGAAGGTGTAACCCCTCAGAGTCTGCGCCGCCGACTGCACGCCGTCGAACCAGATCGCCTGACGCCGCAGCGGATCGTCCTGATCCTGCGGTTCGGACTGAGCCGTCGAGGTCTGCATCAGCTCGGACTTATCCGAGACGCCGTCGTTGTCCGTGTCGTATCCCTCGTTCATTTCGAAGGAGTAGACGAGGAAATCGGGATCAACCGGCCACCACTGGTAGACCGTGCCGGGACCGTAGAACCGGGCCGTCACACTATTCGTGGCGGTGATATCCGTCAGCCAGATGGGCGACGGATCGGTGTTCGAGCAGGAAGCGGCAGCCGTATCGGGCTGGATCTGCTCCTCCAGGTTACGCAGGCCGTCGGCATCCGGATCGGCCTCGTCGAGGCCGGCCAGCCACGGATACTGCATGAAGTCCATCGGCAGATCAGTACCCCAGCCGTTGTTCGCGTAGTCGATGAAGCCCAGATAGGCCTGCGAGATACGGTCGCCCACGAATCCTTGATGATGGAAGTTGTCCAGATAGTACACAGGCCCCGTCGCAGCCGGATCACCGAGCAGCGGGTTGAGACCGTGGAACATCTCGTAGAAGTCGTCCATGCCGTCGAAGTCCGAATCCGGCTCACGCGGATCGGTCGTCGCATAGGTGATTCCGTTGATCGGCAACAAGACCGACGCGGGCATCATCGTCCAGCCCGAGATCTTGGCCAGATCCCAATCGTTCAGGATCGGCGTGAAGAAGGCGTCCGGCCCCATCGATCCGTCCATCGGGATCTGGGCGTCCGTGAAGTCGTAACGGAACGAGCGCACCGCCTGAGTCCAATACTCCTGATAGTTCTCGAGGCCGTCACGGTCGTAGTCCATGTCACGATCTGTCGCGCCGCTGCCGGTCACATAGCTGTCGAACGTGGTGAACGCGTCACCGAGCTGATAGGACAAGCCGAGGGCAGGACCGTGCGTACCGTCCATGCCGTCTTCGATATAGCTGTTGCCGGTGATGGCCGAGACCGCGTTCGTGCCGGCATGGGCGTACTCCCAACCGTCAGGCAGGCCGTCCCAGTCGGTATCCATCGAACAGGGATTCAGACCTGCACCGCGATAACACATGTGCTGACCGTCATCCGTTCCGGGACCGTACTGCAGCGTCGTGGCACCTGTCGTCCACCAGATGCCGTCGCGCAGAAACGCGACAGGCACATTGTTGCCGCTTTCGAACCAGTCCTGCAGCCCGTCGCCGTCGGTATCCTCGCTCCACGGGTTGCTCGGCCAGAACTTGTTGAGCCATTTGGCATCAGCGGCCGGACGCGTAATGGAGACGGTCGCATAACCTGCCCCGTAGAAGGCGGCCGTTGCGTAGGCGGCCGACGAATCAGTTCCTGCAAACTCGCGGATGTTGATGACCGCATCGCCGTCAGAATCTTCGTTGTTGATGCCGTCCGCAACCGTCCAAGGGTTGATGGCCATGTCGCGCGAGTCAGGCGCGCACGCCACATAGAGTTCCCAACCGTCAGGCAGGCTGTCCATTCCGGAAGCGCTCGCGTCCGAATCAGGCGTCAGCGGATGGGTCGAGAAGGCCCCCCACTGCTTGAGGGTGATCGATCCGGTCGCGCCGTTCAGGCGGTTCTCCGACATGAACTTCATCAGCAGGTACTCGTCCACCGCGGTGAACTCGCGTGTGTTCGGCGCCGGCGTATTCAAGCCCGCATCTCGGAAGCGCGCGCTGATATTCTTCGTCCACGCTGTACGCGGATCAAAGCCGAACTCCTGATTGACCTGGAAGTGCAGGATGAGCGCATTGGTCGGCGTGGAGATCTGGTCGCCGGCGGGCAGGTCAACGGGACGTCCAACCGCGATCGGCGCATTGGAGTTGCCGTAGTTGTACCAGGTGGTCACATTGCCCAACTGATCGCGCAGGTAGGTGCCCACGACGTTGCCGTCGCCGTCACTGACCGTCACAAATTCGCGCGGAACCGTGGCGATAGCCATGAAATCGCCGTCACGATTATTCTTTGTCGAATCCAGGCCATCGTCGGCGTTGCTCGGGTTCAGGCCGCGCAGCACTTCCCAGCCGTCGCACATGCCGTCGCCGTCGGAGTCCCAGTGGATCGGGTTGGTGCCGGTGGCCAGTTCCTCGATGTCCAGCAGTCCGTCGCCGTCCAGATCGCGCTTGTCGGCAGGATCCGTGGCGGGGATGATCGGATCGAACTTCGCATAAATCTCGGGCCAATCCAACAGCGCGCCGGAGGCGATGTCCTGCGGATTGTACTTGCGGCCGGTCAAGCCATTCACCGCCGCATTGTACCAGAAGTAATACTCCCATCCGTCCGGATAGCCGTCGCCATCCGTGTCATCCGTGATCGGGCTGGTCGGACGCTCAGGGCTCATGCCCTGCGCCAACAGCTCTTCTTCGCCCGGACCATAGTCGGGATTCGAATTGTAGCGGGGATTGTTCAGGCCTTCATGGTAACCGCGGATTTCGAGGAAGGCGGTGAACGGACGGCCCACAGCCGCCCACGTGGTGTTGGAGGTGCCGTTGATCAGCCCCACGTTGTCGCTGGCCGCGCCCGGCAGGTAGTCGCCGTCACCGTTGTACCCCAGCGCTGAAACCAGATCGCTGCCCAGCAGGGTCGGGAAGCCGTACTGGATGGCGATCGGATCGGGAATGCCGTCGTTGTTGATATCGCCGATGTTGTCCGTTCCGCGGTACTCGCGGCTGAACACGGCCTGGATTTGACGGATCTCCACGCTGGAGGTGCTGGTGCTGCCTCCCGTGGTACCCGTCGTCTGCGACGCCGGCAGCGAAACCGACACAACCGGGGAGGCGAGCGGAACCACCGCTTCTTCGGGGAGGCCCTGGTCGGCGCCGACCCACGTGTAGAAGAAGCTGTCCATCGCATTCGTCCCGTCCGGGGTGCCGATCGCGGTGGATCCGGGCAGACCGCTGACGCGGGCGATATAGTTCGTCAACCGGTAGGAACCGGTGACGGGAGAGGTCTTATAGGGCACCGCAATCACATTGGCAGCGGTGAGCCCCGGGGTATATTTGAAGAAGTAGACGTCTTCCTGAATGTAGCGGTTGACCGCGTCTTCCGAGAAGATCAGGCCGTTGCCGAGGCCCGGGGCGCTGGCGTAGGCGCCTGCGAGCACAGGACCGACCGGCGTCACGTTCACCGACTTCGCCGGCGAGACGCGGACCTTGAAGTAGACGTCGTCGGAACCGCCGTCCTTATCGACGGTGACCACATGGATGGTGATGTCACCAACGGCGGTATAGATGTGCGACACGTTGCCGGAGCGGCCGAGAACGGTCGTCGTAGTGCCGTCGCCCCAGTACCAGGTGGTCTGCAGGAGCGGCGCGTCGATCGAGACGTCCGTGATGTCCCAGTAGAAGGTCCACTCCCCGTTCTGCGGGATTTCGGCCGAGATCTCGGTGGCCGTGGCCGGGGCGGTCGGCTGGTTCAGCGTCGGCGGGACGTTGAGGATGCGGACCTCGCCGGGGTTCGGTGCGCCGTAGAAGGCGACCGCGCCCGTCGTGGCCGTGACCGTCGGCGTGATCGTGAAGCCGGCACCGGACGAGGCATCCGTGCCGTCCTTGACACTGGCGATATAAACCTTCTGGCGCTTGTTCTCGCCGATGTTACCGGCGGGGAAGACCACCTGATATTTCTCCAGGGTCAGCGTGCCGTTGACCGCGTTATTGACGGGCGTGACCGCCAAATTCACCGTCACGGCATTCGTGTAGGCGCTCGAGAGCTCGACTTCGATGTAGTCCTTTTCTCCCGTATTGGGCGTCTCAGAGATGGCGCCCGAAGGGGTCAGGATCGAGACTGCCGGCGGGGTGCCGACCACCACCGTGAACTCGACTTCCTGATAGAGGTCGCCGCTCTGGTAGTCCTTGTCGCGGGCGGTCATGCGCACCGTGGTCGTACCCGGCGTCGTGAACGTGTGCCACGCGCGGCCCGTCGCGCCGGTCAGCACGAGCGTGTCAGAACCGTCGCCGAAGTCCCAGGTGGTGACAATCGAAGCGAGATCCGCATCCACGTCGCGGACGTCGAAGGGGAACGAGTAAGGCACCGTGGCCGGAATCGGGCCGACCGTCGAGCCGGCCACCGGCTTGACCACGTTCGGCTGCTGGTTGTCCACATACACGCGCACCGCACGCGCGCTGTAATAGGTGTTGTTGCTCAGCACCGGCGTCAGCACCAGGCCCTGGAGCTTGCTGAGCGGCGTGCCGTCCAAAATGGCGAACGAGATCGGCTCGGAATTGGTTTTGCCGCGCTCGATGACCGTAAAGTCTGACAGGCCCATGACGATGTTGCTCTGACCGGCCGGGCTGATGCTGAGAGAGACGTACACGTCTTCGACATAGGCCTTCGACAGCGAGAAGAAGAGGCTGCCGATGCCGTTGGTCTCATTGTAGCGCGCGGCGCCGGGGACGACCGTCACGGTCGGCCGCGGCACGGGGTCGGCGACCACGGCGAAGAACGAAATCGGATCGGAGGTGGAGCCGTCTTTGTCGCGCGCCGTGACGGTCACGGTATAGGTGCCGGCGGCCTCGTAGGTGTGCGTCTTCGTGCCGATGGCGCCGTGGCTGACCTCGTTGGTCGTGCCGTCACCGAAGCTCCAGGTCACGGTCATGCCGGACGCGGTGTCCGCCGCGACATCGGCGATCTCCCACGGGAAGTCGAAGGCCGTCAGCGTATAGGGGTGCACCGTCGAGTTCGCGACCGGCGCGCTCACCGCGGGCTTGACGTTGCGGACCACGACCGTGGCTTCTTCCTTAATGGTGTAGTAGGCGTTCGCCGCGACATTGGTCAGGACCGGCACGATGCGGATGCTGCCCAGGCCGTCCTTGGCCGTATAGGAGACCAGCGAGGACTCGGTCGTGTTCTTCGACACCTTCACATACATCGGCGCGACATCGAACACGATGTTCGTCTGAAGGGCGGGAATCGTGTCCAGGCGCACCCACAGGTCATCGGCATACGTTTCGGAGAGCGAGACCTTGAGGGTTTGCACGAGCGAATCGCTCTCGTCGAGCGTGACGCGCATCAGGCCGTTGGAATCGACGCCCTGCGAGAGCGTGACGCTCACCGTGGGCGGCGGCGGGTCGGACACGACCACCGTCTTGGTGACATAGTTGGTGAGGCCGGGCGTCAGCGTCGCCGCCGGGCTCATGTAGATGAGGGTGGAGCCGATGGCCTTGCCTTTGATCCGGAACGTGGTGGAAGCGGAGCCGGCCGAGAGATAGAGCAGCGCCGAGGTGTCGCCGGACGCCTGCTCCACGATCTGGGCGATGTTCGTGTTCGCGGACCACACGTAGAAGGGCACCGTGTTGCTCACCGGGCTGTCGGTGTTGACCGACGCGACCAGCGTCTTGGTCGCCTGCACGGTCCAGGGATCGGGGACCGTCTCGAAGCTCAGGGTCTGAAGGCGGACGTTGGCGACGGAGAAGTCCTCGTCGATCACCTCGCCCGAGATCATGTTGGCGGGCAGGGTGTAGCGCCACACCACGTTGCTCGTGGTGCCGATGTTGTAGATGCGCCACTGGCCGTCATTGAACTGGAAGGGGTCGCCTGCGGCGCTCGAACCGGCGTTTCCGTAAATCGTCATGGGAAACGCCAGGTCGCCCGACCGCACCGTATATTGGAAGCGCAGCTCGGTCCGCTGGGCGTTGTAGTTGTTGATCTCGGTCAACTTCGCGTAGGCGATGCCGTTGCCGGTCACCACACGCATCTGGAACGGCGACAGCACGTCGGCCACGACCGGACTCAGGCCGCCCAGGTATTGGCGGGTGAAATTTCCATAGGGGCTGAACAGGCGGATGCGGATGTCGACCGTGCTGCCGGAAGTCCGGATCGGCTGGGTGTAGGCGACGCCCGGATGGATGCTGCAGATATCTCCGATTGTCTGCGCGTGGGCCGTCGACCCTGCAACGAGGAACCCGCAGGCCACCAACGGGAAAGCCAGCTTTTTAATTACATTTTTCATGCAGCTTGTGTTCATTCCTAGTCTCCTGTTTCCACAGTAAATCGTGTTCGCCACTCGATCGCACGCCGTCTACTTCGCCGCCGCCGTCTCTCCGACCGGCTGGGCCTTTCCTTCGGCCACGGCTTTCGCGTCCTGCGCCTCCTGCAACATTCTTTGCCGGACCGTCTCCCGCGCCCGCGCCAACGTCTTGTCGATCTCGCCGACCAACTGCTGGTTCTTCGCCTCCAGGTCGCGCCACTCGGCATTCTTCGCCAACTCGGCTTTGACCGCCGCGTCGTCCGCCCCCGCAGGCAGCTTCGTCCGCGCCTCGGCAATCAACACCGTCATCCGGTCCACAACCTCATTGCGGTCTTTCGCCCGGGACCGCTGCTCCTTCATGTTCTGCTTGAGCTCTTCGCGGTACGACGCGTCCTGCATCCGGTTGGTGACGACGCCCGGCAGCGTCTGGCCGGCCTGACCCTGCGGCTCGGCGGAGACCGCACTTTTTCTTTTGCAGCCGGCCCCCAAGAGCCCCACAAATACCATTGACACGATGGTTACACCAACCACCGTTGCCCATTTGTTCATCTTGCCACTCACTGGCTTTAAGCCACAAAAACCGAACATTCCACTCTCTTTCCGGCCCGTTTTCGGCGTTATTTCCCGCCTTTGCTTCGCGGTGAGGACACAACGCCGTGATTCTTTTATCGTACCACGAGAAAATCAGACCGGGCAAGGCGTTTTTGAAAAAACCTTTTCCTATCCCGCCGCTCTTTAGGATTGAATACAACCGTAGGCATGCGTTATAGTGAACGCACTATGACAGATGAGAGAACCAACAATGTATCCGCGGAGACGCTGGTCTTAGCTAATGGCGACAATCAGGAGAGCCTGTTCCGCGTCCGCCGCACAAAGCTTTTGGTCATCAGCGGCCCGCTTCAGGGCCGCGAATTCGTCCTCAACCGCGACACCTTCACGATCGGCTCGGGCAGCCATAACGACCTGACGATCGAGGATTCCACCGTCTCGAAGCGCCACTGCGAGATCGTGGTCGAGCAGACCGGCTACCTCATCCGCGACCTCGAAAGCACCAACGGCACCCTGGTCCAAGGCGTGCGTGTCTCCTCGGCCCACCTCGCCCCGGGCTCCGAAATCCAACTGGGCAAGACCCGCATCGTCTTCTGCCCGCTCCAGGAGGCCAACGACATCCCCCTCTCGCGCAACGAGGCCTTCGGCAAAATGATGGGGCGCTCGGTCCCCATGCGCCGCATTTTCTACCTGGCCGAGACCTACTCCCCCGCCGACGTCACCGTCATGATCACGGGCGAAACCGGCACCGGCAAAGAAATCCTGGCCGAGGAGATCCACAACCACTCCTCCCGCAGCGAAAAGCCGTTCATCGTCATCGACTGCGCCGCCATCTCTAAGGAGCTCATCGAAAGCGAGCTCTTCGGCCACGTCAAAGGGGCTTTTACCGGCGCCAATGCCGACCGCCAGGGCGCCTTCGAGCTGGCCGACGGCGGCACCGTCTTCCTCGACGAGATCGGCGACCTCTCCCCGGACCTCCAGCCCAAGCTCCTGCGCGTCCTCGAAAAGCGCGAGATCCGCCGCGTGGGCTGCAACAAGGTCCGCAAAATCAACGTCCGCATCATCTCCGCGACCAACCGCAACCTCGCCAACGAGGTGAACGAGGGACGCTTCCGCGAAGACCTCTATTACCGGCTCTCCGTGGTGCATCTGGAGCTGCCCCCGCTGCGCCGGCGCCGCGAAGATATCCCCTTGCTGGTCAAGAGGTTCCTCACCGATCTGCACGGCGAGGACGCCCTCGCCCAGCTCGCCGATTTCGACCGGACCATGGAGGTGCTCAAGCGACACGAGTGGCCGGGCAACGTGCGCGAGCTGCGCAACCTGATCGAGCTGGCCTTCTACAGCGAGCGCCGCCCGGTGGACCTCAGCGCCTTCCTCAGCCTCGGCAACCTGCGCGCGGGCCGCAAGAACAACGAGCCGGAGGTCGTCTTCTCGGCCGACAAGCCCTTCAAGGACGCCAAGAACGACCTGATCGAGGAGTTCGAAAAGGCCTACCTGAACGAACTGCTCGCCCGCAACAAGCAGAACATCTCCCGCTCCGCACGCGAGGCCGGCATCGAGCGCGCCTACCTCCAGCGCCTGATCCGCAAGTACGGCATGCGGGAGTAACCCCCCGCGCGCCCCTTACAGCACCGTCACCTTCAGCCCCTGCCGGTCCACGTCGAAATCGAAGAACCGCGCGTGCGCGTTGGGCGGGTTCGCCTCAAACGTCTGCCGGATCCGTTCGGCCGCCACCGCGCTTTTCGCGATCAGAAATATGAACCCGCCGCCGCCCGCCCCGGGCAGCAGCGCCGCCTGGGTTTCGGAGGCCACAGAGCGTAACAACGCCTCGATCGGCGCGTTCGTCGACCCCGGGTCAATTCTTTTCTTCAGCTCCCAGTACCGCGCAAGGCCCCGCGCAAAGCCGTCCAGATCCTGCGCGTCCAGCGCCTCTTTCGTCTCCAAGGCCGAGGCTTTGAGCTCCCGGACCGTCTCCAACATCATCGGATCGCGCGCCAGATAGCCGGACACGACGTTGTGCAAGATGTTGCGCGCCATGCGTTTCTGTCCCGTGAAGTAGAGCAGGCAACGCCGTTTCAGCACGCTGCCCTCGGACATGTCGAAAACCGTCCAGCGCAGCGACACGGTCTGGTCCGGCCCCGGCTGCGTGCGGATCAGCTTGACGCCCGGCATGATCCCGCCCACCTGGTCCTGCCAGCCGCCGCCCGTGCACATGCGCTGCTCCAGAATCGACGTCATGCGGATCAGCCGGTCCGTGTTGAACGGCACCCCCAACACCCGGTCGAGACAGGCAATCACCGCCGCGCCCAGAATCGAGCTCGTGCCCATCCCCGACCCCTTGGGAAGCGACGAGAAGATCGTCAGGTCCAGCCCACCTCCCAACGCCTTCAGCCATTTGGCCAGCGGCTCGCCCGGCCGCGAAGGCCCGATCCCGGCCAGAATCAGCGCCGCTTTGGCCAGCGCCGCCCAGTCGTGCGGATCGCGGTGGTCGAGCAGCTCCTGCGTCGACCGGATCTCCTTGCGCTCGCCCAGATCGATGCTCGACAGCCGGATGCACCCCGCGGTGTTGAGCTTCGCCATCACCTGAACCGGATAGAGCCCGTTGAGCGTCACCGCCGCATTCAGCACCGTGCCGCCCAGCTCCGTGCAGATCGGCGGCGTGTCGGACCAGCCGCCCGCGAAGTCGATGCGCACCGGCGTCGTGACCCACACCACCTGGTCGTGGAGAATCGCCGCGGGACGCGGCTTGCGGACCGGCTCGAAGCTCACCGCCACCGCCTCGGCGATCGCCGCAAAAGCCGCCGCCTGAGGATCGGCAACCGTTGAACAGACTTCGGCCGCCGCAGGCCGCAGGCCGGGCAGCTCCCGGATCATCGCCATCAGCCTCAGCACCCGCGCCCGCAGCAGTGGCTTGTCCAGCGCCTCGCCCTGCAGCAGCGCCGCCAGCTGCCGCACCACCAGCGCCGCCTCCTCGCCTGTCCGGACCTCGTCGCAAACCGTCGCCGCCGGCAATGCGTCGTCGCCCAGCAGCCGCTCGGCCACGCCCATCAGATTCACCTGCCGCCGGATCTCCTGCCTCACGGCCAAGAGCCGCGCGTGGTTCACCTGCGGCAGCAGTTCCGCCAGCCCGTAACGCCGCCCCGTCTTCCCCTTGCCGATGACCGATTGCCCATTGCCGACCGCCACCGCCTCGGCCAGCACTTCGTCGAGCGCCCCCACGCGCCAGAGCCGCGCGCGCCACAGGCCGTCTTTCTCGTCGCCTTGCCACAGCGCCGCGGCCTGCACCCCGCACCGCGCCATCCACGCTTCGATCGGCGCATTCAGGAAACGGCACGGCTTCTCGCCTCCGAAAGCCGTCTTGAAATCGTCGTCCAGCCCGTACGCCACGGCCGCCCAATTGGCCCTGCCGATCGGCAGGCAGACCAGCCCGACACCCTCCGGCAGCCGCACCGCCACCGCGGCTTCAGGCGGCAGCCCCGTCAGGATGTTCTCGCCCGCCAGCGACAGCTCCGGACACGCGGCCGCATGCACGCCCTCGATCAGCGCGGGGCCGGTCTTGAGCGGACACGCGATCCGCGCGTTAAAAAGAAACGCCTGGCCCGTCTCGCCCCCGCTCGTGACGCACGCGCCGCTGCCGTTGGCAAACCGGTACTCCTGCGCCGTGCGCGACAGCCCCGAAAAGCCGGAGAGCAGCTCGCGGCTGCTGCCGATGTGGAAGAACTCGCAGTAGGGAACAATGTTCACGTGGAACGGCACCCCGCGCAGCGCCCGGTAGAACGCCCGCATGCGCCGGGCGTGCGCCGCATCGCGGCCGCGCCCCGTCACGAACCGCTCCAGGAACCGCGCCTCGTCGAAGCGCGGCGCCACCGCCATGGTCAGCTCCTCATAGAGGTCCAGCGCCGGGCAGCCCCCTTCGACGATCTCGCGGAGCAGCCCTTTTGCGCCAAGCGCCAGCAGCCGCCCGCACGTGGCCGGATCGAAGCTCACCAGCCCCGTGTCCACCGCCACGTGTCCGAAGGGATCCACCGCGCCGCACGCCCGCGCCTCGCCCTCCGAGGGCTTCTGGAGAAAGTCCGCGACCGGCAGGCACTCCGTGCGCATGGGGTTGCCGCGGAACGCCTCCGGCACATACACGCCGTGACGCGAGCCGCGCTCGACCGGGCCGAAGTAGGCCACGCCCGTGATGCCCGGCCGCGAGAAGTCCACCGAGGCGTGGTCGAACGTCAGCAGCACGTCGCCCGAGGTGACCAGCACGTGCCCGGCCTCGGGCGCCGGCAGCTTCGACACGGTCTGCAGGATGAGGTCGAAGAGCGCCAGCGGCGCGCCGTTCGGCGCGGTTGCAGGCACCGGCGTGAACACCTTGCCCTGCGCCGCATAGGCGGGCGTGCGCCGGCTGTCACCGCCCGAGTGACAGATCAGGATGCGCCGCCCGGCAAAAGGCGAGCGGAGGTCGGACCGGCCCGTCCGGCCTTTGCTTGCCGTCGCCGGCCCGCCGGATTTCGCCAGTTCCGCCAGCACGTTCAGCGTCGCGCCCAGCGACCCCACGCGCCGCCCGCCCGGGTCCGTCATCACCAGCGCCCGCGTGGCCGGATCCAACAGGCCGTTCGCTTGCCGCCACGCCAACTGCGCCCGGTAGCCCTCGGCCTGCGCCTCGTTCGCCGCCGTCAAAACCAACACGTCAAAAGGTGTCATACGCTCGTATCCTGCCTCTTCCGCTCAGAAAATGCCTCACTCCGCCCGCGCGCCTTGTGAAAACGGCGCGGCCGAAGCCGCCGCGCCCCACGCCTTGTTCGGCCGGTCGCCCATCTCGATCACGATCTTGCCGCCGTTGACAAAGAGGTCGTGGGAGAACCACGTCTTGTCCCACGGCTTCCCGTCAACCTTCACGGACTGGATGTACTTGTTCGCGCCGGAGGCCTTGGGAGCCCGCAGCACAAACGTCTTGCCGTTCTCCAGCGCGACCTCGACCTCGCGGAAGATCGGGCTTCCGAACGTGTAGGCCGGCACGCCGGCCGTGACCGGATAGAAGCCCATCGCCGTGAAGACCGCAAAGGCCGACATGCCGCCGCCGTCCTCGTCGCCGCAGATGCCCATCAGGTCGTTGCGGAACCACGCCTCCATCAGCATGCGGACGCGCTTCTGGGTCTTCCAAGGCTCGCCCGCGAAGGCGTAGAGGTACGGGATGTGGAAGCTCGGCTCGTTGCCCATCACGAACATGCCCACCGTCCCCGTGGAGTCGGGCAGCACGTTGTAGAACTCCCAGCGCGGCCGGCCGGGCCCCTCGTTGTACATCCGGTCGAGCTTGTCGATGAAGGCCTGCCGCCCGCCGAACAGCGCGATCAGGTCGTCGACGTTGTGGTAGACCTCCCAGATATAGGTCCAGGCGTTGTTCTCGTCGTAGTAGTCGCGCGCGCCCTGCCCGCCGGAATACTTGTAGTCGAAGGGCTCGATCCAGTTGCCGTCCTTGTCTTTCGGATGGAAGAAGCCGGTCTCCTTGCGCCACAGGTTGCGGTAGTCGTAGGAGCGCTTGAGAAAGAAGGCGTGGTCGTCTTTGCGGCCCAGCTCCCGGGCCAGCTGCGCGAGGCACCAGTTGTCGTACGCCGCGGCCAGCGTCACCGCCACGGCCTGGCGCCGCTCGCCGGGCTTGACCTCCTTGACCGTCTCAGGCTCGCCGGGCTTGAGCGCCGGCATGTAGCCCTTCTCCCAGTAGAAGCGGTCCAGCTCCGTCGCGGGTCCGCGATACCACGGGATCAGGCTCTCCTCCTGCACCGTCTTTTTCATCCCGTCATACGCCTTGGCGAGATCGAAGCCCCGCACGCCTTTGCGCCAGGCGTCGAGGAAGATCGCCACGGCGTGCTGGCCGTTCATGCAGTGCGCGTCGCCGAAGACCGTCGGAAAAGTCGGCATCCAGCCGGACTGCTCGCACATGCGGATGTACGACGCGAGCTTCTCGTTCTGCGCACTCGGGTGCAGCACCACGTTCAGCGGGTGCAGCGCGTGGTAGGTGTCCCAGCTCCAGTCGTCCGTCCAGAAGGGCACGCCGCCGTCCTCGTGCACCTGGCCGTCCCACGCGCTGAAATAGCGGCCGCCCTCCGAGATGTTCACCATGCGCTCGTGGCAGCGGTAGAGCGCCGTGTAGAAGACGGCCTGCTCATCCTCCGTGCCGCCCTCGACGCGGACGCGGCCCAGCACCTGATTCCACTCGGCACGCGCCTCTTTGGCCACGCGCTCCAGATTGAAATCGGCGATCTCGCCCTCGAGGTTCTTCTTGGCCTGCTCGGCGCTGATGTAGGAGATGCCGTAGCGCATGCGCACCGTCTTCACCGACGGCGCGAACGCCGCGACCACCGGCCGGTTGGAGTCCCGCGTGGCGCGGCGCGCGAAGTCGACCGCCTCGCCCTCGAACGCGCCCACGCGCGACGGCACCGCATCGAACTCGAGGTGGAGATAGACCTTGATGCCGTTATAGTCGTCCGTGCCGCTGACGGCCGCGCCGTCGATCGTGAGCGACCCTTTCTGCTTCGGCCGGAGCAGAATGAAATGCGGCTGGTCGTTCTCGAAGGTCACGGCGCAGACCGCCGCCCGGCGCCCCGGCGCCAACTCGATGCGCGCCTCAGGATCGTCGAGAAACACGGAGTAGCGGTACGGCAGCGCCTCGGCCTGGTCGTAGCGCGAGCTCCACGCCGCGCGAAGGCCGGCGGCCTCGCCGCTGAACGGCATCATCTGGAACACCTGGCCCTGGCGGTGCGACGGCACCGACAGGCAAAGCCCGCTGATGCGGTCGGTCGTGAAGCTCTCGTTCGGCGGCGTCACGCGCAACAAGCCGTTGGGCCGCTGGATCGCGGGAAACACCGGCACCAGCATGTGGCTGATGTTCCCGATCTTCGTGTTCACCCGATCCACCGGGTCCTTGGCCTGCACCGCACCCGCACACAGCAGGGCCGCCGTCACACACACCACCTGTTTCTTCATGGTCTTGTTCCCTTGCTCTTCCGGGCGCGACCTGCCGCGCCTCTATCTTCCGAATTTCCGCTCCAGCTCGCGATACGAGGTGAAGATCATGGTCGGCCGTCCGCGCGGGCACGTGTAGGGCATCCGTGTCGCGGCCAAGGCTTTCACGAGGCGGTCCGCGCTCTCGTTCGTCAGCGTCTCCTCCGTGCCGGACGCGGCGCGGCACGCGGCTTTCGCCACGATCTCCTCGCGCCACTTCTCCGAGCCGCGGCGCACGCCGGCGTTCTCGAGGTCATGCGCGATATTGCCCAGCAGCTCGCGGCACGAGACGTGCCCCAGCGCCTCCGGCAGCGCTTCGACGATGAAGTGGTCGCTGCCGAAATCCTCCACGCCGAACCCCATCTCCTGAACGACTTTGAGATACTTGCGGAGCCGCGCAGCATCGGCCGGCGCGAGCTGCACGGTCTCGGGCAGCAGCAGCTTCTGCGACAGGCTCCCGCCCGCCTGTCGCCCCTCCATCAGCCGCTCGTACAGCACCCGCTCGCGCGCCGCGCGCGGGTCGACCGTCACGGTGCCGCCGTCGGTCTCCAGCAGCACGTAGCGCCCCGCGACCTGGCCCAGCACGCGGCACCAGCGCCACGGCGCCCCGTCCTCCGGCGCGGCGAAAAGCGGCAGCCCCTGCCCCGTCGGCGGCGCGGAAGAAAGAGGAAGCGTTGACAAGGAAGAGGGAAGCGCCGGAACTGCAGAGGGGGCATCTGTGAGCGGCACGGGGCCGGGATACGGAAACGGCGCAGTCGTCACGGCCGGGGACGGGGCCTGCGCCGCGGGAGCCACGCGCGCCGATGCTCCCGGCACCAGCGTCCGCAGCGTCCCCGCAGCCTCTTCCCGCTTCGCGCTTCCCGCATCCCCGTCGCCTGCCGACTCTTCCCTGTTCCCTATAAACTCTTCCCTTCTTCTTCTCGTCACGCCGAGCGCTTCCGAAAGGGCCTGGATGAGCGCCTCGCGCACTTCGGCCGGCTTGTGAAACCGCACCTCGCGTTTGGTCGGGTGCACGTTCACGTCCACCCGGTCCGCCGGCATCTCGATGAACAGCAGCACGATCGGCTTGCGGTCGCCCTCGAGCGGCGGATAGGCCTCGCGCAGCGCGTAGGCGATCACCGGCGCGGTCGCGGGACGGCGGTTGATGAAGACGTACTGCTCGCTGCGGTCGTTGCGCGTCACGGTGGGCAGGCCCGCAAAGCCGAACACCTTCACGCCGTCGACCGTCTTGCCCACCGGCCGCAGATCGGCGCAGAAGTCCGCGCCGAAAAGGTCGCGCACGCGCTCCTCCAGCGTCGCGCCCGGCGGCAGGCGCACCAGCTCGCGGCCGTCCGCCGTAAGGCTCATGCCGATCTCGGGATGCGCCAGCGCGTGCAGGGTGAAGACCGACCGGATGTGCGCCTGTTCGGTCTGGAAGGCGCGCAGGAACTTGCGGCGCGCAGGCACGTTGAAAAAGAGGTCGCGGACCTCGACGGTCGTGCCGGGCGGCACGCCGACCTCGCGCACGTCCTGCAGGCTGCCGCCAATGATCACCAGCTCCGTGCCGGACTCCGCGTCTTGCCGGCGGGTCTTGAGCGTGAAGCGCGAGACGGACGCGATCGAGGGCACCGCCTCGCCGCGGAAGCCGAGCGTGTCGATGTGCTCGATGTCGTCCACGTCGCGGATCTTGCTGGTCGCCTGCCGCTCGATGCTCAGCAGCGCATCGTCGCGCCCCATGCCGCACCCGTTATCGCGGATCTCGATCAGCTTGCGCCCGCCGGCCGTCACCGTGACGTCGATGCGCGTCGCCCCCGCGTCGATCGCGTTCTCGACCAGCTCCTTCACCACCGAGGCCGGACGCTCCACAACCTCGCCCGCCGCAATCTTGTTCGCGACGTGGATCGGGAGCAGGCGGATATGTCCGTCTTTCACCATGGTCAACAGAATGACGGCTAACCCTCAGAGCGTCAAGCAGGTTTATTGCCCTTGTTCTCGGGGCCGGTTTCTTGCTACTCTTTTCTCGGACCGGAGAGGGTTGCATGATCGGTTTCTCCGAATATTTGCGCGCTTCATCTCTCATTTTGAGCCTCTTTTTTGCCGGTGTGGCGGCTGCTCAGCAGGCCTATACCCCGCGCTGGTCTTCCTATGTCGGCGGGCCCAACTTCTCAGACAAGGTCTCCGCGGCGGCCATCGGTCAAGACGCCTCCTGTTTCATCGGCGGCACCCTCGAGGAGGGGCTCATCATCACCAACAACAGCGGCGACACCTTCGCCCCTCCCTCGTGGGGCAGCGACGCCTTTGTGGCGAAAGTCAATGGCTCCGGCGGCTTCCAATGGGCCACCCTTTTCGGCGATGCGCCCGACGGAGAAACCCGTGGCGTCGCCCTCGGTGCGGATGAGGCGGTCATCGCGGTCGGAAGACTCTCTCCCAGTTCGTCTTTTGCCGGCACCAACGCCTTCGCCGCCGCGCTGAACCCGACAGACGGCTCCGTGACCTGGAGCGTCCTTCTCGGCGACGCCCTGGCAGGCACCAACGACTGTTTCAACGCCGTGGCCACCGACGCCTCGGGCAACATCTATGCCGTCGGCTACACGATCCAGACGAACCTCGGCTTTAATGTCCCCGGCTATGCCGTCAGCAACCGGACCTACGGCCTGCAGTACAAAGGGAACACGGACGCCATCGTCGTCAAGCTCTCCCCTTCCGGCACCACGCTCTGGCGCCACTACCTGGGCGGCGTCAACGAAGACCGCGCCACCGCCGTCGCCGTCACCTCCGACGGCGCGGTCTACGTCGGCGGCCAGACGATGTCCTCCAACTGGGTCACCCTCGCCGCGGGCACCCTGCCGAGCCCCTCGAACCCGGACGGCTTCCTCGTCAAGCTGACGGCCTCCGGCGCACACGTGTGGTCCGCGTTCCTCGGCGGCAGCGCCGGCAGCGACGCCGTATCGGCCCTGACCGCCGACGCGTCGATCCAGGCCGTCTATGTCGGCGGCCGCACCGGCTCCGGCAACTTTCTCTCGACCGCCAACCGCCTGAACAGCTACGCGGGCGGCGCCAGCGACGGCTTTCTGGTCAAGATCACCGACACGAACACCGCCTTCCGCACCGACTGGTGCCGCTTCATCGGCAGCAACAGCACCGACCGCGTCAACGCGCTCGCGCTGCGCACCGACCGCCAAGTCGCCATCGGCGGCCTCCTGACCGCCGGCAGCGACCCCAACGGCTTCTTCGCCTTTGCCGACACCGACGGCGCGCTGCTCTGGCCCACCGCGGTCGGCGGCACGAACACCGACGAGGTCTGCGCGGTCGGCACGGCCTTCGAGACCCTCTTCACGGCCGGGACCACCTTTTCGGGCGGCTGGGTCAGCGGCGGTTTCTGCGACGAGTGGCTCAAGTACGACTGGGGCACCGCCGAGTCGTTCGGCTTCGTCGGCAAGTGGATGCTGGGCGCGGGCACGGCGCCGGCCATCACGAACGACCTTCAGGACGTCAGCGTGATCGAGGGTGCGCCGGCCACCTTCCGCGTCGGGGCCTCGGGCACGGAGACCCTGATCTATCGCTGGACCCGCAACGGCGCGCCGGTCGCCTGGCCGAACACCAACGTCTACACCCTGGCCTCGGCCGCGCTCTCCAACAACACCGACACCTTCGCCTGCACCGTCTCGAACTACTGGGGCGCCGCCGCCAGCCGCACCGCCACCCTCACCGTGATCGCCAAAGGCACGCTCAGCGTCACGCTCGCGCCGTCCGAAGCGCTCGCGCAAGGCGCCCGTTGGAGCTTCAACGGCGGCGCCACCTGGCTCACCAGCGGCACCGCCACCAACCTGACGCCCGGCACCTACACCGTCACTTTCAAGCCGGTCACCGGCTGGACCGCCCCCGCCACAGCCTCCAACGTGGTGGTCGCTTCAGGCGTGCCGTCCGCCTTGTCGCGGAGCTATGCCGCGATCCTGCCCGAAGCCGCGCGCGCGGTCAGCGGCACCAATGTCACGCTCACCGTCCGCGCCCCGGCCGGCCTCTCGACCTGGACGCTGGTCGAGACCCTGCAGGCCGGCCTCACCCCCGCCCAGATCACGGGCGGCGGCGTCTGGAACAGCGGCGCGCGCACGCTGACCTTCACCGGTGCCGAAGCCACCACCAACACGCTCACCTACAGCGTCATTTGCACCACCTCCGGCGTCTACAGCGTCACCGGCACGGTCACCCCTCAGCCCGCCAACATCCCCGTGGCGGTCACCGGCCCGCAGCAAATCATGAAGGCCAACCTGGTCCGCACCATCAGCGGCACCACCGTTACGATCACGGTCTATCAGCCGTCTTCCACCTTCGTCTGGTCTGTCAACGAAAGCATCCCTGCCGGCCTGACGCCCACGAACATGGCCGGACCGAATGTCGAATGGGACGACGTGGCACGCGAGGTTAGCTGGTATCGCAAAGGCCTGGGACAAACGCTCAGTTACGAGGTCACCGGCGCCCCAGGAACCTACACGCTTTCCGGCCTCGGACAAGTCACCGCCAGCGGGACGGAGCCCATCTTCGGCGACAGCGTGGTGACGATCGCCGGCGCGGAGATCCCAGCGCCGAACATCCTCAGCCTCACGCCGGTCGCGGGCGGCGCCAGCTACATCCTGACCTTCACCTCGGTCGTGAACCAGGCCTACGCCGTGCTCACGAACGGCGTGCCCGCCGCCTCCAACGGCTGGGCCACCTGCCTCGCGCCGGTCACCGGCACCGGCGCCACCACGCCGTGCGAGGTGCCCGCGGCCGGCCCGCGCCTCTTCTAC